>Ga0157369_10002131_pt1 | contig 23862 bp, 20 predicted proteins | sample C25metaG_FD_113461 | JGI IMG/M metagenome (GOLD analysis project Ga0157369, IMG submission 113461) | Corn rhizosphere microbial communities from Kellogg Biological Station, Michigan, USA - C2-5 metaG | ecosystem: Host-associated > Plants > Roots > Rhizosphere > Soil | place: USA: Michigan... | reverse complement strand
CTCTGCGGCCCTCCCGGCCGCGGCAAGACGACTCTCGCCGCCATCGTGGCGCACGAACTTTCGGTGCCGCTGGATCAAACCGCCGGGCCAATCCTACAGAAAAAACTCGATCTCACCGGCATTTTGAGCAACGTACGCGCTCGCCAAGTTTTTTTCGTCGATGAAATTCATCGTCTGCAGCCGGACGTCGAAGAAATTCTTTACTCAGCCCTCGAAGATTTCCGGCTAGATATTCTCATCGGCGCCGGCCCAGGAGCGCGCACGCACTCCATCACACTGCCGGCCTTCACCGCAGTCGGCGCTACCACGCGCCAGGGCCTGCTGAGCGCGCCCCTGCGCGGCCGCTTCGGGATCGTCCTACGGCTCGACCCCTACGACGAAGAGACCCTCGGCAAAATCGTGGAACGTTCCGCACGTTTATTGGAGATTCCCATCACGAGCGACGCCGCTCGTGAAATTGCGCGGCGCGGCCGGGGCACACCACGCATAGCCAATCGGCTGCTGCGACGCGTTCGCGACTACGCCCAAGTGCGCGCCAGCGGTCACATCGATCTGCCGGTCGCCCAAACGGCTCTGGACCTTCTCAAGGTGGATCGCTATGGCCTCGATGAAGTCGACCAGAAAATCATGCTCACTGTTGCTGATAAATACAGCGGCGGACCCGTCGGCCTGAGCACGATCGCCGCTTCTATCGACGAACAGGCCGATACCATCGAAGAAGTTTACGAGCCTTATCTGATGCAGCTTGGTTTTCTGGATCGCACGCCGCGCGGACGCGTCGCCACCGAACGCGCATTCGATTATTTCCGGATTCCGCGCCGGCATCGTTTCGCGGGCCAGAGTCCCCTTTTCGATTGACCGTCAAACGCGCGTATCTGTCGTTAGGCTCGAACCTGGGCCGCTTAGACGAAAATCTCGAGCGCGCCTTGACCCTGCTCGAGGACCGGCAGATCCGGATCCTGTCGCGCTCTTCGATCTACGAAACCGAACCTCAGGACGTGACGGACCAGCCTTGGTTCCTGAACATGGCGGTGGCTTGCGAAACGCGCTTCTTTCCCTTGCAACTGTTGAAGGCGGTGCGAAGCGTCGAGCGTGAGATGGGGCGCGCACGCCGCATACTGCGAGGTCCCCGTATTATCGATATCGATATTCTGCTATTAGGGAACGCGGTCATCGAGACGCCTCGGCTCACCGTCCCGCATCCGCGTATGCTCGCGCGCCGCTTCGTGCTTGAGCCTTTGCTTGAAATCGCGCCGGATCTTTCTCATCCGGTAACGAAATTCCCGTTACGCGATTACCTGAATGAGGTCAGGGCACAGAAACTGCGCGTCAGGCCCCCACTTTTTCCGTAACCAGCGTCTGCGCGTATTTCTCGAGCTTGCGCGCGTCAGCATAAAACTTGCGAATTCCTTCGCTCAGCTTATCGTTCGCCATGGCGTCTTCATTGTGCATCCACCGGAACGTCTTTTCATCAAGATGCACCTTCTCGTCCTTGCTGGCTTTGGCTTTTTCGGGCGTCAGCGCAGGCTCAATCTCGCCCTGCATCTTCTGCATATCATCCAGTAATTCCGGACTGATGGTCAGCAAATCGCAGCCGGCCAGGCGCGTGATCTGTTCCACTTTCCGAAAGCTCGCACCCATCACCAGAGTTTTGTAACCGTATTTCTTGAAGTAATTGTAGATGCGCGTGACGGATGCGACGCCGGGGTCCTGATCAACCGGGATGTCTTTGCCGCCGTTTTCTTTCTTGTACCAGTCGTAAATGCGTCCCACGAACGGCGAGATGAGCGTGACCTTCGCCTCGGCGCACGCCACTGCCTGCGCAAAGCTGAACAACAGCGTGAGATTGCAATGAATGCCTTCGAGCTCGAGCTGCTCGGCGGCGCGAATTCCTTCCCAAGTGCTCGCGATTTTGATGAGCACGCGCTCGCGGCTGGTTCCGCGCTCTTCGTAGAGGCGGATCAGCTCGCGTGCTTTCGCGAGCGTCGCCTGTGTGTCGAAGCTCAAGCCGGCGTCTACTTCGGTCGATACGCGGCCTGGAATTACCTTCAGAATCTCGGACCCGAAGGTTACGAACAGCTTGTCCATGAAGGCTTCCGTCTGTGCCTTCTGGTCCCGGCCCTGCTTATCGGCATGCTCGAGCGCCTCCTGCACCAGGTGCTGGTACTCCGGTCGCTGCGCCGCGTTGAAAAGCAGCGAAGGATTCGTTGTGGCATCCTGCGGTTTCACCCTTGCAATCGCCTGTATGTCGCCCGTGTCGGCGACCGTCACGCTATATTTTCTTAAGGACTCGAGAACCGTCATCTCCAGTAACTCCTCTTTCCAGAATATCGCTGCCGTGTTGGCGGGTTCGGCTTGCCTCTCTTTATTTGCCCAATCTCCCAAGCCCCCGAGCGTCAACGAAGTCTTGGTCGCATACACAGACGCCCTTGGCGGAAGCGCGGCAGTTGACCACATTACGACCAGGGAAATCCACGGATCCGTCGGATTGCACGCATCGGTTACTTACTTCTGGCAGAAACCGAATAAGGTGCTCCGGATCGCCAAGGGAAACCGGATCGGCTTCGACGGTGGCAAAGGCTGGATCGCGCCGAACCGCGGACGAACCAAGAAGCTGGAACGCGGCGGTGCACGGCCTCTCGAAATGGATGCCGATCCGCTGCGCTATGTCCATCTCAAAGAACTGTATCCGAAACTAGATGTTGCACCGCCCGAAATTGTAGAGGAGCGTCCTATGCACCTGATCGTTGCGGCGAACAATCTAGGGGCAACCAAATTTTATTTCGACGTGGAAACGCATCTTTTGCGTCGCATCGAAGAAACTGGGGAGACATCCGCCTATTACAAGACCTCGACCGATTTTCTCGACTACAAAACAGTCGATGCCGTCCGGTTTCCGTTCCGCATCGTGCACTCCACTACCGAGCCCGGCGGAGCGAAAGAAGATTTTCGTATCAGTAAAGTAATCAGCAATGTTCCCATCAATCCGACAGCTTTCAGCAACCCGCGGGCCGACCCCAAAGCGCACTAACGCGTTCTGTGGCTTCGCTCCAGCGCACGATCGCGATCCCCACGAAAATAATCAACATCGCAATGCCCGCGCGGTAGGTGAACGGCTCGCGAAAAAACAAATATCCGAGTATTAAAGCAACCACCGGATTTACAAACATGTAGATCGAGACAACCGCGACCGGCAGCCGGTGCAAGGCATAAATGAAAGCCGAATAGCCGACGATCGAGCCAATCGTAATCAGATACGCAAGGGCAACCGCCGGACGCGCCGTGAGGTGATGCGGCGCCTTCTCGAAGAGCACGGCCGGAACAAAGGCGGCCAGCCCGCCGGCGACTTGCTGCACCGCTCCGGTAACCAGAGGAGCAGCCCGCGTAGCGACTCGCTTTTGCAACAGAGCTCCCGTTACCCAGGCAGCCACACTGAACTGGAGCACAAGAAAGCCCGGAAGGGTTCGCCCGCCGAAGCCTTCGTGAATGGCAGCCGGATAGACCAGGAACACTACTCCCGAAACGCCCACCAACAATCCGGCGAGAGTGGTTGCCAGCGGCTTTTTACCGTGAGGCAACAGGGCGTCCACGCCCACCATCCAAAACGGCGCAGTCGCATAGAACAGCGCGGCGAGGCCGGAGGGAATGTAGAGTTCTGAAAAAACCAGCGCCGTGTTGCCGATAGTGATGCAGATGATGCCGCAGAGCGAAGTCAGGCCTAGTTCCCTCGGCCGGGGAAACTGCATTCCGGCAAGCGCTGCGCCCGCGACTAGCAGACCGCCCGAAATTACGTAACGGATCGCGATCAGGTAAAACGGAGCCAGACCTTCCAGGCCCACTCGAATTCCCAGGTACGTTGTGCCCCAGAAAAAACACACCGCCGCCAGCGCAGGATAGGCGAGCCGATTCGTCATGTCTTCGGCTCGAGTCTTTCGATTGCCACGGAAGCGATGCGATTTCGCTCCATTCGTGTAATGGTGAATCGCCTGCCGCCATACTCGACCGACTCGTTGACCTTCGGCAGGTAGCCGAATTGGAATAGCAGGAAGCCCGCCAATGTCTCGAACCCCGCTTCGCCGGGTAGCACTACTTTGTAGCGCATCTCGAGGTCACGAATCGTGGTGCTGCCTTCGAGATGGATGATTTTCTCCTGGTCGCCTGGCGCGGGCGGCCGCACCTCCTCGTGCTCGTCGCCCATCTCGCCGAAAATCTGCTTCAGAACGTCTTCGAGAGTCACCAATCCGGTCACTGTGCCGAACTCATCCACTACCAAGGCCATGCGAGTATGGTGCGCGCCGAATTCGCCCACAAGCTGGTTCACCGGCTTGGTTTCCGGGACTACCAGTGGCTTTCGCACAAATCGCCGCAAACGGAACGGCCGCGTTGCCCGATGTCGATCGTGCGCGAATCGCCGCTCATCCCAAACGCGCATCAGATCTTTGTAGTTAACGATGCCGGTAATCTGCTCGGGGCGGTCTTCATACACGGGGATGCGTGCGAATTTGTGCTCTGTAATGACACTCAACACCTGTTCCAGGCTCGCGTCCACTGGAAGCGAAACAATGTTATGTCGCGGCGTCATAATCTCGCGTACCGAATAGTCGCCGATTTCGATCAACCGTTGAATGGCGCCTTGCTCGAAATCCTGCAGATGCCCTTCATGCCGGCTCGATTGCACGATGTATTTCAGCTCTTCGGCCGAGTGGCCGCCATGCGCGTGGCCCTTCCCCAGGCCAAATGCGCGCAAAATAAGCGCCGACGATCGCTCGATCACGACCACGAATGGCTGCGAAATACGATAAAAGACCAGCAGCGCCGGCGCCGCAAGAATAGCCAGCCGGTCGGCCTTCTCGATCGCGAGATTCTTGGGCACCACTTCGCCAATGATTACGTGCGCATAACTGATAACCAGAAACGCCAAAGTGAAAGCGATCCCGTGCAACACCATGACCGGCACATGGAGTTGAAGTGGCTCTAACGCGTCGCGCAACAGGTCGTACAATGTGCCTTCACCGGCCCAGCCGAGACCGAGGCTCGCCAAAGTTACACCTACTTGGGTCACCGACAGTAGCCGTCCCGGGTTCGCCAGAAGGCTCAGCGCGCTCTGCGCTCCCGCCTGCCCGCTTTGCGCCATTTCGCGCAGCCGCGATTGGCGCACAGAAACGAGCGCCACTTCCGCAGCGGCGAAGAAACCGTTCGTCGCCAGAATCAGTGCGAGAAGAATAAGTCGCAAACTCATGCCGCAGAGTAAAATCGGTTGGTGCCAACCCGCTTGGTGCGCATCGTCAACCTGAGCATAGCCGCCGTGTTATTGCTCGTGCTGGCCGCAGTGTATTGGCTGGCGGTACGTCCGCTGCCAAAAATCTCCGGCGAGATTGCTGCGCCTGTCTCGGCTGCAGCTATCGTCCGCCGCGATGCGCGCGGGATACCCCACATTGAAGCCGCTTCCTGGCAAGATGCCATTTTCCTGCAAGGTTATGTCACAGCCCAAGATCGATTGTGGCAGATGGATACTCTGCGCAGGTTCGGCGGAGGCACGCTGTCCGAGGTATTCGGACCCGGCCCGCTTGCCGCCGACCGGCTCTCCCGCAGCATGCGCATGCAGGCCATTGCCGAGGCGGACGTTGCGCATCTGGCCGAAGACGAGCGCGCCGTGCTCGCCGAATACGCTCGCGGCATCAATTTCTTTATCGACACACATCACGGCGACTACTCCCTCGAATTCTCCCTGCCAGGGCATTCCTATACTCCCCGCCCCTGGACGCTTACCGACTCTGTTCTCGTGAGCCTAGTCATGTTTCGCGATCTGACTAATTCTATGGACCTCGAATTCGCGAAAGGTACGATGTTCGCGCTGCACGCCGATCCCGCCAAAATGAATATTCTGTTTCCGGCCAGGCAAGGCCAATATGTCAGACCGGGCTCGAACGCCTGGGCGGTCTCTGGGGCACATACAGCCGATGGCAAGCCGATGCTTGCAAACGATCCCCACCTCGCCTACGGCATCCCGGGAACCTGGCATCTGGTACATCTGAAAGCGCCTGGCCTTAACGTATCCGGCGCGGCGCTGCCCGGAATTCCGTGCGTCATCTCGGGGCACAACGAGCAAATCGCCTGGGGCGTAACGAATCTGCAAACGGACGTACTCGATATTTATGGCGAAAGGCTCGATGAGAAAACAGGCCGTTATCTCTTTGAAGGCAACCTGGAGCAGGCTCAGCTCGACCGCCAGGTCATTCGCGTACGCGATGCGAAGCCGGTTACGCTCGAGGTCTGGGTCACTCGGCATGGGCCTGTTGTTCTGCATGAGGGCCCGCAAAGTTTTAGCATGCGCTGGAGCGCTGCCGAAGGCTTCGGCTTTCCGCTTTTGAGGCTCGACCGCGCTCAGGATTGGAACGAATTTCGCACGGCGCTAAGCGATTTCTGGGGACCCGCCCAAAATTTCGTCTACGCCGACCGCGCGGGAAACATTGGCTACCAGGCCGCTGGGCGCGTGCCCATCCGGCCTAACTTCGACGGTGGCGTACCGGTGGACGGAACGTCCGGCCGTTTCGAATGGGACGGTTATATCCCCTACGAGCAAATGCCGAAGATCTACAATCCGGCTTCCGGCATTGTTGCGACCGCCAACCAGAATACGTTTCCACCGGATTTTCCGTATCGGGTGAGCGGCAGTTTTGCTGACAAGTACCGGATTGAACAGATTCGTGCGTTGCTCGGTGCAAAGGGCAAGCTCACGGTGGATGACATGCTCGCCGTCCAAAAAGACGTGTACGCCGCTTACGACAAATTTTTGGCAGAGCAGATTGTCCAACTACATCCATCGAAGGAGGAAGCGGACCGAGCCGCCGTGGATATTCTGCGTCGCTGGAACGGCCAGATGGACAAAGACCAGGCCGCTCCGTTCATCACCGAATTGCTCAACAACGAATTTGTTACGAATCTTCCCCGCTTGTTATTGCTTACTGCCGCGGCGCCGAAGCCGGCTACGCCCACAAAGCCATTAAAGGATACCCGCATCATCGGACTTTCGCTCCCCCATCCCCGACAACAGGTCATCGAATCGCTGCTGCGTAATCGGCCGGCAGGCTGGGTGGCGAACGACGATTGGAATGCCTATCTTCTTGCCGCTTTCCACGCGGCATTGGAACAAGGCCGGAAGCTGCAAGGAAGTCCAATATCCAAATGGCGTTGGGGCCGCGCGCTGCACTGGAAATTCGAACATCCCGTAGGCAAGCAGATCCCGCTGGCCGATTATTTTTTCAATCTCGGACCGGTCGAAATGAGTGGCTCCGGAACCACTGTCAAACAAACGACCCTTTCACTCGGTCCCTCAGAACGAATGGTAGTGGATTTCGGAGATTTGGATCGATCCGTCCAGAATTTAGTGGTGGGCGAATCGGGAGCCGTAGCCTCGAGCCATTACAAAGATGAATGGCCCGCTTACTATGTAGGCACGAGTTTCCCCATGGAGTTCGAGCATATCGACGCAAAGGACACACTGCGCGTACGGCCGCAGCGGTAGCGATTCGTTACGGCTACTTGAACAGCGATAGATCGATCGCCTCGCCCATAGCTTTGTATCCGGCATCTCCCGGATGCAGATGATCGCCGCCGTCATAAGTGGCAAGCATGCGATCGGGATGGGCGGGGTCACGCACTGCTTTTTCAAAATCGACGAAGCCATCGAAAGCTTTGCCAGTCCGTATCCACGCGTTCACTGCCTTGCGCTTCACTTCCTTTTCCGGAGTGAAGTAGCCGTTCGCCGCTCCTTCAAAAGGCGTGAGAGTAGCGCCAAAAATCTTCAGGCCGCGCTCATGAGCGCGCTCGATCATTTGTTTTAGGCCGGCAATGATATCCTCCGCGCTGACCGTTTCCGAAGCCGGCGCCGATTGGCCGGCATGGCCGAGGTCGTTGATTCCTTCGAGCACAATGACGTACTTGACGCCTGGCTGCGCCAGGACATCCCGATCGAAGCGCGCGAGCGCATTCACTCCGAAACGAACGTTTGAGTGCCCATCATGCAGAATGCGATTCCCGCCGATACCCGCGTCTACTACGGCGACCGACTTACGAGTATGCTGGGCCAGCAGACGCGCAGCCAAAATATCGGGCCAGCGATGATTGGCGTCGACGGTCGAACGCGCACCATCCGTAATCGAATCGCCAAAGGCGACGATGGTCGAAGCAGACTCCGGCGCGACCACGTCCACGCCCGTCAGAAATACCCAGGAGGTGATGGTCGCGGCGTCCTCGGGTAGAGCGGCAGCGCCGGTCAGATCACCGGAAGCCAAGTAGGATGTTTGTTGTGCAGCATAGTGAATGCCGGCTCCCGTCGCCGCGTTGGGAACAAAAACGCTAATGGCCACTTTGCTCCCTGCCGGCACATCGAGTTTCGCAGGATCGCTCAAGACCAAAGCATTGGCCGGAATTGTCACGGCGGGACGCCCGCTAAACGTGAGGGCGCGATCGGAGCCGGATGCGATTCCCGACTTTTCGCCTGCGAGTGCGATATGCACCGCCACAATGTCGACTGGTTGACTGCCGTACGCGTTCGAGAGGCGGACACGCACTTCGCTGCCTCCAATACTCACGTGGACGATTTCCCGCAGCGTCTGATTTTCGAATTCGAGCTTGGCCGTGCGCATCTGGCCCGAATCCGGCAACTGCGGCGCTGGGCTCGCCACCCAAGTCGCAACCCAGTGATTCGATCCAGCCGCCAGCAGCGGAGCAGCGAGAATCCCGGCGAGAAAAAATCCGATTTTTGTCATCATCTTAAACAATCGGTTATCCTATCAGCCGCTGCGTTTAGGGCACCGCTTACAATTTGAGTGATGCCCTCTGGGAACTCCAAAATCTATAAGGTCGCGGGTCTGAGCCTCATTGGATTCTGTGCCGTATCCATGGGCATGGACCGCGCCAACGTCGGGCCCCTCGCTTCCCAGGTGGCTGGATTTTGCGGTGCGTTTGTCGGCGCACTAGTGGCGCAAAAACGGGCCCGTTCCGCCACTCGGCAGCGTAACAGCGATCCCGAAAAACCTGCTCCGAAATCCTGACAAGCAAATGGACTCTCACCTGAAGCTCTCTGTCGATTGGTGGTCCGTAATCATCGCACTAAGCATCGCCATCTTGGTTAAGTTCGGCATCCTGCCGCATATTCCCTGGTAAAAGCGAGATCTCGTGACAGGCATATTGAAACTCATTCCAGGTCTCGCCCTACTCACCGCCATCGGGCTCCTCGGCAAGCTGACGGAACAAGGAATCGCAAGCTATGGCAAAACGCACCACTTGCACTTGCCGAACATTGAATACGTACTGTGGGCGATTTTGTACGGGCTTATTCTCGCGAACACAGTGGGCGTTCCGCGTGTCTTTCGCCCTGGCGTCGCAACCTACGAGTTCTGGTTGAAGCTCGGAATTGTCTTCCTAGGAGTGCGCTTCCTGCTGGGGGACGTATTAAGACTCGGCGGCCTCAGCCTGGGGTTTGTCGCGATCGAGCTGGTGATTTCCATCTTGCTAATGACCTTCCTCGGCAAATGGATGGGATTGAACCCGAAACTGACATCTCTACTGGCCATCGGCTCTTCGATTTGCGGTGTCTCAGCCATTATTGCGGCGAAAGGGGCGATTGACGCCGAGGACGAAGATGCATCGTATGCAATTGCCGCCATTCTCGCTCTGGGTGCCTTTAGCCTGTTCGCCTTTCCTGCAATCGGCCACGCTCTCGGCATGTCCGATCAGGCATTCGGGCTATGGGCTGGGCTGGCTGTCGACAACACCGCCGAAGCTACCGCCGCCGGTGCGCTGTATTCCGATACCGCGGCCAAATTCGCGGTTTTGGCCAAAACCACCCGAAACGCTACCATCGGATTCGTTGTGCTCGGCTATGCACTCTACTGGGCGCGTAAGAGCCAGAAAGAATTTGCCGGCAGTCGGACCGCGTTTCTGTGGAGCAAATTTCCGAAATTCGTGCTGGGCTTCCTGCTGATTTCCCTGGTCGCCACACTGGGAGTTTTCACGAAAGCCCAGATCGCCGATATCGCAAACCTGTCGCGCTGGGCGTTTCTGCTGACGTTCGCCGGCGTTGGGCTGCAGACGAATGTCCGTGAGCTCCGCAAACAAGGGCTGAAGCCGCTCGCCATCGGGGCGATCGGTGAATTCGTAATCGCAGGTCTGACGCTCGGCATGGTTGTCGGAGCGTCGCGCGCGTTTGCGTTATAGACTGATGCCGTGCCCCACTTTTGGGAAACGAGACGCGCATTCCTTCGTGCGCTCACCGCACCTGTATTAGCCTCCGCTGCAGGCAATTGGATCGACCTGTTCGACGGCCGCACACTCGATGGATGGCGTCCCAGCGAGAACAAGGAGTCCTGGAAGGTCCGCGACGGCGTACTCGCGGCCGACGGCCTGCGTTCCCACCTTTTCTACACGGGCCCTGTCCACGGTGCCGATTTCCGCAATTTCGAATTGGAAGTGGAGGTCCTAACGCACCCCGATTGCAACTCGGGCGTTTATTTTTATACCCGCTATCAGGAGAAGGATTTTCCGCAAAAAGGCTTCGAGGTACAGATCAACAACACGGCGGGCGGCGAAGGCAACTACCGCGAGCGCAAGAAAACCGCCTCGCTCTACGGCCTCCGCAACATGTATAAGCAGTTCCAGCCTGACGACCAATGGTTCAAGATTCGCGTCAGTGTGCGCGGCAAGAATATCCAGGTGCGCCTGAACGAAATGTTGATGGTCGATTATGTCGAACCGACGCCGCCGGTGATTCCCGACGGCATGGAGCACGAACGCTTCCTCGATCATGAAACGTTCGCTTTGCAATGCCACAACGATGGTTCGCGAGCATTCTATCGGCATGTCCGCGTACGCCCCTTGCCCGACAACCTGGCCACGGCCGATCCGGCACCAACCGTGGACGATGTATTCCGCGAAGTGATCAACGTCGGCAGGCATAACGTGCCAATGGTCGATTTTCACGTGAATTTGAAAGGCGGATTGACGCTCGAAAGCGCGCTCGCCAAATCTCGCCGCGATGGCATCGAATACGGCATTCTGGCGGCGCCGGATGCCGCCTCCGACCGCTGGGCCCGGCGCATGCAGCATCAGCCCGTGTTTCTGGGCTTCGAGTCGCATTCCACACCGCACTCCGCGAGCGCTCTATTCGACTACGTCTTAAGCGATTCGACGAGCTGGACGCAAACACCGGCAGCGAACGTCGACCGCGAGCAGTTCATGGACGAACTGGTGGCGCACACCGTCGGCGTACTCGAGGGCGAGCAGCTCGATATCTTCGCAAGCTCGACTGGCGCGACTTTTTCGTGCCAAGCGCAAAGAACCTAAAGTCTAGTTAAACCGTGCACAATTCCACGGCCTGCCGCAGCGACGCCATGGGATCTTTGGTCGGCACAAATTCGTGCGCGAAATAGCCTTCAAAATTCAAATCCGCGATGGCCTTGGCCACCGTCCGCCATTGCAATTCCTGCGTGTCGTCTAATTCGTGCCGTCCAGGCACGCCGCCGGTATGGAAATGGGCGATGTACTGGAAGTTGTCCCGAATGGTACGGATGATGTCGCCCTCCATGATCTGCATGTGGTAGATGTCATAGAGCAGCTTGACGCGCGGCGAATCCACGCCCTTCATCACTTCCACTCCCCACGCGGTGTGGTCGCACTGATAGTCCTTGTGATTCACTTTGCTGTTCAACAGTTCCAGGCAGATCGTGATGCCGTTATCTTCGGCGATTTTCTTCACGCGCCGTAAACCCAGAATGCAATTATCGCGGCCTTGATCGTCCGGAAGCCCGGCGCGATTACCGGAAAAGGTGATCACGTTCGGCAGTTTAGCTTCCGCCGCAAGTTTGATCGCTTCGCGCGCGTCTTTTTCGAGGCGGTCGTGGCTCTCTTTGCGATTCCAGCCGTCTTTAATTGTGCCCGCACCGTAGACCATCGAAGGCACCAGACCGTATTTCTTCACCGTCGGCCATTCTTCGGGCTTTACGAGATCGATCGCGCTCAATCCCATTTCCGCGCCCTGCCGGCACAAATCGTCGAGTTCCATCTTCTGATAGCACCAGCGGCAGGCAGACTGCTTCAATCGTCCCTTCGGCGCCGCCTGTGCGGTGGGAACTCCGGCTGCAATCAGGGAAGCCGCCGCCGTTTTGAGGGCGGATCGTCGTGTCGTCGGCAAAGTTTGCTCCTTCGTCTAGTCAGCTTATCGCGGCGTCACCCGGGCGGCAAAGGATTGCACGACGATCTTTCCGTCGCGAACGACAAAGTGTCGGTAGCTGGTTCGTATTGCTCTGTCTTCGGAAGACTGCGAAAAGCGAAAGGCCGCGGCAGGAACTGGACCCGTTCCATCGAAGGGAGTAGTCCTCCTGTCTCAAAAAGGATATATCCAAACCCTTTCGTGCCAATTTGGAACGTCCCAACGTCCGATAGTCCGCCATTTGCAAGGCTTTCTGGATTGGCACGTGGCGTGCTGAGAGAGTGTCAGCCCAAGGAAGACACATGACACAGACCGCCACTCACCAGCCCATGCGAGAGCCGCTCGAGCATTTTGTAATCCTGCAGTTGAGCGAGATCCGCGAACGCGAAAGCCGCCTGCGTAAGACGTTAGAAGAACTTTCGAACGTGGACGCCACTGTCCGGTCGCAGGTTCTCGCCACCGAATTATGGCAGCTGCGTCAATGCGCCGACAGGCTCGATCAAATGATTGACATCATGACGGCGGCACCCGAGTTCGTCGTCTAAACTGCGGCGCTTAAGCGACGCTGGATTCCTGCAGCACTTCGATCGGGTGCTTGTATTTGCACTCGGCGTTGGGGCATTGCGCCACGGGTCCTGCTTTGAGAAACTTCTCGATCAGATAGCTGCTTCCACATTCCGGACACTTTTCCGAAAGCGGCTTTCCCCAGGCCACGAAATCGCATTCGGGATAGCGATTGCATCCGTAGAACGTCCGGCCCCGTTTTGAACGCCGCTCCACAATCTCGCCTTCGGAGCAATTAGGGCAACGCACTCCAATTGTTTTCTGCTTAACATATTTGCAGGTCGGGTAATTGCTACAGGCCACAAATTCCCCGTAGCGCCCAAACTTCTGCACCAGGTGATTCCCGCATTGCGGGCACTTCTCTTCAAGCGGAACATCTTTGCGCTGCTCACCGCCGATCTGCTTGGTCGTCTTGCAATCGGGATATCCGGAGCACGCAAAGAACTGTCCGAATCGCCCTTTCTTGAGCACCATCGGACGTCCGCAGTTCTCACAATATTCCTGCTCGTCCTGCTCCCCAAGATCCGCCTTGTCGACGTCCGGCAGATCGACCGTCAATTCGCGTGTGTTGGTGCACTCCGGATAACCCGTACAAGCGATGAAGCTGCCGTGCTTGCCCCATTTGATGACCATGGGCTTTCCGCACTTCTCGCAGATCAGGTCGGTCGGCTTCTCCATGCGCTTGATGTCGGTCATGTTGCGACCGGCATGTTCCAGGTCTTTCTGGAACCGCTCGTAGAACTCGGCCATCGCCACGCGCCACTCGAGCTTGCCCTCTTCGATCTCGTCGAGTTCCTCTTCCATGCGAGCCGTATAGCTTACCTCGAAGAGGTCGTTGAAGCTTTCGAGAAGCAAGTCCGTCACTACCATGCCGAGTTCGGTGGGCATGAACCTCTTTCCGCTGTCCTTCTGGACGTACTCGCGATCCTGGATGGTGGAGAGAATAGAGGCATAGGTCGAAGGGCGGCCGACGCCGTCCGCTTCGAGCTTCTTGACTAGCGTCGCTTCGTTATAGCGTGGCGGTGGCTCGGTAAAGTGCTGCTCCGGCAGGATCTCTTTGAAACGCAGCGTCTCGCCTTCGGCGACGACCGGAAGCTTATGCTTGAGATCTTCGTCGTCTTCGTCTTTCTGGTCTTTGCCTTCCTCGTAAACTTTCAAAAACCCTTCGAACTTGAGTACGCTGCCCGTGGCGCGGAAAATATAGGGGACCTTGCTCTTTCCGGCGGCGTTCACGTCGATCGTCGTCTGATCGAACAAGGCCGGCATCATCTGCGAGGCGATGAACCGCATCCAGATCAGCCGGTACAACTTCAGCTCGTCTTCAGCCAAAAGTTTCTCAAGCGATTCGGGAGTGCGCAGAACCGAGGTTGGCCGGATGGCCTCGTGGGCGTCTTGCGCGTCCTTCTTCGTCTTATAAATGTTCGGCGACTTCGGCAAAAATTCCTGGCCGTAGCGCTCGCTCACGAATCCGCGCACTTCCGCCAACGCATCGTCAGAAACGCGCGTCGAATCCGTACGCATGTACGTGATGAGACCGACTGAGCCTTCCTTGCCAAGCTCTTTTCCTTCGTACAAACCCTGCGCCAGCATCATGGTGCGCTTCACGCTGAAGCGCAGCTTGCGCGAGGATTCCTGCTGCAATGTGGAGGTGATGAATGGAGGAACGGGATTGCGTTTTTTCTCGCGAGTCGCTACCGACTTGACGACATAGGATGCGCCATCCAGATCTTCGAGGATCTCCTTGGCCGCCGCTTCGTTGCCGATTTGCGGCGTCTCGTCGCCCTTCTTATTCAGCCGCGCAGTCAGCACGGGCGGCTTCTTCGCATTCAGCGAGACATCGATCGTCCAGTATTCTTGCTTCTGGAACGCGCGAATTTCGCGCTCTCGCTCGACAATCAGCCGGACGGCCACCGTCTGCACGCGGCCCGCCGACAACCCCCGTCGCACCTTGTCCCACAGCAGCGGCGAAATCTTGTAGCCCACCAGCCGATCGAGCACACGCCGCGCCTGCTGCGCTTCCACCAGATGCACATTCACCGCGAGCGGACGCTCGAACGCCTTCTTCACAGCGCTGGCCGTAATCTCGTTGAACATCACCCGAAAGATGGCCGGCTTCGAAGACTTCTTCGGCTCCAGTTCTTCTTTCAAGTGCCAGCAAATCGCCTCGCCTTCGCGATCCGGGTCAGCCGCCAGGTAGACGGAGTCCACACCTTTAGCCGCCGCCTTTAGCTCGGCGATGAGCTTCTTCTTACCTTCGATGACCTCATATCGGGGCGTAAAATCGCGTTCCACATCGACTGCCAGGTCTTTCTTCGGCAGATCCTTGACGTGTCCCAGGGAGGCCTTCACGAGGTAGTCCTTCCCCAGATACTTCCCTATTGTTTTCGCCTTCGCCGGGGATTCGACGATGACGAGAGATTTAGCCATACCTGCTTCTTTTCTGACGGTAGTGAGTGTGAATTCCGGGACTACCCGACGCGCCCCGGTAGGAAACGTACCCTTTTACCACACCTTAACAAAGTTCTTGCCTGGCAACTGTCGGGCCAACCCGGACATTTCCAGGTCGAACAGCGCGCTGATCAACTCAGATGACGAGACGCCCTCAAAGGTTTCAAGTAACACGTCAAGTTGTGTAGGTACATCGACTTGCAGGCTATTCAAAAGCCGCCTGGCCAGCTTCTTCAGAGGCTCTTCCTGGTTAGATTCCGGGGACTCGGTCCAGGATTCGCCGGCCGCTTTTTGCTGCGCCCGCGCAACCAGCTCCCGGCGAACCGCGGCTGGCAGTTCGTCCGTAATGTCGGTCCACTCCTGGACCAGCTTCGCTCCCCCGGATTTGATGAGCAAATTCGGGCCCCAACTCATCGCCGAAGTGATATTTCCCGGCACAGCCCAGACTTCCCGACCCTGATCCATGGCCAGGCGCGCGGTAATCCCAGAGCCACTATGCTGCGCGCCCTCCACGATAACCACACCCAACGAAAGCCCGCTCACAATTCGATTGCGGATGGGAAAGTTCTGCGGAAAAGCAGGCGCTCCCATCGGAAATTCGGAGACTAGCAGGCCGCGGCGCGCCATGTCGTCATAGAGTTTGCGGTTGCTCGACGGATAGAGGATATCCACGCCGCAACCCAAAACCGCCACGGTCGCACCGTCTTGTTTCAAGGCACTCTGGTGCGCTGCAGTATCGACACCACGCGCCATCCCGCTGACGATCGTGAGACCGGCATGGGACAGATCCGCACTCAGCCGCTCGGCCGCCGCCACGCCGTAAGGCGTGGGTCGCCGCGTGCCCACGATTGCGACCGCATGCGATGTCATCAACTCCGTCTTGCCGATAGCGAAGAGGACCAAAGGCGGATCGAAGATTTCGCGCAACTGCGCGGGATAGCGTGGATCCTGAATCGAGATGAGTTCGGCCCCCGCGTCAAGCAGTTTCTGCTGCTGATCGGCCGCGTCTTCAAACGAGCATCCGGAAGCAATATTGCGCGCCTGCGCCGGACTAATGCCCGTCGCCTCCAGTTCCGAGGCCGAAGCTCGAAAAATAGCTTCCGGCGATTTCAGCTTCTCCAACAGCCGCAGTAGTCCGACCGTCCCGACGCCCGGTGTCATCACAAGCGCGAGCCAATGCAGGACCTCTTCCTGGGTGACGACAGCGGTGGCCACGTTCTATAGGTGGACCGTTGACGGGCGAGTTCTCAATCCCAAAATCGCCGTAGAATGGCTATATGAGATGGTGGGCCGCGTTGCCGGGTCTAATTTTGCCTGTCCTCGTAAGCGCCCAGCAGATCCTCCTCGCAACCGGTCCTACGGCGGGTCTAGCGGACAATCAAAGCGACTGCTCGTTCCAGGGATCCGTGAGGTCGATCCGAATCGAACATAGCGAGATCGAGGAGGATGGACACGAGAGCCAGCGCGAGCTAACGGCGAAATTCATTTTTGACCGGAACGGTCGCGAACGGGAGTATTGGCGATTCTACGATCAGGGCCAATACGGAAAAGTCATAACGCGGTATGTCTTTCTCTACGACCCGCAGGGACGGGTAATCGAAACGGACACTTTCGATATGAAGGAAGACGCCAGGCGCCCCCAACGCCTTCTCACAAAATACGATTCCGAGGGTCGTGAGTGGGAGACTCGGTCCTTAGACACGGACGGCAGCATCGACAACCGGACCGTTAGGGAATACGATGCTCGCGGAGACGCCGTAAAGGAGACCGCTTATGGATTTGAGGGAAAAATCTCAAGCGTAGAAATTCGCCAGTACGATACCGCCCACCACGTAATCCGCCAAGAAATTCGAAACATGGTTCCGGCATCGGTATCAACGAAGATTTTTCGCTACAACGAGAAGGGACAACGGCTGGAGACGTTCTTGGACTGGGAAGACGGACCTGCGCATTACGTATATGAATATGACGAGCACGGCCGACTCAGTTCCGTCGAAACGATTTCCGGACCAATTCCTGCTCACATGGGAAACGGCTATGGCTTCTGCGACGATTGCGGCGTGTTTCCTGGCAAAACAACCTTTCGCCATGACAATCGCGGGCTGCTGACGGAAGAGCGTGTGATCCAACCGGGAAATAAATTAATACGGCTCAGCGAATATGCGTATGATGCCCGCGGACACCACGTCCGGGAATGGGTTTACAGCACGAATCCATCGGGCGGACATCCGAGCGAGATCAAGTTGCGCGTGGGCGACGAGGATTTGCTATTCGACAGAACGAATGGACTCCGCTCCACCTCGTATACTTACGATTCACGCGGCAACTGGATCAAGGCCGTCGTAACACGCCTCTCTTCCGATCGCGATTTGAATTCCAATCGAATCATCGATTCCGTCACCTATCGCATCATCAAATACCGCTGATTTTTTTAACCCTAGACAGCTCGGGTGGAAACGAAGTCTCCTTGCTGCGTGCTTTTCCGAGTGGGCTAAAATTGTAACGGATATTTCATGAGTAATGGATATGCGCGATTCGAATGCAGGATTTGCGGCGAGCTGGTCTATTCTTCCATCCCCTTGGAACCAGCCGCCGGCACACCGGCGGGCGACCGTTTAGTGGAATTGACCTGTTCGCACGGGCACACTGATCAGTACACGGCTCGTGAAATCAAGCAGCCTGAAACCAAGCCCGTGGGCGTCGCCAAAGGCAATATCGCCAAAGCCGCCTTCGGCTGAGCGCTTCAAATTTCGAACTTCACGCCCTGCGCCAGCGGAAGCTCACTTCCGTAGTTCAACGTATTCGTTGAGCGCCGCATATAAAGCTTCCATACATCCGATCCGGATTCGCGTCCACCGCCGGTTTCTTTATCTCCCCCGAACGCTCCGCCGATTTCCGCGCCCGATGGCCCGATGTTTACATTAGCGATGCCACAGTCGGAGCCGCGCGCCGACAGAAAATGTTCTGCCTCGCGCAAGTCGGTAGTAAAGATCGACGACGCGAGGCCCTGCGGAACATCGTTATGCACGCGTAGCGCTTCTTCGAAATTGTGATATCGCATCACGTACAAAATCGGGGCGAAAGTTTCACGCCGCACGGTTTCCGTTTGTTGCGAAATCTCTACCAGCGCCGGACGGACATAGTAAGCTTCAGGAAATTCGGAAATATGCACGCGTTCTCCGCCGAAGATCTTCGCGCCGGCTCCTCGCGCTTCCTGCAAACTGTTTTGCATTTGCTCGAAAGCGCGGCCATCGATCAACGGGCCCACTAAGGTTCCCGCTTCGCGCGGATCGCCGATTGTTACTGATGCGTACACTTGCTTCAGTCGATCGACCAGCGAATCGTAAACCGTTTCGTGAACCAGCAGCCGTCGCAGCGTAGTGCAGCGCTGGCCCGCCGTGCCCATCGCAGCGAAAGCGATCGCCCGTAACGTTAGCTCGAGATCGGCCGAAGGACAAACGATCGCGCAATTATTTCCTCCTAGTTCGAGAATCGCGCGCGCGAACCGCGCCGCCAGCCGAGGCGCCACTTCGCGTCCCATGTGCGTCGAACCTGTCGCAGACACCAGCGGGACCAACGAATGGCTCACCAATGTTTCACCTACTTCTCTGCCACCGTTCAATACCACCGAAAGTCCCGCCGGGGCCGCGCCGAACCTATGTGCTGCGCGCTCGAACAATGCCTGAACGGCCAAAGCAGTCAGAGGTGTTTTTTCGGAGGGCTTCCACACCACCGGATTTCCGCACACCAGCGCAAGAGCGGCATTCCACGCCCAGACCGCCACGGGAAAATTGAAAGCGGAAATGATTCCGGTGACTCCCAACGGATGCCACATTTCAAACATCCGATGATTCTCACGCTCAGTCGCAATCGTGAGCCCGCAGAGTTGGCGCGAAAGCCCCGCCGCGAATGTGCAGATATCGATCATCTCCTGCACTTCACCCTGCCCCTCCGAAACAATTTTTCCCGCTTCTATCGTGACCAGCCAGCCTAGTTCGGTTTTCGCCGCGCGCAATTCTTCGCCAAACAAGCGCACCAGTTCGCCGCGTTTTGGCGGTGGAACTAACCGCCACTGAAGAAAAGCGTCATGCGCTGCTCGAATGGCGTCATCGGCCTCATGGCACGTCGAGATACGCACTTGGGCAATCGTTCTGCCGGTGATCGGCGTGCGCACCGTCAGCGCGCCAACTCCATACAGCTCTGGGTCTACCCCCAGTTCGGACAAGATCTCCGAAACCACGTCTCAAACGCTACCATGGCTACAGAGCGCCAATGAACCGGGCACGCCTATTCTGCTTTTTCCTTGCCTCCATAACGCTCTTCGCCAAAGACCGCTGGACGGAACTCAACATTGGACCGTTCTACGTCGACACCGATAGCGACCCCGGCGGAGCACGCGACGTGTTGACGCAACTCGAGCAGTTGCGATGGGTGCTCGGCGGCTTGCTCGAATCCAAAGATTTGCAATCCATCTGGCCGCTGCGCGTGGTGCTAAGCGATTTGGCAAAAACGAACCCAACCACGTCGGGGACTGAATTCGTTTTGCAAAACGGGCAATACGTTCTGCTCACGGCTCCGGGAGCGCATCTGCCGCTGGGCCAGGTGGCGATTATATTGCTCGAGGCGAACACACCGCGCATGCCCGCCGACGTGGAGTATGGACTTCAGCAACTATTCGATACCCTCGAAGCGCACGGCAGTCGAGTGACCTGGGGAGGCAAGCCGGCGCATGCCGATTTGAATTGGGCGCGCATCCAGCTATTCGCGACCAAATTCGAATATGGCACCAGCTTTCATATTTTCCTGAACGCGCTGAAAGGTGGCAGCACCCTGCGCGCGGCCGAGCACAACGCCTTTGGAAAGGACGCCACCGAACTGGAACGGGAAGCAACGGCAAATTTGGCAAAGGGCGACTGGCAGCCGGTTTCAGTATCCGGGAGGCCGCTCGATCCTAAACACGATTTCGGCGAACACTCGCTCGATTCTGCGCTCGCTGAAGTTTATATTGCTGATACGCAGCTCAGTGCCGATCCTAAAGTGGCGGAGCCGGCCTACCAGGCTGCGGTCCACGCAGGCGGCGAGGCAGCGGCTCTCGGCTACGCCGGTCTGGCCCAGGTGGCGAAGCTGAATCGCCAGGACGCCACATCATTTCTCGAGAGTGCGGCACAGGCGGGCAGCCGTAGCGCCCCAGTCTACGTAGCTCTCGCGGCCGACGCGGATGCGGCGGAAGCTGCGCCGCTCTTGAAGAAAGCCACGCAACTCAGCCCGTTGTGGGCCGAGCCCGTCTTCCGCCAGGCACAGTTTGCCTCCGGCGAGGATAAAGGCGCGCTACTCAAACGCGCTACGCAACTCGACCCGCGTATCTCGGAGTACTGGGTGGAGTTGGCGCAGTGGCAAGCGCTCAATGGACATGCTGCCGCGGCGCCCGGAAGCTGGCTGCGTGCCGAAGATTCCGCCCGCAACGAAGCCGAACGGCTGCGCATTCATCAACTCCGGATGGACTCCGAAGAGCAACGCCTGGATGCCGCCGACCGCGATCGGCGGCGCGAACGCGAAGAATTGCATCAAGCGGATCAACGCGCCCAGGACGCCGAAACACAACGCATTCGTGCCGCCGAGCAAAAGGCCAACCAGACGGTGAATGCGTCAGCCGGATCCGTCGCGCCGGGTGAAGTCGTTCCCTGGAGTTCCATCGTCCCGCACAAGAAATTGCAAGGCCTGCTTGTGAAGGTGGATTGCTTACACACCGGCGCCCGCCTCGCGGTCAAGGATCGCACCGGCCGGGTGACTGAGCTCTTCCTGGCGGATACTTCAGCCATGAAATTGGCATGCGGCGTGCTCAAGACGCCCAGGCCGGTCTCGCTGTCCTATGCGGCCCAGCCGGATGAAGAACGCCACACCGCCGGCGATGTGACCGAAATCGCATGGCGCTAACGGCGCTTGTTCGCCCGGCCACGGAGCCGGATCTCGCCGCGTTGGACGAAATCGAAAAAGCCTCATTTGCCGATCACTGGGCCGCAAGAGGTTTCCTTGAATATTCATGCCTCGTCGCGGAAATTAAAGAGGAAATCGCCGGCTTTCTTGTGTCGCGAGAAATTTTCGCGGGCAGCTGCCAGGCACCACCCGAGCGTGAGATCTTGAATTTGGCAGTGGCGCCCCGTTTCCGGCGGCAGGGTATCGCGGCTCTGCTGCTCGGGCATGCGCTAAATCATGGGGCCATTTTTTATCTGGAGGTTCGAGAATCAAACGCTGCCGCCAGAGCCCTTTACGGTAAGTTTGGGTTCAGGGAGATTAGCCGCCGTACTGGCTATTACCGTCATCCCCCTGAAACAGCTATTGTCATGAGGATGAATTGATGCTAATTATTGGAGTGCGGATGGCCACTGGTGACCATTCGCGAGTGAACTCATGCACTCACACCCACCGGGCCAGATTCTTCCAATCCACAACTTAATATCTGATCCCGGCGAGGTCACTCGATCAAGGAGAACAACGTTCATGGAGCAACACACGCACGACGAAGACGTTAAGGCGCACCTGCTCGAAACTAGTGAGCAATTCCGGACGCTTGCCGAGCAGCATGCGCTGTTGAAGCACCAGATTGAAGAGATCGAGTCCAAGCCCCACGTTACGGGGACGGACGAACTTGAGGAGCAACGTCTCAAGAAAATGAAATTGCATCTCAAAGACCGTATGAACGAGATGCTTTCGAACTACAAACACGCGAGCGTCCACTAAATTTTTCTTGCGCAGGCCAGGGAGCGCAAAAGGAGTCCTGGCCTGTGGATCGCCCTTCCCCCAGGCCTTTTATTTCACCAACCCGAGAGCCTTCAGTTGCGATTCTGGCGCAGGCGGAGTGAATTGCGCTTGCACGAACGTTTCCTTCACACGCCCGTCTTCCAGCGCCACTCCGAAGGGTGGATCGACGAACGGAAAGGCCTTTTTCAATTTGTCTAGTTCCAGGCTGGTAGATGCCTTTAGGTGTGTGTCGTGCAGAAAACTGTCCGCCCACTGAGGATTGATGGTCGGAATCGCGACCAGCCGCGTCCCGGTCCAATCCAGTTTCGACATAAATTTTGCGGCTGCGTCGCAGTGCATGCAGGACGGATCGTAGAAGAACAAAAACACCTTGCCCTTCGCGAGATTCTGCGGCTGCCCATCCACCACAATGGGAGTGGGAACCTGCGCACGGCTGCGCGTGTTGGCGTGGAAACCGAAGCTCGCTCCAGCAAACACAATCAACGTCGCGAAAGCGATTCCAGGTACGCGCAGGCTCTTCACGCGCGCCGACCAGAACGCCGCCGCCAGACCGAATAACAAGAAGATCGCGTCGCTTACAAAGAACGCGGGACCAACCGTGCGTTTGATGAGGGGAAAGCAGCTACACTCGCGGCCGTGCAGAACCGGATAGTAATAGCCGACCCAAGCCATGAAGAAAATCATCAGCGCCGAGCCGAGCCACCCACCCCATTGCCGCAGCCGCGGATGGAACAACAGAAATGCCGCTAGCAACTCCAAAGTGCCGAGCGTAGCCGCTCCCAGCGGCCCGTATCCGGCTGGCACTTGCGCTTGCTCTAACAACTCGCCGGTCTGAAATGGACTCAAAACCTTCCATCCGCCGGAGACCAGAAAGACAACACCAAGGAGAATGGCGCAAATCGCCGCCACAGAGCGCTTCATCTGCCTTGATTGTATTCTGTTGACTTGAATGCTCCAGATTTGAGACGCGCGGCGTTAATGCTGCTGCTGAGTGGCACAATCTTTGCCGCAAATGACAAGAAGCTCGATAAGCAAGTTGCGGCGATTACAAAATCGGCCATCCTGATCGACACCCACAACGATATTCCGAGTTTCACTGTCGACGGCGCCGATATCGGTGCATCCCCTAAGACGCAGACCGATATTACGCGGCTCAAACAGGGCGGCGTCGGCGCGATTTTCTTCTCCGTGTACGTCGCGGCTACTAATGTGAACGGCAATCATTCGGCCCACCGTGCGCTCGAGATGATCGATACCGTACAGCACGACATTCTCGACCGCTATCCCGCCACGTTCAGCCCGGCGCTAACCGCCACCGATATCGAAAACGCACATCGGCATCACAAAATCGCGGGGCTGATGGGACTTGAGGGCGGGCACGCGATTGAAGACAGCCCCCGGCTGCTGCGCGACTATTACCGGCTCGGGGTCCGCTACATGACCTTGACGCACTGGAATACCAACGGTCTGGCCGATTCCGCCACCGACGTAAACGATCCCAAAATCCAGCATCACGACGGGCTCTCCCCGCTCGGCAAAGAAATCGTGCACGAGATGAACCGGCTCGGAATGATCGTCGACATCTCGCACACCGCCGACAAGACTTTCTACGATGCGCTCGAAACCAGCCAGGCGCCGATCATGGCATCGCACTCATCCTGCCGCGCCCTGACGAATGTGCCGCGCAACATGACGGATGACATGATTCGCGCGCTCGCGAAGAAAGGCGGCGTAATCCAAATCAACGTGAACTGCGGGTTCATCTCGCAAAAATCGGCGGATGCCCCCAAGGGCACCACCGTCCGCGCCACACTTGCCGACGTGGTCGCGCACATTGACCATGCCCGCCAAATCGGTGGTATCGATGCGGTCGGCATAGG
>Ga0157369_10002129_pt1 | contig 23881 bp, 19 predicted proteins | sample C25metaG_FD_113461 | JGI IMG/M metagenome (GOLD analysis project Ga0157369, IMG submission 113461) | Corn rhizosphere microbial communities from Kellogg Biological Station, Michigan, USA - C2-5 metaG | ecosystem: Host-associated > Plants > Roots > Rhizosphere > Soil | place: USA: Michigan... | reverse complement strand
TGACTCAAGGGGCGAGCGCAGTGCCGCCAGTCGGTGCATTGAAGCTGACTCCTGGTTCCCTCGCCGCACAACCCGTCGGTGGTCAGACTGGGAACTTGACAGTTCTCGCTACTGATACCGCGGGCGCACCTGTCCCGGATTTGGAATTGACGCTGACGTCGCAAGGAGCTAATAACCTCAACCAAAAGCAAACGACCAACTCATCAGGACAAGCCACGTTCTCCTACCTCGATAAGGTCGGTGGGACGGACTTCGTTCAAGTCGTGGGAACCATTAGTGGTATGGCGACATATTCCAATGTGCTGACAATCTCATGGACGTTGCCGCCCACAACGACAACGCAACCGGGCGGGAGCGGTACATTGAGCATCTCGGTTTCGGCACCAAACACTGTGGTCCTACCGAGCAACGTGCAGCTCAGTGGAACTGTCCATGACAGCGCGCTCCAGGCTGGTCAGTCCATATCGACAAATTGGACGATGTCAAGCGGTCCAGGTGCGGTTACGTTTGGAAACCCGAGCCAGCTCGCGACCACCGCATCGTTCAGTGTGCCGGGAACCTACGTGCTTCAACTCAGCGCAACGGACCCGAACGCGAGCGGAACCGCTCAACTCACGATCACCGTGGCTCCTCAGCCCGGCACTTCACAAGGCTGGATTGGCACCCCGAAGAACGGATCTTCGGTTTCCGGTATCGTTCCGATCACGGTTGGAAGTGGAGAGAACCTTCAGAGCGGAACTCTTACCCTCTATCCGGCCAATGACCCAAACAGTTTGACAGTGCTGAATTCGAATACAACTGGATCTGGCCAGATCGGAAAGCTCGATACAACGAACTTGGCCAATGGTCAATACTGGATCACGCTCCATGCGACTGATACGAGCGGAAGTTCCAGCTACAACTTGGCTCTCGTGACGGTGGTCGGCAACTACAAGCCAGGACGTGTGACTTCAACAGTCACAGACCTCGTCATTCCAGCGAAGGGAATCGCGATAAAGATCCAACGGACCTATGACAGCCTGAACGCTTCAAAGAGCAGCGACTTCGGATATGGCTGGGCTCTAGGTACAAACGTCGATTTACAGGTGAATCCTTATGGCGGCGTGACCTTCACGATCGGTGGACAACGCAGGAGCTTCTCTCTAACTCCCCAATTGCTGGGGTGGTTCTTCCCGTTTTACGTTCCGGCATTCACACCCGAACCGGGTCTGCATGGCACCCTGGCGGCGGCTGGAACGGGGTGTACTGATCTGTTCGACTTCCTTGTTCCTGACGGATCACTCTGGGGATGTATGGGCGGTGGATTCTACACCCCGCCCGGATACGTGTATACCGATCCTTCGGGCACGGCGTACACAATGACGGCGAGCGGTCAGCTGCAATCGATCGTTGACAAGAACGGGAACGCACTAACAATCACGCCATCAGGAATCACGAGCTCGACCGGCTTGTCGGTGGCGTTTGTGCGCGATGGCGGCGGACGGATCACGAAGATTACTGATCCTCAGAACCACGAATACCTCTATGACTACGACAGCAATGGAAACCTTCAGTCGGTAACCTATCCGAACACTCCGCAGCCGAGCACATACACATACGATTCAACCCACTTCTACCTTAGCGGAACCGATTTCAGAGGGAATCCACTGCCGAGTACTACCTACTTCGGTTCGACGGATGCAGATGCGCACGGCAACTCGCTCAGTGGGAAGCTCGAAAGCGTGACCGATGCTCTGGGAGAGAAGACAAGCTACTCGTACGATCTCACTACGAATACGACCACCATCACTTACCCAGCCGACGGCGGCGGCAATGTCGGCACGGCGGCGATGGTCTACGACACGATGGGCGACCTGCTGTCGTCTACCGATCCGATGGGAAAGATTACGGCGAATACCTACGACGCAAGCCAAAACCTGCTTTCGACGACGGATCCGCTACTCCACAAGACCTGCTACACCTACGATGGGAACGGGAATCGAACGTCCATTAGCTACCCGGGGCAGAACACTTGCACGGCAACTGGCAGCGTCACAAGCTACAACCAGTACAGCGAGCCGTCGGAGACCATTGACGAACTCGGAAACGTCCGCACCTTCAACTATGATGTGAACTTCAATCCCCAGACCGTCACGGACAGCCTGGGCACGCTTACCAGCTTCATCTTCAACAATGACGGAACCATGCAGGCAGGAGCGATTGGCTACGACATCAGCGCGGATCCGTCGAAGGCGTCGCATTTCACCTACGACGCGAACGGCTATCTGAGCGGCCGCACGGATGTACTGGGCAGAGCGACAACGTACACCTACAACTCATTGGGCCAGAAGGCTACGATGGTTGAGCCGCTATTGCCGGGCACAGGTGCCTCCGACGGAACGACAACCTACACATACGACGCATTCGGCAATCTCACCGAAACCGATGCACCACTAGGTCGAACCACGAAGTCAACGTATGACGCCAACGGCAACAAGCAGGACGACACCGATGCACGCCAGCACAAGACAAGCTACACCTACGACGCGCTAAACAGGCTCATTCGGACCGACTACCCAGATGGCACCTACACGCACAAGACGTACGATTTCCGCGGAAACGTGGTCGATGAGTGGGACCAGGCAGGCAATCAGACGCACCATGAATATGATCTTGCCGGACATGAGCTGAAGATCACGCGCGCATACGGAACTGCCAGCGCAGCACCAACCAGTTACAGCTACTACGATGATGGACGCAAGAAGACGGAGACAGACGCACTCGGCCACACTACGGCCTACACCTACGACATCGCAGGCAATCTGACGAGCGTATCGGGCGTGAACGGGACCTTTACTTACGAATACGATCTCGCGCGAAACCGGACTTCGATGACGGACGGCAATGGCCATAAAACCGGCTATGTCTATGACGCCCGGAAGCGGCTCGTCGAGACCGACTACCCCGATGCGAGTCATACCAAGAAAACGAACAGCTACGACGGCCCCGGCAACCTGATCTCCGTCGTCGACCAGGCAGGCAATGAGGTGGACTACACCTACGACGCGGCCAATCAGCTCCAGAGCGTCGTTCAAACCAGCAGTCCGAACGGGAACAATATCACGTCGTACTCGTACGATCCGCTCGGGAATCTGATGGGGCTTAACGATGCCAACAGCCATTTGACGGAAAGCGCGTTCGACCTGCTTTCGCAGCAGACCTCGAAGACGCTGCCGGATGGATCGCTGACCGAATCGCGCCAGTATGACGCGGCGGGCAACCTTACTTCGCTCACTCACTTCAACGGCAAGACAACCACCTACACTTATGACAACCTGAACCGGCTGCTCAGCCGCACCCCGGATCCGACAACCGGAGAGCCTGCCGTCAGCTTCACCTACACAGCTACCGGTAAGCGCCAGAGCATGACGGATGCGAGCGGGACCACCAACTACACCTACGACTCGATGGATAGGCTGATCACCAAAGCGACGCCTGAGGGTACACTGAACTACACGTACGACACGGCAGGGCATCTCGCCACGATGAGTTCCTCTCACGCCAACGGAGTTTCCGTTACCTACAGCTACGATGGCCTCAACCGGCTGAGCACGGTTGTGGACAGCCGCCTGCCGATGAGCAACCAGACCACCACCTACGGTTACGACACAGCCAGCAACGTGGCATCGGTGACGTACCCAAACACCGTGCAGTACGGATTCAACTACGACGAGCTGAACCGGTTAAAGCAGATCGCTACGGGGCAGACTGGCTATCTCTACACGCTGGACGAGGTCGGAAACCGCAAGAGCGTTACTGAGCTGAACAATAGAGCGGTGAATTGGACCTACGACGGCATCTACCGGCTCACCAACGAGACAATCTCGCTTGATCCGAACAACAGGAACGGCAGCGTCGGTTACGGGCTGGATGCGGTAGGAAACCAGACCTCGAAGACGTCCTCGCTGAGCGGGATCAGTTCGGGTTCGTTCACCTTTAACCAGGACGACGAGCTCGCAAGCGAGAGCTATGACTCAAACGGAAACGTCACTGCAACCGCTGGCAAGACATTCAGCTTTAACACCGAGAACCAGCTCGTTTCGATGAATGGCGGCTCGGTCACGATCGTCTACGATGGCGACGGCAACCGGGTGAAGAAGGTCGTTGGGGGGATTACGACGCAATATCTCGTCGATGATCTCAATCCGACTGGATACTCCCAAGTTGTCGAGGAACTGACCAACGGCTCGGTCTCGCGAACCTATACCTACGGTCTGCAGCGCGTCAGCCAGAACCAGCTCATCTCGAACACCTGGACTCAGAGCTTCTATGGCTACGATGGCTTCGGAACCGTTCGGCAGCTGACGAATCCCGCCGGTACGATCACCGATACCTACGACTACGACGCGTTCGGCAACAAGATCAATTCGACAGGAACGACGCCGAACAACTACAAGTATCGCGGCGAACAGTGGGACTCCGACCTGGGCCTCTACTACCTGCGCGCCAGATACTACAACCCAATTACCGGAAGGTTCATGGGCAGAGATCCGGAGGACGGAAAGCATGCGGATCCGAAGACACTGCACAAATATCTTTATGCAGGCGGCGATCCAGTAAACGGATTCGATCCAACCGGAAGGGATGAAGAAGATTATTCTTCGATTTCGTTCCAACGTGTGAAAGCTGTAACGAGAGAATTCGGGCCCTTCTTCGTCAATTGTTTCAAGGGTTTGATGGACGCTTTAGGCTCTGATCTCCAGGTCTTGGAATACAGAGACCCGCTCTACTTTCAAGAGATTCTGGAGCGCATGGCGGCTCGATGCTTCCAGGGACTCTTTTTCAATCCAAACTAGGTCGCTGTTACGGATGAGCATTGTCTTCACCATCTCGAGTGCCTTCGGAACTGACAGATCCTCCGTGGCAACTCTAGTGTGTAAGCTGTTTGATGACTTGGATCTAGCGGTCCAATACACGACTCGGCCTCCTATGGAGGACAGAGAAGACACGGAATTTCTCTTCACATCGCGCGAGCTTTTCGAGGAGATGATTGCACGTGAGGAGTTCCTGGAGTACGTAACTGTTTTGGGCAACTACTATGGAACTCCAACTCGCTGTCTTCAGCAAGCTCGAGAGAATGGCAAAGACATCCTGATCCAAGTTGATGATGTCGGGATGGCGCAGATAAAGCAGAAGGTGGCCGATGCCGTGAGCATTTTGATCCTGCCCGGGCATTCAGCCCAGCGCAAGCGCATCATCGGTTCAACAACTGATCCAAGACTGCCTTCTCTCGTTCGAGAAGTGCTCTTGCCATCTCTTCAACAGGGAGTGCCCCTTCCCTCCCACATGCCAAATACCACTGACTATAACCACGTCATAGTCAGTGATCGAGTTGAAGACTCTACAAAAAGGGTGATCGCAATCATCCGCTCAGAACGTGCACGTCGATCCTAGGGTCTGAGTCAGAATGGCGCTGCTGTCGCAGCGGAAGTAAGTCGACACTCCACCCCTTTTCAGGTTGCGATAGGAACCGCAGCGGTTGCAAATGGGATCATGCAGAACTGGCGTGACTTGCAGTTTTTCGTGGTTGCAAATGGAACCGGGAGGCTGAGGGCGCGTACCCTTCGCTGCGGCAGCCGTCAAGGGTCTGCGCTTCGCTGCGATGAACGCACAAAGAACGTGCGCCCTTGACTGCCGTCCTCGCTCGCTGGTGATTTCCATTTATGAGAAGAAAGTCTTCTTCTCATGTTCGATGAACATGACGGAGGCTAGCTGGCGACGCTGCTGAGGAAGGCGTCGATGGTGGTGAGCAGCGCTTCCTGCTTGCGGCGGGGCAGGCTCTCGATCTTCTCCAGTCGTTCGAGTACCTTGCGGCTGGGCTTGCGTTCCGGGGCGACGGGAACGGGCTTCGCGGTGTGCAGTAAATCCTGAATAGGCACGTCGAGAGCGGCGGCGAAGCGCAGGGCTGCCTCGGCGGTGAGACGGAGCTTGCCGACCTCGTAATCGGAGATGACGGCCTGGACGACGTTGACGCGCTGGGCGAGCTCGCGCTGGCTGAGTCCGCGCATGCCGCGGAAGTGAGCCAGGCGCTTGCCGAGGGCGAGGTTGACGGCCTTTTGGGAGTCCTGTGGAGAGCTTTTCCGAGGAGCCATGACGAGAGAGAGTGTAAGGGGCATTTGGGAATCCTCTTGATCATGAAAGTAAATCACTTTAAGTTTATGTGCATCGGTTGAATGCAAAAATGTGCTTGACACCTTTTTGCGGGAGGCGGTGCACAGATGGGTCGAATCCCGGAGCATGAGGTGGAGCGGCTAAAAAGAGAAGTCTCTGTCCAGCGGCTTGCCGAGGCGCGGGGCATCAAGCTGCACCGGCATGGGGCGGATCTCCTGGGGCTGTGCCCATTCCACGACGACCGCAACCCTTCGCTTGTCATCACTCCGGCGAAGAATCTGTGGCACTGCCTGGGTGCGTGCAATGCGGGCGGCTCATCGATCGACTGGGTGATGCGCGCCCAGGGCGTGAGCTTCCGCCATGCGGTCGAGTTGCTACGAGCAGACCATCTTCCCCTGGCCGCTTCTCCGATCCAGCCCGTCAAGCAGAGCAGGGTGCGCACGCTGCCTCTGCCGATCGCGCCGGAGGCCGACGACCGGAGGCTCTTGCGCGAGATCGTGGACTACTATCACGACACGTTGAAGCAGTCGCCTGAGGCGATGAAATATCTCCAGTCGCGCGGCCTTCAATCTTCAGAGATGTTGGGGCGGTTCCGGCTGGGCTTCGCCAACCGCACGCTGGGCTATCGTCTCGAAGCAAAGAACCGCGCCGGCGGCGCCGTGATGCGGGGCCGTCTGCAACGGCTGGGCATCTATCGCGAGAGCGGGCACGAGCACTTCAACGGCTCGGTCGTCATCCCTGTCTTCGACTCGGCGGGCGCGGTGGTCGAGATGTATGGCCGCAAGATCACGGCGAGTCTGCGCCCAGGCACTCCCGATCATCTCTATCTGCCCGGAGTGCACCGGGGCGTGTGGAACGAAGAGGCGTTGATCGCATCGAAGGAAATCACCCTGTGCGAAGCGCTGATCGATGCCTTGACCTTTTGGTGTGCGGGGTTCCGCAACGTGACGGCCAGCTATGGAGTGAACGGCTTCACGGAAGATCATCGCGCGGCCTTCGAAAAACACGGCACGGAGCGGGTGTACATCGCGTATGACCGAGACGCCGCAGGAGAGAAAGCCGCTGCCACACTCGCTTCTGAGCTGATGGAGATGGGCATCGAGTGCTTCCGCGTCGAGTTCCCGAAGGGCATGGACGCGAACGACTACGCACTCAAGGTGACGCCTGCTGCAAAGAGTCTGGGCGTGCTCTTGAGCAAGGCCGCGTGGCTGGGCAAGGGCAAGCGTCCAGAGACGCGCGTGCTGGAGCCAGTCATCGCAGCTGCGCCGGTGATCGAGCCTGAGCCAATGCCAGAGCCTGAAATCGAAACAGCAGCTAAAGAAGAAATGATCGAAGAGACTCCAGAGCCAGAACCGTCTCCGGCTGTGGTCGCCGAAGAGAATGTTTTTTCTTTAGCTGCCGATGCGCAGCCTGATGAGCCGATGCAGCCGGAGCCAGGCCCCGCGATGCCAGCGCCGGGCATCAATGTGCCGGTCGAGACGCGCGGCGAAGATATCTTCCTTCAGCAGGGCGACCGCCGCTACCGTGTGCGCGGGCTGAGCAAGAACATGAGCTATGAACTCTTGCGCGTCAATGTCCTCGTCTCAGGCACAACGCCGCGCGGAGAGTCGGCCTTCCATGTCGATACGCTCGATCTCTACTCGGCACGGCAACGCGGCATGTTCACCAAGCAGGCGGCCGAGGAGCTGGGCGTCAAGGAAGACGTGATCCGCCACGACCTGGGCCGGGCGCTCTTGAAACTCGAAGAACTGCAGGACGAGCAGATCAAAAAAGCCCTGGAGCCGGTAGAGAAAGAGATCCAGCTTGGACCCGAGGAGCGCGCGGCGGCGATGGAACTGCTGAGTGATCCAAAACTCTTGGACCGCATCGTCCGGGACTTCGCGAGCTGTGGCGTGGTGGGGGAAGAGACAAACAAGCTCGTCGGGTATCTGGGCGTCGTGTCGCGGCATCTCGACGCGCCGCTGGCGGTGATCGTGCAATCGAGTTCTGCCGCAGGTAAAAGCTCGCTGATGGAAGCGGTGCTGGCCTTCGTGCCCGACGAGCAGCGGGTGCAGTACTCGGCGATGACCGGCCAGTCGCTCTTCTACATGGGCGAACAGGACCTGAAGCACAAAGTGCTGGCCATCGTCGAAGAAGAAGGCGCGAGCCGCGCTTCCTATGCGTTGAAGCTGTTGCAGTCCGAAGGTGTGCTGACCATCGCATCGACAGGCAAGGACCCGGCGACAGGACGGCTGCTCACGCATCAGTATCGCGTCGAAGGCCCGGTGATGATCTTCCTCACGACGACGGCAATCCACCTGGACAAAGAGCTTCTGAATCGCTGCTTAGTGCTGAGCGTGAATGAAGAGCGCGAGCAGACGCAGGCCATCCATCGCGTGCAGCGCGAGGCGCAGACGCTCGAAGGGCTGCTCCAGCGAAAAGACCGCGAAGCCATCCTTACGGTGCATCGCAACGCGCAGCGTCTGTTGAGGTCTGTCTTCGTCGCCAACCCTTATGCACGGGAGCTGACCTTCCTCGACTCGCAGACACGCACGCGGCGCGACCACATGAAGTATCTGACGCTGATCCGCGCGATCGCACTGCTCCATCAGTATCAGCGTCCGCACCGGACCGTCGAGCACCGGGGCCGCACGGTCGAATACATCGAAGTGACGCTCAATGACATCGCCACAGCCAACCGGCTTGCGCACGAAGTGCTGGGCCGTTCGCTCGACGAGCTGCCGCCACAGACGCGGCGGCTCTTGCTGGCCGTCGATCAAATGGTCACGGCAGAGTGCACGCGCACTGCGATGACACGCTCCGATTACCGCTTCTCGCGGCGCGACGTGCGCGAGGCCACAGGCTGGGGCGACACACAGTTGAAGATCCATCTGCATCGGCTGGAAGAGATGGAATACCTGATCGTCCATCGCGGGGGGCGCGGGCAGAGCTTCGTCTACGAGCTTGCGTTCGAGCGCCAGGCCGACAGCGCCAAGCCCGTGCTGCCCGGCCTGATCGAGATCGAATCGCTTGGAAAACACAACTACGACGGAAAGAAGTCGGGGCTGCGAGGGCAGTTGTCGGGGTCAAGTCGGCCCCAGGTCGGGGGGATGTCGGGGTCACTCAAAACGGCGCCATCGCCAATATCCATGTGGGTTGAAGAGGATACCGAGTTCGAGATCGAGGAAAACACATATAGGGGATCACAGACAAATGGCCATTACGTCGTAGCCATGGCAGGAGGTAAACGATGAGTCGCGTTGTGAAACCGCGCAAGCAGAAGACGCCGCCGGCGACGCCCTTGCAGGCGTTGCTGGAGGAGTACATCCGGCATCTCGAAGTGATCGGCTTTACCGAGGACACATGCCGCGTGCGCCGGGTGCATCTGTTGCTCTTCGATCGATGGGCCGAGGAGCGCGGCCTTGTTGATGCGGTCGAGATCACGCGGCCTGTGCTCGAACGCTATCAGCGGTACCTGTTCCACTACCGCAAGAAAGATGGCAGGCCGTTGACCTTCTCGAGCCAGCACTCGCGTCTCGTCCCCTTGCGCCAGTGGTTCAAATGGCTGACGCGGCAGAACTATCTTCTCCACAATCCGGCTTCGGAGCTGGAACTGCCGCGCCTGTCGAAGCCCTTGCCGCGCGTGCTCACGGCAGCCGAAGCCGAGACGATCCTGCAGCAGCCCAACATCGCCGATCCGGTGGGACTGCGCGACCGCGCGATGCTCGAGACCTTCTACTCGACCGGCATGCGGCGCACCGAAATGGTCCGTCTCAAGCTCTACGATGTGGACCGCGAAGCAGGGATCGTGACCATCCGCGAAGGCAAGGGAAAGAAGGACCGCGTGATCCCCATCGGCGAGCGGGCCGTAGCCTGGCTCGACAAGTATCTCGACGAAGCGCGGCCCAGGCTCGCCGTCGAGCCCGACGATATGACTCTGTTCCTGACGGCGCAGGGCGAACCGCTGGGGCGCACGACGCTCAGCTTCGTCATCCGCCAATACGTCGAAGGCGCGAAGATCGGCAAGCGCGGGGCTTGTCATCTCTTCCGTCACACGATGGCGACGCTGATGCATGAGGGCGGGGCAGACATCCGCTTCATCCAGCAGATGCTCGGTCATGCGCGGCTCGACACGACCCAAATCTACACGCACGTCTCCATCCGAATGCTCAAGCAAATCCACTCGGCCACGCACCCGGCAGCGGTGCTCAAGCGTGATCCTTCCGAGGAGCAACATGCTCTGCTGCAACAGACCCAGATGTGGCCCGGTGAACCTGCCCCGACTGCCGAGGACCTGTTCGCTGCGCTGGACGTAGAAGCCGAGGAAGAAGACCGGGAATGATGTTCTTCTTTTAGCTGCTATAGCTGCTAAAGAATAAAGTTCGAACACAGCCTCTAATCTCAGCTCAATCTGTCGCCTCTTCCGGCTCGTGACCACCTCCCGATCCAAGCCCTGATCGCCGTCCGATCCGAGGACCTGATCAGTCACCGATCGCCGTACTCTTCCTGCCGGGAAAACCGTACAATCGAGCCACCGATGCAACTGGCTCTGAGCACGACGATCGCGCCGCCGCCCCTCCCTGTCTGGGATGAGTTAAGCGGAAACTTGCGTCAGGGCATCACGACAAAGAAACAGGGCTGGAATCCGGGTCCGAACGTGGTTAACTCCACAACTCAAATCGGGTTGCAAGCAAGCTTGTTCCTGGAAGGCGTCAGACAATCTCACAGGGCCAGATATTACAACCCAATCACCGGCAGGTTCATGGGAAGGGATCCGGAAGACGGCGATGTATCCAATCCTGGCACTTTGCACCGGTATCTGTTTGCGGGTGGAGATCCCGTGAACAACATGGATCCTTCAGGGAGAGACTATGCGGGCACCGTTTCGCTGTATTCGAGAGTCTCCGTATCTGGTTTAGTGATCGCAACTCTCCAAGGATTTTCAGCAACTCTGGGCTGCCTTGAGCTCTGGGAAGCTGGAAACACATGGGCAACAGCCGTGGCAGGACCGGACGGATATGTACTGCAACTCCCGTGCTTTGCTCTACCCTTCTCGAAGGGTGGTCCCAGGAATGTCATCCACAATTGGGTGCTAGATATGGCGAGGGGGTCAGGGATGGATCCTTGCGCATACCTGAAAGAGCTTATGAAGAAGGCTCGGAAGGCAGGAGACTCTAAGACATTCCTCGCTGCCAAGGCGACGTATAAGGGTGTTTGCAGAGGAAAGTAAGGAAAAGGAGCATTGAAGCTGCTATGTGGTATGTCGCTGAAGTTGTGATGAAGATCGTTGTCGCGGAGGACCCCCGAAATGTTGTGCACCAGAATCTCGTCTTGATAAGCGCCGACGCTCCTGAGGAGGCATATGTGAAAGCTCTACAGATCGGCAAGAATAGCGAGACGTCATATGAGAATCCAGATGGGAAAGCAGTTGAGATCACCTTTGAAGGACTTTCCGATCTCGACCTGATAGACGAGGAGTTGGAAGACGGAGCCGAGCTTACGTTTCACTACAAAGTTGACGTTTCCGAAAAACAGCTGCAATCTATCCTCCAACCCAAGGATTGTCTCCGCGCATTTCTGCCGCATAGACCGGCCGAGGGGCCGAATTACGCATCGAAGGAAATCTTGGCGGAGGTAGAACGAAGAATAAAGGAAGGTGAATGAAGCTGGGAGCGTCACAGATCTACGCTTACGACGGGAAGGCCCACCGCTACGACGGCCGCCAGGACTTGCTGCACTGCACAATGTCTCATCGTACGGCCGACTCTTGCCGCTAAACGGACGCACTCTAATCTCGGCCTGAATTACCTTCGGGCCAGATACTACAACCCAGCGACTGGCCGCTTCGTTAGTCGCGATCCTGAAGATGGAATCGACACTGACCCGAAGACCTTGCACAAGTACCTATACGCCGACGGAGATCCGGTAAACAAAACTGATCCGACAGGGCGCGATGCAAATGCCGGTGTTTTGAGACGACCTGCCGGCGGCGCATTTGGGGAGTACACCGGTCTCGTTGAGGACATTGCTCTGGCCTCTGTTGTTGCTGTAGCTGAAGTGACCTGCGCAGCCAACATCCAGCTCTCTGTGGACGCCTTGAAGACAGAAGGTGAAACAAAGGTAGTCCCGAGTTTACCTACCTGTTCAGCAAAGGGCGAATGTCCGCCTTGCGATTCGCCGAAGGGAACATTATGTTCCGAAGCGGATTGGGGACATCCGCATCCAAAATCTCTCGGCTGGGATCCGCATTGGCATATTTGGCAGCAGAATCAAAACCCACAGACGTGTAAATGCTATTGGGATAGAAAGCACGGACCTAAAGGCGCAAGGCAGTATGAGCCAAGCGATATGAAGGATTGCATGGAATACCCTTCATGGCCTAATAACTGAGGAGAGACATGACGAAGCGTGTCAGTTGTGGCTTTAGCCTTCGAGTAAGCGCAGATAGCGATGAGGCTTTTGATCACTCGGGCCAGTTCATGCTGGCCCATGAAAACCTCAGTCCGATCAGTGCAGATACTAGAGTATGGCCGGTGCCAGAAGATCTGGACGACTTGATACAGGATGCCAAACAGGATTTCTGGAACCCGCTTGGACTATCGAAAGATCTTGAGATGTTGCTGCTCGCATGTCGTGAGCGGAATATCCCAGTTGCTCATCTGTTCCCCGTTTGCCTCACGGTCTCTCAGAAGGCTTTGGATACGTTGGTTGAACGAGTTGGGCCAGGATATTTTGACAATGCTCCAAGTGAAGACGGGCTGCTGGCAACAGGATGGCGGTTTGTGGGCTTTGATGCAGTGGAATTGAATGGCCTAACCAGCGGCTTGAAGGGCATCGGATACAAGGAGCCATCGTGGTCCCAGTTGCGGGCGCAGTTCGGTGGAGCACTCAATGAAGTTGGCCTGTTCAATGACGAGGAAACGACCGCTCGATTCGCTGAGGCGCGGGGGGCCGAGATACCTTCGCACGCTCCCTTCGAAGTTGTTGGTGTACTCGTTCACGATCCGATCCCCGAGTAGCCGTTAACGCCGCCTTACGGCGTCGGGAATGGGCAGGACACGCGTCCCCAGAACTGGGAACGCGTGGGCCCATGGTTCCAGCGAGGCGTCTCTGATTCTGGCGTGAGCGTCTAAAAGAAATAATGGCTCTTTCGTTCGTTGCCTATGAGAATCGATGTGGTGAGAGTCAGAAATATAATTACGACGGAAAGAAGTCGGGGCCAACTGGCCACTAGTCGGGGTCATGTCGGCCCCAAGACGGCGGGGTGTCGGGGTACGCCAAATCGGTCTCTGATCCAATATTCGTGCGGGTTTGCGAAGTTAGAGATCGAGGTCGAGAAAAACACACATAAGGGGTTCAATCATGCTGTCACTACGTCGTAGTGACAGCGCCGTTCTCACAGAGCGGAAAGCTTTACAATCGAGCCACCGATGCAACTGGCTCTGAGCACGACGATCACGCCGCCGTCCATCCCTGTCCGGGGTGAGTTAAGCGGAAACTTGCGTCAGGGCTTCGCGACAAAGAATCCTGGCTGGAATCCTGGTTCGAACGTGGTTAACTCCACAACTGCAATAGGCTTCTGGCCAAGCTTGTTCCTGGAAGGCATCAGACAATCTCACAGCGCCAGATACTACAACCCGTTAAGTGGTCGTTTCATGAGTCGCGATCCCAACGACTCTTGCGGTTGCAATCTTCGCAACCCTATCGCAAAGGACAAATACATCTATGGTGAAGATGATCCGGTGGATCTTTTCGATCCAACTGGGAGAGCTGCTGCTCCGTTGCCAATTCCACCCGAGCCGGAACCGGAACCTCAGCCGAAAAGGTACGGTGGCCTTGAGTATCTCGTCATCGTGGAATGGCTGCAGTTACCGCGGAGACCCTACCTCATGATGAGGTCGCAGCCGGCCGGCGATTCGTGTGCTGAGCGTAGTTGATGCTTACACGCGGGAGTGTCTGGCACTAGAAGTAGATACGAGCTTTGCCAGTCGGCGGGTGGACACGAGTGCTGGACGATATCATTGAACACCGTGGAGAGCCGCAGTCCATCCGATGTGACAACGGACCCGAACTGACCAGCCGTCATTTCCTGGCCTGGTGCATCGAGAAGAAGATCGAGCTGGTGCATATCCAGCCCGGTAAGCCTACGCAGAACGCGCATGTCGAAAGCTTTCACGGGCGGCTGCGCGAAGAGTGCCTGCGGATCAGTTGGTTTCAAAACCTGTTTGACACCAGAAGGAAGATCGCCATCTGGCGCCATAATTACAATGAACAACGACCACACAGCAGCTTGAACTATCGGACGCCGGCAGACTTTGCACGCTAGGCAAGCTATGGAAAAGACGTGGGCTCTGCCCACTTTGAAAACGCCGATGGCGTTTCCAACTTTCCCACAGCTACGGCTGCGGCTGGGTAAGTAAGATTACCGTGCGGAAAATGGGGGCAGGTCAATTCGCAGAGGGCGACCAGCTTGAGGCCGATACGCTCCCGGCGAATCCGGTAGGGGTCGACGTTGTTGTGCATAGAAATACCCTCGGTGGGAGTTGCCCACATAAGAGGGAATGAAAGATAGTTTTCGTTCACTTGCGATGTGGGAGCCAAGACAGCATCCCCAAGCCTGATGTCGTAGCGGGGCCTTTTCGTGGCCGGTCATAGAACGAAGATCGAACACAGTTCGCACGGTGTCCGGTATCGGTTCAGCCGGCTGCGAATTATCGAGCGCTGCTAATCACCCGAGGTCCATCATCAGTTTTCCAATGTGAACTATTGATTCGATCGCAGATTGCGCGATCCAGGGGCAACGTGAAATGAAATTCCAATCTGTGCAGTGATGACCCTCACAGATGTTGCATGCGACTTCGTACGCACCATACTCCTTAGGTAACTTGCTCGGTGCATTCGGCGGCGTTATGTTGCGAGCAAATCAAAATCTCGCCGCACGCAAAATCAGAGCTCCGACACGATGTCGATATGAAGCGCCTCAAGAAACTTCAATTCACGTGCCCGCTTGAATTCCGACGTGAAGCGAAGTTCTCATAGGAAGGCTAAGTGTTTCGAACTGGAAGATCGCTTTGGTTCGCAATTCTCCTCGCCCTGTGGTCCGGGTCGTCAGTCATCCGCGCCCAGGATATCTCTTCACTGATCGGAGAACCCGCTCACGCTCGTATTCTTCCTGTGCGGTTTGGACAGGCTAACCTCGATACGGGCAATCTACATTTGGAGATCCCGTTGTACTCGGTGCCGGAGCGAGGTATGGCGCCCAACACGATTACCCTTGCCTATGACTCGTTCTTTTGGCATCCGATTTCGGACTTTGGGAACCCGATGATTGGGACGAATGTATATCCGACAGGGACTGGCTGGTACATCCGATCAGGTGACGATAACGGAGGAATGGGAGCCAAGTCGGTACCGAACTCAGTTGTGGCTTGTTCAACTCAGCGTTCGGGCGATTTGGGAACTATCACGCAGTCCAATAATTGGACTGCGACGGACGCCCACGGCACTCGGCACGATTTCTTCTTACATACCGTTGTAAATACCTGTACATACGCCAATACGAATACATCCGACACAGCTACGTCCCCGCAGTCGAGTGGTGGGACGGCATACGCGTTGGATGGTACGGGGTATCGCTTAACCGTAGCTGATGACGGAACGGCCTCGACTGTTATTGCTCCGGATGGAACTCGGCCGGCCACAACTGTACCGGGGTCGATACTTTTTGGGTCAGAGACACCGAATGGGAATGTATATGGATCCTTGGCTGCTCCCGGAGGTGCCGATGAACTCGGGGGCCCGTTGCGAATTGTTTGGAATTCTCCTCAACACAATTGTGTCGCTTCGGATGGGTCTTCTCTTGACATAAGACAAGTGTCTCAAGTTGTGTCGAATCAGCCCTATTCGGCGCGCCCGCCTGTAACATGCACCACCTCTATGCCTGCTTGGGACGGGGGCGCCACAACTGCTCAGTATTCTTTCGCATATGAGTACGTTCCGGTCTGCAGCAATCTATATCAGAGCTCCAATGCCAATTACTGTGGCGGAATGTGGGTGCTCCAATCTGTTAGCTTGCCGGGAGGTCTCGGCTCTTACGTGTTCAGATACGATACTGGCACTTCAGGAGCACATCAAGGCTTGCTCACAAGCATCACTCTGCCGACTGGCGGAACCGTCACTTATGGATATGGAACTGCTACCACCACAACTCTAGCACCCTTCGTCACGTCGATAAGCGATTTTGAAGGGACGACTCAGATCTCCTACAGCAGACCTTCTGGAAACCCCTATCCCGAGACGATTACATTCCCTTCGCACCCGAGCACGCCCGGTGGTGAGGCCACGGTCCGAGATCAACGCGTGATCAGTGCTGGAAGTTCGAGCACTACGACGACAGCTTCCCCACCTTACACAATTCAAGATTTCTCGGGCAACGTCCCGATTCAGACAACAACTGAGAACAGAGATGGAATGAACAGAATTACGTCTGTCTCAAGTACCTGGACAGCCACCGGTGAAAGTCACACCGTGCAGTACAAGTATGCTGATGATCCCTCAGTGTCCGGCTATCAGTCCTACGGTGGAGTGCCAATCAATTTGGTAGCTCAGGTATCCGAGTATGACTCCGGAACCCTCGTTCGCACCCTGACGACGCAATATATGAGAGATACTGCAACAATACCGTACGTGTCGCTATTCAATATGATCAACAACCCGGTCTCGAAAACGCTCCAGGACGGCTCGGGGCATACGGCAGCACAAACTCTCTATACATATGATGAATACTCGGCATCGTACTGCCGGACGAGTACACCTGCAGGACTTCCAGGTATCTCGATGTTGACGTCCTTAGTCGGCGCTAGTGGACACGACGACTCTCGGGGAACATCCTATTTAGCGCGCGGCAATGTCACAACATTACAGCAGCTTGTGTCGGCTGGCGTTTACGTTACATCGCACAGGTGCTATGACACACTCGGAAATGTACTCCAAACGGTGGACGGGAATAATCACGCGACTCGCTACAGTTACCAGGACAACTACTTGGAAAGCGCCTGCATTCCTACAGGATCCTCAACATATGCTTTCCCGACAGTCGTAACCGATGCTCTCGGCCACCAAACGAAAACCGGCTACCACACCTGCAACCGAGCCATCGGCCAGCTTCAAAGCCCAAACGATCTGGCAAACAGCCGAGATGGCACAACTATCAGCTACGACATTGCCGGGCGACCCCTTTGCATTTCAACACCAGATGGCGGAAGCACGTGTACTTCGTACCAAAGCTCAAACGAGGTTGATACCACCGTTTCTATCAATGCCCAGAGTTCGCAAACCTTGCGCTCATTGCTTGATGAATTTGGCAGGACCACGAGTAAGATCGACAACTCGAGCGGAATCAGAGTAGATACTACCTACGACGAGTTGGGTCGCACCAATTGCGTATCCAATCCCTACACCTCTTCGACAAGTGGCAACACCTGCTATGCGTACGACGTCTTGTCGCGTATCACGGGCGTTGCATATCCAGACGGGGCAACTGAGTCCAGTCAATACAGCGGGAACACGGTCACAACAACCGATGCACTTGGGAATCAGACGAAGAAAACGACAGACTCTTTGGGCAGGCTGAAGAACATCTGGGAACCGAACGGAGTGGGGCAGACTCCCACGATGGAGACCGATTACGCATACGACGTTCTTAACAATCTGACCTCCGTTACTCAGTGGGGAGGATCGAGTGGATCGTCTGGAGCAAGGACGCGGAGCTTTGCATACGATGGGCTTTCGCGTCTCCTTCAGGACTATAATCCAGAATCGGGATGGACCTGCTATGGAACAACTGGCGGTGCGACACCCAACGGCAGCAATTGTGCCACCGGATATGATGGTAACGGCAATTTGCTCGCCAAGACAGATGCTCGTGGTATCACGATCACATATAGCTTTGATGCATTAAATCGGATGACTTGGAAACGCTACTCTGATGGAGAAACGCCTATCGGTTTTGGCTACGATGGGAAAGACGAGAATGGCAATCCACTCTCCGGCCTGAGCAATCCGATCCTGACTATGTCGCACGTATCCAATGAGGTCAATGCCGCCTCAACATTCTCTTATGATCCGATGGGCCGCGTTGTGAAGAAGTCGTCTTGCATACCCGGGGATTGCTCCTACGATATCAACGTGCAAGCGACATACGACCTGATTGGGAATACGAGTTCCCTCACGAACGGGATTAGCAATCCGGCGATAACAATAAACTATTCTTATGACGGATCGAATCGCCTGAATTCAGTAACAAGTTCCTGGAACGATGGAACTCATCCGCCGACTCTGTTTTCGACGCCCGTTTACGGTCCAATGGGATTGTTGAGCGCTAACGTTGGAGCAGACTCGTCAAATACACCGACGGTCACTATTTCCCGGGCCTATGATAATCGCGGTCGGCTCACTTCAGAAGGCGACGCGACGGGGAAGGTGCCAACGAGTTCGGCCACGGGCAGCTCCGGCGCGATTACTGTAAGCGGAAACGAAAAGTCAATCACACGCGCCTCGGGGACGGCTGTGGCGACGCTGGGCGTCAGTGGCTCTGAGCAATCAAAAACCATCTATACGTGTCCCATGCAATACGGAGGTTGTCCAACAACAATTTACGATGGCGGTGGCTACTCGATATACGTCAATGGCGTTTTAGCTGGAAGCTTTGGTTGGAGCCAGGGTGCAACCAGCAACAACCTAGTCGCAAACCTCGCTTCCTCCATCAACGGAAACTCAAGTTCTCCAGTCACAGCTGCCGCTGCGGGTTCATCGGTTGTGCTTACGAGTAAAGTGGCGGGATCAACGGGAAACTACAGCATTTCGGTGACGCGCTCTTGGAGTAGCTCGTATTTTTCATCGCCGTCGTTTACTGTCGCCGCGCCATCTTCGATGAGTGGAGGCACAGACGCCACGGTTTATGATCATGGAACGGTCTCGGTGACCATCAACAATACAACTGCGTCGGCTGGCTGGAACAGCGGAACTATCTCCGGCAGTTTGGCCGCGGCATTGGCTTCCGCACTTGCCAGCGCCGATGTCTCATTTCTGACTGTCAGTTCATCAGGCAATACAATCTCGCTGAACAGCACAGGAACCGGGCTGGCGACAAATTGGCCGATCCAATTCAGCGTCACGTATGATAGCGCCGATTTCAGTTCTCCATCGTTCTCGCTGTCGGCAAGCGGAATGAGCGGAGGCCAAGGCGCAGCCTACCAGAACCAATCGATCTACAGTTTCTCGATACCAACGGGAGGATTTGACGGGGCTGGCAACATTAAGACGGTCACCGATTCAGTCACAGGATCTTGGAACTACACGTACGATACTCTGAACCGGCTCTTGACCGCCACGCCGACCTCTGGACCGTACGCCGGCCAGCATGGCTGCTGGGCATACGATGCGTTTGGGAATAGGACTGCGGAGAATTGGCAGAGCGCTGCCTGCGCCACTCCTGAAACGAATGTCCCAGCGACAGCAAGTTACAATACAAACAATTTGGTTACCTGGACGTCGGTGAACGCCGCGGTTAACGGATTTCAGTATGACGCAGCCGGAAATGTCCTGAACGACAATGCGAATGCGTACCTTTACGATGCCGAGGGACGGTTATGCGCTGTCATGAATCTCATTGTCGGAACTAAGACCGGCTACGTGTACGACGGCTTGGGAAACCGAGTTGCAAAGGGTTCCTTGTCCCACTGGAGTTGCAACCTCGGTGATCTCACCGTGACAAGCCGTTACGTTGTGGGTATTACTGGCGAACAGCTTTCGGAAGTAAGCGGATCGGGATCATGGGCGGGTACCAAGGTCTTTGCAGCAGGTAGGCTTTTAGCCACCTACCATGACACCAACACCTACTTCACTCTCAATGATTGGCTCGGCACAAAACGTGGTGAAGTGACGCCTGACGGTTTCCTTTCGACACACTTTGGCTTGCCTTTCGGAAATGGGTTGAGTTTCGCCGGAAACGCTCCTGATGCTTCGAAGAACCATTTCATCGGCAAAGAACGCGATTCTGAAACTGGATTCACAAATGGGAACGACTACTTCGGGGCTAGGTACTACGCGAGCTCAATAGGCCGCTTCTTGTCTCCCGATCCGTCGCAGCTATATTTCGCCAATCCTGCGAACACGCAGAGCTTCAATCTTTATTCCTACGCACTAAACAACCCGCTGATTAACACTGACCAGGCTGGACTGTATTGTTACTACGGCGATACGGATTTTAGTTCGTTACAAGGTCAGGCGGATCAGAACGACTCAACACAATGGGATTACCACTCGACATCCGGAGAATGCGGCGAGAGAGGCGGGCAGTGGTACGACGACGCCTATACGCACGACCGTATGGATGATGGGGATCGTCCAGAATATGCCGTTTCAACCGAGACTTATCAGGATATCAATGGCGTTCCTTCATACGCAGAGGCATTGAACGATCTGGTTGGATCGTCAGCGGCTGGCGCATTGGCTGATATTCCGTACGGGACCATGTTCGCGCTGTTACCTAAGTCGATTAATGGAAGAAAACTGTCCTTTGAGAATGATCCATATCGTCTCTTCAGCACAAATTATTGCGGTCAAGGTGGAGGAGGGTCTACGTCGGGCATAATCAACAGCCTTTGCGCGGTGCATGACGCGTGCTTTACTCAAGCCAAATTGGATGCTTCAGTTAACATAGGAACGAGCGGATCCTCATTAACATCAACACAGCTGGCCGCAGCGAAATCCTGCAACCAAGCTCTTTACGAAGGAGCTAGGCGGCATCCCTATGCGCCGGGATCGGCTGCTCTCCAATGGTGGCTCACTCAGGGAGACAAGACCAAGCCATTCATCGGGTTTTACATTCTCTATCCTGGAACGGCGGCTAAGCCATGAGTACGATTGCACGCAAATTGTTTTGGAAAATCGTTTTCTATTGCAGCTTCGGAGCTATGACGTTGATTGTTCTCCTTCGAGTCGGAGGAGGCATTCTGGGTCGTCTTATCGGCGGCCCTCACACTAGCGCGTTTGTTTTGGGAGAAACCGGGGTTTTCATCTTCGCTGGCGTCATGTTGATGCTCTTTTGCCGCTGGCCTTTCGGTGTTGCGCTTGCAGCATGGATCGATATGGTCCTGGTTTTTGGCCACGTGTTTCCTTGGGGAAGCAGTGGGCTGGCTGGATTCTTTTCGCAGTTCACAACGGATTTGATCTTCTTCATTGCAGCACATCTGGCTCTGCTGTGCAGCTACATGATGCGAAACGGCAAATCTCCCATGAAGTGATAATAGGACAAGGCGTTTATTGAGTTTTCGTGCCCCGTTTTACCGGCAAAGAACGCGACTCCGAATCAGGCAACGACTACTTCGGGGCAAGGTACTACCGTTCGAGCATGGGGAGGTTCTTGTCTCCCGATCCGACGGGCGGACATGTTGAAGACCCGCAGTCATTAAACAAGTACAGCTACGTCGGGAATAATCCGCTGATCAGGACCGATCCCACCGGATTGGATTTCAACCTCCAATGTTCGGGCGGGAACACGGCGACTTGTCAGGGTGGCGTGCAAGGGACCACATCGACCGATGCCAATGGTAAGAGCACATTCACGGCAACTGTCATCAGCAACGACAAGAACGGTGGCCTCGTCGATCAGAACGGGAATAAGTACAGCGCAACGGTGAGTGGTGCGGGCGTTAGCTTCTCTCAGGCCGGAAGCAATTCATCTTCGATGGGCAACATTTGTCAATGGAACAAACGCAACCACGATCCAAGGCAGCGGTGTGCTTTCAGGGTTTACGTTCAACTTTACCGGCAGCAACATGGCGTCGAATATCAGTGCAAGCGGGACGTTCACTTACAACGGAAACTCTGACCAAGCAACAGCCGCACTGAAGCAGGCCGGATTCCAACATTACATCGGGGATGAGGGTGACTTCTTCCATCCAAGTACGGATAGCTATAACGCCTATGATCTGAGAGCACCTGGCGGGCCGGGCGGTGTCGGGGGCGGGCATCTCGTCGTCCATGATCCAGTTCAACAGCTATATCAGTGGTCGCCTTATGGGCCTATCACGACAAGAATCCCTCTCAGTACCGTTCCTACTCAAGGAACCGCTGATCTTGGAACGCACAATCCGTGGACAGGTGGAATGGGAGCGCACTTGAGCGATGTGTGGAATTGGCTTACCAAATGAATAATCGCAAAGCAATGGCGAACGCACTTGGATGGTTGAGCATAATCCTCTCTCTGACGTTTTGGTTGCTGTTGTGTTTCGGTGGCGCGAAGGATCACTTCGCCAGAGAGCACTTCATGCAGGGCATGAAGGCGCTGTTTCACGTCTGGGAACCGGCATGGTTGCTGGGGCTTTTGCTCGCCATAACCGCTGCTATCGTGGGGTCGAGACGATGGGCATTTGCAACACTGCTGCCAGCAGTCTCGTTCCTCGCATCAGTGGTTGTCCTAGCCAGTGTTCCGTTCTGAAAAGCGTGTTCGCCTGCGTGAATGCGTGTTTACATCTGTAAACGGCAGTGAGGCGCATCCAGCGAAGGACAACGCCGCCTTCGGCATCGGGAGGGGTGGGACACGTCTCCCCCAGATGGGAGCTGCAGAGTAACTTCGGTTGCTGCAGGGTAACTCGGAACGAGAAGTCAGCGTCTAAAGGGAAAAACGCCTCTCGGTGTTCGTTGGCCCTGAGTGCGATGCACGCTTGCTCGGGGTGCATGGATGCGACTCCCTCTCGATCCAAAACGCAGAGATTTTTTCTTTAGTTCTTTAGCTGCCTGACCTTGAACGCAGCATGGGCCGCACGCGAGTCGTGCGGCCTTCGTGCGTGTGGTAGTGGCGGTGCGCCATGAAGCGCGAGTTGCGGCCTAAGTCTGTCGGCACGAAGGTGTCGGAGACGGAGCTGCGGGTGTTGGAGTCGCGGGCCGAGCGCGCCGGTCTGATCTGTCGGAGTGGGTGCGCGATGTGCTCCTGGGATCATCGGTCGAGATGGTCACGCTGGCTGACGAGCGGGCGATCCTGGCCGAGGTGCTGGCCATGCGAACGATCCTTCTGAACTTCATGCTGAAGTTGGGCGAAGGAAACCCGATCCCGGAGGCTACGAGCAAGAACCTGATCGAGTGGGCGGACGCGAACAAGATGAAACGGGCGCTCGAAGTGCTGGCCAAGAACTCGGCGCGGGAGGAGCGGATGCAGACGGCGGCGCCGGAACCGGCACTGCCGCGCGAGCCGGTAGCGGTGGCTCCGGGAGAGGAGATGTAGGCGATGCTGACACTGTCGAAGCCGATCTCAGCGGGCCAGACGCAGGCCTATCACAAGTCCGAGTTCGCCAACGCGAAGGAGAACTATTACACGGAAGGCGAGCGGGTGCGGGGTGTGTGGCAGGGGCAGCTTGCCGAGCGCTGGAACCTCAAAGGCGAGGTCAACGAGGAGCAGTTCGCGGGCCTGAGTGAGGGCCAGCATTCGGCCACGGGCGAGGCCCTGATCCGCCGGCAACAGGCCCGGGAGTTCGTCAATGAGCGCGGCGGTGCGCACGATGGAGCATCGGGCGGGGCGGGACGCGACGTTCTCGGCTCCGAAATCTGTCTCGGTGACGGCCCTGGTTGGAGGCGACGACCGGGTCAGAGACGCGCACCGGGAGAGCGTGCGCGTGGCTCTGGACGAGATGGAAAAGTACGCCCAGGCGCGCATCGGCGGCAACGCTCCGGCGCAGACGACGGGTGCGTGGGC
>Ga0157369_10002128_pt1 | contig 23882 bp, 22 predicted proteins | sample C25metaG_FD_113461 | JGI IMG/M metagenome (GOLD analysis project Ga0157369, IMG submission 113461) | Corn rhizosphere microbial communities from Kellogg Biological Station, Michigan, USA - C2-5 metaG | ecosystem: Host-associated > Plants > Roots > Rhizosphere > Soil | place: USA: Michigan... | reverse complement strand
TCGACGAGTGCGGCGATCATGGGCGAGCGGAGGCAGAGGAGCGTAAGCCGGCGATAGAGTTCGGGAGCTTCCAGCCGCCGCTGGGCGGTGAATTCGGGATCGTCGGTGTCGTGCGGCGGCAGATGGCCGAAGGCATTGACGATGACAAACAGGTCTGCGACGTCCTGGCCGTCGCGCGGCGAAGTGGAGTCGCGGCCCTCGCGCAGAGGCTCGAAGATGAGCGGAACCGTTTGCGGGTCGATGGGCAGCCGCATATCGAAATAGCCGATGCGGAAACGGTTGTTCTCGTAGAGGAGCGTGAGGTCGCCCTTCTCCAACACTTCGCCGTACGGGCCGGCGAGGATCGGCAGCAGAACCTTGCCGCGCGTTTCGGGACGCAAGGGATGCCAGTCGATGTCGAAGAAGCTGGAATACTCCGAGCTGCGCCCGTTCTCGAGCACGTCCTGCCACCACGGGTTCGTGCCGGTGCCGATGCCCATGTGGTTGGGGACGTAGTCGAGGATCAGGCCCATGCCGTTGCGCTTCAGCTCGGCCGAGAGGTAGCGCAAGTCATCTTCCGTGCCAAGGTCGGGGCTGATGGAGTTGTGATCGATGATGTCGTAGCCGTGCGCGCTTCCGCTGCGGGCCTTCAGGATGGGCGAGGTGTAGGCGTGGGTGACGCCGAGCAGGCGGAGATACTCCACCAGCTCCGCCGCCTGCTGAAACCCGAAGCCGGAGCGAAGCTGGAGCCGGTAGGTGGAGACCGGCCGCGTCTGCCATTTGCGAGCCGCCAGGCGGTCAAGACACTCCGAAACGCCGCTGGACTCGCGCACCACGGATTCTGTCGTCGTCCTCATGGACAGAGTCTTAGATGCGAGATTCAGCAGCAGAGCTGGATGCGGCTTCAGGCACTTTCTTCGTCGGGACTGGGCTTAAACGGCAGGCCGCAAGCCTGTGGCGGCATGCCACTGTTGCGGAAATACTCGTCGAGCGCTTTGCCGATGGCTTCGATTTCCGTCGGCGGAAACAAGGCCTGCATCTGCTCGAAGAGTTCGCGCTCTTCCACTCGAACGTGGGTGGTGAGAAGGGTGACGAATGCCGACAGGCCCGCGTTCCCCAGCCGATGCCCGGCGGCGGCCATCGCCTGCGTGCGAAGTACGTCGTGCTGTCGGCGGAGGTCGGAGACAAGTTCGGCAAGTTCGGGGCGCGCCTCCGCTGCGGGAAAGAGATGACGCTCTTCGGCTTCGAAGTGAAAACGGATCTCGTCGCGAAACAGGCGCGCGATTTCTTCTTCCCAATGCGCGATGACCTCGGGAGGAGTCCGGTCTCCGACCAGGGCGCGCTGAATGAATACACAGAGCGCCAGCGCGTGCTGATGCTGGTGGGATAGCGGAATCAGTGCGGGGTCACGCAGCATGACGAAACATTCTACGGAAGGAATAGAGCCCGTGACGGGCGTTGAGGTAACAGCGGCAAGTAACGATGGGGAGTAACGAAAACCTTAGAAGAAATTGCGGAACTGCGGGATTGCGGAACTGCGGAATTGAAAGACAAAGGCCAGCTCACGTCGAAGGCCGGCTCGCGACAAAGCCTGAGGCCGGCGAGGACCCTTCGCCTTCGCTCAGGGCATGCCCTTCGTTCGCTCAGGGCATGCGCGGGCACTCGGCAGGCTTGTTACAATAACTGTTTCGCGCATTGGTTGCCGATTTCGCTGGAAGAGCGTTGCGCGAGCACAAGAGGACGAGAGGAGCCCTATGGCCGTTGTCACTGGTGAACTGATCCGGATGATGAATTACGTGGACGACATTGCCGCAACCCTGCGCCGGATCACGGCGAACGTCACCTTCATGACTGAAGAGGAAAAGAAGCGCCTGGCCGAGTACATGAAGAAGGCCGATCCCAACTACGTCAAGGTCGTGGAAGAACTGGAAAAGTAATGGCGAATATCCGGACGATCTCGGTTATCGGCGCGGGCATCATGGGCCGCGGTATCGCTCATGCGGCGGCGCTGGGCGGCTATCGCACGATCCTGGAAGACGTGCTGCCCACGGCGCTGCGCAAGGCCGAGACGGAGATCCGCGCCAACCTCGACAAGGCGGTGGAGATCGGCAAGGTGCAACGCTCCGACGCCGAGGCCGCCATGGGCCGGCTGGAGTTTGCCGGCTCGATCGAGCAGGCGGCGCGCGAAGCCGACCTGGTGATCGAAGCTGTGCCGGAGGAGATGGAATCGAAGATCGAGATCTTCACCATCCTCGACAAGATGTGCAAACCGGGCACGATCCTGGCGTCGAATACGTCGTCGCTGTCGATCACAGAGATCGCGTCGGTCACGTACAGCGCCAAGAAGATCGTCGGCATGCACTTCTTCAATCCGGTGCACAAGATGAAGTTGCTGGAAATCGTGCGCGCCCTGGAAACCGACGACGAGACGCTGGCGGCCGCGGTGGAAGTGGGCAAACGGATGGGCAAGGAAGTGGTGGTCATCAAGGAGTCGCCGGGCTTCATTACCAGCCGCATCAACGCCATGATCGGCAATGAAGCCTTTTACATGCTCCAGGAAGGCGTGGCCACGGCGGCCGACATCGACAAGGCCCTCAAGCTCGGACTCAACCATCCGATGGGGCCGTTCGAGATGGTGGACATGGTCGGGCTCGATACCCGGCTCCACATCCTCGAATACCTGCACAAGACGCTGGGCGACAAGTTCCGTCCCTGCCCCCTGATGGTGCAGTACGTGAAGTCGGGCCGGTTGGGACGCAAGGCCGGTCGCGGGGTGTACGAGTATCCCGAGCAGGCCGCGGCGGAAAAAGCGAAATAAGCACAGGAGGATGGGAGGACGCGGAGGATTTTTAGGCTTCCCGCGCCTACTTGCCTGTCCCGCCCAGATATTTTGTGCCTCGCATCGTGGTACCGTCAAAAAACAGGAACTTTTCTCGTTTTAGGCCCGTACCCATGGCAGGCGGTTGTGCGTCCTGTCACGTAAGTGCCGGTGTCTAAGAATTAGCATTTCGCGGTAGCAATTTGGCTCGAGGAACGTCTCTACATTTATGCGTCTTCTCTTCGACATCATCGGGCAGACGGTTCGGACGCTCTGGGCGCACAAACTGCGCTCATTTCTAACCATGTTCGGCATCGCGTGGGGTGTTGGGTCGTTGCTGCTGCTGGTAGGCGTGGGCGAAGGCTTCCGCACCGGCAACCAGCGCGAACTGTCGGAGCTGGGCGAAGACGTGATGTTCATCTTCCCGGGCCGCGCACCGGCGATCGAGGGCAAGACCGGCACTCGCCGCTACTACCTGACTTACGACGACTATCTCGCCATCAAGAACGAAGCGACCGAGGTGCGCAATGTCGGGGCGAACCTCGGGCGGGGCGACGTGAAGGCGGTCAGCGACTTCGGGAACAGCGGCGTGTCGCTCCAGGGCGTGACGCCGAATTTCAACCAGATCCGCTATTTTCCGATTCTCGATGGACGGTGGATCACGGACGAGGACGACCAGCAGCGGCGGCACGTGGCGTTCATCGCCATCGACCTGCAGAAGAACCTCTTTCCCGGGCGTCCCGCGATCGGAAGCACGATCCTGCTGAACGGTGTGCAGTTCACGGTGATCGGGCTGCTGAAGCCGAATTCGCGCGATACGCAAAACGCGCAGGACACGCGTTGCTTCATTCCTTATCAGACGATGCGGCAGTACTTTCCGAATGCCAGCGTGCCTGACAACAACGTGATCAACAACATGATCTACCAGCCTCGCCAGCGCGACGGGCACCTGCTGGCGAAGGAACAGGTGCACAAGATCATCGCGCGGCGGCACGGCTTCGACTGGCAGGCGAAAGACGCGTTCAACGAGTTCGACACGATCGAGAATTCGGAGCTGGTGGGCAAGATCTTTACCGCCATGGACATGTTCCTGGGTGGCGTGGGACTGGTGACGCTGGCGCTGGGCGCGATCGGCGTGATCAACATCATGCTGGTCTCGGTGAGCGAGCGCACCAAGGAGATTGGGCTGCTGAAGGCGCTGGGCGCGACAAATCATTCGGTGCTGCTGCAATTCTTCCTGGAAGGCCTGTTCCTCACGGTGATGAGCGGCGGGATTGGGATGGGAGCGGCAGCCGGGCTGATGGCCTGGATGCATACCCTGCCGAGCCAGCGTGGCTTCGATCCGCCAACGCTGGTGCCGGCTTCGGCCGCGTTGGCGATTGGCGCCCTCACGCTCGCGGGCGTGATTGCTGGACTGTACCCGGCGCGCAAGGCGGCGATGCTTACGCCGGTAGAAGCGCTGAGGAAGGAGTAGGTCATGATTCGTGACGTGGCCACGCAGGCTTATGGCGCAATGCGGCACGACAGCCGCCGCACGTTCATCACCGTGCTCGGGATGGCATGGGGTATCGCCACGGTGGTGCTGCTGCTGGCCTACGGCGCCGGATTCAACACCGCCATCCACAACATCTTCGAGACCTGGGGCGTGAAAGTGATCGGCTGCTTCGGCGGACGGACGTCGATGCAAGCCGGCGGCATGAAGGCGGGTGTGCGCATCCGCTTCACCGACGACGACCTCGACCGCGTGCAGGCGAATGTTCCCCTGGTGCGGCACATCACGCCGATGTGGAACATGAGCATCCATACGACCTACGGCGACCGCTACGTCGATAACTTTGCGACCGGCGCGCGGCCGGTGATCCAGGCGATGCGCAATCTCACCGTCGCCGAGGGCCGCTTCTTCAACGAGGAAGACAACGCGCAACGCGGGCGCGTGGTGGTGATCGGACCGGACGCGAAAGACGTGCTCTTCAAGGGGCAGAGCGCGCTCGGCGAAACGATTCGGCTGAACGGCATCAGCTTCGAAGTGATCGGCATCCTCGATCCCAAGCCGCAGGAAGGCGACAACAGCGTCAACAAATCGATGTATATCCCCGCGACCGCGATGGGATACCTGCGCGACACCTACTACGTGGACGGCATCTGGTTCGACTACGAAGGCATGGGATACGAGAAGATCGAACAGAACCTGCGCGAGGTGCTGGCCGCGTCGCATAATTTCCGCGCTGACGACCGGCAGGCCGTGTTCGTCTTCAACGGCATGAAGCGACTGAATCAGTTCGAGATCATCACGACCGCGCTACAGGTGCTGCTGGCGTTCGTGGGAACGCTCACGCTCGGCATCGGCGGCGTTGGGTTGATGAACATCATGCTGGTTTCGGTGACGCAGCGCACGCGCGAGATCGGAATGGAAAAGGCGCTGGGCGCGAGACGGCGCTACATCCTGCTGCAATTCCTGGCCGAGGCACTGGCCATCACGTTTGTCGGCGGACTGGTGGGAATCATGATCTCGTACGCCATCTCGTATGGCGTGGGATCGCTGACGCTGTACAGCGCGCTCGCCAAGCATGGCGAAATGGGCGACATTCGCCTGGTGATCGCGCCGAAAACGCTGATGATCGCGGTGTCGATCCTCAGCGTCGTCGGGCTGATCAGCGGCATGCTGCCGGCACTCAAGGCTTCGCGGCTCGATCCCATCGAAGCACTCAGGTACGAATAGGCCGAGGTAGAGACGCGGCGCTCCGCGTCCCTACGTCTATCGCGCCGCTACTTGAGCGAGGTTCCCTTGATAAAGCAGGTGTCCGCTCGGCCGTCTTTCGACCAATAGATGATGCCGCCCTGGATCTTGTCCCACGGGCCGTGCAGCTCGGAGCAGAATGCGCGAGCGCCGGTGGCCGGGTTCACGGGAACGGCATAGATCGTGACACGCGGAAACGGTTTGTGTTCCTCGGCGCCGCAATTCACGGCGAAGTTGTACCCGGCTTTGTGACCGGAAACGAGATTCTGAGCGATGAACCCTGCAAACTGCGCCGTGCTGCCCTTGGCAATGGAGGGATCCTCGCCGAGTTGTGTGAGAGTGCAAGCGAAACCCTCATCCTTGAACGAATTGGCATAGGTGACTTCCGCGGTGTTCAAGGTCCGGACACTACCGACGGCACTCGCTTCGCTGGGCTGATCGTCCGTACCGGCTCCAAGCTGAGCGGCGACCACCGCGGTTCCAAGACAAACACAGAGAACAAACAGGAGAATGTTCTTCATGAGGCACTTCCTTTCGACCGCGCGACTGTACTAGTACAGTCATACGGTTGTCAAGGGCGATTCCTGGGGCCGGCAGGTTGGACGCTAGAATGATGCCTATGGCGGAGAATCCCAGGCTGCGGCGCGTGCTCGACCAACTCGCGTGGTACGAGCATCCGCTGCTGCGCTTTGACGCGCGGCCGAAGGGCGAGGGCGTCGAGGTGGTCATCGACTTCCGGGACCCCGCCGTGCCGGTCCACACGTACACGTTCGAGCTGCATCCGCGCGACCTGGATCATCCGCAGTTCGAGTGGACGTTCCAACGACAGCTCTACGATTGCCTGCACGACTACCTGATCGAGATGTTCGTGCGCACGCCACAGAACAAGAAAGACGCGTCCGCTCGATGACCGGCGCACCGGTGGAAAGCCTGCGGCAGGTCATCGTGGACGAGATCCGCGCGCGCGGGCCGATTCCCTTCTCCCGCTACATGGAGTTGTGCCTCTATCACCCGCAGCTTGGGTACTACTCGCGAGCCAAGGAGCAGTTTGGCAAGGCGGGAGACTTCTTCACGTCCAGCGACGTACACGCTGTTTTCGGTCGGCTATTGGCGCGGCAGTTCGACGAGATGTGGCGCGCGATGGGCTCGCCCGCGCGCATCGACCTGATCGAGTTCGGGCCGGGCCGCGGCCTGTTCGCGCAGGACGTGTTCGACTGGGGCCGCGAGAAGTTTCCGAACTTCGTTTACGCGCTGCATTACACGCTGATCGAGCAGTCGGCGACGTTTCGCAAGCGGCTGGAAGAGCGGTTTGCCGACAGGATTGCCCGACACAAAGTCACGGTGGAAGGAGGCTTCGACGATTTTCGCGGGCACTTCGATGACGCCATCTTTTTCGCCAACGAGTTTTTCGACGCGTTTCCGGTGGAGATTGTGACTTCGGAGGGCCAGGTTTATGTGAGCGAGGATAATGGCGCCTTTCGGGAGACTTTTGCAGCGCCGACACCGGAGGTGCACGAATACCTGGATCGCTATTCCGTCCGGCCCGAAACCGGCGAGCGGGTCGAGGTTCCGCTACACGCGCTCGGATATGCGAGCCGGATCGCGCAGCTCGCCAAGCGCGGCTTCTGCATCTTCATCGACTACGGATACACGCGGAACGAACAGCTCGCGGGACGCCACCGCGACACGTTGAAGGCGTTCCGGCAGCACACCATGAGCGCGAACCCGTTCGAAGATCCCGGCGGGCAAGACATCACGTCGGATGTGAATTTCACCGCCCTGGCGGGGGTGATGACCGGCTGGACCCAGGAAGCGCTGATTACGCAATCGCAGTTCCTGCTGGGCATCGGCGAGCACAACCAGTTCGCCGACGCGTTCGCCGACTGCCGGTTGCCGCAGGAGCAAGCCAAGGTGGCGCTGCAACTCAAGCACCTGGTCACGCCGGCAGGCATGGGGGAAAGCTTCCACGTGCTGGTGCTGTCGAAGGGAGTGGAGAAGGGCATGATCAGAGGGTTGAGCGGCTTGTCGTTCTCGCGGTGAACTCGTGGCCGGCCAGGAGGCTGGCCCTCCATTTGGTAAGTAACTCGCGGCCGGCCGGGAGGCCGGCCCTCCAAACAAAAACGGGCGCAGCCGAAGCCGCGCCCAAAAAACAGTTAGCCAGGTTGATAAGTCTTAGCTGGTGGGGACGCCTGCGCCGACGACGCGGCTCCACTCATCCTTGTTGATCTTGATCTTCCCTTCCTTCTCCATGCGTTCGCGCAGGCCGACCACGAACATCTGGACGCGCTGCTGCTCTTTCTGGCGGAGAAGTCCGTCGCGGATCTGGTCTTTGTCCTTCGTGAAATCCTCGTCGGAAGGCTCCTGTTTCTCGACGACCTGTAGCACCGCCCCGCTGCCGCCAAGGTTCAGCGGCCCAGAGATTTCTCCCTGCTTCAGATCGAATGCGACCGACGCCGCTCCTCCCATGCTGCCGAGGTCGGGCACCTGCTCGGTGGCAGAGACGAGGTTCGAAGTCTTCAGCGTCGCGCCGACTTCCGCGGCAGCCTTCTTCAGATCGTGCTCGGCGTGCGCGCGATCGGCCATCTCCTGCACCTTCTGAGCCATGACCTGGCCGGCACGGAAGCCCTTGAAGTCATCCGTAAGCTTGGTCTTGATCTCCTCGAAGGTCGGCGTCGCCGGCGGCTTGTCGCCGGTAACCTGGAATACCGCGTACTTCTCGGTCGGCATGCCCGCGATTGCGATTCCGCCCGAGTACTTCACGATCTGCGGCGCGTCATTCGGCTTGGCCGAAAATACGGCGGTCATGAAGTCGGGCGCGGTGCCGATCCCCGGCAAGCTGTCGGTGCGGGTGAACCAGTCGCTGGTCTGACTCTTCAGCTGATTCGCGGCGGCAGCTTTATCGATGCCTTCCTTGGTGGCCTGGGCAAGCACGCTGCTTGCCTGCTGCTGCGCCGCCTTGACGGCTTCCTGCTGCACCACTTCGCTGGCGATCTGGTCCTTGACCGCGCTGAGCGGCTTCTCGCCGGCAGCGTGCTTGTCTTCCACCTTGATGATGTGGAAACCGAACTGCGACTGGACGAGATCGCCGACCTGGCCGACAGGCTGCGCAAACGCCGCCTTGTCGAATTCACCGACCATGGCGCCGCGACGGAACCAACCCAAGTCGCCGCCCTTCACGGCGCTGCTCGGGTCCTGCGATTCCTTCTTCGCGATCTCGGCGAAGTTGCCGCCGGCGCGCAGCTTCTTGAGGATGTCCTGGGCCTTCGTGCGGGCCTCGTCCACGCCCTTCTGGTCGGGCTTGCCATCCGGGCCCGGCGCAGGCGTGCGGATCAGGATGTGCGACGCCTTCACCTCTTCCGGCGTCTGGAACTCACTCTGGTGCTGGTCGTAGTACTGCTTGATCTGGTCGGGCGTGACCTTCGCCTTCAATTGCTGGAACGACGAGGCGGAGTCGATGATGACGTACTTGGCCTGGCGCTTCTCGGGAATCGAATTCGCGTAGCTGGCCTTGCGCTGATCGTAGAAAGCCTTCAACTCGGCGTCCCTGGGGTTGATCTTCTTCTTCAGGTCCTCGACGCTCAGGATCGCGTACTGCACCTTCACCTTGGCGTTCTTCTTGCGGTAGCTCTGCCGGACTTCGTCGTCCGAGACGGCGACGCCCGCCGAGACCGCGCCCTGGAGCTTGTTGACCAGCAGCTGCGCCTTCAGCGCCTGCTCGAACTGGGCCACGCTCATGCCGAAGTCCTGCGACACCAGGTCGGCGTACTGCTCCTGTCCCACGAAATTGCCGTTGGGGAAGAAAATATCGCCGAACTGCCCATGCTGGAGAAAGTCGCGCAATTCCGAGTCGTCAACGGAAAGCCCCATGCGGTGGGCTTCCACCTCGAGCGCCTTCTCCATGATGGCGTTGTGGGCTGCGCTCTGCATGAAGTACGCAGTGAGACCCTCGGGAACGCCGCGCGGAAACTGCTGCCGGCCCATGTTGCGCGCGATGACCTGCACGTCGGAGGAGAGGACGTCCTCGCCTCCTACCTTGGCCAGCGTACCGCGGGTGGTGCCGCTGAAATCACCCGACGAAATGCCGGGGATGAGGGTAATTACCATGAGGAAGCAAATCACGATCAGTAATCCGCCAAGAACGATTTTCTTGGTGCGGGTGGGGGTCTGAAGAAAGCGAATCATCTTGCCTGTCACTCCGGAATCTAGGTGGGAGTCCTTGATTATAACTTAAGCAACACGATTGGCGCGAGGCCGCGTCACCCGATGATTTGCAGCCAGAGAGCGCCCACCGCCACCGTCGCAATCGTGACCGGCAGCCCGACGGCGAGGTACTGGCGGAAGCCAATCTCCACCTCCGGGCGCGCGCGCTCCACCACGATGATGTTGGCGACCGAACCGGTAATGGTCAGATTTCCGGCTAGCGTGCTCGACATCGCCAGCAGCAGCCATCCGGTATGCGGATTGGGAAAGTGCGGCACCATCGAGCGCAGCAGCATGACGGCGGGCACGTTGCTCACCAGGTTCGACAGCAACACCACCACCGCAGTGAACGACCACGTGCGCTGCAGGTTGAGGAATCCGAATCCGCGCAGGATTTCCGCCACCAGGCCGCAGTCTTCCGCCCCGCGGACGATGACGAACAATCCCACGAAGAAGACCAGCAGACCCCAGTCCACTTGCTTGTAGAGGAGTCGCGGTTCGCGCGTGCGGCTTATGAGCAGCGCCGCAGCACCTACTGCCGCCATCAGTGCCGGCGGAACGCCCGCCAGAAATCCCGCGATCACCAGGAGCATGATGACGACCGGCTTAGCCATTCCCTGCTCCGGCAAGGCAGCCATGCTCGCAGTCTGCTCCGTTTCCGCCATGGCAGCGGCCGATGGCTCGACGCGCAGGTCGCGGCCGAAGATCCAGTGCAGGATCGCCCAATCGATCAACAGCCCGACGGCGGCGACCGGCCCCAGATGTGCCAGGAAGTCGCGGTACGCGATGCCGGAAGCGGCGCCGATCACCATGTTCTGCGGATTCCCGGTGATGGTCGCCACGCTGCCGATGTTCGATGCCGTCGCCAGCGCCAGCAGGTACGGCACAGGGCGCACTTTCATGCGGCGGGTCATGTGCAGAAGGAGTGGCGCCATCACCAGGCAAACGATGTCGTTGACGAAGAATGCCGACAGCACGCCCGAGATCACCACCACCGCGCCGAGCAGATGTGTGGCGTGCATGTGCGCGATCACCCAATCCGCCACCCATTCGAAGAAACCGGCGAGCTTGAGCGCCGCGACCAGCAGCATCATGGAAAACAATAGGACGATGGTCGCGAAGTCGACCGCGCCGATCGCGTCGCGCGGACCAACCACTCGCACCGCCACCATCAGGACGGCGCCGATCACGGAGGCCGCGGGGCGGTCGATCTTCATCCCGGGAAATTTGCCGATGGCAAAGACAAGATAGCTGGCGAGGAAGATCAGATAGGCCGCTGCGATCTGCGGAATGCTCAGCGCGATTGGGTTCAGCGTGCGATCCTCGCGTTAGAAGTCGACGGAGAACCGCATTCTAACCGAGCCATCGCGTGTAAACCCCGAGAACGAGATTCAGGCGGCTGCCGGTTGGGATTCCGCAATGTCCCTGCTGCTACGGGGCTTTACGACGCTGAGCCTGCGCGGCATGGCGATCGACAACAAGTAGGTGCCGGCGATGATCATGAACGGCTCGATCGGGTGGCGGTAGCGCGCGTCGACGAACGTGAGCGAATAAACAAGAGGATAGACCGCCATCGACAACAGAATGAGCCAGGCTCCAGCCCGGCGGCGGCGGACCATAAACCACGCACCCCACCAGGCGAGCACGCTCAGCAGAACGATGGAGCTGTTACGGAACTCGGCGAACAGCGGCTTTTCCGAGGAGTGCGGCACGCCAACCCAGAACCACGCCAGGCGGCGACCGCACAGCTCCGCGAATCGCGCTGGGTGACGGCGAACGAAATCCACGGTCTCGAGCCGCTTCGCGCGGACGTACTGGAGTTCTCCGAGCTGCGTGTACTTTGACATCTCGATTTCGTTGGTGCTTGGGTGAAGCCACAACATCCACAAGCCCTCGGAGTAGTCCGCGTTCCCCAGCCAGAACTCCACCCCGAAGTTGTCACGAACCGGGACAAACTGGTGGAAGACCTCGTAATTTCTGTACGTCCACGGCGCCAGCATGGCCAGAAACAGGACCGCAGCCACGGCCGCGCCGCGTAACCAAGGTTCGCGCGCGTGCCACGACCGATAGGCAGCCCAGATGCCGAATACCGGCAGCAGCGTCAGGCACGAGGGGTTCGTCAGCGCAATCAGTCCCCAGGTCACGCCGAACAGAATCCAATCCCGCGTGCGTGCCTCGCTCGCGATCCGCAATGCAAGCAGCAGCGCCAGCGTGAGCAGGAATGTAGCCATGCTGGTTTCCCAGATCCATCGGCTCGACCAGTACATAGCGTGCGGCAGCAGCGCCCAAATCCATCCGGCCCAACGCGCGACGCCGATGCCGGTGATTCGTTTCGCGATGGCGTAGATCGTCCAGCAGGTCATCGCCGAAAAAAACCCATTGATGGCGAGCACCACCCACGCCGATGCCATCGTGTAAACGCCAAACATGCGGAAGACACCAGCGACCAGCGCGGGATATAGCGGAGCCAGCCACGCCGTTGGGCCAGTCTCTCCCTGGAAGGGAGAGCTGAATCCGTGTCCCGCGGCGATGGCGCGCGCGACCCTGCCCATTTCATATCCGAAGCCGAAGTGATCGACGTCGGGACTGATCCAGTAACTCCGGTAGAGAGCCGCTGCCAGCAGGCGAAGCAGAAAGCCGACCACTACCATGGCGACAGGCGACAGCAGCCACGCGCCACGGCTTCGCGTCCGCGTCCCGACGACGACCAGACGTGTCCCGGGGACAGAAAACGGCAGGGGAAACGAGTTCTGCATTCATCCGGTTAGAGGCAAAATCCGCGATGAGAGGTGCTTCTGCAGGCGCAAGTTCCTGCCCCTGGGCGCCTAGGGGCGTTCGCTGATCCGCTTGCGCTCGGGCAACGCCGCGGCCAGCACGCACAAACCCGCGATCGTCATCTCGGGCTCGATCGGATGTCGATAGCGCGGGTGCGGAAACGTCAGATAGTAAATCGCGGGATAGACCAGCAGGAACATGGCCAGCAGCCACGCGCCGCGTTGCCGGCGCATCAGCCACAATCCCCAGAAAGCCAGCACGGTGGTGAGCGCGAACAGGGCGTTGCGCATCTCCAGACCCAGCGGCACGTCGGTCGATCGCGGCGTCCCGGCCCAGAACCAGATGGCTCGCCGGACGCACAGTTCGGCAAAACGCCCGGGATGCGCGCGCACGAAATCGAGCGCCTTCTGCTTTTGCATTTCGAGGTACCGCAACTCGCCCACACGCGCGTAAAGGTCGAATTCGTTCAGGTCGGTGCTGGGATGAAACCACGACATCCACAGCCCATTGGCGTTCACCGAGTTGCCGAGCCGGAACTCCATCCAGAAGTTGTCGCGCACAGGAATGAAACGGTGGAAGACGCGTTCATTGCGAACGACCCACGGCGTCAGTAGCGCGAAAAAGATCAACGCGGCGACGACGGCGCCCGTAAACCATGGACGCCCGGCGCTATTGAGTCGCCATGCCAGCCACAAGCCGCAGCACGGCAACAGCGTGAGGCACGAAGGATTGGCGAGCGCGATGACGCCCCACGTCGCCCCAAACCAGATCCATGTTCGCATCCGCGGCTCGCGCTCCAGGCGCAACGTCAGCAGCAGCGCCAGCGAGAGCGCGAACGCGGAGAAGCTCGTCTCCCACACCCAGCGCGCGGCCCAGTACATGGAATACGGCAGCAACGCCCACGTCCATCCGGCCCATCGGGCCATGCGCTCGCCGACCGTCTCCTCGCATATGCGGAACATCGTCCAGCAGGTCAGCGCCGAGAAAATGCTGTTCAGCACCAGCAAGACAAACCCGGACATCTGCGTGTAAACGCCAAAGAGCTTGAAGACGCCGGCCACCACGAAGGGATAGGCGGGCGCGACCCACGCAGTCGGGCCGGTGTCGCGCACGAAGGGCGAGCTGAAACCGTGTCCTTCGGCAAGCGAGCGCGCGATGCGTCCCGTTTCCCAGCCGAAACCGAAATTGTCGCCACGCGGGCTGAAACGATACGTGTGGCCGACCGCGATGTACCCCACGCGCAAAACGAGCGCGATCAGAACCATCGCGGCCGGTGTCGCCAGCCACGCGCGCAGACGGCTTCGCGGCGGCGGGAGAGCCTGCTCGCGCGCGGACGAGTTTTCAGCGGAAGTCGCGGACATGATGGAGATCGCGGTCCGTCCCAGTGAACCGTAGAAGTGCCGCCGGCGCAAGAGCGCAAACAAAAAGCGCTGCGCATTGCGCGCAGCGCTTGGGAAGGAAAGTTCGCTAGTTCATGTGAACGGGCTTGGTCACGCGAGCGCTCATCGTGCGATCCACGATGTCTTCAATGCCCATGAGCACGGGACCATGCGCCGGGTGCGCCGCGTCCATGAGCGCTTCGTTCCAGCGCTGCGGACGGAGCAGCATGTTTGGCGCGCTCTCGCTCGGCACCTTCATGCAGGAATAAACCAGCCAGACCACCAGCGCCCAGTCGAAGGCAGAAACGGCCAGGACGTTGAGGTACTTCAGACCGAAAATGCCGTGGACCCACTGGGAGAGCAGCAGCATGCGGATGATTGCATTCAGGCCAAAGCCCGCCGCTATGCCGCAGATCTGATGGTTCCAGGGAATCTTGAGATAGGGAGAGAACAGGACCAGGAACAGCAGCATGCCGCATTCCATGACCCCGACCGAACGGTCGAGATTGACGATGCTGTTGACGATCGAATTCTTCCCCGGGCTCATGCTGCTAAAGAGCAACAGGCCCGCCAACATGGCGACGACCACCACCGCCCATCGGAAGAGCATGGTGCCGAAATCCCGCAGCGCATGATGCTGACGGAACATCGCGGTGAACAGCTCGTAGATCACGCCTAACACCAACATCGACGAGACCGCGTCGGTGCTCCAGTAGGCGTAGAAATACGCGCGGTACGAGCCTCTGACTGCAAAGGTCAGGCCCGTCACGACGACGTTATAAGCCAAAAAGGAGAAAAACAGCGGATAACGGACGTGTAGCTTCCGGCGAAACATCATCGCCAGGATTACGATCTCCAATATCGGCTGCAGGAGCCAAAGCACGTTGACGACGGCGCTGGTGTTCATGACGCCGCCGAGCATACGCCCTCAACCCCGACCCTGCAACCCCCTAAGGGAGCCGGTAGGCAGTTACTTTCGTTACCTTAAAGTGCCAAAAACCTATTACCGAAACGACGGGCATGAGGTAGTACTGGGATCGCACAACGGGATTGGGCCGCCGCCGCCGGTGAGCGAGCCCTTAACGTTGGACGAGAACGAGGCGGTAACCGCACCAGCCATCAACAGAGCGAACACAGCGACGCGCACGAGCTTCTTCATGGGGATGATCTCCTTGTGCCTTTTGTGCTAAGGCTTCATTGTCCTGGGATTGCGCCTCTCAGCGCGAGGGCAGTATACGTGTGTCTCGCTGAAAAGAAAGCCTTTTTTCAGGCTTTTCCAATTAAAAATTAGGCGCTTTTTCGAGCGCTTTCCGATTGACGTCGCGCCGAAACCGGGATTAATTTAATAAGTTTCTTGGCGTTGGTACGTCATCGAAAGGTGTACTTTCGCCGTCCTTCCCTACACCTTCAGACGCGGCTTCCAGAGCGACTTTCGGGAGTTACCGTATTTTTTGCACGGTACTCACTGCGTGGTTACGGCTGAATCGTGCCTCAGGCTGCGCGCCTCAGCCGCCCCCGAATCTTCGATTCGTTTGTTACTTTTCTTCCCCACCAGCCCAGGAGACCGGCGGCCAGAGAAGCCGCGATCCATTCCCAATGGAGTTCCAGCCAGAGCGCTGGAGAGTGGGCGGAAGCCTGTTCGTCGAACGCGCCATGCGCGCCGGCATCGCCCGGCAACGGCTTCCAGAGATTATTTGGACGGCCGGGATCGGCGGCGCCGTCGTATTGCTGGGCGTCGTATCCATTCTTTCCCAGGTAGCGGTCGGCAAATCCCGGTGCGACCTTCTGCGCGACGATCGCCTTTTTGGTCGACATCGCGACCAGCAGCTCGCGACGGCGATGGTGCGCCGCCCAATAGATGGCGCGCGCCGGCACCTCGGGCTGAAAAATCGGAGGCACAGGTTGCGGCTTCCGCGGCAGGCGGCTTTTCACCCAGCCGAATTGCGGTGTGTTGACGGCGGGCAGATGTACAGCGGTGACGTGCACGCGGCTGCCGTCGTGCAGCAGTTCCGAGCGCAGCGAGTCGGTGAAGCCGATGATCGCGTGCTTGGCCGCGCAATAGGCCGACTGCAGCGGAATGCTGCGATACGCCAGCGCCGACCCGACCTGCACGATCGTTCCCTCATTGCGCGGCAACATGCGGCGAAGCGCGGACAGCGTTCCGTGCACCGTGCCGAGATACGTGACCTCGGTGACGCGCTTGTACTCATCGGGATTCATCTGCCGCGCCGGCGAGAAGACCGAGACCATGGCGTTGTTCACCCACACGCGGATCGGGCCGAACCGGCGCTCCACTTCCGACGCCGCCTCGTCGACTGCCGCGGCATCGGCCACATCGAGAGGCAGGACCAGCGCTTCGCCGCCAAGTTCGCGGACCTCACGGGCGGCCGCGTCCAATCCATCCCGGCCGCGTGCGATAAGGCCGATCGCCGCGCCATGCCGCGCGAACTCCCGCGCTGTCGCCCGGCCCACACCGGCCGACGCGCCCGTGATCACCACAACTTCTCGTCTCGTCATGCGGCAGCACCTCTACTTCTTTAGAGACGCAGCCGCGCTGCGCCGTTTTCCCGACGCCGGCGAACAAAAAAATAACGGGGCGATTCTCGCCCCGTTCGTAATTTCGGTTGTGCTGGAGTTACTTCCCGCTCGGGGACGCCGGCGCCTTCTTGCTCTTGGTCTTGCTCTTGCCCGCGGCCTTTTCGCCCACCATCGTCACGCTGGAGACGGTGATCGATTTCGCGCTGTCGTCGGTCTTGCCGCGCAGCGTCACGTGATGGCCTTCATGGCCCTTCACTTTGTCGGGGTTGGAAATGGTCCACGAGCTCTGGTCGGCGTCGTTGGTGAACGACTTGCCGTCCTGACCGATGGTGCCGGTCACCTTCGAGCTTGCGGCTTTCTTGGTGCTGGCGGTTTCGGATGTCGCCATGGAGCTCTTCTTCGACTTCTTGCCGCTCGTTGCCGTGGCCTGATCCTGCGCGAAAGCGCCAAGTGTCAGCACGGTGAACAGCGCGAGCGTCAACACGAAAATCTTCTTCATTCGTCCATTCTCCTTGAAGGGGATTCGTTCGAGCACGTTATCGGCTCTCAATGGATATACGGGCCCAGGTTGCGATCAGATTTGATCGGACTGCTCGTAGGGGGCAGATGCAGAGAACAACATCCAGAGTTGTTCCTTTGCTAGGCGGATCCCCGGCCTCGCCGGGTGGCGCATCCCGGCGCACCCGGTTAACAGTTCCCGGCAGGAAGCGTCTTGTGGCTGGAGACACCTATATGCCCCGCCAAGACCGTTTGTTCGTCGCTTTTCTCGGCATCCTGTTGATCAGTGCTGCTGCCTTATGCCAGCAAGGCCCGCCGCCTACTCCCGATCCACCGGGCACCGTCGAGTCGCGAGGAACAATTGCTTCTGCGAGCGAACCAGGAGCGCGCCTGCTTGTCTCAGGCCAGGTTTTCGCCTCCGATGGCCGTACCCCGGCGCCGAATGTCATTGTCTATGCCTATCAGACCGACGCTACCGGCGAGTATCACAACGGTCCGGACCGCGTGGCCCGGCTGCATGGCTGGGTCCGGACCGACGGCCAGGGCCGATTTCAGTTCACGATCATCCGCCCGGCGCCTTATCCGGGGCGCACCATCGCGGCGCATATTCACTTGCATGCATGGGGCGGCGGGTATCCGCTCCAGTGGACGGCGGACGTAAAGTTCGCCGACGATCCGCTGATCAGCGCGCGCGACCGCGCCGACGCGGAGGCGCTCGGCTCCGGCTTCAACAACATCTGCGCCGTCACGAAAGAATCCGACGGCGCCTGGCGCTGTTCGATTCGTCTGCGTCTCCAGCGCGAGACGAACTATCCTCCGCAGTACCGGGATGACCCGCGGACGCGGCCTTGAACCCCGCGTCCGCTGTCTAGGAAATGTCCAGCGCCGACGCCAGCTTCGCCGCAGCCACGGACGATCGCGAACTCGTCCGCGCCGCTCGCGACGGAGATCGCGCAGCCTACGGCCGTCTCTATGAGCGCTATGCGCCCATGGTGCACGGTGTGTTGCTGTCGAGGATCGCGCCGGAACACGTCGACGACCTGCTTCAGGATGTGTTCCTGAAGGCGATGACGCAGCTTCGCAGCCTGCGCGACGACGATCACTTTGGCGGATGGATCGTTGCCATCGCGCGCAACCGTGCCGCAGATCACTATCGCCGCACGCGCGAAGACGCGACGCCGCAGGAGCAGCTCGAGGCAGTGCCATCGGCCGAGCGCTCCAGCGCCAGCGCGGAAGCAGCTGTCGTCCTGGCGGCGTTGCAGTCGCTGCCCGAGGCGTATCGCGAAACCCTGACGCTTCGCCTAGTGGAAGGCATGACCGGCCCGGAGATCGCCGCTCTCACCGGCCTGACGCACGATTCGGTGCGCGTAAACCTGCATCGCGGCATGAAGCAGCTGCGCGAGCGACTCGGCCAGGGCGAGCCGGCAAAGGAGTCCCATGACTGAAGCCATCCACCCATATCTGTGGGACAAATCGGGAGCCGTAGACGCGGACGTCGAGCGCCTGGAATCGCTGATGTCCGGACTGCGCTACCACCCGCAGCCGCTGGCGTGGGAGCGCGGAATCGCTCAGCCGAAGTCGCGGCGGTTCCGGGTCTGGCGCTGGACTGCCGTGGTCGCAGCCGCAGCGATGGTGCTGGTCGCTGCCGCGCTGTCGATTCAGTCTCGCTTCACGTGGCGACCCGGAGAGCCGTGGCGCGTGAGCGCGCTCGCGGGCAATCCGAGCATCGACAAACAGGCATTTTCGGGTGCCGCGCGGCTTCCCATCGGACAGGTGCTGGAAACCGACAGCCAGTCACGCGCGCGGCTGCACGTTGCTTCGCTGGGGATCATCGACGTCGAGCCGGGCACGCGGCTGCGGCTGGTTGCCACGACCGCCAAGCGTCATGGCCTCGCCCTCGACTACGGCACGATCTCCGCTCACATGTGGGCGCCGCCGTTCAGCCTGTCGATTGAAACCGAATCGGCCGCAGTGTTCGACCTGGGATGCGCGTTTACCCTGCATGCCGAGCGCGGCGGCTACGGCACCGTGCACGTGACCTCCGGCTGGATCGAGTTCGAGAGCGCCGACCGCAGGGTCTTGGTGCCGCAGGGAGCCGAAGCGGTGACGCGCGCGGGCATCGGCCCGGGAACGCCGTACTTCAGCGACGCGACGCCGGAATTCAAACTGGCGATTGCGCAGTTCGATAGCCATCCGGACGACGCGGGCGCGCGCGCTGCGGCTGTAGACCGCATTCTTTCCACCGCGCGGATGCGCGACGCCTTCACGCTCCTCAACCTGTTCCACGAGGTCACGCCCGATGCCCGCCCGCAAGTGCTTGACCGCATGGCAGCGCTCGTTCCGATTCCCTCCGGTTTCACGCGCGACGATCTGCTCGCCATGCGCCAGCCCGCGCTGGCCGCGTATTGGGGCGCGGTCCACGCGGCATTGCATCTCGACAACCCGAAGAGCTGGATCATGCGGTGGAAGGACGTGCTTGGCGACTGACCTCGGTTAACACTCTGCGCGCGGCGGCGTCTTTCCGCGCGAGAGGTCAGCATGAAGATCAAGCGTTGGTTCGCGTCCCTCCTGCTCCTGGCGGTGCTCGCGCCGGCGTGTCGCGCCGACGGCACCAGCTTCGACATTGCCCATCTTTACTCGAACGTCAGCTTCACCATAACCAAGATCTTCTTCAAGGAAGACGGGGGCTTCCGCGATTACAGCGGCCAGGTTTACTACGATCCCGACCATCCCGAGCGCTCGCGCATCCAGATGACGGTGCAAGCCGCCAGTATCGACACGCGCAACGAGACTCGCGACAAGGTGTTGCGCTCCGACGACTTCTTCGACGCCGAACGATATCCGACGCTGACCTTCGTGAGCACCAGCGTAACGGCGAAGCCCGGCGAAGTGCTGGAGGTGTCCGGCGATCTCACGATTCACGGCGTCACGCGGCACATCACCATCCCGGTGCGATACCTCGGCCGCAAGCAGATGCCGGGATGGCACGACTTCGTCGGCTTCGAAACCGAGTTCACCATTGATCGCACCGAGTTCGGCGTGAACGGCTCTCGCTGGAGCGGCGGCAACCTCATCCTCAGCAAAGAGGTGAATATTCACTTGTCGATTGGAGCGGTGAGGCCGGGAAGCTAAAAACACATCACCACGGATTCACACCGATCTTCACGGATCAAAACGAAACAAAGAAATCCGTGATCATCCGTGTCAATCCGTGGTGAGTGGCTCTCGATCGAAGGACTAAACTAGCGGGAGCAATCCGAATGTCGCGCAAATAAAAACTGGGGAGCCCGAAGACTCCCCAACAGAAGCGACAGAGGCGATACGTCCGATTGGAGTGATGTGCGCGTCTTTCGGTTGCCCAGAGCAGCGCAAAAATGAGCCGCCCGCCTGTCACGAAGCTGGTTCCACCTGCCGGACTCGCCGCCGAAGCCGGCGCCGAGGAGTGTCGCGCGGAGGTCGACGGCATCGGGATCCGCTATCTGCGCGCTGGCACAGGCCCGCCGCTGCTGCTCATTCATGGCCTGCTGGGCTATTCGTTTTCCTGGCGCAAGAACATGGCAGCGCTGGGGCGCGTGGCAACCGTGTACGCTCCCGACTTGCCGGGCACAGGCTACTCGGACCGCACAACGGTCGATTGCAGCTTTGCCGGGATCGCTCGCGTGATGCTGCGCTTCATGGATGTGGTCGGCATCGAGCACGCGACCGTCGTCGGCAACTCGCACGGCGGCGCCGTTGTCATGACCATGGCCGACCTGGACCGCGAGCGTCGGCGGATCGATCGGTTGGTGCTGGTTTCTCCCGTGAATCCTTATGCCCCGGCGGCGCAGAAACGAGTGGCGTTTTTCGCGTCGCCGCTCGTCTCATCGCTGGTGGGCCTGGCTGCTCCCGTGATGCGGCACACGCACGGATACTTTTTTGCCCGTATGTACGGCGATCCCCGCCGCATTAGCCCGGGGACGGTCGAGCGGTATGGCGCTCCACTCGGCATTCCGGGCACGGTCCCGCACATCGTCTCCATATTGAAATGCTGGTCGAACGATGTGCGAACCCTCGAGCAAGCCCTGCCGAGGATCTCCGATATTCCGGCTCTGCTGATCTGGGGTTCGCGGGACACGGCGGTGTTGCCGTCTTCGGCGGAACCTCTGCGCCGAAACTTTCCGAACTCGCGGCTGGTTGTCATCGACAGCGCAGGCCACCTGCCCTATGAAGAGCTGCCGGAGGAGTTCAATCGCATCATGCTCGAGTTCCTGGCGACGAGCGCGTAAGCCGTAAGCCTGCCAGTTCTGGCTCGCCACTCGTAAGAGATGTGTGGTTCGCGTAAGCTCGATTGTTCAACCGCACAGCTTAAGGCTTACGGCTGATGGCTTAAGGCTGCTTCTATGTCCGACCAGCTCATCGACCATCTGCGATGGTTCTTCGCCGAGTTCGGCTACTGGGCGGTGGTGCTGGCGCTCATGCTGGAGAATGCCGGCATCCCGGTTCCGGGCGAGACCACGTTGCTGTTCGCCAGCTTCCTGGCGTGGTCCGAGCACAAGCTGCAACTGCCGTACATCATCCTGTTCGGCATTCTCGCTTGCACCGCGGGCGACAACATCGGCTACTGGATCGGATATCGCGGCGGACGTCCTCTGCTGGAACGCTATCGTTCCTTCTTCCACATCAGCCTCCCGGCCATCCAGCGAGGCGAGAAGCTCTTCGACCGCTACGGCGCGGTCACGGTCTTCTTGGCACGATTCGTATTTGGCATGCGCATCATCGCCGGACCGCTGGCGGGCGTCATGCGCATGGAGTGGCGGCGCTTCCTGCTCTTCAACCTGCTCGGCGCAATCACCTGGGTCACCACCATCTCCCTGCTCGGATACTTCTTCGGACGCCAATGGGATTGGCTGGTGGGAGTGCTGGGCCGGGCTAATGCCGTGATTGGGGCAATTGCGGCTGTTGTCATCATTGTTGCCGTGCGCCGCTACTTCGGCCGCCGAGTTGAGACTGGCGAGGGCGAACTCCCACCGCAGCCCTGAACATATCCCACATCTCATCTGGATATGAATTATGAAAGCTGAATTCCAAATTCAGTAGCAATCACGAGAATCTCTGTCTATAATTTCGTAATCTACTCTGGTCACAACACTTAGCTTTCGCCCAATGAGCCTGAAGCTGGCACGGAACTTGCTTTCGAGAGGGTCGAGACGATTTGCGCAGCAGATCGCGCCGTCGTCGCCTCACCGATCGCAGCCATTCGTGACCAAGGAAGTTCCAATCCGGTTTGTCGCCACTGTGCTGGCGCTGACGACGGTTGCCGCCGCCATTTTCGGCTGGATCAACTTCCGCAAGGCGCGGCAGTACGCGCTTCCTTACGATGGCGTGAACTGGATCGAGCAGGATTCGCGCCTGGTGGCGGGCTGGGTAGACAAGAACGGCCCCGCGGAGAAGGCAGGCATCAAGTCCGGCGACGTCCTGCTGGCGATGAACGGCGTGCCGATCCAGACGGTGGCCCAGCAAACGCGTCAGATGTTCCGTGCCGGCATCTGGTCGAACCCCAAGTATTCGCTCTATCGCAACGGCTACAGCGGCGTCGATGCGACGGTTTACCTCGTCCCGGCCGACAACTCCTTCCACGATGCTCAGCGATTCATCTCGCTGGTCTACCTGGGAATTGGTCTGTACGTCCTGCTGCGACGATGGACCGCGCCCAAATCGCTGCACTTTTACATTTTCTGCCTGGTCTCGTTCATCGCGTATTCGTTCCACTTCACCGGGAAGTGGAATGCGTTCGACCAGATCGTGTACTGGTCGAACATCGTCGCCTGGGCGCTGCAACCGGCGCTGTTCCTGCATTTTGTGCTGACGTTCCCGGAGACGCATCCGTGGGCGCAGAAAGGCAAGCTGCGGCAGGCGCTGGTGTATTTGCCCGGCGCGCTGATCGTCGGCGCGAATGTCTTTGCGTTCCTGGAGTTCGAAGCCACGGGCCGCCTGCGCTGGAACCTGGAGCGGCTGCAGTGGGGCTACATGGCGGCGTACTCGGTGCTGGCGGCGGGGATCCTGTGGCAGAGCTATCGCGACGCCAAGACGCCCATCCTGCGCCAGCAGATGCGCTGGATCACGCGTGGCACCATTCTTGCCATCGCGCCGTTCACCTTGCTGTGGGTGATCCCGTACCTGTTCGGCATCGTGCCAACCGAGATGATGCGGGCGTCGGTGCTGTCGCTGATGCTCCTGCCATTGACGTTCGGCTACGCCATCTTCCGCTACCGGCTGATGGACGTGGACGTCATCTTCAAGCGCGGCATGGCCTACGCGATGGCTGCCGGCACGATCGCCGGCCTTTACTTCGCCGCGGTCGCGTTCGCGGCGGAAGTTATCCACACACGGCTGCCCAGTTCGGGATCGATCGGCCTCGTGATCGCCATCGTCATCACCGCGCTGCTGTTCGACCCGGTCAAGAACTGGATCCAAGAGCGCATCGATCGCTTCTTCTATAAGAAGCGTTACGACTACCGCCGCACGCTGATCGAGTTTGGCCGCGAGCTCAGCGCGGAAACCGACCTCGACAAGATGATGGCTTCGGTTCTCGACCGTTTGACGCGCACGCTCTCGGTGGATCGCGCGGCGGTGTTCCTTCGCGACGGCGAGCGCTTCGTGATTGGCAAGTCAGCCGGCATCGGTGGGCTGCTCGGGCTGGACCTCAGCTTCCTGGAAGCGCCGCGTCCGGAGCCGGCGTCGCACCTGTTCTTCGACAACACGCATCACGCGGTGCGCGAGACGCCGTCGGCGCAGGAAGCCATCAGCCGCCTCGACCTGAACTACTACATTCCCTGCAAGGCGCAGCAGGAGAACATCGCGGTGCTCGGCCTGGGCAAGACCGCCGAGGGCGACTTCCTGAACTCGGAAGACGTGGAGCTGCTGGAGACGCTGGCCGGCTACATCGCCATCGCCATCCAGAACGCGCGGCTCTATGCCT
>Ga0157369_10002126_pt1 | contig 23887 bp, 21 predicted proteins | sample C25metaG_FD_113461 | JGI IMG/M metagenome (GOLD analysis project Ga0157369, IMG submission 113461) | Corn rhizosphere microbial communities from Kellogg Biological Station, Michigan, USA - C2-5 metaG | ecosystem: Host-associated > Plants > Roots > Rhizosphere > Soil | place: USA: Michigan... | reverse complement strand
TCACCTGCAGCGCAATGCCGACTTTGCGGCCGCCTACCGGAAGGCCGCGCTGGTGTCGTCGGACAGCAAATATGTCTATTGGGCGCTTGGCTTCCTCGGCCGCGCGATCAAGCAGAAATCCTCCGGGTCCGATATCGTCCCAGCCTATTGGCGGCACCACGCCAGGAACCCTAAGGTTTCGATCTTCCTGCTTGGCGCAAGACCTGGAATTGCGGATAGGGCGCGGGAGAGAATGAATCGCCTGGCCGGCCGCGACATCGTGGTCGGAGCGCTCGGCCCGTCGTTCAATTTCGTGAACGACCCTGACGAAACCGCGCGGGCGATCGAGATGATCAATGCCTCGGGAGCCACCTGCGTGATCGTCGGGCTGGGTGCGCCCAAGCAAGAGATCTGGATCGACCGCAACCGGCCCCGGCTGCCCGGCGTGAAGGTCTACATGGGGGTCGGAGCAACCATCGATTACGAGGCTGAGGCGGTGAAGCGGGCGCCCGACTGGATGACCCGCAACGGACTCGAATGGGTCTATCGAATGGCGACCGAGCCACGCCGCTATTGGCGTCGCTACACGCGCACGCTCGAGTTCTTCTGGCTGGTACTGCTCGATCGCTTCGGTCTTTATCGGCCTCCGGCCTTCACTTCGCCGGTGGTCGACACAGATTCGGCGTCCACTGCGACGATCAACGGGAGCTAACGTGGAGCGTATCTTTTTCGGCGACAACCAGTTCTTCGGGATCAATCACTTCTCCGAGGAAAAGGCGCGCCAGCAGGCGATGAAGTTCCAGGACGTCGGGGCGATCCTCGACGTGCTCCAGTCTGCGCTCGAGGCGGGTGTCACCGGATTCATGTGCACTACACATGATACAGTTGGGCAGATCGCCGACGAGGTGCGCGCCCATCCTGAAAAGTGGAACGGATTCCGCTTCTACCCTGGGATGCCCTACGCCCACAAATACGCCAATGCCGTCACCGAGCTCGGCTACCTGGGCGCGCTCAAGAGGTTCGTGCCCAGCGGCGGGATGGTCGATGCGCTCACGCGCGGCACGCGGGCGGTGCTGGGGAAGGACGTCGAGGCCGTCATGACGATGCTCGTAGACGCCGAGATGAAAATGTTCGATGGGTTGGAGACGCCGATAGTTTTCCTCCAGAATGTCGTCACCGACCTGATCCTGGGTCTTGGTGCCTACGAGGTGTTCGCCAGCTTCGCCCACTACGTCGAGCGCCGCTACAGGGCCGAGGCCGGCTTTTTTACGATGAACCTCCCCAAGCTGCTGGCCGCGCTCCACTCCGTGGGTGTCGAGAACCCGATCGTTTGCGCGAACGTCAACAAGGCGGCGTTCCGGATGAGTGGGGGGATCGATGGCTATCGGCAGGCGGCCGCGCAATTTCCCGCTCGGGTTATTGCGATGTCGGTGCTTGCTTCGGGCGGAATTCCACCGCGCGAGGCGATCGAATGGGTGACTGGCGAGCCGTACGTGGAGTCGATCGTGTTCGGCGCATCGAGTCGCGGCAATATCGAAAATACGGTGGCGCTGATCCGCGAATTTGATGCGGCACGAGACGCATCCCCGGCTTAAGCTTTTCGCTGGCTCAGCCAATCAGCCGGTGCGCGATCCGCTGAAGCTTGGGTGGAATCCAATCATTGACGAAATGGTGGCGCCGGATCTGCCAGTCGGTTCTGTCCCCGCTGCCCGGCCTCGCCTGGAAGTTCGTGGTCCGCTTCGGCAGGTGAGCGACCCCGTCGGTGGGCGAGTTGTAATAATAGGTTGCGATCGAGCGGCGCGAGCGCTCCGGCGGGCAATTGAGGGGATCGGGATGGCCATGGAAGCTGTCCAGATCGGTGTTGAAGATGACCGCGCGGCCGAACACCGGCTCGACCCGAACCGCGCATTCCTTCATCTCGCGGTCCCATAGCTCCAGCTGTCCGCCGTACCCTGGATCCCAATCCTCGTTGAGATAGACCAGCAGATTGAGCTTGCGTTCGACCTTGAGCTTGCCGTGGACGTTGAAGTCGGCGTGAATTCCAAGGTGCCCGCCGCGCTTGGTCTCGTGGAGGCCGCCGCCTTCGAAATGCGGATCGGAAATCAGGCCGTCGATTCCGGTCAGCTCTTCGAGAAAGCTGAGGAATGCCTGGCTATTGAGCTCGGCAAAGAGGTTCCGAGTCACTCCGGCGGACGCCTCGTGCGGCTGATACTGGAACTTGAGCCGTTCCTGATCGCGGTCGAAATAGCTTTTGTCTGCGCTGTCGGGAAACTCGGCGAGCACGCCGCGCAGCACGGAGGGGTCGATGAAATCGTCGAGCACGATATGTGGAAAGGGAAATGCGTTCTGGTACTTGCTCGCAAGCTCACGGCCTTGCTCACGGCATTCCTCGGGGTCCAGCGCCAGATATCCGTCGATGCGCGTCAGGTGCAGCATGGCGCGCATTCTAACGGGGCGGCGGACCAAGCCAAGGCCGATCGGCCGATTCGGGAGATCGAAGATCGTGCGTTCCCGGCTTGGTACAGCGCCAGCTCAGAAGTCAACGACGCTTGGAGCCGCGGTTCACAGCCGGTATCGGTCAGGCATCAGCGGCTCATTTGTCGGGCGGGGAATCCAATTGCGAACGGAATCGAGCTTGTCGTCCGCCCAAACCAGTTCAACGAGCCGGGCACGGCCAACGTTCGACACCGATGTCGCGGTCGTGATCGTTAATTACCGGACGCCCGATCTGACGGAGCGCTGTCTCGCCGCGCTAGCCGGGGAGAGGAAGCAGCTTCCGCGCCTTCGCGCCGTGGTGGTCGACGGGGCGTCGGGAGACGATTCCGTCGCCAAGCTCGCCAGGGCTGCGGCGAAACCGGATTATGCGGATTGGGTGAAGTTCCTGCCTTTGGCCATCAATGGGGGGTTCGCGTGGGCGAACAACCAGGCGATCCTGACGCTGGCGCAGGATGGTGACTTGCCCGAGTTCATCCATGTGCTCAATCCCGACACAGAAGTGAATCCGGGAGCTGTCGTGCGCCTGGTCGTTGAACTCCACGCCAATCCACGCTGCGCCGCCGCCGGGAGCGAGCTTGTTACTCCACAAGGAGATGCAGCCCCGTCAGCATTTTACTTTCCCTCGCCCTCGCGGGAATTCGCGACGGCGGGCATGCTGCATAGGCTCCGGCTTCTTCTCGGGATCGCGCCGAACCTCCACCCCCCGGGCAAGGCTTCCGATGTCGACTGGGTGACCGGCGCGAGCGTCATGTTTCGGACCGAGGCCCTCCAGGAGTCGGGGCTCTTCGATGACGGCTTCTTCCTCTATTTCGAGGAAGTCGAGTTGATGCACCGCCTGCGGGCGGCCGGATGGACCATCCGTTTCGTGCCCGAGAGCCGGGTGGTTCACCTCGAGGGCGCGGCGACGGGGCTCGGAAGCGGAGCGACGAGGCCGCCGCCGACCTACTGGTACGAATCGCGTCGGCGCTACTTTGCCCTGACGGGGGGAGCCGCGGCGGTGCTCGGGTCGGACGCCGCATCCCTCGCGGGGATGGGCGTGGCTGGGCTGAAGGCGTTGTTAGGCCGGCCGCGCGCGAAGAATGGGCTCCGGGGCCGCGACATCCTGCGCTTAGGCCTGTGGCCGAGGTCGCGCGATCGTCGGTCGTCGATTCCGGCGTTGGGCGATCCACCCGGACGGCCGCCGGCGTGGAAGGCCGCCGGATGACCGTAAGAGGCAGCATCGCCGCGGTCGTCATCGGGCGCAACGAGGGCGAGCGGCTCCCGCCGGCGTTACGCTCGGTTCAGTCCGCCGGCCTTCGCGTTGTCTATTCCGATTCGGGGTCAAGCGACGGCAGTCCTGAGGCGGCGAAAGATCTGGATGTTCCGGTCGTTGAGCTCGACCCCAGCCGGCCTTTCTCCGCCGCGCGCGGCCGCAACGAGGGCCTCGCCGAGGCGCTTCGGCGTTGGCCTGCAATCGAGTTCATCATGTTCCTCGACGGAGATTGCACGTTGGAACCGGACTTTCCGGCGGCAGCTCTGGGTACGTTCGCCGAGCATCTCGACTGCGCCATCGTCACGGGCCATCTGGCCGAACGCTTCCCCGAGCGGTCAGTCTATAACCGCCTGTGTGCGATCGAGTGGCGGTCGCCGGCCGGTCAGATCACCGACATGAACGGCCTTGGTGGAATCATGGCCGTCCGCGTCGCGGCTTTCCACGCGGTCGGCGGCTTCAACGAACAGGCCATCGCCGGCGAGGAACCCGACCTTGCGGTGCGTCTCGGTCTTGCCGGTTGGTCGGTGCTCAAGATCGATCAAGCGATGGCCACGCACGACGCGCAGATGCTGCGCTTCGGACAATGGTGGACCCGGGCAGTTCGAGGCGGCCACGCCATGGCGCATCGCTACGCGCGGCACGGACACACGCGATTCCGCGACGGCCGACGTGCCGTGAGAAGCGCGACATTCTGGGGGTTCGCTCTGCCGCTCGCGCTGCTTGCGCTGCTGTTCCCGACGCGCGGCCTGTCTTTGCTTCTGCTTGGCGGCTACGGTTGGCTCGCGTGGCGCGTTTATCGTTATTATCGAAGCGTTGGTCTCGACGGTCCGGATGCTTGGCTGGCCACCCGGTTCATCCTCTACAGCAAGGTGCCTGAGTTTCTCGGCATCCTTCGCTATGGCGTGAACCGCTTGCGCGGCCGGTTCCGGGTCATCGAATACAAGTAGCGGCCGAGCGCCTGTTCTCGATCGCTTCGATCACCAACGCTGCGTTGCGCCCCGAATCATGCATCCGGCGGACCCGCTCGCGTCCCGCCTGGCCCATGCCGGCGAGCGTTTCGGGGGATGCGTTCAGGGCCTCCTCCATCGCCCCTGCAAGCGCCTCCTCCGATCCTGCGGGGATCAGCCAGCCGCACTCGTCGTCGACCAGCTCGGGAATTCCGGCGATCATTGTGGTGATTACGGCTCGCGACAGTGCCAGTGCTTCCATCAGCACCACCGGCAGGCCCTCGGCGAAGCTGGGCAGCACGAAGGCGCGCGAACGGAGCAACTCCTCGCGGATTTCGGCCGATGAGCGGACGCCCGCGAGCGTGATGCATTCATCGAGGTCGCGCTCGCGAATCTCGCGTTCGATCTCATCGCGAAGATCGCCGTCGCCGATGATGGTCAGCGAAAAACGTTTTCCGGCAGCACGCAGGCGATCGCAGGCGGCGATGAGGAGAGGTAGGCCTTTTTGCGGCGCAAGCCGGGCGACGCAGACGAATGCGGCGCAATTAGCGGCGACCGGTCGCGGCTCGGCGTTGAGATAGTCCGGGTCCACTCCGCAGCGGATGATCCGAATCCGGTCCCAATGCGCCGGGCTCAGCCAGCGCATCAATTGGCTTCGCCCATAGCTGCTGACGCCGGCGACAAATGCCGCCGCCTCGATCTTACGGCCGAGCGAAAGGCCGATCGGCGCGTCGAATTCGTCCGGACCGTGGGCGGTGAAGCTGAAGGCTGGACCGCCGAGCTTGCTTGCGATCAGCGCTACCGCGGCGGGATTGGTGCCGAAATGAGCGTGGACGTGCCCGACCCCCAGTTGCTCCAAACGGCGTGCCAGCCATGCCGCCTCGAGGAAATAGGCGATGTGCCGCACTTTCTGGCCAAAACCCGGCCCGCTCAGCCGAAGGGCTTCGGCCAGGCCCGTGAAGGTTCTGCCGGGACGTCGCAAACATTGGCCCGTGGCGGCCAGGAGCAAGCGGCCCACTCCACGCTCAAGGATGACCTCGGTTTGAACGGCTTCCCTGATGTCGGCTTCATCCCGCAGATTGGCGCCTGGGGGCCGGATCGAGAAGCGGTGGACGGCATGGCCGAGCCGCTCGACGCCCTCGATCTCTCGCCGGACGAACGAATGGCTGACAGCCGGATAGACATTGCACAGATAGGCGAGGCGCACGCTCACTCCCGTTTTGGGCTGGTTCCCCGCGCCCCCATAGCAAAGCCGCGGCGAGCGGTAGAGAGGAGCGTCCTAGATGTGACCGGCCGCAAGGGCCTTGGCGACCAGATGCGGCTTGTTGCGCGCGTTGAGCTTGTTGCGGAGGTTCTCGACGTGGCGCTCGACCGTTCGAGGCGCGATTCCGAGCTGCAGCGCACATTGCTTCGATGAAAGGCCGCGCGCGATGCACTCAAGGACCTCCCGCTCGCGGTCGGTCAAGCTGACGAAATCTTCCTGCTGACTTGGAAAGTTCACCACTTCGTCCCCTGATCCGGGAATTCGATATTTTCCCTCGATAAGCTTAGTTATCATTACCTTATAGGCGATTGAACGAACTGTCCCACTTCCGGACATTTTTGACTCTGTTTCAGCCTCATCGGAGGCGGAGCTTTTGTTTTTCCAAGGGATTCGTAACGCCTCCCTACCCGAAAGGTTTCGGCGCTTTTGTGCGGTTTTCCCGGTTTAACTTGGGTAAATATGCATAGTAGGATTCCGATGTGAATTTTCCTCGTCAAATACATCGCTAACAACGTGCAAACCGGCGTTGCGAATCGTTAAAAAAGCGTTTATTCCGTTCCTGCTTAACTGCCGCTCACTTCGTTGGGCGAGCGATCATAAGCTGAGGCCTCGTCGAGAGTGTTGTGAGTTCGGCGGAGGCCTTCAGGGGCAACGGAAGGATGAACTTATGCGACGCATTTTGATGATAGCACTGGCGAGTGCGGCAGTTGGCCTCGCGGCCACTCCGGCGAGCGCGGCAACACTACAGACCTGCAATGGCGCGAACTGCGTCACCGGCACGACGAACGTCAATCTGGGCAGCTTCGATGCGCCTGGCTCGACGACCGTAACGGGCACCGTCGGAATTGGCGGACCGGAGGTCGATTTCACGTCGGCGAACGGGCTGCTGGAAACCAATACGGGCGCGGCGACGATCTTCACGGCGAGCGGCGGTTTGCTCAGCCAGCTGACCTTCACGCTGATGTCGGGCGGCTTCACGTCGGCCGAGTTCAACCTTGAGAATGGCAGCGCCACCTCAATGGACGTCACTCTCACCGTGGCCAATTGCCTGGTCAATTGCACCAGGGTGATTTCGCTGACCAACGCCAATGGCTCGAACATCTTCGATATCATCGGCGACACGGGTGAAGTCTTCACGACCGCCAGCTTCTCGACCACGTCGCCGAACGGCTTCAACGACTTCAAGCAGCTGCGGCTCGTTCTCGCCGACAGCGTGTCGGCCGTTCCGGAGCCTGGCACCTGGGGCCTGATGCTCCTCGGTTTCGCGGGCGTCGGCATGGCGCTTCGCCGTAGCCGCAAGCGCGGCGGCGCCCTGATGCAGGTCGCCTAAGCGTTAGATCGACCAACGAAGATTATACGGCCCGGCGCTTTGCCGGGCCGTTTTTTTGTCTGCATGGTATGCGGACAACCTGGACGTCCGGGCCGCGATGCAGAGCTTCAGCGGGTACCATCGATCGGTTTAGAATCGGGCAGTTCTGGCTCCCGACGGGTTCTCGGATCGGGCTCTAACAGCCCGGTCCGGCCGCCGATGCACGCATGTCGTCGGCGCCGAGCGGCGTCAGCTTCGTCCGGTCGTCGTCGGCCTTGCAGTCGGCGGCGGTTTTCGGTTTCTTTGGCGCCGTCGCCGCAGGTGTCCCGCCGTCGGCGAACAGCGAGCCCTTCACCACGTCAATCGCCAGCGGCGAAGCGGGTTGAGCAGCCTTCTCGACATTATTGGCCGGACCGTTGCCGTCGTTGATCAGCGTGTCGGCAAGTGCCGCCGTTTCGCTCGTCGCCGGCAAGACCACGGCCGCGCCGGGTTTCGGGAGTTGCGGTTCGGCGCCGCCGTAACGCTGGCTGAAACCCCACGCATCGCCGAGCGGCCCGCGCAACCGGTAGAAAATATGCCGGCCGATCTGCACCGTCTTGTCGAGCTCGTCCGCCCAGTAAGGAAGGACATAATCGGCATGATAATGGGTGGCATGCCCGACCGGCGCGAAAACCTTTCCGGCAAGCGCGTCCTCGGCGATTTTGCGCGACCTGGCCCACAGCGTCGGCACTGGCGTACGCAGCAGCGACCCGTCGCAGGCGAAAGTAAACTGGCACCCGGTCGGCCGGTCTGCACCCTGATAGACAACGCCGCACACGGTCGAGGGATAGCCGGGGTGGTGTAGCCGGTTGAGCACGACCTGGGCGACCGCCCGGCCGCCGTCGACGCCCTCGCTTGCCGCTTCATAGTAAACCGCTTGCGTCAGACAGTTGACCGCTCGGGTGCGGTCGTCGGCATCGGTGTGTAGAACGAACTTGCCGGCCGGTGTGTCGGGGCGAACGACGAACGGCCGTTCGGCATTTTCCTTTGTCGCCTCGTTCGGCGTGAGCGGCCGGAGAAGGTTCGGTGGCGGCAGGTTGGTCGGCGCCCCCGCAGCCGGAGGAAGTCGCTCGGTCAGGCTGGACGGCCCGTTGCCGCCACGTTCGAACCAGGCGACCGATCCACTGACCAGAAGGCCGACGGCAGCCGCTCCGAGCCACGGAGTCATCCGGCGCAGGCGGGGTTGCGCGCGCTGCGGCCGCTCGAACTTCACACCATTCTCCTCGATGATGATTCCGAGGGGCTCGCCGCCGATCCGGCTGGCGAGGAACGGCTCGGGCGTTTCACGCCGCCGATCGGCTGAACCCGAATTGCTCGCCATCGTGTCGGAAGGGATCGGCCAATCCAATGTGGACCTCGACCGCGTCTCAATAGGCGTCGCGGTCGAACAGGACCGCGCGAACCGTTGCAAGGAGAATCCAGATATCGAGCCAGAACGACCAGTTATCGACATAATATTTGTCGAGCTCGACCCGCCGCTTGGCGCGCTCGATGGTCCTGACTTCGCCGCGCAGACCCTTGACCTGGGCATAGCCGGTAATTCCCGGCTTGACCCGGTGACGCCCGGCGTACCCGCGCACGGCTTCGTGATAGAAGCGGTCGCCGACCATCATCTCCGTGCCGTGTGGCCGCGGGCCGACCAGCGACATGCTGCCCTGGAGAACGTTCAGCAGTTGCGGCAGCTCGTCGATGCTGAAGCGCCGCAGGAAACGTCCGACCGGAGTGACTCGCGGATCGCCGCGCGTGGTTGTCTTGCGCGCGCCGACGTCGGCCATGTCGGTGTACATGCTGCGGAACTTGAAGACGTTGATGGTCTCATTGTTGAAGCCGACCCGGGGCTGGACGAAAAGGGCCGGGCCTGGGCTGGTCAGCCTGACCAGCAGCACGGTCAGCAGCAGAACCGGCGACAGCAGCACCAAGGCCACCGCGCTAAGCACCAGGTCCTCGGCTCGCTTGACGACCTGGCTCATGTCGCGGAAGGGGCGCTGCCAAAGCGTCAGGACAGGCACGGTCCCAAGCAGGTTGACCCGATAGTTGGGCGCAAGCTCGATCGCTTGAGCGGGGATTACCGACACATCGACCGCCACTTCGCTCAGTCCCTCGACGATCTGCTCGAGCCGGCCCGGCGTGAAATGCGCCCCGCTAATCAGCACCTGGTCGATCTCGCCCCGGCGAGCGAGCGCGCACAGCTGAGTGAGGTCTCCGAGCATCTCCAGTCCGGCGATGGGCGTCTTCCTTACCCGGTCATCGGCAATGCCGACGAAGCGCAGGTGCGGGAATTTGAGCGAGCCAAGCAGCTGGCGGGTTAAGGCAACCGAGTCAGGGTCGGCGCCGTAGAAGGCAATCCGTTGCTCTATTTGTCCGCGCTCCGCGAGCCGGGTGATGATCCGGTGCAAGATCGGCCGCGACACCGACAGGCAGAGCACGACGCAGATCAGAAAGAGGAGCGTCAGTCCACGCGAATAATCTTCGATGAGACCCGCCAGCCAGATGAGGGCCGAGGCGATAAGGCTGCTGATCACCGCATCGAACGTCGTGTCGCTATTGTCGCGCAGGTCGAGCAGGCTCCGCCGATAGGCTTGTCGCGACGACCGGATCAGCAGGAAGCTGCCGAGCATCAGGATGTACGCCGTGACATGGACCTGCACCGCGAAGTGCTGGCCTCTAACCACCGAATAAGCCGCGATCGTGATCGGAGCGCTGATCAGGAAGCAGATCACGTCGGTAAAGAGGAACAGCGTCCCGACGACGTTCGACGTAAAGCGCAGCGGCGCCGCACGTCGGCGCGGAGAAGGCGCCGGCGGCAGGTCGGCGTCCTCGCATGCCGCTGCGATCGAGGCCGGTATCACAACATTATCGTCGGCCTGCGTCAAAGAAGTCCCCGGTTCAGCTTGGCATTGCGTTGACGCTCGAACTCGGCCTGAAGTTCATTCATGGCCTCGGAGTTCCCATTTCGGCTCGATCGAAGCGCGGCGAAAATATTCTCGTCGCCCGGGTTCTCCTGGAACGCGGACCATAATGTGCGCTGTGCCCATTCGGAATTGCCCGATGCTGAATAGGCCTTGGCGAGCAGCAGCCGGTCGGCCGGCGATTGGGGCAGGACGCTTACGAGCTTTTGCGCGTCGGCGATCGCCGCGCCTTTGTCGCCCGTACGGAGTTCCAGCTCCGCGCGGCTGCGGAGGGCGGTGGCATTGCCTGGATCGAAAGCGATGACGGCATCGAGCCGCGTCTTTGCCGCCGTGATGTTGCCGCTTCGCGACAATGCGTCCGCCATGACTGCATTGGCCTCTGCGTTCTCCGCCTTGACCGGAAGCGTCGCTGAGGGGCCGGCGATCCGAATCGCGTCGCCCGGACTGCCCGCCCGGCTGAGGAAGGCGGCATAGATCAGCTTGCGTTCCATGCCCGAAGCGCGACCAGCCAGCATCCGGGCATCGGCCACCCGCTGCGGTGACGGCCAGTAATTCCACCAGCGATCGAGAACCGTCGAGATCACCTCCGGATCGGCGTCGGGCCGAAGCAACCGGAATGAGGCTTGGCGAGCTTCGCCGATCGCGCCGGAACGGAGCGCGGCTTCGACCATGAGAACGCCGTTGTCCCGGTCCTCAGGCGCAAGGGTGGCGATCCGCCGCTCAAACTCGAGGACCTTTGGCCAATCGAAGCGCCGATCATAGATCTTGGCGAGGAGCATCAGGCTGGCGACATCGGAGGGCTGGGCTTTCACTTGTTCGTTAAGGAGATTGAGTGCGTCGTCTTCTCGCTGGAGGCCAACCAGTGATCGGGCTTTCAAGACCTTGGCAGCGGGATCATAGGGCGTGGTCGCCAACATTGCATCGGCGGCGGCAATCGCCTCGTCGAAACGCGACTGAGCGAACGCGGCCCAGCCATTGGCGAGTTTCACCCAAGGATCGCCCGGCGCGACCACGTCGAGCTCGCGCGCATGCGCCTGCGCAACTGACACGTCGCCCGAACGAAGCGCGAGTTCCACCAGCGACCGCAGCAGCTCGGGATCGCTTCGGTTGAGCTCGTAGGCGCGGGTGAAAGCGTAATAGGCATCGTTATAGGCGCCCATTTGCGCCTCGACCTTGCCGAGCTCGCTCCAATAGTCCGGGACGTCATCTTTGGCCCCGACAAGCTTCAGCAGCGCCTGGCGAGCCGCATAGAGATTATTCGAGGCCTCCGCCGACTGATATTCCACCAGCGCCGCGCTGGCCCGGGAATTGGACGTGCTGCAGCCTGCCGCGAACAACAAGGGCGATAGGCAAGCGGCTGTCCATCGGATAAGGTGGCTCGGGACGGGCATTAGGGAACTGCTCCAACAAGTGGGGATTATCCTTTTCTAAATTTAACAAGGCAATAGAGTGATTCGTTCGACTCTCCAGCAGACCATGGTGGCGAGAAGAGCTTAGTGTATCAGAAAGGGACGGGTGGTGATCAGACGGCCGCTGGCGTTCGTCATTATGGCGTTGACGCTTCTGGGTTTTTCTCTAGGCGCAGCTGCCCAGGCGCCACTTTCGGTTCCGCCGTACGCGACGGTCGCCGAAACGCCGTATCGGATCAATCCCGGCGATGAGCTCGAAATCCACGTATGGGGCGACGAGCGGCTTCAACGGGACGTGCTCGTACTTCCTGACGGCACCTTCGCATTCCCGCTCGTCGGCCAGGTCAATGCGGCGGGAAGGCTGCCGAGCGAACTCGAACGAGTAATCACGACGGGCTTGCAACCGCAGTACAAGGGGCCAGTACCGCAGGTCACGGTGTCGGTAAAAAAGGCTAGCGGCTACCAATTTTCAGTAGTCGGCAAGGTCCGTAATCCCGGCACGTTCACGCCCGGACGCTATGTCAACGCGCTTGAGGCCCTGGCGATCGCCGGGGGACCGGCGGAGTTCGCCAACACGAGCAACGTCCGGATCATTCGCAAGATGGGCGATCAGATGATCGTCATCCCGCTTCGCCTGCAGGACGCGCTCCGCGGCGACACCACTCGTCTCACGCCAAACGAGATCCCACGGATCGAGAGCGGCGATACATTGGTTGTGCCCTGATGACCGCGCTTACCATCCTCGCCGCAACCGCAGCCGCAGCTGCGCAGGCCGCGACGCAGACGGGATCGCCGCCTGCTCAAACCGCGGCCCAGCCCGCACCGGCCGACAGCCAGCGCAAGCCCGGAGAGACCAACTACCTCGATATCGAGGGCGGCCTTGGCTATTCGAGCAATCCGCTGCTTGAGTTCGGTTCCGATACCGGCGCCGGGTTCGGCCGGATCTCGCTTCACGCCGTGCACGCGCGGGTCAGCGAGCGAAGCACGACATTGCTCTCGGCCTATGCGCAGAATGTGACCTATTTCAGCCGTCATGGCTCCGACCAGTCACTGTCGCTCAGCGGCCGTCACGACACCGCGGTGAGCGAGCATGTTCGGCTGTTCGTGGATGCGAGCGGGAGCTACGACAAGGGCGGTCAACTCGACACGCGGATCATCGGCCTCCCTGAGGTGCCGCCGCCTCCGGGAACGTCGGGACAACCGCCGATTCTGCTGCCTGCGCCCTCCGATTTCCTGGCGATCACCGGCCGCACCTACACCGTCGCTGCACATGGCGGGGCGACGGTGGCGCTCAGTCCCCGCGACGACCTCAGCTTCAGCGCGGGCGCCGAGCATGTCGCTTTCCGCGGCTTTCAGGATAGCGACTACACGACCATTCCCGCGACGCTGGCTTACGACCGGCAGCTCAGCCCACGCACCACTGTCGGCGCGCGTGTCATATTCCAGAGCACCAATTACAAAGGTCCGGCGAACTTCCGGCTGGTCACGCCGCAATTGACCGCCCGCTTGGTCCTGTCCGAACGCGTGACCTTCGACGGCGCGATCGGCGCCAGCTTCGCCACCGTCGATGACGGTATCAGGACGACTCACACGACCGGCTTGGCTGCCGAAGGCGATCTGTGCCTGCGGGGCGAACACAGTCACCTCTGCGCCCGCGCGTCGACCAGCGAACAGACGGCCACTGTCGCCGGTCCGGCCCGGACCGTCAGCGGAGGAATCGATTATTCGCGCACTCTCAGTCCGGACTCGAGCATCGCTTTTTCGGCCGGAATCGATCATTTCTCGTCGCCAATCTCCGTTCTTTCGGGACAGACCTTCTCGACCTCGACCTACTATCGAGCGGCGGCCGATTATTCGCGACGGATCGGGCATCGCTGGTTCGGTGGAATCAACCTTGCCGCCCGCAAGCTTGCCGAGCATGGACCCGATCCCAATGGCGACGTCAGCGCCTCACTGTTCATCCGCTATCGATTTGGTGATCTTGGATGAGCGAAGCTGAGACAGTCGAATCCGGCGGCTCGTCGCCGACTTGGGTCATCAATCACCTGCCGATCATCCTGTGGCAGCGACGCTATTATGTGCTGGCTTGTCTGTTCATCGGGTTGGCCCTCGGGTTTGGTGCGGCCTTCGGCCTGCCACGCACCTATCGTTCGACGGCGACATTGCTGGTGCAGTCGCAGGACCTTCCGACGACACTCGTCGATTCGCCGACGAACGGCGCGGTGGAGCAAAGGATCGCGCGTATCCGCGAGCAGGTACTGAGCCGCGGGGACCTCATCCAGCTGATCGAGCAGAACGATCTCTATACCAAGGAGCGTCGCACCGAGCCTCTATCGAAGATCATCGAGAAGATGCGTCACGCAACCAATGTCGGTGCGCTGTCGAGCGACATCGGCCAGCAGTCGGCGACGCAGAACAACACGATCGCGATCGCGATGAGCTTCGACTATGCCGACCCGGTCAAGGCGCAAGCAGTGCTTCAGAGCTTCGTTTCGAAGTTCCTCAGCATGGACAGCCAGGATGTCGAGGACCAGGCGAGCCTGACCGTCCGCTTCCTCGAGGACCAAGCAAACAAGCTGCAAAGCCAGATTTCGGACATCGAGGGCCAGCTCACCTCGCTCAAGGCGCGCAACGGGGCCGCGCTCGCCGCCACGGGAGTTCCACCGCTGATCGACACCGGCAGCTTCAGCGCCCAGATTACATCGCTTCAGAACGAGAATCGGCAGCTGATCGCCCAATCGAAGCGGCCGGCGGAAAGCAATAGCGCGCTTGCGGCAGCCGAGGCCCAGCTCGCCTCCGCACAGGCGCAATATAACGATACCCACCCTGACGTGGTCGCGGCCAAGGAGCGTGTTGCGCAGCTTCGCCGGATGAGCCAGCAGGGCTCGTCTGGGGCCGACATAATCCAGCAGCAGATTGCCGCCAACAACGAGGCCATCCACCAGCTCATGGGCCAGCGCGACTCGACCCTTGCCCGAGCGAACGCAGCCATGGCGGGCCAGTCGCGAGCGCCGGCGATTGAGGAACAGGCGATGCAGTTGGAAAATCACGCAACTCAGCTGCGCAACCAGTATCAGCAAGTATCAGAGAACCTTCTGAAGGCGCAGAACAGCGCCCGGATGGCGACCGAACAGCGGGCCGAGCGGCTGTCGCTGGTGGAGCCCGCCAACCTTCCCGACCGCCCCTATTCGCCTAACCGGCCGCTGTTGATCGCTGCTGGCGTGGCCGTTGGACTGGGGCTTGGTCTTCTCCTCGCGCTCACGCTGGAGCTGGTCAATCGGCCGGTCAGAAGCCCGAAGCAGATCGAACAGGCCGGCATGCCGCTGCTCGGCGTCGTGCCGCTTCTCAAGACCAGGCGGCACTCACGCGGATTCCTGGGCTTCCGTTCACGGGAGAAGCGCCTTGCAGCATAGCTCGGTGGACCCGGGCGGAGGAGAGGTTCGGCAAGTGCGAATAGCGCCGCTCTTCCCGACACGCGCTCAGGCACTCGAATTTCCGTGGAGCGGGACCGCGGCCCGGCAGCGGCTGGTTCATGGCTTCGACAGCCGTAACGCGAGTTCGCGCAGCTTCAACCTGATCCGCTCCAAGCTCGTCGCACTCCAGCGCGAGCGGGGCTGGAGGCTGCTGGGCGTGGTGTCCGCGACCCCGGACGTCGGCAAATCGTTCGTATCGGCCAATCTTGCCGCGGCCCTGAGCCGCGACCCGCGGTTTCAAACCTATCTTGTCGACCTCGACCTGCGACGCGGAACGATCAAGGACATCTTTGGAATCTACGCCGAGGAGACGTTGGTCGAATATCTCGAGCGGCCGCAGGCGAACCAGTTGCTGGCAGGCTTCATTCCCGATGGCCAGGATTTGATCATCATTCCGAGCGAGCCGGGACTGGTGCATTCCGCCGAGCTCTTGGCCAGCGACCGAGCGACGGCGCTGTTCCGAGCGATGCGCGCGTCCGATGAGCGCAACTTCTTCATCTGTGACCTGCCGCCGGTGTTCGCGAACGACGATGCGTCGATCATCATGGAATCACTCGATGGCTATGTGATCGTAGCGCAGGACGGCAAGACCACGCAGCGCGAGATCGAAGCCGCTGCGGACATGCTCGGCCACGAGCGCCTCGCCGGCGTGGTACTCAACAAGTATCGCGGCGGCCTGGTGAGCGAAGGCTACGGTATCGAGGGCCGGTACGCCGGTGAATATTACAGCAATCGCGACGGCGGCGACGAACTCTAGGCGCCTCTATTTCTTTGGTGGCTCGTACCCGGGCTGATATTCGATCTTCGCAGTGGCGCGCAGGCTCTTCACGCGATCATTCAGGATTTGTTGCGCCTGTTCGCGTCGCATCGAGGCGACTGCGATCTGCTTTGCTTGGTCTTCGCTGGTCGGTGTCGGTTCGCGAGACGTGATCACGCTGGCGACAGCAACGTCCGGGCCCGGCGCAATGAACGGCTCGTTATTCTGAAGGTGGGCGATTTGCTCGTAGATCTGGTGCGGAAACACCGCGGTGTCGATCTTCTTGGAGCCCTTCTTGTATTGGATTCCGTTCGCGGCGAGGGTTTGCACGACCTCGTCGAGCGTCTTGGCTGCGCCGAGCTTGGCGTTCACGGCGGGATTTTTCGGCAGGGGGTACTGTACTTGATCGAGAGTCCACACCTCCCGGTTTGAAAACATTTCAGGTCGGCTCGCCTCATAGCGACTAATTTCCTCGGGCGAAGGGACTTGAGAAGTGTTCAATTTGCGCGACACGAGCATGTTGATCAACAGCTCGTCGTTCAACTTCCGCTGCTGGTTGAGGAACTCGGGTGATTTGTCGAGCCCGTCGGACTGCGCCTGCTCGACGAGCAGCTTGCGGTTGATCAGGTTCTGTAGCGCCGCCGCGCGAGCTGCCTTAGTGTCACCCGAGTTCGCGGCGCTATTGCTGAGCTCCGCATTGAGATCGGCAGCCGTGATCTCCTGGTTGTTGACGACGGCGACGGTCTGACCCTCTGCCTTTCGATGGCAAGCCGGCAGGGCACAAACAATAAGCAGCATGCAAGCGATTCGCTGATTCATTAATCTCACCCGTTGAAAATCGAATTGAATGGGCCATAGCATGCGCGATTAGCGCGTTCCAGCAGGGGGAGGCGGAGAGAATATGCAAACCATCTACGATTGGGTGTCGCTCGCGATCTTCGCCGGATTGGTCGTTTTGTTTCTGCAGCGCTCGACAAGCGAGCACTCGGACAAAGACGTTTCGCTGCTTTACTATCTCGCCGCCGGCGTTGGTTGCGCTGCCGCCAATTATTTTGGCAATCATGACCAAGACATCGTCGCCATTGCAATTCTCGCCGCGACAATCGGCTTCATCCTTTATTTCCTGAAACCCTTTGCTCGTTCGACGAACAGCTGACCGCCCGATCAACCGACAAGGACGTTCCGTTTCGTAGCCGGAACGACGGCGAGCATCGCTTGAATGAACGCGTCGAGGGTCGCTCGAGCCGCAGTGGCATCGGAATTTACAGTCGAGACCCGGACCAGCACGGCATCGGGGATGATTCCACGCAGATTCTGCTCGGCGACCGCGATGCGCTGATCGCGCCATGACAGCGGAACCTTATCGCCGACGCGGGTCCAATAGATGATCTGCTCTGCCAACCCATCCGAAACTGCGGTGAGAGTGTTCGCCGCCACATTGGCGGTCCCCACGCGAAGCCAGTGCGGCGTGACCGGCGAGATCAGGTACCCGCTTGCCGGATAGCAGGTCTCCGGCCGATGAACCTGGAGGATGCCGCTTTGCCAGCCGCTCTGAGCGATCAGCAGCATGATCGGCGGATTGCGGCCGTCGAAATAGACCCGTGTCAGAAGCTGGCTATAGAGGGTCCTCGAGAGCTGGTCGTTGGGCGGCACGACAAGGCCACTCGCAGTGACGAACGTCCATGGACCGATCGTCTTGGGAATGATGTTCTCGAGCTTCGAATTGCCGAGATAATCGATGTGCTTGCTCGGCTGGCGCCACGCGGCCAGCCCGGCGGCCGAACAGAAAAGCAGTCCGAGAAGCAGCTTGCGTCGATCCACCTGCGGCTGGTCGAGGGTGCCGACGATCGGTTTCATGAGCGCGGCTCCTTGCTGAACCGGGCGTAGAGCGGGGTCGCCGCCTGATCGATCGTAAACACCGTGAGAAGCGCCACCGCGAACATCAGCAGACCAGCGAAATCATGAACGAAGCCTTGGGCGGTCGCTTCGCCGAAATAGTAAGTGATCAGCACGAGGGCGAGCACCCGGACGAAGTTTGAGAACATCGCCACCGGGATGGCCGCGAGCGAGATGACCACGAATGCGATGAAATTGGATCGGTGCCGCAGATAGGAGTAGAACAGACACAAAGCTCCCAGAGTTACGATCGAGTTCAGTCCGGCGCAGGCGGCGGCGACGAGTAGCTGATACTGGCCGATCTGGATTGTGACTCCGGAACTCGCGATCGGATAACCAAGAGCATATAGAAGCGAAACTGCCGCTTGGGAGATCGCGATCTTGATCGGCTGCGTGACGGCGGCGACGACTGTGTCGGGCGGCGGTAGGGCGAAGGCCAGATAAACTAGGGGAAACCATACAGTGCGGATGACCTTGCCGCCGAAGAGCAGGTATGCTGCGGAGATGAGCGCACCGTACATCGCGAATGCTTCAATCTCGAGCACGCCGGTGATCCGCGCGAGCACGAATAGCGCGACGCATGCTCCGATCGCGATCGTCCCAGGCAACAGTTTGCCGGGTCGCGTCTGAACCGGATGGGACCTTAGTTCCCGCCACAATAACCAGATTCCCGTGGCGAGGACGATCGGGCCGTGACCACCTTGCTCCGTCGACCAGCTGAAGCGCGCGACGCCCAGCATCGTCGGCAACACGAGGACGAGGCAGCCGAGGGCAAAAACCAGATTCGCAGACGTCAGCCGGCTGGGCGAGGCAGGCGCATCAACCTGCACAAGCGAATCTCGACTCTCTTGAAGCACGCCTATCCTCTCGCCTCTCCTGGCCAGGAAACGCTAAACTTTCATTCACTTGGCCGCAAGTTGGCCAGTCCACGTTTGGGACGCCGATCTTCCGGCCGGGAGTTCGCGGTGAGCCTCGCGACCTGTTAAACGCGCGGTCGTGACCCTGCTTCTCGGCCTGATCCTCGCGCCGTTTGCGCTGCTCACCCTTTGCTTCGCGATCGAGGTGGTTGCGGGGTTGAGGCCACTTCACTGTATCGAAGCGCACGACGCGGATCGACCACGGGCCATCATCGTCGTCCCCGCACATGACGAAGAGCCGATCATCTCGGCAAGCCTCGCGGCGCTCAAGCGCGCGGTCGGGGATCGAGCGGACATCCTTGTCATCGCCGACAATTGCAGCGATTCCACTGCCAAGCTCGCGCGGGGGCTTTCGCTCGAAGTCATCGAGCGCTCCGATGCCGATCGCCGCGGAAAGGGTTTTGCCCTCGACTTTGCCCGACTTCACTTGCGCGAAAGGCGGCCTGACGTCATCGTCGTGATGGACGCCGATTGCGAGAGCGACGAGCGCAGCATCGAGATGCTTGTCGCGTGCTGCGCGACGACCGGCAAGCCTTGCCAGGCGGCTTACCTGCAGAGTGCTGTGCCGGACGGCTCGCCGACCCTCCAGTTGTCGACCTTTGCCTTCTTCATCAAGAACCTGGTGCGCCAGCGGGGACTTCAGCGCCTCGCGGGGCGGGCACAGCTGGTGGGAACGGGCATGGCGTTTCCAGGGCCGCTGTTCGACGCCGCCGCGCTTGCGACTGGCAATATCGTCGAGGATTTGCAGCTCGGACTCGAATTTGCCGACGCAGGCCACGCGCCATTGTTCATCGAGCAAGCGATAGTGTGGAGCAGTCCCGCAGGCTCAATCGATACGCTGGACCAGCGGCGACGCTGGGAAGGGGGCTATCTCCGGAGCGCCGCGCACTGGGCGCCCCGGATACTCGGGCGCAGCTTGCGACGGTTTGACCTGCGCGAGCTGTGGGCTGCGGTCAGTTTGCTTATCCCCCCGCTTGCCTTGCTGGTGCTGCTCGATGTTGGAGGAATGGCTTTGGCGGGCACCGCGTGGTGGCTGGGTTGGGCATCCAGCTGGCCATTTCTGATGCTTGCCGGCAGTCTCCTGGCGGCCGGCATCGCCCTGTTCGCCGCGTGGGATCAAGGCGGATCCCGTTTCGTCTCTCTCGGCGCGCTGGCCCGGGTGCCACTCTACGTCTTGTGGAAGATTCCGCTCTACCTTGGACTTGCCCGGCGCGGAGCACCCAAGGAGTGGCTCCGGACGCGACGCAGCTAAACCGCCGGCGTGGCGAGCAAAAGTTGATTGAGGGCTTGCGGAGAATCTATCCGTAGGCCAGGCACCGACGCCGGGCGCCGGACGAGTGATTCGAGGCAGGCCAATTCCGAATACTTTCGCCTATGTTGCGCTCCTTGGTTGGCCCGTCGTCTGCATCGGCCTGTTCGTCATGCTGCCGGTCGAAATCGCGGCGATTTGGTCGCTGCTCGCGGGCTATTTGCTTCTCCCGTCGGGCGTGCAGATCGACCTTCCCATGTTGCCTCCGCTCGACAAGATGAGCATCCCTGCGGTTGCGACGGTGCTGCTGTGTTGGGCAAAGGGAGCGCGATCGAAGCCGCCGAAACATTCCTGGGTCATCTATCTGCTGAGCTTCGCCTTCATCATCTCGCCCATCTTCACCAGCTTCAACAACAGTTACGAGCTTCCTATCGCCAAGGGCAGCATTCCCGGCTTCTATCCGCTCGATGGACTGAAGCTCGCCGGGCGCAACCTCATCTTGCTAGGCCCTTTCTATGTCGGGAAGCACTATCTCGGCACCGACGAAGCCCGGGCGAGCTTGCTCAAGGCTCTCCCGACCGCGGCGCTCTTCTACAGCCTGCCCATGCTGGTGGAAATCCGCCTCAGTCCGCAACTCCATCGCTGGGTTTACGGTTTCTTCCCGCACCAGTTCGCGCAGCAGTACCGCAACGGCGGATTCCGGCCCGTCGTCTTCCTCGATCATGGCTTGCAGGTCGCTTTGTTCGCCTCGCTAGCGGTGATCGCTTCGCTGGTTATCGTCCGGTTGAGAGGCCGGATCATGCAGATTCCGGTGCCCGCGGTAGCGGCTTTTCTCGGCGTGATGCTGGTCCTCTGCAAATCGCTTGGCGCGCTCGTTTATGCCGTGGTGCTTACGCCGTTGATCCTGTTCACCCGGCCTCGAGCGTGGACCAAGATCGCCTGCGCTATCCTGCTCGTCGTCTGTGCCTATCCGGCGCTGCGCTGGCACGGCCTCATCCCGGTCGAGCAGATCTCGCGCGCCGCCACCGGAGTCAGCGCGGACCGCAGCAGCTCGTTCGATACACGGGTCAACAATGAGGGTCAGTTGCTCGCCAAAGCGCAGGAGAAGCCACTTTTCGGCTGGGGCACCTGGGGCCGGAACCGGATTTACGATTCATACGGTAACGACATCTCGATCACCGACGGTGAGTGGATCATCGAGTTCGGAACCTTCGGCTGGCTTGGATATCTCTCATTGTTCGGTCTGTTCGCTGCGGCAGGCTTCCGCGCGAGTCGCGCGATAGGGAACCGAACCGATACCGGGGCGATGATCGTCGGAGGACTTAGCCTGCTGCTGGCCATCAATGTGATCGATCTGCTTCCGAACAGCAACCTGACGCCTCTCACCTTCCTTCTGGCCGGATCGGTCGCGAGCGCATCGAGAGTGCGAGCGGCCAAGCGCAGGCCGATTCGGTCAAGGCGGCCGGTTCGCAGCTCTGTTGCCGTGCCCGCCCAATGAGCTGACGCCGAGCCAGGGCAGAAACCCAGGCTCGGCGCACGCTCGACTTTCCCGCTCAGCCCTTAGGCAATTCCGGTCTTTGCGGAGATCTTCGTTCCGCCCTTGGAGGCACCGCTCTTGCCGGGCGAAGTCGTGGTCGTCGTCGGGCAGGTGCTGGTGAGCGGGATGACCGATCCGTCGGGGCAGACCTGTGTCGTGCTCGTCGATCCCGCGGATGCCGTAGTCGTGCTGATTCCGAGGAAGTCGCGGATGGCCTGCATCTTGGGGGTCGCCGCCTTGCTGACGGGCTGACCGGCAAATTGAACCATGCCGTACCCATTACCGGTCGAAAGCACCCCGGTCAGGTTGAACAAGGTCAGCTCGTCATTGATCTGGCTCTGCCACTGGCCGAGATATGTCTTATACAGGTCGTACATCCGAGGATCGAGCTCGATCTGGCTCCAAAGCGCCTGATTGCTTGGCAGAACGACGTCCTGGCCCGACTCGTACGTGATGTAGCGGAGGTTGTATTTCTGGGCGAGGGTCTTGTCCTGAGCCGCATAATTCATTGTGTCCGTCAGCTTGGCGGGCAGAATCGTGTTAAAGATCGTGTCGATCGACTGGCCCGTATATTCGTCTTGGTGAAAGCTGATGTAGGGTGCGGTCGCGTAAGCGTCGACGTAGGGCAGGGCGTTTTTCAGACCCATTTCACCAACCCACGGCTGCACGTGTTGCCACGAATAGACACGGACGAGACGGTTCATCTGGCCCGAAAACACATTCGACCAAATCTGCATGATATGCGCCGTCTTTTCGCCATAGCGCTCTGCTCCGCGCTGGGCGTCGCCTGCCTGATCGCCAGGTAGACCTTCCTGGGTGGCTTCGTTGACCGCTTGGTGTGAGACCCAATAGCCCCAGTTCCAGACCTCATTGCTGGTCTCGACATAGGCTTGGCGGCCTGAAGCGAGGTGGTCCCTCACATACGTAGCGAACTGGGTGATATAATTGTCGTCCGCATTCCACGGCATTTCAAAGAATGGGTCGGCGCCCAGCTGGTTTGCGATCTCGACCTCGAGCTCAACCGGCACTCCGTCCTTCTTGGTGAAGTCGCCGTCGCCCGGCTTGTTGCGGTTGGCCCAGGTGATCGTCGGAGTTGGGAACGGCGTATCGGTGATCCCGCCGTTATTCTCGACTGCGTCCGTCTGCCACTTCATGAAGCGGACGAGCTTGAAACCCTGAAGGGCGTTGGTGAACTCCGGAGCGAAGCTCGACGTTGTGGTCGATCCCGCCTCGCGGCAATCGATGTTGCGGATGTAGTTGCTCGGATCGACGTTGAAGGCGACCCACGCCCACTGCACAGCCGGGTAGGACGAATTGTAATGGAAAGTCGTCTTGCCAGTCGTCTGAACGACATTGGTGGCCGGTCCGCCAATGTCGAGCGTGCCGTTGCCGAGAAAGGTACAGACGATGTCAGCCGATGCGGCGGGAATGGATAGGACCTTCATAGCGCGATAGCCCGTCGGCAGCTGCTTGACCCAGCCGTTCGCGTCTAGATCTGCAGCCGGGATGTCCGTCGCACCAGCCGTCGACGACATTTGCCAGCCGCCGCCATAGATCAGGTTCATGAAGGGACGAGAGCCATCCCAATATTGAATCGTGGCGACATTAGTGCCGAGCTTGGAGCCCGTCGTGGTAGTCGTGGCTGGGGCTACCGCCGTCCCGTTCGTCGTCACCGGCGCCGGATCCGCCGCTTGGTTGGAGGTCGTGCCGCTCGCCGTTCCGCAGGCCGCCAAAAAGCCAATTAGCGACGCTGGAGCCAGCGCCTTAACCAAGCCCGCCAAATTCATTCCTCGCCCGAAATTCGAGTGGCCGGAGTTCTGAACGGTGGATAAGCCGTTGGCAAGATTTACTTTCTGATCGTTCGACAGCGGTTCAACAAACATTGATACTCCCCCCGGATCATGCCGAAGGCGCATTTGCGCCGGACTGATCTGCGGAGCGGAGTGTGGCATCGGAAGTGTTAACGCTCTCCAAAAACCATGTTTGCATGCTGGTCACCAAATTGAGTGAGATACCACTTACGCAGCCCGGTTAACGAGCGCGATACGAGAACTGCTTCCTGATCGTGCTTTCTGGCAGTTGAACCTCCGAATCACTTTCGCTTGCGAGCGTCATCGTCCTGGTGCTCAAGATCGGCCATGATCCTCGTCAAAGCGCGCGCGGCCGCGGCATCGGATAGCCACTCATCGGCGAATGTTGCCGCGTTCCGGGCGTACTTCCGGCGGGCCGCGTCATCATCCCAAAGCTCAACCATTGCGCTAGCAAGCGCCTCTGGATCGTGGGGCGGGACGAGAACGCCGTTCGTCCCGTTGCGGACATAGTCCTTCGTGCCGGCGCTCTCGGTAGCGATGACCGCGCGCTCCATGCGCATCGATTCGATGACGGTTACCTGCCCGGATGCCACGTTAGGGTCGAGGAGGGGCACGACGCTTAAGCGGCTTTTCTGGACCAACT
>Ga0157369_10002125_pt1 | contig 23888 bp, 22 predicted proteins | sample C25metaG_FD_113461 | JGI IMG/M metagenome (GOLD analysis project Ga0157369, IMG submission 113461) | Corn rhizosphere microbial communities from Kellogg Biological Station, Michigan, USA - C2-5 metaG | ecosystem: Host-associated > Plants > Roots > Rhizosphere > Soil | place: USA: Michigan... | reverse complement strand
TAGAGGAACTGACTCATCTCACCTGGAGCATCCGGAAGGCGCTCGCCCGCCAGGGAATCACGGGTGCACAGGACAGCGAAATCGATCACATCGAGATTTTCGCTGCCGCCTCCGATGGCCGTGCGGACAGCCGTAACTTTGTGCTTTGCCCGGGCAAGAGCTACGATCGTTCACCCTGCGGCACGGGCACCAGCGCGAAAATGGCCTGCTTGTTTGCCGACGGCCTGCTGAAGCCCGGCGATATCTGGAAACAGGAGAGCATCACCGGAAGCCTTTTTGAGGGACACATCGAAATAGTGGACGACCAGGTTATTCCGTTCATTCGCGGCTCCGCCTTCGTCACCGCCCGATCGGAGTTGATACTCGACGAGCGGGATCCATTCTGCTGGGGCATTCCGGCGTGAGCATCGAAACCAATCAGAGCGCCGCAGTCGATCGTGAGACGGGGTTCGTTCGCGAATTGGGACTCTTCGATTCCGTGATGGTCACCATGGGCGTGATGATCGGCTCGGGCATTTTTATCGTCCCGGCGGATATGGCGCGCAATATAGGCAGCGCCGGATGGCTGCTGGTGGCTTGGGGAATCGCCGCCGTGCTGACAGTGGCCGCGGCCCTCTCCTACGGTGAGCTTGCCTCTATGCTGCCACGCGCGGGCGGAATGTATGTGTATCTGCGCGAGGCGTTCTCCCCGATTGTCGGCTTCCTTTTCGGATGGACCCTCTTTACCGTCATCCAAACGGGCACCATCGCGGCCGTCGCTGTAGCTTTCGCCCGCTTCACGGGCGTCCTGTGGCCCGCAATTGCAGAGGACCGCTATCTGATCGCGCCCATTCACCTTTCAAGCGGCTACGCCATCTCGCTTTCAACCGGACAACTGACAGCGATTTTAGTCATCGCCTTGTTGACCTGGACGAACAGCCGGGGAGTTCGCTACGGCAAGATCGTACAGAATCTGTTCACCACGGCGAAAGTGGCCGCGCTCGCCGCGCTCGTTCTGTGCGGGCTGATTTTTTCGCAGCATACCGCCATCGCCGCTAACTTCACCAGCCTCTGGACCCCGCACGATGTGACACCGATTACCGCTTCGCTCAGTGCTCTTACGTCGGCAGGTCTGTTTGTAGCCATTTGCGTCTCGCAATCCGGATCACTCTTTGCCGCCGATTCGTGGCACGACATCACATTCGCTTCGGGCGAAGTTCGCGATCCGCAGCGAAACGTGCCGCGCGCGCTCGCTCTCGGCACGATGTGCGTGCTGGGCCTCTACCTGCTGGCCAACGTTGCGTATCTGCTGGTACTGCCGTTGGAAGCCATCCAGCACGCACCCGCCGATCGCGTGGCAACGGCCATGCTGCAGATGCTCTTCCCCGGCTGGGGCGCGGCGCTGATGGCTATCGCCATCATGGTCTCCACGTTCGGCTGCATCAATGGTCTGATCCTGGCCGGACCGCGTGTATGTTACTCAATGGCTCACGATGGCCTTTTCCCAAAGAAGGCCGGCGAGTTGAACGCGCGCCGCGTGCCGGGTTGGTCGCTACTGATCCAGGGGCTCTGGTCTGCGGCGCTGGTGCTTCCCCGCACCTACAATCCGGAAACACACGCCTACGGAAGTCTGTACAGCAATCTTCTTGACTACATCATTTCGGCCGCGCTGCTGTTCTATGCGCTAACCATCGCCGGAGTTTTTCGCCTGCGGATCAAACAGCCGGACACCCCGCGGCCGTATCGCGCCTGGGGTTATCCGGTCGTGCCCATTGTCTATATTGCCGGCGCCGCGGCAATTCTCGCGTGCTTGTTTCTCTACCGGGCCGCCACCACGTGGCCCGGCTTGCTGATTGTGGCGATCGGAGTGCCGGTCTATTTCTTCGTGCGGGCACGGACGGCGCAATAGCGTCGAATAGGCAAAGACCGGTCGCTGAAGAGCGTGGCAACTTCAATAAGCTGATTCGACCGAAGATCGGGGCACGTCAATCGTTCCCCTATTTGCTCGTTTCGGGCTTGGCACTCAGTCCTGTGGGTTCACGGAACGGCAGATCTACCGTGATCGGGCTATGATCGGAAATTGGCTCCGGCAGACAATTGTTCAGGTCAGCCAGGGCTCGCGGAAAGTGTGGTGCAAACATGTATGACGCCGCTATATCGCGGGGTGTATTTATATTGTCCTTAACGAAAATCCAATCGAGCTTGAATCTGGCGACTCCAACATTGCCCCAAATTAACTCGGTTACATACGTGGGCGTGAATCCCATGCTCTGCCTCTGATTCGAATTTGCCAACGTCCCCGCGGTTCCGTTCGTGGTACGCGTCTCAACGCCTCGAAAATCGATCGCCTTTCCGTCGGCAAATCGAAATTTCTCCAGAGTTTTGAAAAAGCCGCGCTCCAAATTGGGTGAGGCACCGGGGATATTAGCGGACGTAGGATCCACACGGTATTCAAAGCCAGCGAGGTTTCGAACAGTTTTGGCGCCCGTGTATATCAGGCCTACACCGGTCAATTGAATACCTCTTGTAGCCCAAAAATCCAGGTCTCCATAGCGCTTATACAGCATGTTCTCGACGCTTGTCGGCGTCGAATCGGACCCGGTAGTGTTCATATCCCCGGCTATAATCACCGGATTCGGCACCTCATGTACTTCCTTCAGCAATTGCTGCAATTGTTTGCGACGGGTCTTTGGCCTGGTCCGGTTCTCAAGATGCGTTGCGGCAATTGTGACGCGTTGCCCTGGTGCTTCGGGCATGTCCAGATCGACGTACAAGGTCATCCGCTGGCCGCGCCGCACTTCACGCATCATGTCCTCTCCGACTAATTTCGACGCTTGCCGTTTGGTTTTTTCGAGCGGCCGGAGCTTGGTCTCTTTGAACCAGTCATACCCAACCGTGAAAGGAACTATACGCACACTACGTATGGGATACCGTGAAAGCACCGCATTCCCGTGAAGTGCCCTCAGCCGATCTTTATCGACGCTGAACTCTTCGACGAGCTGTTCCTGGGATGCTTTGTCCTCACCGTCATTGAACTGGTCTGTCCCGAGTTGCTTGGAATCAATTTCCAGGAACTCCACGCCATACGCCCAGTTCATGTTCAGGGCCTTTCCCAATTCGCGGATGATCTCGCGGTAACCCGTGCGCTTCACTCCCCAATCCACCTCATTGAGGATCCAGACGTCCGCAGCTTTAAGAAAGTCGATTTCCTGCGGGATCTTTTCAAGGTCCACGTCTCGGACGCTTTTGCCGTTTTCTTTGGCCTTCTTACGCTCCTCGTTCACCTTCGCCATGAATGCGTCTTTGTCCGTGATGAACAACAGGATGTTATCGATTTCCAGTCCCCTCTCAAGGTTCCAGAACGCCACCCGCACGGAAGGCCCCAGCCCGGCCACTTCCAGCGGCCTCGGCCTTGCACCCTTAAAATAGGCCTCATTACTGACGAAGGGTGTAGTTGTGACCACTTGGAGCTTCTTTGCCAGTTCAGGGCTCAACGTGTGGGGCAAGCTGAGCTGGACAAGTTCGTCATAAGAGAACAGCGCAGGTTCCGAATCGTGCACATAATTCTGTGACCGGAGCAGCATGGGCTGGGCCAGACTCATAGCCGTCATGATCACGACGCACACACTAGCTCTACGCTCTATGATTCTCAAGGTTCTGTTCTCCTCGACCGGGGTCGTCCTTTTGGATATCCCACTACAGTACCAGCGCAGTTTGCAATTGGTAGCACCCGTTGTCTTTGCCCATTCCTCCCATTTGCCGGGCGGCAAGTGGGACGCAAACCGCAAGGGCGAAGATGCCAATCACATTGCCGAGTCCCAAAGTGTTGGCGGGGGCACCGGCCGTGCGCCCGGTCCGACCATCGTCGGCGTCGTTAAGGACTCTTCGCAGATGAGTTACGAATTGTCGGCCTGATCGAGTCTCCATTGCACTATCGATTTCGGAATCGATAATTGTTCAAAAAGCCCAGCGCAATCCCAGCGTGGTATTGTTGGCGTGAAAATAGCGTGGATCCGTTGGCCCTACAAACGATCCTTCTCCGTACTGGTAATAGTTCCACCCCGCCCTTGCCGTCAGGTTGTGGCCCAGGTCAACCGCGAGATTGGCCAGCGGTTGATTGTAATTATATTGCAGTGATCCGAGGGGTTGCAGACTGTTGAACTGCGGCGTCCCTCCACCTACGCTAGTAACGCTATATCCTAACTGGAGAGTAAGCCGAGGAATGGGCCTGAACATCACCGAAGCTAAGCCATAGTAAGTTTGACTGTTATAGAAACCAGAAGTTAGGAGTGGGTTGCGGCTGTCGTTGTACCCGTTTGCTGTGCAGCTCCCAGCGTTTGCCACCACGGACAAAGAGGTGTCCGCATCGCTAAAGCAGATAAAAGCGTTCTGCAGGTAATCGGTGGAGTTAAAGGCGAATTCGAAACCGAGATGCTCCTGTGGCGCAAGAGACGCCGTGAACCCGTAATTGCGATTGTGCCCGCGATAGTCAGTGAAGGCGTTCCCGTTCGAATTTTGCCAGAGGTTCATTGATGCTCCAAGCACGGCCCAGGGCTTTGGTGTGTAGTTGGCAAGGAAGCGATAGCGACTTTCTTTGCGCGATCCAATGAGTACAACGCTGTTATCGTTGTTAATGTTTTCCCAGTCAAAATTGAGTCGCAAGGCCGTCGTCGGCTTTAGCCAGAATCCCAGCAGGGCGGTGTATCCGTGAATGGGTATATGATCTTCGGCTGCGGTCGTGAGATTCAGGCTAGTAAACGCCCGATCGTCATATCGGAAACCGACGCGGCCACCAAAACGTTTCGAAGCATCCCAAATCAGGTCAACCTGGTTGCGTGTCCACTTCTGGTTGAACGATAACTGATCGGAAGTAGTGCTTACCGCTGGCACAGTGCCGCTGATGGGAGTCAGTAAGGAACAAGCAGGCGGCGCGCAGGAACTCACGCCCGGAATGATCCAGTCGGTTTCAGTCAGATTGAAATTCTGCGGGATGCGATAGGACCAAAAGCGGAATGTTTCGACGAGTCGCAGATGTTTGGTGAAATGGAACGTCGCCCCCAGATCAGCCACATTCGAGATCCGTTTTGCCTCCGCGGGTCCCGTATCAGTAGATTGCCGGAGTTCGGAACGCGACACCAGCCCGTTGAAGAATTCATCCAGAGGAGCGTTCATGTGGGCCGAGCTATAAGCATAGGAGGCACTAAAATTCAACCTTTCAAAATAATTGCTGTGTAGGCTGACTCGTTCGGTAGGCATGGAAGTGCGGACGAGGTCCGACCGGGTGTAATTGAAATAGCCGTTGCACGCGATATTCGTCAGTGTTCCAGTCGAGTCGATCAGCGGTTGGCCAGCAGGCGGTGCACACGGTGTGCCGCCAACCGTGTTAAAGGGAAGACCTAAAGCAACGGTACTCGAAGTTCCAGGGACGAGTGCGGAAACAAATGGCGCGACTTGCCAGGACGTATCTCCCTTGTAATAATCCAGGAACTGATCGTAACTGATCACGGTTCGCGGAAGAAACTTATAATCCACGCCGAAGCGGTACGAGTTCAAGGTAGTGTTCCAGGGCTGGGACAGCAGGCCAACCGCTCCGTTGTTCAGACTGCTGTAAGAGGAACCCGTCATATTGTTGCGCGAATATCCGAGCCGGAAACTGATTCGAGACTGAGGCAATAGCGTAAGATCCAGATCACTCATGCGACGCGTCGTGCCGAAATTGTGGGGTGAGGAGAGAACCGGGATGTTGGGCGATGAGGTCGGGGGGTTGAGCGGATTGGCCAGCAGATTGTAATTGAAATAATTCTGGTCTCTGATGAAACTCGACCGAAAGTCGTACCATTTATTCTTGTCAATCCGGACTCGCAATGTGTTATTCGGGTCGCCACCCCAGCCGAAGCTGCTAATGAAAAGATTGTCGAAGAGCAGAGTCTCATGCGTTGTCGAATGCATCGACAGCGTCTGTTCAAGTATCCGCGGCCCGGTGTGCAGGTTGACGAGACTGTCGTACATCTCTTGACTTCCTGTGGTATCGGAGATACGGAAGCCCGCTTCGATTGACTGATGAATGAGATAACCGCCGTTTTGCCATCCTTCAGGAGCTTGAGCTGGGTTGGATGATTGGGCCAGCGCGCAGCACTCCGGAAACAAAATCGAGAAGACTAGGCAGATTTTTTGTAAGTGAAAATTCACGTATGGCCTCCCCAGCTGTCCGACTTGGGACGTTTAACACGTTGAGTCAAAAAGCAAAGAACGTCCTGAACCATCGACAATCTCCTTACTTGAAAAACGGAGCACTGACATTTGATCCATGGATGGCCGTGTGGCACATCGTGCACGCCTGGTAGTGGGCCGCCTGATTGTGAGAGGGACCCGATGGCCCCTGCCCAGGAAATGTATGGCACTGCAAGCACAGCAGATTCACCTGAACAACGCGCAAAAGCCGCGGGTTAGTGGAGGCGTGTGGCGTGTGACAACTGGCGCAGCCCTCCGTCCTGACCGGGACATGCTCATAGATGAATGGTCCCTGTTTGTCCGCGTGACACTTGTAGCAGACAGCGTCTCCACTAGGCAAAGCCCTAACTTGGCGCAAGGTGGTAGTGCCATGGACGTTATGGCAGTCGCTACAACCGATCAGGCCTTCGTTGACCCGATGGCGATAGGGTTTTGCGAAGTCTGCTTTCACGGAGATGTGACATCCGTAGCAAAGATTCGGCTGTGCCCGCGTCAGCAGGTGCTCTGGCTCCTTGGCATGATGAGGCGAGTGACAGTCCAGACAGCCGACATCGTTACCGGCGTGTACAGATCCGGAGAAATGCCGCTGCGGGTGGCTTTCACCATGGCAGGTCAGGCAACGGTTAGAGGCCTCCTGCTTTGACAGCTCGCTGAACCTGACGATCTTGCTAACGTCCCCTCCACCTCCCACGTGCTCGGACCCCGGACCGTGGCAGGACTCACAGCCATGCCCGTTTTGCAGGGTGGTTTTGAAATGGGGTGTGGTTTCGAAGTTCTTCTTGTAAAGGTCCTCATGACACGTCTTGCAAACGTCCACCCCAACATATTCGGCCTTTGCCTTGTCGTTAGGCGCCGCGGCAGTCTTGTCTTGCCCGCCTGCAGCGGGCTCCGCTTGAGCCAGGAACAGTAGCAACATTGCTGCTACGGCTTGTCCCAGGAGTTGCTTGTACCATTCAGAGACTTTCACAGTCGAACTCCTCTTTTCGCGTGCTGGTGCCGGCTCTCCGTGTGGAATGGACTGTACACTGGGAGGCTCCGGTAAGCGCAACCCTCAGACGATCAGAGAGTCTTTACATACTCAGCAACCGCCTTGGCCTGCTCATCTTTCAGCCCTGACATTCCCTTGTTGTGTGGGGCCTTACTGGTTGACTCGCCTTTGGTTAGGTGCTGTACCAGCTGGTCCACATCCATCGTCGTCCCCTTAATTGCAGGGGCTTTCATGGCTGGCTTACCTTCGCCACTCGCGCCGTGGCAGCCTCCGCATCTCTTCCTGTAAAGAGCGGCTCCGTCCTCCGCCCCCCAGGCGGCTGCCAAGGTGACTTGTAAGAGTGCTGCTGTTGTAATTAAGCGCTTGCCGTTCATATCAGCTCCTTTCAAAACATCTTCATAGGCATAATCGGTATGCCCCTCACGTTGCTATTTCTGGTTTTCGAGATTCGCTCCGCGACGCCGAGTGTACTCAAGATCTTCGGCGAGGCCTCGTCGGTGGCCAGTGCCTCATGGCAACTGTTGCAGTCCTGCGTTATTGTTTTGTCGCCCGCTGAGGTATGCGAGCCATCATGGCACCGGAAACAACCCGGAGAGTCCGTATGACCCAGATTGTTTGGATAGGTGCCCCATGATACTTTCAGGTCCGGGAAAACGTTCCGGTCGTAGACCGCGAGGACTGCATTCGCCGCTTGTTGAATGTCCTTAGAACGCTGAGCGTAAACGCTAGGGTAGTTTTGCTGATAAAAATTAACTAGCGCTCGCGGTAGCTTTTCCGCTGCGTCCTGGCTGGTGCTGTAGTTTGTCTTCAGCAGCTCCACACTTTTCTTCTTGATGAAGGGCAAGGTTACCGGGATGTCTCCGAGGCTAAGAGCTTTGTCCATTGCACGATCTGGCAGGTCGAACGAATGACTCGGGCGGTTGTGGCAATCTACGCATTGCATGTCGAATTTTGGAGCAGTTCGGTTTGTATCCGGAACAGAGTCTGAAGTGACAAAGGTTTCAACCTTCTTAGTTGTCGCGTTTCGATATTCGACCCAGGGAATGGTCTGCCGGCTTGGGTCGGCCGCTGCGAAGCGAATTTGGATGCCCGGACCAAAGTGAGCACCGTGAATACCGGAGCTCCTGCTTCCGCCTATCAACATTAAAAGGACTGTTTGTGTGCGCGAGTTTTTTTCGTCATCCGCATATCTGCTGATTACGCGAAGCCTCGAATCTGCGACCTTCTGTGACCAGTGGCAGTTCTCGCAAGTCTCTTTGGACGGGACGAGACGATTACTCTCGAGTGCCGATGGGATTGGCCGGGGAGAAGTATTCAATACGACTTCTACGAGCTGCCGGACCCCCGCCACCTTGCTGTGGACCCAGCCGGCTTGAGTGGGCACAACGTGACAATCGACGCACTCTACCTTTGAATGCGGCGCATTCTGATAGGCCGAGAATTCGGGCTTCATCGCGTGGCAGGTCGCTCCGCAGAATTGTGGTGTCTCCATCTGCTTGACAGCCCTGTATGTAATCTGGGTTCCAATAAGGAGATTGGCCAAAGTAGTTACGGCAAAAAACCAACCTACGCGCCGCAAGGCAGTCTTGCGATCGAATTGCGTTTGGGCCACACTTTTACGCAGCTGCCGCCTGCCCAGATAGATTCCAATTGGAATGATCGCCAATCCAGCAAAAAAGACCATCGGAACAATCAGGAAAACTACGATTCCAAGGTAAGGATTGCCCGCGTGACCCCGAACGCTCTGCGGTAGGACAACGAGCCACGACACCACGGCGGTTGTGACCAATGCCGCGCCCGTAAGGCTTAGCCAGTGAAGGGTGAGCAAGTACCAGACAGGTCTTCCTGCTGTTGGGTTCATGAGGATGTCACCTGCGCAGGAGACAGGTTAATAGGTCAAACCGCACTTGCATCACATACCCGGACTGACTTGTAGCAAGGATTGTGAGGCGATCCATCCAGTCCCTTCAACGGGAAACAGTTTTCCCGGGCCTTGTCCGCGAAGCCGGTAAAAAGAAGACTCTCAGACTTAAGATTGTCCAGACGCACTTGGCGATTTAAATTTTTGACATCGTTGTTCGAGAAGGCAGCTGTCAATAGATGCTGCCGCAATCCCTTACCAGGAGCCATCGGTGATTTCTCACGATGATTTATCATTCTTGCCAGATGGCCCTCGAATGGAACATCGACTCAAAGATGGCAGGATCGTCAGAACAAGGGTGCAAACTATGCCGACCGGCGGTGGGAATATGGCGGCCCATCTTCTTGAAGTTATTAGCGGAAGCTTTGTTCCTCTACCACAGTCACGATTTGATGGGCCCTCTTGGCAGCCGCGGTGGAGGCTGAGATAAGCCCATAGGACATGTCAAAATTTCCAATGGCAGTTTGATGGCGCTTATGATCGAGAACTACCGCACGGCGCTGATCTGGAATATCATCCGCCGGTCGCCTTACATCACCACGGGCTTGCGCGGCGCTGGGTTTAACCGATGGGTGGCTGTGACCCGTTACTAGACCGTGTATGAGCGAACAACTCATCACTTTTGACCGGGCAACCGCACGGCGATTCATTCGCGCCGTCAAGGATTTCTCGACGTCCGAGGTGCGCTGGCAAGCCCGTGGACTGTTCGCCTTACTCATAGCCTTCGCATTGACTGTCAACGGCCTGAACGTCATTAACAGCTATGTCGGCCGCGACTTCATGACGGCAATTGCCCACCGTGACCAAGCCGGATTCATTCGACAAGCCGTCCTCTACATTGCTGTGTTCGCGGGATCGACAGCGATCGCAGTCCTCTATCGGTTCACCGAGGAGCGGCTGGGCCTGTTCTGGCGGGTCTGGCTGACGCGGCGAATCATCCAGCAATACCTCGCGGATCGCACGTATCTTCACCTCAAAGAATCGGCCACGATTGAAAACCCTGATCAGCGGATCGCCGAAGACGTTCGCGCGTTCACGTCCACCACACTCTCTTTCACGCTGATGTTCATGAACGGCGCTTTGACCGTCTTGTCGTTCTCGGGAGTGCTGTGGACAATCAGCCCGTTCCTATTTGGTGTCGCCATTGGCTATGCCGTCCTTGGTACGTTGACGACGATCTATCTGGGCCGGCCGCTGATCGGCTTAAATTATCGCCAGTCGGATCGTGAGGCCAGCTTCCGCTCGGACCTGATCCACCTCCGCGAAAACGCCGAATCGGTTGCCCTTCCCCGGCGCGAAGGCCGGCTAACGGCTCGTCTCCTCCGACGGATAGACAGCCTTGCCGACAATTATCGGCGGATCATCTTGGTGAACCGCAACCTGGGTTTCTTTACAACTGGGTACAACTATCTGATCCAAATCATCCCGACGCTGATTGTGGCTCCCCTATTCATTGGTGGCAAGGTGGAATTCGGCGTAATCACGCAATCGGCGATGGCCTTCGCCCAGTTGCTCGGTGCATTCTCGCTCATTGTCAATCAGTTCCAGTCCATCTCATCGTTCGCCGCCGTGATCGCCCGGCTGAGTGCCCTGGTCGGAGCCGTCGAGAAAGGGCCGCCGTCCGCCCATACGGCAGTTGCGGTCGTTGAGGTCGAGGGGCGCATCGCCTATGACCGATTGACACTCTTCTCGCCTGAAGGCAACCGTGAGCTGCTCAAAAATCTGGACGTGGAGATACCTCACGGGACGAAGGTTCTGATCGTCGGACCGAACGAGGCCGCGCGGACCGCCCTGTTTCGGGCTACCGCCGGCATTTGGGCCGCCGGCGCCGGCACTCTGTTCCGCCCGCCCCTGGACGCGATTTTCTTTCTGCCCCAGCGGCCGTACTTGCCACCAGGGACACTCCGGGACCTCCTCGTCCGGACCGGGAAAGAGCAGGTAATCACCGACGACCAGATCACGGCTGCCCTGCGGGCGGCGGGCTTGGACTCCGTCCAGGCACGGGCTGATGGGTTGGATCGTGAGCACGACTGGTCGGCCATTCTCTCGCTCGGGGAGCAACAGTTGCTTGCGCTGACCCGGCTGATCCTCGCACGGCCTGCCTTCGCCATGCTGGATCGAGTGAATGCCGCCCTCAAACCGGCACAGGTTCGCCAAGCGCTCCGGGGTCTCGACGAGAACTCCATTACATACATAACTCTCGCGGACGACGCCGAATCGCTCGACATGTACGACGCGGTGCTAGAGATCGACACCGGCGGCGGGTGGAGCTGGAAACAGACCAGTAGCTATAAAAACGCTGAAGCGGCGAACCGCAGCAGATTATGAGGAACTGTACCGGGTTGTTAATGCCCTTCCTATTCCTGCCGCCTCCGCCGATCTTCGATTTCGCGGCCCGCGGCTTTACACTGACTTCTGCCTCTGTCGCAATTCTGGCGCTGTCCCATCACACGCAGATCTGCATGTGCGTTTGTCGTCCCGATTACCGGCAGCATGAATTTAGACCGATTGAGCATTGAAAAAGCACGGGAGAAATGGAATCGTAACTCTTCAAGCCCGATAGAAAGAATAGATCCACACGCCTTGCCTTCGCATCTGGACAGCGAGGAGGTGTTGTATGCGCAGAAGTGAACCAGGAGCTCAGATGAGAGCGCCTGGAACCAGCGGCAATGACGCTATTGCAACACTCGCGTACGAACTGTGGTTAGGGCGAGGGTGCCCGGACGGCTCACCGGAACAAGACTGGTATGAGGCCGAGCGAGTCCTTAACGCTAGTGTCGAGGTTGTGGGCACCTCGACCACTGAAGATATCAGCTCTACCAAGCCTGCAGTCTTGGCAGCTGGTACCTGAAGGGCCCGTTCAATGAGGCAGACAGCCTGTGATCTCGCGGATCCGGGCGCTCATTTTTTCGGTCAGATCTGGAAACCAGGCTAGCCCTGTTGAAGATACTTAAAACGCTTCTCCTACGCTCATGTAAAAAGCTCGGCTATTTTTTCCCCAAGCGTAATCAGCCCGTAAATTAAGGTGGTTCTTTTTCGTCACTTGATAGCGAAGGCCGATCCCGCCGCCCGGAACCAAATCGGATGCGTTGAAGTCTCCAAACGTTTTTCCCACTTCTCCCGCGCCAAAAAACGCCACGGCGCCCAGGCGCCAAAAGAGCTCTCTACGGAATTCCGCTTGGCCGGCTAACATCCTGTAGTCGCGATATTGACCTATCGGATACCCGCGCAGATCCTTAGAATAGCCAAGGAGACAAATATCGAAAAACGGCGCTTCGCCAGTTGCCGCACAAGCTGATACATGAGTCGCCAGCACATTTTTGCTTCCCAGGCCAATGTATTTGTTGTACGCTATCTCGAAGTCTTGGTAACTGAGCTGAGCTCCGAAGGCCGGGTCAAAAAAATCTATCTTGATATCAAGTATTGACCCAGAGCGGGGATAGAACGGGTCGTCGGCTGTGTCCCGTTTGACTCTCAGCCCAAGGGCGGCGGTGGTCAAATCCAGGCCGCTCGGCAGCGGAACCGCCAGGTTGTCCAGGAAATCCGGGGGCAAGCTACCACCGAATTGATCCTCTAACTTGTCTTGATTGAGTGTTACGTGATTGCTGATATGGTGATATCGGGGTCCGATATACCACCTATTAAAAACTCGTACAGTTGGCTCAATCAGAAACGCTTGTGAGCGCTGTGAGAACGGGATTGCCACTCCTTGGGCGCCGGCTTCTGATCCAATCCCGTAGTAGCTGTAGTTGAGAGTCGCCGCACCGTACCCGGCAACGATTCGATATCGATCATTCTTCAAATACAGCTTGGTTCCGAGTCCAACCAGCCAACTGCCCGTACCCGTCCCAAATCCCGCAACAGCAAAAACAGAAGCAGGAGTCGTGGGATTTGAATCGAGTGGCGCCAAGTACAGAACCACGCCTCCCATTCCATTGCCGATAGAAGGGTTCAACAACGGGAGCGGCGCAATCGCGAATTCGTTTTTCTGCTTTGCGTTCTGAGCCGCGCTGTTTGCCACGCCGATCTCCGCGCCTTGCGTCTTAATGGCACTTCCGAGTTCAGCAGTGCCTCCGAATATCCCGCGTTTTGCAGGAGCTTGAGTTGGAACGTTCGCGCTTGTTGATGGCGACGGCTGATTTGGCGCTTGTCCTGCCGAATTTTCCTGTCCAGCGGCTTGAAAAGCGAGAATAAAAAGTAATAGGCTAAAGGCGGCTCTGGCGAAACGAGGCTGCCCCATTTTTTCAAACGTCCCCATTTTCAATGGCAGTGGAAACGTTTTCGCGATGCCTTGCCCGAATATCTCCCACAAGCAGAAACATTAGCATTCTAATTCGAGGAGCCTTGTGCGGTTCACGCTTTTTTGGCGCAGCAAACCGACATCATCGATGCCGTTTATTCCGCATCAGCAAGATTAAGCTGAAGCGGCGTCCGTAAAAAACGAGTCGATTTCGGCGATCTCCTTCTCATCCAACTGAAATTCCAAAGCCCCGATTGTTCCGTGTACCTGCTCCGCCTTACGCAACCCGACAATCGCCGCCGTCACAGCCGGATTGGAAAGCACCCACGCCAGCGCCACCTCGCCCGGAGCCTTTTTGTGCCGTTCTCCAACCGCGCGCAGCAACGAAACCAATTCCAGATTGCGGCTCAAGTTCGGTTCTTGAAAATCTTTATCCCGGCTGCGCCAGTCATCTTGCGGCAGACTCGCCGCGCGCTCTTTGGTCATTTTGCCGGTAAGCAAGCCGGCTCGCATGGGCGAATAGGCCAGTACTCCGATGCCATTCTGTTTTACGTAAGGCAGAATCTCCGGCTCGATCTTGCGCACCAGCAGAGAATAGGGTGGCTGCAGCGAAGTGATCGGCGCGATGGGCGCGGCACGCTTCATCTGCTCCACATTGAAGTTCGATACTCCAATCCAGCGCACCTTGCCTTCCTGTTGCAGGCGCGCCATCTCAGTCCATCCTTCTTCGATATCGGCGTCAGGTTCCGGCCAGTGGATCTGATAAAGGTCGATGACATCCAGTTTCAGGCGGCGCAGGCTGTTTTCGCATTCTTTGCGAATGGAATCTGCCTTCAACGAAGGATAAATCTTTCGATCCTCGCCCCAATTCCGCTCGCATTTGGTAAAAATGAGCGGCTTCTTCGCAAGGCCCTGGATGGCTTTTCCCACCACCTCTTCGGAGTGCCCCAAACCGTATACCGCGGCCGTGTCGATCAAGTTCAATCCTGCATCTAAGCCGGCACGAATGGCCGCAATCGAATCCGCATCGTCTTGACTACCCCAGGCAAACTGCCAATCGGCACCGCCCATGGCCCAGGCACCGATTCCGAGTGGGGTGATCATCAAGTCGCTATTTCCCAGCTTCCTTAGTTGACTCATTTTCCGGATCTATTTCCTTACTATTCGGTCCGGCACTAAGGTAGCAAATGTTTCCCAAAAACGCTCTCCAGTACCGATCGTTTTTGAACCCCTTAAACCGCTTGGCGCAATATGCCGCGCAGGGCGTTCACGCGTAAGCTTGGGTCAATTGCGGGTGACGGACCGTTAGCTGACCCGACCGGTTCGTTGCTCCATTGGGTAACCGCGCGGTTCTCAAAACGATGATTTCATCTTTTGGAGAACATACTTTGAAGAAACTCGCTTTCTGTTTTCTGTTGGCTGCTGGCCTGCTTTGCGCCAGTCCAATCACCACGACCGTAAAATTGGTCGATGCTGGCCATCCGCCACTTAGCGATGGGCACTATTATGTCGGCCCCTACGATCTATTGATCAACGGGCAGACCGTTGCGGCCCTCTGTATCGATTTTTCGGACGACACCAGAACCGGAACGAGTTGGACGGCGTATCTCAGCGAAGTAGGCGGCGACATCTCCGATACATACCATCCAACCTTTGATGTGAGGTACCAGGAAGAAGCCTATCTCTATAGCCTGATCACGGAGCCAGGCGCAGACAGAATCGATATCCAGCACGCCGCCTGGGCTATTACCAAAGGGTATACCGCCAATTCGGCCGCGCGACACTATATCGACTTGGCCAAGGCAAACTACGATACGTTAGACCTCGCCGGTTACGAGATCGTGTCCGGCATCAATTGGTGCAACCACGAACAGGAATTTCTGATCTATACCGGCCCGGCTGTGCCGGAGCCGGCTGCGCTCGGGCTATTCGGCTTAGGACTCGTGGGCGCCTTTGCGGCACGCCGCTGGAGGAAGAAGTAACTATTTCAAAACCTTCAGCACTGGTTTCTTTCGGCCTTCGGAGCGCAGCGCAAGTTTGAAGCTTGCGCTGCATTCGGGCATCTCGGCTCCGCGATAAAAGTTGAGCCCATACAGCCAAGTGCGTTCCACGCCCCCATCGCAGATAGGGGTTTTCTCTTTTTGAAGATCTTGCCAAAGAGTGCGCGCCGAAACATTTTTATCTAAAGCCGGATAGGCGACCGCCTTCAAATAAATCCCTTCGCCCGCGGCACACAACACAAGAAGAGCCGCAACCCACGATCTTCGCGCGAGCACTACCGCGGCCAGCGGAAGGGCAACATAAAACACGGCAGTTGTGTTGAGTGGAGGCCATTGAAATGCCGTGATGCGCCAGGAGCCTAGCATGCCTGGCAGCGCCTGAGCGATAAGCGGAATCAAGGCGACCAGCAGCGCGCAGAGCATAAGCCAGCTCCAGCGAAGCTCACTAATCTGTGTACGCTCGAATTCGGCCCCGACCAGCGCGAACACCGCGGGAATGAGCGGCAGGAGATAGCCCGGTAACTTATTGGTGGAAACGCTGAACAGGACCAGGCCGAATAGCACAGTAGCAAGCAGAAAACGGCGGCGCGCATCCCATGCACGCCGTCGGCCCAGAAGGAAAAGAAGCGGCGTCCACGGGAACAAACCACCTACCAACACCGGCAGATAGTAATACCACGGCTGGAGGTGTTGGATAGACGCCGAGTACAGGCGAGCGAAATGTTGCTTTACAAAAAGCTCCTGGAGGAATGGCGCCCCGTGGCGCGCGTACATGACAAGGTACCAGGGCGCGGCCACTACTACGCAGAAGAGCACCGGCAGCCAGAACTGTTTCCAATAGCGCCATAGAAACCAGACGCCCGGCAACGCGAGCGCCAGCGGAACCAGTCCCTTGGCGAGCATCGCTAAGCCGAGGCACGCTCCAATAGTTGCCAAACGGAGAGAAACACGCCCACCTTCAGACCGTGGGCCCACCAGCGGCAAGGACAAAAATACGGCCAGCGAAAAGCAAACCGCAAGCGGCAGATCGGTGAGCGCGAAGTCGCTATAGGCGATCCACGCAGCACACGTGGCGAGAAGCGCGACCGAAGCCGACGCCGCCTGTATGCCGAACTCACGCCGTAACAACGCAAACATCGTGCCCAGGAACGCCAGACTGAACAGCACCACCGGCAGCCGTCCGGACAGCTCGGAGTTCAGCCCCGCCGCCGTTCCCGCAGCGGTCATCCAATAAAGCAGCGGTGGCTTTTCAAACCAGGGAGATCCCCATAGGCGAGGAGTGATCCAATCGCCTGTTTGAGCCATGGTTCGTCCAATCGCCACATAGCGAGGCTCGTCCGGCCCGAGCACCCCCACTCCGTCAAGTTTGTAGAGGTAAAGTCCCGCAATCGTAAACACCAGGGTTACGATTGGAAGAGATCGGCGGAACGGAGACAACCCTCAGTATAGTGAGCCTGATGATGCGTACGATTTGTCTGCTCGCGCTGGCGATAACCGCCTTGGCCGATCCGAACGGGCCGCCGAAAGTCGATAAAAACAAAATCGAAGCCTACCTGCGCTACATCTTTCCGCCAAATACAACCATCGTCCTGGACGACCCCACCGCTAGCTCCATCGCTGGCATTCAGCGCATCATTGCCCATCTGAGTCTGGGCACCGAAAAGCTCGATCGAGCTTATTACGTGACGCCCGACGGCGAGCATCTGATCAATGGCGTCGTCTGGGATTTGAACAAGTCGCCGTTCGAAGAGACGCTGGAAAAGCTTCCGACTGACGGCTATTCCATGGGTCCGGCAAAGGCCAAAGTCACGATCGTCGTTTTCAGCGATTTCGAGTGCCCGTATTGCAAGCAGTTCGCGACGATCATTCGGCAGAACGTCGCTCAGAAGTATCCGAATGACGTACGGGTAATCTTCAAAGATTTCCCCCTCACGCCCATCCACCCGTGGGCGCACAGCGCCGCCGAAGCCGCCCGATGCCTGGGAGAACAGAAAGCCGCGGCATTCTGGGCCTTTCACGATTGGATCTTCGAACACCAAAGTGAAGTGAACGCCGGTAACTTACGCGGAAAAACGCTGGAACTTGCGAAGACACAGCACCTGGACGACGCCCGCGTCGCCTCCTGTATCGACACGCACGCCACCGCGGCCGCAGTGGACGAAAGCATGAAAGTCGCTCGCGGGCTGCAGGTTGAGTTGACGCCAACACTTTTTATTAACGGCCGGATACAGACGGGCGCGATGCCATGGGATCGGTTAGACGCCGTGATCCAGCGGGATTTGCATAGCCCCGTCGCTCCGCAGAAATAAGGAACGTTCTCACCTAGTAACTTGCTGTTTTCGTGCCGATACGAAAATTGGGTGCGATGGACTTGTTAGCTGCTGCGGATAATCCGATGCTCGATTCAGGCGTAAAGACTTTTCGGCTGCCGCCGCTGATTCTGCATCCATTTTCAACTGCCGATGATGCCTCGGTGTTGATGGATAGTTCCAGGGCGAGCCTCGCGTTGCAGGGATTTTTGCCGCGTGATGAGACGCCTGCCTACGATCTCGATCAACAGCTTCTCCGTGGTCGGTATGCCGAGATCCGGATGCTGTATTACATAGGCAAAGACGTCACGCGTTGGGCGGAGCAATGCGCCGAAACCGTGCTCGCCGCTAATCTCTCGGAAGAACGGCGCATCCGGCCGGAAACGTTCTGCGTCTTACTCGTGCAGCACGTGCCGCCGCATGTGCGGCTCAAGCTCGAAGGCTGGGGCGTACTTGATTTCTGCGCGTTATTCCGGCGTTCCATCGGCTTGCACGCAATCTTCCACAACATCCCCAATCCGGAAGACTTGGCTCCCGATTTCCTTCGGCGCTATCACCGCTATCTAGACCAATGGTACGAGCAGCGCTTGAAAGATTGGGTATTCGATCGGCCGCAGCAGGATGAGTTCACCTTCGACTTGTACGCCTCGGGGGAGTATGCGCTCATGCTCGAACAGAGCTGGAACGAAGATTCTAATCCCGAATAGCCGTATGCTGTAAGAATGAACTTTCCTAAGTTCGTTGTTGCCGAACAGTCCTTTCCCAACCGCGCGATCCCCAAAATCCGCGAGCATATTCGCCAGGAACTGGCGCAGTCTGATTTCGTAGCGCGTGTACCCAAAGGCGCTCGCATCGCCATTGGAGTCGGTAGCCGCGGGATCTCGAATATCGCGACCATCGTGAAGGCGGTGGTGGATTTCTGGAAAGAACAGGGCGCCCAGCCATTTCTCTTTCCAGCCATGGGTAGTCACGGTGCAGCCACCGCGGAAGGCCAGTCGGACGTACTCGCGCATTACGGCATCCACGAAGCCACCATGGGCGCTCCGCTCCTCAGCTCGCTCGACGTGGTACCGATCGGCAAGACTACCGAGGGCCTTGAGACGTTCATGGACAAGAATGCGGCTGAGGCAGATGCCGTTTTCCTGGTGGCGCGCGTCAAATGGCACACCGATTTCGCCGGCGCACTCGAAAGCGGTCTTTTCAAAATGATGGCCATTGGCCTCGGCAAGTTCGCTGGCGCCCAGCGCTATCACACGTTCGGCTATCGCGCCGGCCTGGAACAAATGCTCCGTACCGTAGGAGCGAGCATTTTCTCCAGCGGCAAGGTATTGGGGGGATTAGCGATTCTGGAGGGAGCGCACCATGAAACCGCCGGCCTTGTTGCCGTCAGTTCCGGTAAGGGACTTGAGGCGATGGTGGCTCATGAAGAGCAACTACTACGGCAGGTCAAGTCCTGGATGGCAAAACTTCCCGCCCCCGAAATCGACGTCCTTATCGTGGACGAAATCGGCAAGAACATCAGCGGCGCGGGCATGGACACCAAAGTGATCAATCGCGGCGTGAACGGCGAGTACAATCCCTGGCCGGACACCCCGAAGGTCCGCAGGCTGTATGCGCGTACCCTGACCGAGCTCAGCTACCACAGCGGGGTGGGTCTCGGCATGGCCGACGTCATACACGACAAACTGTTGAACGAGATCGATTGGAAGCCGACCTACATCAATTCGCTGACCGCTTCCACACCGGCCTGCATTCGAACGCCCATTCACTATTCGAGCGATCAGGCCGCTCTATCGGCTATTGCGGCAACGGTCGGCAAAACCGATTTATCAGAGGTCACTTACTGCCGGATCCATAACACTCTGGAACTCATCCGCGTCGAAGTCAGTGAAAATCTTGTGCCTTCGCTCAGTGCGAACGCCAAGACAATTTCCGCCCCATACAGCGTCAAATTTGACGCAAACGGGGACTTGCCGCCGCTGCCGAGCCCCGAGGATGAAGGCGATTTCGAAGTCTCCGACCACGGCACTTCGCCGGTCGAGAGCGTCCGCGCTTAAATCAGCTTCGCGCAATTACCAGCGCTCCATTTTCAAACCGGCCCGCGTCAACTGGTTATCGAGATGACGAGAAGCCAGAAATCTTCGGCGGCAGATTGGGTTCCGCCCGAACATAAACTGCCCCTGCTTCGTACCGCCGCGCCCGAATGCCGCGGCTGCGACTTGTACCGGCACGCGACGCAGGTCGTTTTCGGCGAGGGGCCACCGGATGCCAGCGTCGTCATGGTCGGCGAAGTACCCGGCGACGAAGAGGACCGCAAAGGTCATCCCTTCGTAGGTCCCGCCGGACGGCTGCTGGACAAAGCGATGCACGAGTCGGGGTTGGATCGCGAAAAGATCTACGTCACGAACGCCGTAAAGCATTTCAAGTTCACTGAGCGCGGCAAACGACGCATCCACGCCAAACCGAGTGGAATGGAAATCTCGGCGTGTCGTCCGTGGCTGGAGGCGGAACTGGACGCCGTGAAACCAGATCTCGTTGTCTGCCTCGGGGCGACGGCGGCGCAGTCGCTGATGGGCCGTGATTTTCGCATTACAGCCAGCCGCGCGCAGTTCTTTCCGAGCCGCTGGGCAAAAGAGCTTGTCGCGACCATACATCCTTCGGCGATTCTGCGGATGCCCGACGCATTCGAGGAAGAATATGGCAAGTTCGTGCACGATCTCGAGATTATTGCGGCGCGGGTCAGACAGCTCTAGTTCAGGCCGGCTTTCCAGCGTTCAATCAGCAGCAACTGTTTCTCGATTTGTTCGCGTTCCGGCGTGCTTGGCTCCAGCCGCAGATAAGTCTCGAGGTCGGATTTGGCGGCGCGATGGTTGAGTTGGCGCAAATGAACCACGCCGCGATGGCGATATTCCTCGGCGTATTCAGGCATCGCCTCAATGAGCAGATCGAGTACCTGGCGGGCTTTGTCCAGGGCTTCCCCCTTCAGGTAAATCACTTTCAGATTGCTTAACATCCGGACGAGGATCTGGCGGGTAGAAACTGGCGCCAGAACGGCGGGATTCGAGCGCACATCGACGCCGGCGGTTTCTCTTGCCAAAGCGCACAAATCGGCAAAGGAAAGGATTCGGCCCGCGTGAAACGGGTCGATCCAATAGCGCGAGCTTGCGTCCTCGTAGGCCACGATGAAATGTCCCGGCAAACCCACGCCGTAGACGCGCCGCGAGAGACGGCGGGCGATTTCCATATAGACTACCGAAAGCGTAATCGGAATGCCCAGGCGGCGCATCAGAACGGAATTCAGGCAACTATTGCGAGGATCGTAATAGGCTTCCTCATTCCCGCGAAATTGCAGGACCTCGAAGAGTAACTCGTTCGCAGCGCGAATAAAATCGAGACCGCTCGCCCCCTCGGTAAGCCGCTCGCCGATCTGTTCGGCTAAATTATCCAGGCGAAAGGCGGAAGCTTCGAGATCGAGGCCAGGAAACTCGATGCTCGCCAGTTCTAGAGCGGCGACATCGAGCGGCACATGAGAGCGATCGTCCCGTAACGCATCGCGGAGGCGCTGCACGCGGACAAGCTTACCAAGTTATAATCAAGGCGGGAGTCCTCTCTTGAAATTTAAAGCCTTTGTGCGTCTTTTCACGCACATACAGCTCCTTCCGGTGCTCGAAAACGGCGAAGAAACAACGCTTGTGGGCGGCCAGGCAGTGATGGAAGGCGTGATGATGCGATCGCCCCACAGTTATTGCGTGGCGGTGCGCAGAGCCAACGGTGAAATAGCCACGCAAGAGAGTCCGCTCGGGCGGCTTTCAGACCGCTATCCGATTTTCAAACTACCCGTGATCCGCGGCTTAGGCACGCTCGGGTCGGCAATGTGGCTGGGCATGCGAGCCCTGAAGTTTTCGGCCGATTGCGCTATGGATGAGGTTAAGGGTGAAAAGGAAAAGCAGAAGAAGGAACTTGGGCCGGCCGCGATGATTCTTCAGATCGCCTTTTCGCTGTTGTTCATGATCGGGCTATATAAGCTGCTTCCTCTTTTTCTTGCCACGGAGTTGGGGAAGCATTATCACGTTGTCAGCAGCCGTTTTGCCGTCAACATGACCGATGGGACACTGCGCATCGCAATCTTTCTCGGCTTCATGTATCTGCTTTCGAGATTGAAAGATATGCGCCGCGTTTTCGAATATCACGGCGCGGAGCACAAGGTAGTTTTCAATTTCGAATCTGGACAGCCGGTCAATGTCGCGAACGCACAGCGCTTTGTGACGTGGCATCCGCGCTGCGGAACCAGTTTTCTGGTGGTGGTGCTGATTATTGCGATGATTTGTTATGCGTTCCTGCCGTTTGACAATTTCTGGGCGAAGCTGGCGGGCCGCATCGCATTGTTCCCGGCGATCGCGGGAGTGAGCTACGAAGTCATCCGCTTCGCCGCCAGGAAACGCAAAGGACTCATGGCGCTGCTCACGCAGCCGGGGCTCTGGCTCCAAAGAGTAACGACGCAAGCCCCTGCCGACGAACAGACGGAAGTCGCGATCCATGCGCTCGAACGAGCCATGGCGCTCGAAGCTGCGCAGGGCGGCGAGTTGGTCATCGCCTAAGCGGACATCCAGACATATCAGAGCATGCAATATCAGAGCCGACTGGACGAAGCGGAAGCGCGCTACGACGAACTGACCGCTAAAATGGCGGACCCGGCCGTCATCAACGATTCCGACCAATACCGCAAGGTGGCCAAGGCGCAAAGCGAGCTGGCGGAGTTGGCGAGCCAGTATCGCGAGTGGAAGCGAGTGGATCAGGAGTTGCGCGATGCGCGGGCGATGCTGGCCGAAACCGATCCCGATTTACGGCAAATGGCGGAACTCGAAGTGGCGCGGCTTGAGCCACAGCTTACCGAGATCGAACAGGAATTGAAGGTTTTGCTGCTGCCCAAGGACCCGAACGACGAGAAAAACGTAGTTCTCGAGATTCGTAAAGGCGCCGGCGGCGACGAAGCGTCGTTGTTTGCGGCCGAAGTCTTTCGCATGTACACGCGCTACGCGGAAGAGCACGGCTGGAAAGTAGAAGTCACATCCCTGAGCGAATCGTCCGTCGGCGGCTTGAGCGAAGTCATCGCGCTCATCAGCGGCAAGCGCGTGTATAGCCGCTTGAAGTACGAAAGCGGCGTGCATCGCGTACAGCGCGTTCCGGCAACCGAGACGCAGGGGCGTGTTCACACTTCGACGATTACCGTCGTGGTGATGCCCGAGGCGGACGAAGTGGACATACAGATCGATCCGAAGGACATTCGCATCGATACGTTCTGTTCTTCGGGTCCGGGCGGGCAGTCAGTGAACACGACATATTCGGCGGTACGCATTACGCACCTGCCGACGAATACGGTAGTTTCGTGCCAGGATGAAAAGTCGCAGATCAAGAACCGATCGAAGGCGATGCAGGTACTGCGTTCGCGGCTTTATCAGGTCGAGTTGGAACGGCAACTCGCGCAGATAGGCGCGGAGCGCAAAAGCATGGTCGGAACTGGTGATCGCAGCGAGAAGATCCGCACGTACAATTTCCCGCAAAACCGCATCACCGATCATCGTATCGGGCTGACGCTGCATCAGCTCGATTTGACAATGGAAGGCCGGCTGCAGCCGGTAATCGATGCACTGACGAGTTATTACCAGGCTGAGCGGCTGCGCGGCGAGGGTGAACCAGCGTTAGTGTGAGCGGTGACTCTTAAGACCGCACTCGAGCAAGGCGCCGCGATTCTTGAAAAGGCGAAGATCGGGGTTCCCCGCCTCACTGCGGAAGTGCTGCTCGGGCACGCCATGCGCTGCGACCGCGCCCATTTATTTGCGCATGCTACCGACGAGCTGACGGAGCTGGCGTGGATTCACTACGGGCGCTATTTGAACGAGCGGCTGAAGGGCAAGCCGACGCAGTACATCACAGGGCGACAGGAATTCTACGGCCGCGACTTCTATATCAATTCGGATGTTCTGATTCCCCGCCCCGAGACTGAACATTTGGCGGAGGCTGGAATTGCGTGGCTACGGCAGCACACGGGAGCGCGCATGCTCGATGTGGGCACCGGGTCGGGCGCGATAGCGGTTACGCTGGCGGCTGAGCTAAATTGCCCGGTTTGGGCGTGTGATATATCCACGGCCGCGCTGACGGTGGCGGAACGCAACCGCGCACGGCATCAAGCCCGCGTGGCGTTCTTCGCGGGTGATCTGGT
>Ga0157369_10002124_pt1 | contig 23888 bp, 21 predicted proteins | sample C25metaG_FD_113461 | JGI IMG/M metagenome (GOLD analysis project Ga0157369, IMG submission 113461) | Corn rhizosphere microbial communities from Kellogg Biological Station, Michigan, USA - C2-5 metaG | ecosystem: Host-associated > Plants > Roots > Rhizosphere > Soil | place: USA: Michigan... | reverse complement strand
GTCGGAAGTGGCATGAAAATAGGAGCGCACGGTCTCGGCGTCGATGCGCCGAGTACCCTCAACCGTGATGGTCTCTGCCGCTTTCGCCGGCAGAGCCGATAGTCCCAGCACCACGGCCAACAACAGGGCCGCAACTCGTGGCCCGCGGCACCGCAGACCAAGCGCTTGGCATATGGTCGTCACTTCCCGCCTGTCCCTTTACTGACGAGGCAGACATGCAATTGCTTCCGCCGGGCGAAAGAATGTCGGCGTCAAGGTGAGTTGCAGGCCAATTATTAACACCGCCACAATTTCGACGCGGTACCGAGCCGGCGATTCCCTGAATTTTTCGCACCACCGGCTCAAATGCCCTCTAGCGATGGTAGCCGCAAAGTTCCGTGTGATGCGAATACGCAACGCGGATACCCTTGTGGAGCATCAGATGCGTAACGTCGCCCTTGCAGCCGCTCTTCTTGTGCTGGTCGTCCCGGCCCGCGCCGCGGTAAGTCCGGAAATCGATCCTCGCGCCTCGCTGAGCGTGGTGCAGCAGTGGATCTATAACTACCGCGCCAAGCCGGACTACGCCCACGTCCCTGCAGCGGTACGCGTGCTGTTTCACTCGCAGACCTTCAAGGAGCCGGAGAACGCCGGCATCTATCTCGGCTTCATTGCCGGCGCGATCGCATCGAACCCGGCCAAGGCCGAGCAACTCGTCAACAGCTTCTTCCCCGTGCCGCCCGAGGACGAGTGGGTGGTGATCCGCGCCATCGCCTATTCGGGTCTGCCCGATTGGCGCAACCTGCTGCGCCGGGTCGCGCCGAAAATGCCGGCGCGGAGGGTGATGATCGACGCCTATCTCTCCAGCACGCTGCCGACGCTCACCGAAATCCCGCTCGAGGAGAAGAAGCCGGGAATGATGGACAAGATCAAAGGCGTGTTCACCAAGCCCTTCAGCAAGGAAGAGAAGAAGCTGGATACGACGGTGACCTATGCCAACAACCAGGATCTCCTCGATACGCTATGGGGCTATTATTTTGCCACCGGCTCGCATCTGCCGATCATCAAGATCATGCAGATGCTGCCGTGGGCGAAGAGTCGCGACACCCTCGACAAGCTGACGGTCGGCAGCATGGCGCGTTATACGCTCGCAAGCTATGCCGTGCGCGATGCCAACTTGCGCGAATTCCTGCGCGCCGAGTTGCCGGGCCAGCCCGAAAAGATCAAGGTGCCGCTCACGGAAGTGATCCAGGCCGCTGACACCGTGCAGCTTGGCGCGGTGCGCAGGGATGCGTTGGCGGCCGTCGAGGAATTGAAGACCAAGGGATCGGACTCGCGGCGCAACCTTGACTTCTGGGGTCAGGTCGGTGTCGGCGCGCTGGCGTTGGGCTGCGTTTCCGCCGCGGCGCTGGGCCAAGTCGAAATCGGCATTCCCTGCGTGATCGGCGGCTCGGCGTCGCAGGGCCTGCTGTCGTTCTGGGAAAAGCAGCAATAGGCTGAGACCAAATCGGAAGGCGCGCATACGCCGCGTGCCTCGGGGATCAGCAGGTGAGGTCCGGGCCAGGCGCGCATTTTTCTGGTGGTGAGACAGCGGCGAAGCGCGGATGAATCATTCCATAGAACGTTACCTTTCCGCGGCCGCGTCGCCCTTAACGATCGACACGGTTGCCCCGGGGCGCAGCGCTGATGTCGTACCAGTTCTATTGCCGGCAGCCTGAGGCCTTAACCGCGCCGCCGAAAGCGCCGGACAAGACAAAAGACGCGGCGCCGCAAATGTGATTAACTGGCCTCCCAAATAGGGAGGTACCGGGCCATGATCGAACCGAAACTGGAAGTGCCGGCCGAATTGCGCGATCTGGCGGATAAGACCATCGAGCAGGCGGAAAAGGCATTCGGAATGTTCTTCGAAGCCGCGAGCAAATCGATGAATTCGGTTCCGGGTGGCGGCACCGAAATCTCGAAGCAGGCGCTCACCTTTACCGAACAAAATATGAAGGCCGCCTTCGAGCATGCGCGCAAGCTCGTCCATGCCACCGATCTGCAGGAAGCGATGCGGCTTCAGTCGGAGTTTCTGCGCAGCCAGTTCACCAATGCCGGCGATCATATGCGCCAGATCACCGGATCGGTGATGTCAAAAGCGACGGATGCGGCCAAGGGCAAATTCTAACCGCCGCAAATCCAGGACAGTGAGCAGACGGCCTCAGTAATCGCCGGGGTTGGCAATCATCGGCTGTGCGGCGTCGGCTGTAAGATCGCTCACGGAAGTGTCCTGCAAGAATTTGTCGAGCGTTGCCTGGATTTTTTCTTTAACGGAATCCGGACCGCGGTCGCTCAACTCGGTATGCAAGGCGCCGGTATTGATGATGTCGATGTCGTCGGCCTTGGCCTGTGCGGGCGTCGGCAGCACGCCTGGATCCGTCCTGAAGTTCGGATCCTTGGAGCGGAACGACAGAATTCTCATTTTGTTGCTCAGCACAAAAGGCACCCGCAGATTATCCAGCGTGATGACCTTTGATACCAGCTCCGGATGCTGGTGAGCCACATACATCGACACGTCACCGCCGTTGGAATGTCCGACCAGTGTCAGGTGATCGTATTCGGCATGCGGCTGCAATTTCTGCAATTGCTCGAGCACGAACATGATATTGGCCTCGCAGCGCATGTAGATGCCTTGGCGGCCGACATAGCGCATGCCGACACGGGTCATCAGCGGGGGGTCGCCCGGATTGTCCTGTTGGATACTGGCGACCAGATAGCCGCGGGCGGCGAGCACGTCGGCGAGGAAAGAATATTCGGTGTTTTTGACCGTGTTGCCGTTGCTGATGATGGCGATCGGGAGCTTCCAGAGGCCGTTATCGGCCTTCATCTCGTAGTCGCGGCGCACCGCAAGGTCGACGGAAACCGGCCGCTGCCTTGCCGTGTCATAGAGGTTGAGCGTCTGGTGCCGGATGGCGAATTTGCTGATCACGACATACTGCACCGCTGCAAGCACGCAGAGGCAGGCGAAGATCGCAAATGCCCTTCTCATATTCCCGACCCATGTTCACTTCTTATTCAAGACATAGTGTTTTTATGCGCGGTGCGCGACTTTGGATCACGGAATGAAGGATTAAATTTTGGCAAGTTAGTGCCGACGCGCGGACTCACCGATCCTGCTTCGGTGGCGATAATTTGGCGGCGCGAAGGGCCGCGTCGATCTTCGACTGCACACGCCGCGCCGCTAGCGCAGCCAGCCGCGTCTGCGTTCTGCCGGTTTTGACGGTGTCGCCGATCTGGAAACGCCATTCCCAGATATCGGGTTCGGCAGTCGCTACGACCGTGTATTCCACATCCTTATAAATCACTGCGTGTTCCTTGCCGAACAGGGAAGGACAATGTTTGTGTTCGCCAGCAATCCGGGCCATTACGGGAAGTCGGGCGATTCCCGAAGTCGGCAGGCACAAATCAGCGATGATTTCTATGCAAAATTATGCAGCTTCGTGCAGGTTCGCTATCGGAATTCCGTCGAGATAAACACCGCATTTAGCAAAAAGCTCCCGCTCAGCGGAACTTTGTGAGCTGTCATTTCAGTGGGATTAATCGCCGCGGTGCCTTGTTACCTGGCAGGTTCCGCGATTAGCGGCGTGCCAGCACGATCCCGAGCAGGAACGCCACGAAAAGGCTCTGCAGCGGCGCTTGGCGGGTGACCGTGCGAAGCCTGGCGATCGGCTGTCCCGGCTGCTCGGCATTGGCGATCGCCTCGCGCAAGCGGTCGACCGCGGTCTTGAGCGAAGCGGTGACTTCTTCGATGGTGTGCGACACATCGGTTGCCGTATCGATCGTGCGCTCCGCAATGCTGGGGGATGGTATCTGCGGCGGCTCGGTGCTCACGCTTGGCGCCTTCCATGCAACGGCAATGGAGGCCGCCACCTTCGGCTATCCGCGCGCTCGTATTCGAACAGCGGGTCGCAAGCGACCTTCGGCTATCCGCGGACAGGCGCCGTAGTGAACGGCGGGTAGCGGCCTCGGTTAAAAAATGCCGGGCACGGAGATTTGTTCCAGCAAACGCATGGTCAGGAATCTCTGTTACGGTGCCGCACGGCCATCACAGCAAAGGTTCGTCATGTCCAAGAATGAATCGGCAAGGTCGATCGCCCTGCTTGGCGCGCCCATCGACATGGGCGCCTCGCAGCGCGGCACTCTGATGGGGCCCGCTGCGCTGCGCACCGCCGGTCTGTTGACGCTATTGGAAAGCCTCGGCTTTGCAGTGACCGACCACGGCGATCTCTCCGTCGCTGATATGGCCGATCTCAGCGATGTACCACCGGACAAGGCCAATCATTACCGGGAAATCCAGCGCTGGACCCGCGCGCTGAGCCGGCGCGGCTATGAGGTCGCGCGATCGGGAGCGCTTCCGATTTTTCTCGGCGGCGATCACTCGCTGTCGATGGGATCGGTGAATGCGATGTCGCGCTACTGGCACGAAGAGGGGCGTGAGCTTTTCGTGCTGTGGCTTGATGCCCACGCCGATTACAATACGCCGGCGACGTCGCTGACGGCGAACATGCACGGCATGGCGGCGTCTTTCCTTTGCGGCGAGGACGGCCTCGACGGTCTCCTGGGTAACGAGCCGCGCGCTTCCTTGAGCCCCGACCGGCTGGAATTGTTCGGTACGCGCTCGATCGACCGATTGGAAAGGGACCTGTTGCGTGCGCGGCGGGTCAGCGTCGCCGACATGCGGCAGATCGATGAATTCGGCGTCGGCGTTCTGATTCGCCGCGTCATCGATAAAGTGCGCGCCCGTAATGGCGTGCTGCATGTCAGCTTCGATGTCGATTTCCTCGATCCCGATGTCGCGCCGGGCGTCGGCACCACCGTGCCTGGAGGGGCGACCTATCGCGAGGCGCATCTGGTGATGGAGATGCTGCACGATTCAGGGCTTGTCCGCTCCGTCGATATCGTGGAGCTCAATCCGTTCCTGGACGAACGCGGCCGCACGGCGCGCACCGCGGTCGAATTGATCGGCAGCCTGTTCGGCCAGCAGATCACGGATCGTCCGACGCCAAGCAACGCGATCACGCCAAGCGAGCTGGGTGAGTAGTTACGGCATCGAGCGGATTCCGCGATCGCCAAAATAACGATCGATGGCATCGGGCGAACCGCCGGGTTCAGCCAGTGCCACGTAAGTATCCGGTCGCAGGAGATAGAGCGCGTTGCGCGCGAGCCCTGCCGCTCCGTGTTCCGCCCGCCAGGCGAATACATGCAGCGGCAGCTTTCGCTGCGAGCACCAGGTGGAGAGTTCGTCGCTCGGCGAGCCATAGACGTGGACCTGCCAGTCTGCGCTTGCGAGCGGCGTGAAATTATCCACGCCTCCGGCCGCAACCCATGGCAGGCGGTCGCCGCCCTGCACGTCTCCGGCTGTCCCCCGACTGAGCGGGCCGCCTCGGTAGTTGATCATGGTCTGCGAAACCGTGCGGAAGGCGAAGCGGCGCACGGCCGCGAGTGAGAACAGGGTCGGCAGCACGATCGGGGCGAGGCGGGTCCGCACGAAGGCCGCAAGCTGACCCTGGCCGGTTGTGAAGGTAAAGGCGCGATCAGTGGTTGCAACCAGCCTCCGCGCAAAGCCGATCCGCTCGGCCTCGTAGCTGTCGAGCAAGGCCGTACTGGCGCGGCCTTTGACCACCGCGGCGAGCTTCCAGGCGAGATTGATCGCATCCCCGATTCCGGTGTTCATGCCCTGGCCGCCGGCTGGGCTATGGATGTGCGCAGCATCCCCGGCAAGGAAGGCGCGCCCCTCGCGGAAGTGCTGGGTCACGCGGTGGTGCACGTGATAGGTCGAGAACCAATTGACCTGCTTGACCGCCACTTTCATCTGGCCGATGGCATGGTTGCTGATGTCTTCGAACGTGAGTGTTTCGGGATGCTCGGCCCGTTCATCGCGCACGGTGCCGATCAGGCGTGCGCGACCCTGTCCAGCAAGCGGGAAGATCGCGACGAAATCGGATCGGTCGAGGTCGATATGTAACTCACCGTCGACGGCAGGACCGTTGGCCTCGACGTCTGCGACATAAAAGATGTGTTGGTAGGTCCCGCCGGGAAAGCCCGTGCCGATGGTCTCGCGTACCTTCGAGCGGGCGCCGTCGCAGCCGGCGAGATAGGCCGCTTCGCAATCCTCCTCTCTGCCGTCGGGGCCGCGCAAGCGAGCCGCGACGCCGTCCGTCTTTTCGGTAAAACTCACCAACTCGGTCTTCCGCTCAACGGAGATGCCCATCGTCTCGAGCTTCGCGACCAGGAGCTTTTCGTGCTCGTCCTGCGGAAAGATGTGAAGGAAGGGGTAGGGCGTCAGTCCCTTGCCCATGTCGTTGAACGGAATGCGCGCCTTGCGTTCGCCGCCGACCCAGAAATTGCCCGCAAGGACGCGATGCCCCTTTGCAACCACGGCCTCGGCGAGATCGAGCTGCCGGTAGAGCTCGAGCGTGCGCGCCTGCACCGCAAGCGCACGCGAAGTCGTACCCGCCTCTGCCGTCTTGTCGACAATGCGTATCTTGACGCCGAGCTTGGTTAGCCAAAGTGCCAAAACCAGGCCGGTTGGACCGGCGCCAACAATCAAGACTTCGGTTTGCGCCATCTGCCATGCTCCCGGACAACGACATATCTTACCGCTCCACCAGGCGATCGGTAGGAATAATCTTGCGGGGACCACGATGCGCAATCAAAAGTGGTCGAGGCGGGACATCCTCCAAGACGGCGACCCACGCTTACGGCGGGAGTTTTGTTCGCCGAGGCGTTACAGGCGGGCCGTTGTCCGGTGCATATCACGCCGCCGTGTTCGGGTTGATGTGATCGGGTTCACATCGGACCGCCGCACAAAATTATATCGTTCGGGAGTTTGAAGCATCCGGCGCACTGGTTTGCTGCCGCGTAGGGTCCAAAGTCTTATTTGACGGAGATTGCAATGGCGCTCGCACAACAAGTTGTGTCTGCCGCCAATATGGTCGCCCTTCCATAAACGCGTAATCGATCTTTTGAGTTGGACGCCCACCCTCGCGAGGAGCTGGCGATCAAGCCGTTCTTCGTTAGGAGGAGGCTCAAAAAGGGGAATTGACATGTTCGATGGTGACGAAGCCGGCCATTGCGCCAACGCATTGACAGTGCGGAAGTTTCGCAACGCGAGCTCCGAGGAACGCGCGATCTATCGCAGATGGGTCCGCGGAATCATCTTTTTCTACTGCGGCCTGCTCTTCATCGCGGGTGTCGCGGCCGTGAACTATTCCGGTACCGGACGGACCGAGCTTACGAAGCTTTCGGTGAATCAAGCGGCGCGAGCGGACTAGATCGCCTCGATTTGAGAGCAAGATCATGTCCCGGCCCGATCCGGGGGTGTTCCTGCACCTGATGCCGTTGCCGATCAATCTCGTGAAGCTCTATCGCCTTAGATGGCAGGAGCGCGCCTCCGGCTTAAGCTCGCCGCAGGCGCAATCCTCAAGATGATCAAGCCTCAAGTCTTGCGGCCATAGTTCAACAGGCCGCCGCTGGTCTTTGGCGGGTGGGCGCGTAGCGCTTCCTCGTTGGGCTCGGTGCCCCAGCCCGGCCGGTCCGGCAGGATCAGATGGCCGTCCACGATCTCGGGCACGTGGGTGAACAACTCATGGTCCCACTCGAGGCGGTCGATGTCGATTTCCATGATGCGCAGGTTCGGCACGGCGGCGCTGAAATGAGCGTTCATCATCGAGCAGAGATGGCCGTAGAAATTATGCGGGGCGACGTTGACCTCATGGGCTTCAGCCGCGGCCGCGATCTTCATCGATTGCCACACGCCGTTCCAGGGCGTGTCGATGATCGCGACATCCATGGCCTGCTCGCGGAAATAGGGCTTGAACTCGCGCAGGCCGAGCAGCGTCTCGCAGGAGGAGATCGGATGCGGGCTTTGCCTTCGGATCAGCGCCAGCGCTTCCGGGTCGTAGCTGTCGATCTCGATCCAGAACATGTCGAGATCTTTGATGGTGCGCAGGATGTTCAGGTAGCCCTCGGTCTTGGCGTTGAAATTGAGATCGAGAAGGATATCCACATCGGGGCCGGCGCCGTCGCGGATCGCTTCCAGATGCATGCGCAGGTCGCGCAGCACCTTGCGCTCGACATTGATCTCCGGCTGGAAGGGCGAGCCGAAGCCGGGCCGCCAACCGGTTGGCTTGCCACCGTCATAGGTGAAGATGTTGGTTTTCAGTGCGGTGAACTTCTTCTCGCGCACCTCGGCCCCGATAGCCTTGACGCCGTCGAGGCTTTCGACCGGCGGTTTGTACCAGGTGGGATGGTTGACGCGCCAGGTCGCGCAATGCGACCAGTAAACGCGAATGCGATCACGGATCCTGCCGCCGAGCAGTTCGTAGCAGGGCACGCCAAGAAGCTTTGCCTTGACATCCAGCAGGGCATTTTCGATGGCGCCGAGCGCCTGGGCCACCACGCCGCCAGCGGCCGGACGCGTCGCGGCATAAAGCTCGGCGTAGATGCGCTCGTGCTGGAAGGCGTTCTGTCCGACCACGCGTGTCGACAGGCGCTGGATGGCCGCGCCTACGCCGGGTGAACCAAAGCCCTCGTCATACTCGCTCCAGCCGACCGCGCCGTCCTCGGTCATGACCTTGACGAAGTGGTAGTTTCTCCAGCCGGCATCGCAGGCGAGGATTTCGACGGTTCTTACCTTTGATCCCTTCGTCATATGCTTCCTCTCGACGTTTCCTCTTGCTTTTTTGCGATTATGCCCGCCGTTGCACGGCCGATCCATCCCGATCTCGGACATGGCCTGTATGTGCGCAAGGCGCGATGGATAATGGTGCTAGCGACCGTCGGCGCAAGCCGTTGTGCGCGGCTGGCAATGGCCTCGCGCGCGCTCGTCGGAATTGCACCGGTCTATCGCCGCGCTTTGTGCCGCGGGATAGGTCATGCCGCCCGCCGTGAAGGAGAGATTCCAGCGACGGCACCGGTAAGCGCCGAGGAAAATCGCGAGCGCCGCGCATTCCCCGCTCACCACCTCACAGCCGCCGCGGTCGAAGCGAGCGCGCTGCCGCAATACTTTCGCTTCGGCGTCCGGCGCGGGCCTATCGAAACAGCCCATCCACACGGAAGGAATAGCCGACCCCGACGATGTAGCTTGGGGAGCTGTGGCTGAGGCCATAGGCAATGTGAAAGTCGACCTGTTGGAGGCGATCGATGTGATAGACCGCGCCCGAATTCCAGAGCTGGCTCGGGAGGCCTCCTTGCGGATAGTCGCCGACATATTCGGTGAACAGGCTGAGTTGGCCGGTCAGCTTCTTTTCCAGCACGAAGGTGGTTTCGGTGATGCTTCGAGCGGTGAAGTCGTAAGGGCGAAAGAACTCCGTGAACATGCCGCTGACGCCCCAGCCATCCTGCAATTCCCGGGACCACGGCAATTGCAGATAGGGCTGTGCGCCGCGACCGGCGATCTCGACCGATCCGGTCGGCAGCGCCATGCCGAAGACGACGGAGAGATCGACCTTGCCGGGGACCGGACTGATCTGCCATTTCACTGCCGGCGAAACGTCCGACAGTCCCCGACTCGCCGATCCCTGCAGCGGCGCCACATAGGTAGGAAGGTCGACCAGCAGCTCCAGACAGGGCGCGACACCGAGCCGCCACCGGCTATTGGTGCCGTCGATGGTGCGGCCATCGTCTCGCATGCTGAAATTGACGCCGTTCTCGTTCTGAAGACTTCCGACCGGCACCACGATGCTGGAATTGGTGACGTCGGGCCGGTCGGTGGCGATGTCGTCCTTGGCACTTGGACAGCTCTCCGCGTGCGCAGGACCCGTCCCGAAAAGGAAGATGGACGCCAACCCCGATAGGACTTTGCAACCAAGCTGGCGCACGCTGATCTTTTCAGGAAATGAGAACGAGGTCGTAAAGCTTGTTGTTGAGGGCATCCCGTGGTTTGCGGGATAATCCTGGCGCCGCAGGCGCCCTACAGGCTTGATCAATTAGGCCGCCATTTTATTCCACGAGGCGAGAGGATTGGGAACCCGCCTTCGTCATGATTTGTATACTTTTCGTTCAGAAGCTGTTCAGGCGCCCTTGTCCAAACTAATTCTCGGATTGACATCGGCGGTTTAGCCGGGCGGGACTGACACGGCGATGAGCTTCGCAAACTCCTGGATGACCGGCGCCCGTCGGTATGCCCTAGGTTCATTCCTGTTCGCGTCGGTTGCGGGGATTTTCGAGGCTGGTTGTGCCCGGGCTGGCGACTTCAATCCGCGCGATCTCGCGTTGCTGGATCGCCTTACCTGGGGCGCAACGACGTCGAGTGCCGAGCACTTGCGCAGCGTCGGTCTCGAACGCTGGCTTGCCGAGCAATTGCACCCGCCCGGAAATTTCCCGCTGCCCAAGGCGGTCAAGTCGCAAATTGCCGCCATGCCCGACGTGAACAAGTTTCCGTTCGACATCGCGGTCGCCTTCGAAGCGCAGGCCAAGAGCGCCAATCAAGTCGTCGATCCCGATCAGAAGAAAGCCGCACAGCATGTCTATCAAACTGCGATGAACGACCGCGCCAAGCAGGCGGCCGCGCGGACCATCCTGCGGGCGCTCTATTCGCCCGATCAACTGCGCGAACGCATGACCTGGTTCTGGTTCAATCATTTCAACGTGCATCAATACAAGGGCAACATCCGCATTCTCGTCGGCGATTACGAGGATCACGCCATTCGTCCCCACGCGCTCGGCAAATTCCGCGACCTGTTGTCGGCGACGTTGCATCATCCGGCGATGCTGCGTTATCTCGACAATGCTGATAACGCCGCCGGCCACATCAACGAGAACTATGCGCGCGAGATCATGGAGCTGCACACCATGGGCGTCGGCTCGGGCTACACCCAGGCGGACGTCGAGGCGCTGGCGAAGATTTTGACCGGCGTCGGCATCGATCTGAAGCCCGAGGATCCGAAGCTGAAGCCCGAGCTGCAATCCCAACTCGTCCGCGAAGGCGCATTCGAGTTCAATCCGGCGCGCCATGATTACAGCGACAAGGTCTTTCTGGGTCACACCATCAAGGGACAGGGCCTCGCCGAAGTCGATCAGGCCATCGATATCCTGGTCCACCATCCCGCGACGGCGGCGCATCTGTCGCGGCAGATCGCGAGCTATTTCGTCTCGGACAATCCGCCTGATTCGCTGGTGCAGAAGATGGCGCAGACCTTCAAGGCCTCGGATGGCGATATCGCCGCCGTGCTGTCGACCATGATCCACGCACCGGAATTCGCGGCCTCGCTGAAGCCGGGTGCCAGGTTCAAGGATCCCGCGGAATACGTGTTCTCCGCGGTTCGACTGGCCTATGACGAAAAAATCATCCTCAGCACCGCGCCGATCCAGGGCTGGCTGAACCGTATGGGTGAAGGCCTGTTCAATCACGACACGCCGGACGGCTATTCGATGGCATCGGCGTCCTGGAACGGTCCCGGCCAGATGATGGTGCGATTCGAGATCGCGCGCGCAATCGGCTCCGGCTCGGCCGGCCTCTTCAGGCCTGACGTGCCGAACGCAACCGACCAGCCGGCGTTTCCGCTGATCGAGAACGCGCTCTACTTCGACGGCTTGAGACAGACGCTTGGACCATCGACGCTCGCCGCGCTCGACAAGGCCGTCTCGCCGCAGGACTGGAACACGCTCTATCTGTCGTCACCGGAATTCATGTACTGACAAGATCGGAAAGGATCGCATCATGAACCGCCGTGATCTGATCAAGGCTTTTGCCGCCGTTGCGCCGCTCACCGTAGCCGGCCGCATCTGGGCTGCGCCTGCGACCGATGCGCGATTGCTGGTGGTGTTCTTGCGCGGCGCTTACGATGCCGCCAATGTGGTGGTGCCGGTCTCGTCGGACTTCTACTATCACTCGCGGCCGACGCTCGGCATCGCCAGGCCCGATGTCGGCAATCCCAATTCGGCGTTGGCGCTGAACGCGGAGTGGGGGCTGCATCCGGCGCTGCGCGAGAGCATCTTCCCTTTGTGGGGAAAACGCGAGATCGCCTTCGTCCCCTTTGCCGGCACCAGCGATGACCTGACTCGCAGTCACTTCGAGACGCAGGATACGATTGAGCTCGGCCAATCGGCCGGCGGCGCGCGCGACTATCGCTCGGGCTTCATGAGCCGGCTCGCTGCGGAGCTGACCCGCGTCAAGCCGATCTCGTTCACCGAACAGTTGCCGCTGATCTTCCGCGGCAAGTCGCAGATACCGAACAGCAGCATCAACAATGTCGGCAAGCCCGGCGTCGACGACCGCCAGGTCCAGCTTATTCGTGACATGTACGCGCAGAGCAATCTTGCGTCCTCCGTCACGGAAGGCTTCAAGGTACGCGACGACGTCTATCGCTCGATCTCGCAGGAGATGACCGCGGCCAATCGCGGTGCGGTGTCGCCGCGCGGCTTCGAACTATCGGCGCGGCGCATCGGCCGGCTGATGCGCGAGCAGTTCAATCTTGGCTTCGTCGATGTCGGCGGCTGGGATACCCACGTCAATCAGGGCGCCGCCAGCGGCTATCTCGCGGATCGTCTCGGCGAACTTGGGCGAGGGCTTGCCGGTTTCTCCGAGGAGGTCGGGCCCGCGGCCTGGCGTGATACGGTCGTGGTCGTGATCTCCGAGTTCGGCCGCACCTTCCGCGAGAACGGCGACCGCGGCACCGATCACGGCCATGGCAGCGTCTATTGGGTGATGGGCGGCGGCATCAATGGCGGACGCATCCTCGGCGAGCAGGTCAAGGTGGAGCAGGCGAGCCTGTTCCAGAACCGCGACTACCCGGTTCTGACCGACTATCGGGCGATGTTCGCCGGGCTGTTCGGGCGCATGTACGGGCTCGACGGAGCCGCGATCCAGCGCGTTTTCACGGGCGTGCATCCGGCGGAACTTGGGATCGTCTAAAGGCCGCCTTATTGGCCCGGGACAGTCATGATCTTTCCCGGGATCGTCCTGAAAATGCGCGGATCGCTGACGTTTTTGGCCACAATCCAAAACGACCTTGGGGCCATGAAAACACTGGCCGTCATTTCGATCCTGGCGCTGCTCACGATTACCGGGGCAGTCTACACGGACCATGTTTTCACCAGCGATCAGATTACCGCTCAAGGGGCGAACTGAGCGGATTTTGTTGGAATCGCGTCATCTTGGGGGACGATTGCGATGCTTTCCGTTGATCAATTCCTGCGACTGATGTGCGTGCCGGCCGTTGTTTTCGCGTTCCTGGTCGCCTCGCAGATTTCGGCTGCGATCAATCCGCCGCCGATGATGGCGCTCGGCAGCGAGTAGTCGCGCGGGCAATTGGGCCGCCGGCTTTTGAGAAATAGGTCGAGGCACGATCAGCTTTCGCCGGCAATTCAGCTGGCTACAGGAGCCGTACGAAGCGGCTTGGCAGGGCTGTCGTGCCGGTGTCGCAACGCGGACCGATAGTCTATACGGACCTCATGAGCGATCCGTCGGCGGCAAGCGAAGCGCATGAATTGGACGGCACGGTGAACGAAGCCGCGCCCGATGACGTCGTGGCGCGGCCGACGCCGCAGGGCAACCTCTCCCTGCTCGGATTGTCGGCGCTGGGCATCGTGTTCGGGGATATCGGCACCAGCCCGCTTTATACCTTCAAGACCATCCTCGGCGCCGCAGATAAATCGCCCAACACGGCTGCCTTGGGTGCGCTGTCGCTGGTGCTCTGGACGTTGTTCATCATCACGACCGTGAAATATGTGCTGTTCGCCATGCGCGTCGACAATGACGGCGAGGGCGGCATCCTCGCTCTCATGGCACTGCTTGGCGTAAAGAAGCACCACCGGCCGACTATCATCGCCGTCGGTCTGTTCGGTGCCGCGCTGATCTATGGCGACGGCGCCATCACGCCGGCGATTTCGGTGCTGTCGGCGCTCGAGGGGCTCAACATGGCGACGCCCGCGTTCCAGCCCTATGTGCTGCCGGCCGCGGTTGTCATTCTTTTCGTGCTGTTTGCGATCCAGTCCCGAGGCACGACCGCGATCGGCCACTGGTTTGGCCCGGTGATGCTGGTCTGGTTCGTCACCATCGCTATTCTAGGGCTGGTCGGCATTCTCAAACATCCCGCCGTGTTCGCCGCAGTCAATCCCGCCCATGGTTTGTCCTATCTGTTTTCCAATGGCGCCACAGGATTCCTGGTGCTGGGCGCGGTGTTTCTCTGCGTCACCGGCGCCGAGGCGCTGTATGCGGATATGGGCCATTTTGGCGCCGGCCCGATCAAGCTGGCCTGGTTCGGGGTGGTGTTTCCCAGCCTGATCATCAATTACGCCGGACAGTCCGCACTCGTAATCGATGGCGCGCCGATCGACGGCAACATCTTCTACCGGCTTTGCCCGGATTCGCTGCTGCTCCCGCTGATCGGGCTCGCTACGGTCGCCACCATTATCGCCAGCCAGTCGATCATTACCGGCGCGTTCTCGATGACGCGGCAGGCGATCCAACTCGGATGGCTGCCGCGACTGCAGATCAGGCAGACCTCTTCGGAGGGCTATGGCCAGATCTATGTCGGCGTAGTCAACTGGCTGTTGATGCTCGTCACGCTCGGGCTCACTATCGGCTTCGGCAAATCGGACAATCTGGCCTCCGCCTATGGCATAGCGGTCTCGCTGACGATGCTGATGACGTCGGCGCTGTTGTTCATCGCCATGCGCGAGATCTGGGGCTGGAGCATCGTTGCCGCCTGCGGCGTCGCCGCCTTCTTCCTGGTCATTGACGGCGCATTCTTTCTCGCCAACCTCACCAAGGTTGCGGAAGGCGGATACGTGCCGCTGATCCTCGCCGCTTCCGTTTACGGCATCATGTGGATCTGGCATCGCGGCGCCGCGGCGGTCTACAATCGGCTCCACGAGACGTTGGTCCCGGTCCCGGAATTCCTGGCGAAAATCAAGGAAAAGAACGTGCCGCGGGTCCCCGGCACGGCCGTGTTCCTCACCCGCACCGAGCGCGACACCCCTCCGGTGATGGTCTGGCATGTCAAGCATAACCGTGCGCTGCATGAGCACCTGTTCGTATTGCGCGTGGAAATTCTGTCAGTCCCCTGGGTCGCCTCGAACAACCGGATATCGCTCGAGCAGATCGCGCCCAATTTCTGGCGCGCGGAGGCGCGGTTCGGCTTCATGGAGCGGCCTAACATTCCGGAGCTGCTCGCCGCAGGAAAGTTGCTCGGGTGCACGGTCGACGTCAGCGATGTCACCTACTATGTCGGCCACGAAACCGTGATCCATCGCGATGAGGCCGATGGCCTGCCGGCTTGGCAGGAGCGCATCTTCGCCGTCATGGAGCGCAACGCCATTCATGTCAGCGACTTTTTCAGCCTGCCCACCGACCAGGTGGTGGAGATCGGCCGGCAGGTCGCCATCTGATTGGTCTAGACTTTCAGCGCCCAACACTTAAAGAAGCATAAGGAAGCGACGGTTCGGGCATCCGACCCGGCGAAGGGAAGCTGGTCCTTTGGTCAAGACAACGCGGCGCGGTTTTCTTGAGGCGACGGTCTCGACGGCCGTGGGGCTGTTGCCGCTGCAGGTTCTCGCCCAAAAGCCCAGCTCAAGCGCCAGCCCGAATTCTACGCCAGGACCGGTCATGAGCACACTCGCTGCCTATATGAGTGCCGCCCGCACGCGCGCGCTCCCCGAGGAGGTTGCCGAGCAGGCCAAATTTCATCTGCTCGACACGATGGCGGCGATGATCTCCGGATCGGAATTGCCGCCAGGGCAGGCCGCCCAGCGCCATATCAGGGAGCACTGCGGCAACGGCCCGGCCACGGTCGTGGGCACGGCGTTGACGGCGCCGCCGATCGACGCTGCGCTTGCCAACGGCATGATGGCGCATGCCGACGAGACCGATGACTCGCATAACGAATCGCGTTCGCATCCGGGCTGCGCGGTTGTGCCGGCTGCACTAGCGGCGGGCGAGATCTCCGGCATTGACGGTCCCGGACTGCTGCGTTCGGTGACGCTCGGCTATGACATCGGCACGCGGGTGGTGCTGGCGATGGGCGGCGCCGCGTTCAGCTACGAGAGCAGCCTTTCGACGCACAGCATCGCCGGCACCTTCGGCGCAGCGGCCGCGGCCTCATGCGCAGTAGGCCTCGACACCCGTCAGATGCGTTGGGCGCTCGACTACACCGCCCAGCAATCTTCCGGCTTCACCGCCTGGCGGCGCGACACTGATCATATCGAAAAGGCCTTCGTGTTCGCGGGCAAGACGGCGCGCGATGGCGTGACCGCGGCACTGCTTGTTCAGTCAGGCTGGAACGGCGTCGACGACATCTTCTCCGGCCCCGACAATTTCTTTGCCGCTTACGCACCGAAGGCGCAGCCGGAAAAGCTGATCGAGAAGCTTGGCGAACGCTACGATATCACCCAGACCGATATCAAGAAGTGGACCGTCGGTTCGCCCATCCAGGGGCCGCTCGATGCGATCGAGGCGATCCGAAGCAAGAAGACATTCGACGCCGATCAGGTGAAGAAAGTCACGGTGCGTCTTGCGCCATCGGTCGCCAATGTCGTCGATAACCGCGACATCCCCGACATCTGCCTGCAGCACATGATTGCAGTGATGCTGATCGACAAAACCGTGTCGTTTCAGGCAGCGCATGACAAGGCGCGCATGCAGGACGCTGCCGTCTTGAAGCAGCGTGCCAAGGTCAATCTGGTGCGCGATGACGAGCTCACCAAGCTGTTGCCGGTGCGCGAAACCATCGTCGAGATTGATCTCAACGATGGCACGCACCTTTCGGAGCGCGTTTCCGCCGTGCGCGGCACGCCGCGTAATCCGATGAATCGGGATGAAGTGACCGGCAAGGCGCGCGACCTCATCCTTCCGGTCCTGGGACGCGACACCGCGACACGCCTGATCGACACGATCTTCGCTATCGAAAGCCTGACCGATATCCGCATCCTGCGCAGGCTGCTGCAGCGCGTCTAAAGCGCGACGAGATTGAGTTGAACCGCTGCACACCCGCATCAAGTGCGGGGCAGGCTTTTCCGGATCATGCTCTAACGCCGTCGCTCAGTAGTGCGGGTCGTACATCTGAGTTTGAACGAATCCGATCGTGTCGTTGGGCGGTGGTCCAGATGCGAGGCCGCGCTGGTAGGCGACATCGGCAACCGCTGCACCGATCTGCGCCGAGACCTCGCGGATCCGCGGCAGCGCCGGATAGAGGCTGCCCTGCCTGAGATCAGCTTCGCTCACGGAATTAGCCAGTGTATGCGCCGCCGCCATGAACATCTCGTCGGTGACGAGCTTGCTGCCGCTTGCGATTGCGCCAAGGCCGACGCCGGGGAAAATGTAGGAGTTGTTGCCCTGGCGCGGCACGAAGGTCTTGCCGTCGAGCTTCACCGGGTCGAAAGGACTGCCGCAGGCGAACAGCGCGCGGCCGCCGGTATGACGATAGGCGTCCTCGGCCGAGCATTCCGCCTTCGAGGTGGGGTTGGAAAGCGCGAACACGATTGGCTGCTCGTTGAGCTTTACCATCGCCTGCAACACCTCGGGCGTGAAGGCGCCGCCAACGGCTGCAACGCCGATGATGGCCGTGGGTTTGAGCGTCTGAATGGCGGTGAGGAAATCCGAGATGGGCGCCTGTTCATGGGCGTAACGCAGCTTGTGGCCGTGCAGGCCTTGTCGGTTCTTCACGACGAGGCCGCGCGAGTCCACCAGCCAGTTGCGCCTGACAGCATCGGCTTCCGACATTCCTTCGGCCATCATGGCGGACACGATGAGATCGGCGATTCCCGTTGCGGCCTCGCCTGCACCAAGGAACAGAACGGTCTGATCGCGCAGCTTACCGCCGGTGATGCGCAACGCCGAGAATAGCCCTGCGAGCGCCACCGCCGCCGTGCCCTGGATGTCGTCATTGAAGACGCAGGCTTCGTCGCGATATTTGTGCAGCAGGCGGAAGGCCGAGTGGTTGGCAAAATCCTCGAACTGGATCAGCACGCCGGGGAAAGCCGCACGCGCAGCCGTCATGAACTCATCGATAAAGGCGTCGTAGTCGGCGCCGGTGATGCGCCTCTGGCGAAGGCCGATATAGTAGGGGTCGTTGAGAAACTCTTCATTATTGGTGCCGACATCGAGCGTGACCGGCAGGCATTGCTCGGGATGCACGCCGGCGCAGGCGGTATAGAGCGAGAGCTTCCCGACAGGGATGCCCATACCGTTGGCACCGAGGTCGCCAAGGCCGAGGATGCGCTCGCCGTCGGTCACGACGATCAGCTTGGTGCGATAGGGCCAGTTGGAGAGAATCTCCGCGATGCGGCCGCGGTCGTTATAGGAAATGAACAGGCCGCGCGGCCGCTGGAAGATCAGGCCGTATTTCTGGCAGGCAAGACCGACGGTGGGAGTATAGATCAGCGGCTGGATTTCATCGATGTGGTCGCAAACGACGCGGAAGAACAGTGCTTCGTTGCGGTCGTGAAGCGAATTCAGCGCGACATATTTCTCAAGGTCGCTCGGCAGGCTGCGCAAGTTCGTCAGGACGCGCTCGACCTGTGCCTGCATCGACATGACGGCCGCAGGCAGGAAGCCACGTAATCCCAGCGCATCACGTTCTTCCTCGGTGAAGGCCGTGCCCTTGTTGAGCAGGGGATCGCGCAGCAGCGCCAGCCCGTGAGGTGAATAAGCAGGCGTGGAGCGTGCGCTTAGCCGGTCGGGTTTCATGAAGGCATTTCCCCAGGTCGTTTTTCGTTGTTATAGCGTTTGCCGTGTGGGGCGCAACGCGAGGATGTTATCACACAATGATGATGCCGCAGCGCACCAATAATGCGGCGGTTGCGTTCACAAGCCCTCAGTCGAATGATCGGGCGCGCCGGGACCGCGACAATCGGCTTATTGCCGCCACACATGAACCACACTAGCCGCCGAGCAGCGACGAGCCGACCAGCGCGATGACGGCAATGGCCATCAGCGCAGTGCCGACCCAGCCGAGCGCGACGAGCCAGGACCTTGCTTTGAAGCGCCCCATCAGATGCGGATTGGCGACGATCAGCATCATCATCGCCATGATCGGAACGGCGACGATGCCGTTGAGCACCGCGCTCCACACCAGCATCTGAATGGCATCGAAGCCAGTAAAGCCGAGGGCGAAGCCGATCACCGTTGCTGCTGCGATGATACTGTAGAAGCCGACCGCATCCGGCGGTTTTGCTTCGAGCGTCGCCTGCCATCCGAAGACTTCGGCGACGCCATAGGCGGCAGAGCCCGCCAACACGGGAATCGCGAGCAGCCCGGTGCCGACGATGCCGAGTGCGAACAGCACGAAGGTGAAATCACCGGCCAACGGCCGCAAGGCCTCTGCGGCCTGGCTCGCCGAATTGATGTTCGTGACGCCGTTGGCGTTGAGGACAGAAGCCGTCGTCAGGATGATGAAGAAGGCAATGGTGTTGGACAAGAACATCCCGGCGGTGGTGTCGATCCTGATACGGTCGAGTTCGAGAGCACCGCCTTTCGCAAGCTCGCGCAGCGGACGACGTTCTTTTCCCCGGTGCATTTCCTCGACTTCCTGCGAGGCCTGCCAGAAAAACAGATAGGGACTGATGGTGGTGCCGAGCACCGCAACGACCATCATGAAATAGTCGGAATTGATATTCGCCTTCGGCCATATCGTCGATAGCAGCGCTGTGCGCCACGGGATTTCCACGGTGAAAGCCGTTGCAACGTAGGCGAACAAGGACAGCGTCAGGAATTTCAGCACCGGTGCGTAGCGGCGATAGGGCACGAAGACCTGCAGCAAGGTCGAGGCTGCCGCGAAGATCAGGGCGTGCTCATGGTTGAGGCCGCCTATCACGAGCGCCAGTGCTTCCGCCATGGCTGCGATGTCGGCGGCAATGTTGAAGGTGTTGGCTGCGACCAGAAGGAAGACGAGCGCCAGCACCAGGGTGCGCGGCATCACTTCAGTCACGTTCGCCGCAAGACCCTTGCCCGTGACCCTGCCGATCAGCGCGCTGACGAGCTGAATCGCGATCATGAAAGGGATGGTGAGGAAGATCGTCCACAGCAGGCCATAGCCGAACTGTGCGCCGGCTTGCGAATAGGTCGCGATCCCCGACGGGTCATCGTCCGCAGCGCCAGTCACGAGGCCCGGACCGAGCAGCCGAAACAGCATGGCGCCGGATTTTCTGGAAGCCGGGCGCTTGGTGTCGGTCATCAGGTGCCTTGCCGCGGGAAGATGCTTCGAATCCTCTCTGGCTTGATCAAGCCGCTTTTAGAACGAAAGTTCCAACGACAGGCCGAGCCAAGCGGCGACTCCAGCACGGAAAGGCCCGCGACCATGTGGTCGCGTGCCTTGCAGGTGATGTGGGTGAAAGCACTAGCTGGCGGCCGCAGCCTGATGCTCGACCACGCCGTAGACAATGCCGAGCAGGATGCCAAAACCCATCTCAAAGCCGGGGCAGGCGTGGATTGGATGCGGATCCTTGCTGCGATCGCCGCCGAAGATCGGGCAGACGTCGTCGCTGCCGGCACGCAAATCCTCCTGCGTCGCCTGCACGATGCTGAGGTAGATCTTGTCGCCGGCCTTCACCTGCACCGGATTCTTGGTGCCGAGCGTGTGGTTCTTCTTCGCAAGACGCCAGATGAAGTCCGGCGTCGGCTGCATCTGCATCGCCTGGCGCATCGGAAATTCGACCACTTCGTGCGCTTTGAGAAAATCGTCGCTCTGGGTGCTTGCTTTGAACTGCGCCCCCAATGCCATCAGCGTGGCCGTCCGCTGCCAGGCTTTCACCACGCCGACCAGGTTGCCGTTGATGGTCGGCAAGGCGCCGGTCATGACGCCGATGATGGTCCGCGCCAACAGATCGTTGTCCTTTGGATCGGGGAACTGCTCGAACAGCGCGCGCGTCAGCGGCGCGGTCGGAAGCTGGCCTGACGCACGCTTGTCCGCCACATATCTGTTGACAGATTCGCGCAGGATTTGCCCGGTGCGCTGGCCGACGAAGGTTAGGAGGGCGTCAGGATCGGGATGAAAGATGTAGGCCGAGGGCGGGGTGTAGTCGGCAGGGCAGACGCCGGGCGCAACGAGGTTCGAGAGGCCAAATCCGCCAGCCTTGACGCAGACACCGTCCGGAATATCGAAATAGTGGCTGCAAACCTTCGCCAGGACGACATCGGAAAGTGCCTGGATGTCGACGATGCCGCCGGGCGCGGGCACGGAGGGGAGCGCGGTGCGCGCTTCCTTCAACGTGACCTCGAAGGCATTGCGGCGTGTGATACCTCCGATCGCCGCGTTGGTCGGCGTCGATTCCTTGACGTATTCGGGAGTCCAATCCATTCCGAGAAAAATCGGACCGAAGCTCTGCTCCATCCGTTTCTGGTAGCCGACGTTGGTGTAATTGTCGTCGGCATTGAGCAGAACCTGCAAATACAATTCCTTGCTCGTCACCACGATGCCATCAGGCGTGCGCGCCACGCCGCCTTCAGGATTTACCCTGGCGGCGGCAACCGCCTGGGCGTGCTTGTCGACGAGATGATCGAGCATGAGACCCCACATCGCGCTGAGGCCTCCGGCAATCGTTTTTCCCTTCAAGGCCGACTGATCAATATCCGCTGACATCCAATTCTCCTGTCGAGTAATGAAAGAAATAAATAAGCGCGTCAATTTTCCTGCCGATTGTGACATCAACAGGCGGGTGATTACGTTTTTTATGTCGCTCCGGATTTCTTAGGCCCCCCAGGGTCGTCAGGCAATCTCCCATATTGCAATCTGAAGTTGCGGTTTGGCAATGATCATTCGGCTGGAGGCCGGCCTATCGTCTTCAGACGAGGCCCGCGAGCATTTCGTGCGCGTTGCCGACATCGCGTGTATCAGCACCACCCTCGACGGCTTCCAGGATCGGCTCAAGCAGGGCGCGTACGTCGCCGCCGCAATTGCTCTTGCGCCAGAGGCGGGCGAGATCGTTGGCGGCACGCAATTCCAGGAGCCGCCCTTGCTGGCTCCGCGCAATCTCGATCGCCTTCCTGAAGCAGGCTTCAGCGCGCCAGCGATCCGCTTCCGCCCGACGGAGCGCGAGTTGGCCGCGGAGGCGATGCAGGTCGGCGAGCCAGAACCGCTCGCCGGATTGCTCGACAAAGGCGAAGCCTTGCGCAAGGTCTGAATCGGCCTGGGCCAGGTCGCCTGCCTCCAGCGCAACTTCTGCCAGATGAGACCGGATCATGGAGCTGCCGGTGAATCCGCCCGTCGATCGTACATGATCGAACGCCGTGCGAAAGGCGGAGATGTTTTTCGCCAAAGGCTCGCGCATCGCGCGTGCATATGCGAAATGCATGCTGGCAAGCAGGCGGATCTGTTCGACATGCTTTTCGGTGCAATAGGCGACGAGCTCGGCACTGCCGCGCTCCAGTGCCGCAAAGTCGCCGAGCACCGCCTTGGGCCAGGTTTGTGTGCAGAACTTTGCCGTCGCGATCGTTGTGGCGTGGGCATGGGTGGATGTCTCGTTCTGTACCTGCGCGCTGATCTCGGCTGCGCTGTCGATCAGCCCGAGCGACAGCCGCACCAGAACCTCGAAAGACAGAATGGCAAGGCTCGGATCCCAGCCGAAGCGATGACTGAGCGCGCGCTGCCGGCTGGGATCGCGGTATTGCTTGCCGCGCAACAAGCTGTCGAGACCAATCCGATTGTGTCCCGCATAATATTGATTGGTGGCGAGCATTCGGTAGGCAACCAGCCGATAGGTCGGGTCGTCCTGCCGCTCGGCAACCTCGATGATCTCATGGGCGAAGTCGAGGGCCGGTTGCATGCGAGCGCCTAGCGTTGCCTCCGAGCAAAGTCCGAACAGGATGGAGACACGCTGCAGATCCGTGCCGACGCCGCGATCGAGCAACCGCTTCGCTGCGCTCATCACTTCCAATGTCTCGGGCGCGGTGATGCTCTTGAGCGCAACCAGCGCATAGGCGCGTGTGACGAGCAGCGAAAGCTCAAGTGCATCACGCTCGCACCCCTCGGCCACGCTGGGAATCAGCGACAGCCCTAGGCTCGAATGCCGTTCGGCCTCGACCGGCGCCGATTGCGACAATGCGAGCTCGGCCGCGGCGAGCCAGGCGGCGGCCGCGGGCGCGGCAAGTCCAGCCTCGGTGAAGTGATGGGCGACGGTGGCTGGCGGACATTCCTCGTCGGTCAGGTGCTCCTTCAAGGCCCAGGCGATTTGGGCATGGATGCCCTGACGCCGGCCGCGCAGCATGGAGCCATAGGCTGCATCCTGGACCAGCGCGTGCTTGAACGTGTAGTGGGCCTTTGGCGGCGTGCCCCGGCGGTGGATCAGCTCTGCTGCCATGAGCTGCTTCAGGATGCCCTCAAGCGCATTGCCCTTGATCGGAGAGACAGCTTCGATCAACGTGTGCGAGAATTCGCGTCCGATCGCAGCGCCAATCTGGGCCGTCTCCTTGATCGGCGACAGGCGGTCGAGCCGCGCAGTCAGCGAATCGTGCAGGGTCGAGGGGATGGCAAGCGGCGTCAGCACGGAAGCCACCACGTAGTTGTCACCCTCCTCGCGCAACAATCCGGACTCGAGCACGCTCTTGGTCAGTTCCTCCATGAACAGCGGCACGCCATCAGTCTTGGCCACGATCTGATCGAACACCTCCGTGGGCAGTTTCTTTCCCGCCGTTACGCCGCCGATCATCCGGACGGCTTGCTGGCGGGCGAGGCGGGTGAGCGATAGTGACGTCACGTGGCCGTGGCCGGTCCAGGGCGGAGAAAATTCCGGCCGGAAGGTGATGACGAGCAGGATCGGCAAATGCCGGACCCGCTCTACAACCCGGTTGGTGAGATCGAGCGTGGTGGGATCGATCCAATGGGCGTCCTCGAGGAACATCAGGATCGGGGCTCGCCGGGCAAGCGCGACCGTCATCGCGATCATGGCAGCCAGTGTTCGCTCCCTGAGTTCAGCGGGCGCCAGATCGAGCGGCGGGT
>Ga0157369_10002121_pt1 | contig 23915 bp, 20 predicted proteins | sample C25metaG_FD_113461 | JGI IMG/M metagenome (GOLD analysis project Ga0157369, IMG submission 113461) | Corn rhizosphere microbial communities from Kellogg Biological Station, Michigan, USA - C2-5 metaG | ecosystem: Host-associated > Plants > Roots > Rhizosphere > Soil | place: USA: Michigan... | reverse complement strand
CTCTCAAATTGTTTGGATTTGCCTATTTAGAAGCTCAGGCAAACACTGACGAGCGCTCGGGCGTTTACCCGATACTCAAATAGTGAGTGTAGGCACCATATTTGATATGTGATTAATCCATCCACATTTTAAGTGAGGTGGTCCAGCCGCGACGTCGCTTCTTCTTCTATTTCATTTTCGTCGCGACAGGGAGACTTTCATTTGATCGCTCAACTCTAGGAGAAAACAAAAATATGAAGAAGTATTTTGCAACAGCAATCGTTTTAATGTTGGCGACGGTGTCTTGGGCAGCGTCCGCCAAAGAGGATTCCGTTGAGCGACTCCAAATGTCCGCAGACGTGCTCAAAGCACTGATGGCAGCACCTGACAAAGGTGTTCCCGAGGAAGTCGTTGATAACTCCAAGTGCATTGTTGTCGTGCCGCATCTGGTGAAAGGCGGCTTCATCGTGGGTGCAAAACACGGTCGCGGAGTGGCGACTTGTCGCACCGCCAGCGGGTGGAGCGCTCCGGCATTTGTTTCAGTCGGTGGAGGTAGCTGGGGATTGCAGATCGGCGTTGAGGGTGTGGACCTGCTCATGTTCATCATGAACGACAAGGGTCTGCAGCATCTTCTCTCGAGCAAATTCCAGATCTCCGGTGAAGGCTCCGCAGCGGCTGGCCCGGTTGGCCGACACGCTTCTGCTGGTACCGATTGGAAACTGAATACTGAAATTCTGACCTATTCGCGTTCCAAAGGTGCATTCGCCGGTCTCACGCTCGAGGGAGCGGTGGTTGAGCAAGACAACGATTCGACGAAAGCCATCTACGGAAAAGAAGTGCCTTTCAAGACGGTATTAACAGGCGGAATACCCAGTCCCGAAGCAGCGGCTCCATTCATGGCTGCGGTTAGGTCTGCGAATCGGCAGGCAGCTGCCAGCGAAGCCAAAGAAGCCAAGTAGCAGGCAAAGCGTTTTGACGGTTGCAGTACGAGGCGACCCAGTCCTAGCGGCTGGGTTGCCTTTTTGTAGCCTTCGCACTGGGAGGCCGGAATGAATTGGGAGCTGAAGGAAACCCCGAAGGTTGGTCGTCAGCTAGCTCATTGGATCTGGTGGGCGGCGCTCGCAGTTGTCGTGCTCGCGGTTCTTGCTCTGCTGACGTGGAAATCCATCCGACGAGACCACAACCTCGAAGAGAAAAAGACTGGTGAGGTTTTTCGATCCCAGCCTGTTCAACGGCTGTTTTCCTCGCACTTTGACTTATTTGCTGGGTCCAGGAGCATCCAAGGGCTCAACCACGTGAATAATGTTATTGCGAATCGCGTAGAGAACCAGCTCGCTGACAGAATGTACTCCCAACTTCCTCATCAAGTTTGAGCGATGTGTATCCGCTGTTTTCACGCTTAGACCCAAGGTGACGGCGACTTCTTTCGTACTCTTACCTTCCGCAACCAGCTGAATGACTTCACGCTCACGACTTGTGAGGCCGAGTGCATTGCTTGGAGTCGGCTCCATGGTCCTGCTGTTCAGAAAGGATGCGAGGACCATTTCTGAAATCTTCGTAGTGAAGAAAGTCTTATTCAGTTGCAACGCTTCGAGGGCGCTGACCAAATCTCGTCCCGCATCTGACTTCAGAAGATAACCGCGGGCTCCAGCCTCGAGAACCTCCCGTACCACCTGTTCAGAATCGTGCATTGTGAGGACAAGAACTTTTGTCGACGGTCGTTCGCGCATGATCTGCCGCGTTGCGTCTAGACCGTTGAGCTGAGGCATGCCGATGTCGATAATGACGATGTCCGGTCGCAGTTCTTTTGCCTTCTGCACTGCATCGCGGCCATCCATCGCTTCACCGCACACTTCAAACTGGTTCAGCATTTTTACCAAGGAAAGGATGCCTTGCCGAACAACCTCGTGGTCGTCCGCAATTAACACTCGAGCTTTAGCCATTTGCTACCTCGATCCGGGAGTGACTCAACGTGCTCGAAAGGAAAGAAATTTTATTCGACAACGCCTTTAGATGTAAAAAACTGCCGATGCTCACTCAGAGCATGAGACTTGACAACATATTTATGCGCGCCCGCGCTGCGAGCCTCATCGATCATGCTTTGACTGTTATGCTCAGTCCAAATCAGAACCCGAGTGTGTGGTACTATTTTTCGCAGCGCCCTACTCAGTTCAAGGCCGTTCATGCCCGGCATGCCAATGTCCACCATTGCAACATCGGGGCAGAATCGAGTCACTTCTTCCAAATGTGATTCGCCGTCTGCAGCCTCAGCAACAACTTCCGAGTTTTGCCGGGTCTCCTATAAGACTTTGAGGCCCTTTCTCAACGCTGGGAAGTCGTCCATCAACATAATACGCAACGACAAAAAATCCTTTCAGTTCCAGAGGAGGGCGGGCTGGGCGTTCGATCGCCCCACCTACAATGTTCTCGGATCCTTTTCGTAACTGGTGATAGGGGCTACCAGCTACGGTAGTTTGCCACCTAAAAGAAGGGCGCTCAATACAGGTTTTACCCTAGGCCGTGCGCGCGGAGAAGCCAGATTTATTCAGAGGACTCAATGGTTTAGCGGTGGGCAGAGACGGCGTGCCAGACTCAAAGTTGGCGCCGCCGGGGGCAAGTGTACTGCTATCTAGCGGTTTAGTCGGCAGCATCACGGCGAGTTGAGTTCCTTCTCCACTGGATTTCAATTCAAAGCGACCTCCCAAGTCCTGCACTCGTTCTCTAATTCCAGCCAACCCGATCCCAGACCCGCCACCGGTGCGTTGAAACTCGGCGAGCGTAGACGGTGGGATTCCTTTGCCATTGTCTCGAATTATGAACACAGTGCCGTGGGGCTGAGCGGTAAGTTGAACCGTGACCTGAGTGCTACCTGAATGCTTGTGGATATTCGTCAACCCTTCTTGGAGCGCACGGAAAAGCACTAGTTCTGTTTCACGAGGCAACCGTCCAACGTCCGCAGAGATATCGAGATTCACCGTAATCTGGCTACGCTTTGTAAAGCCGTCTACGTACCATTTAGCTGCCGACACGAATCCGGCTTCGTCGAGTAAAGGTGGGTGAAGCAAGTGCGAGATGGTGCGCGTCTCCGTCACGGTCTGTTGGACGAGTTCCAGTGAATCGGAGAGCATCACATCGCGCTTGTCTGATGGAATCTGAAGGGTATGCTCGCGGAGCATCGTGAGGTTCATGGCCACGGCCGCCATAGACTGCCCGATGCTGTCATGCAGATCGCGAGCGATTTTTCGCCGTTCATCATCACGCAGTTGCAGGATTCGAATGCTCAGCCGTCGCACGGCTGATTCGGCTTGTTTTCGCTCGCTCAACCCCTTCAACAACAAGCGAAAGACAATCGCTAAAAATAGCAAGACCGCTGCTCCAACAATGACGAGCAAGCGTAGTGTGTTCCGGTACGTCGTGGTCGAAGTGATGACCCGCACAGTCATCAGGCGGTTTTCTTCGTCACGCATTGACGCCAAGACGTTGACGGCTTTGCTCGTGGTATCGCGCCACTGGCGAATCAAATCCGCCTGGTCGCCGGTGGGCGTATTGGGCGCCAGGGCGATGGCTCTGTCCATCAAAGAGCGACTCTCGGAAATGAGAGGATTGAATTCCGCAAGGCTTTTTTGTTGGGTTGGATTGTCAGCGGTTAGCTCGCTTAGAGTCACAACTCGTGCACTCAGATCAGCGTTTGCCTTTTGATACTGCTCAAGATATGCACGATCCCCGGTGGCAATAAAAGAAAGGCTGGCCGATTCCGCGCTTCGCAAGTCTCCCCGCACTCGAGCGACGGCAGTTTCGACCCGGTGGGTGTGCGCGACCAAATCCTCACTGGTCGCGTAACGCGAAGTCAGCAGAGCGGTGGAGAGTCCGAGAAGGATCAACACCGCTATGCCCGATACGAAGATCGTCCATGAAGCGCGCTCTGACAATGAAGTCCTCGCCGGAGATTCCTAGAAGTTTGAAACAAAACGGAGTTTAACTCCGATGGACGTCGCAACGAAAGTCTCGGCAGTTCCGCGGTCGACTTGCTCTCCTTTGTTTTTACGGCGATAGGTCTACCGCTGCGGAGTCTGGAGCGTTGTTCTAGTGAACCAATCCCGGTCTGCGAATTGTCCGGTCGTCCCGCCAAATGCGGCTACCAGCGCGGGTTCTGGATGCACTTCTGGTTATTGACAACTGTAAATTCCGGTTTAAAGTGGCGGGCAACTCTCTACTGATGGTGGGCCGGGGATCCACTTCATCCCCGAATTTCTGACTGGCCACATCTGCTCGGCACGCCCGACTACGTCCCGTCGTGGTCATCCGTGTCGCAGCTCCAACGACAGTTCTGGCTACGCCAGAAGTGTGCCTTGCTACGCGCAACCCGGAGGAACACCAACAATGCGAAGTGCAAGTGTGTCTGTTGCCGTTTTATCGTTCACCCTGTTCGGCTCGCATCCAGGGATGTTGACCGCTCAAGGTCCAGTAGCTCAATCCACGCGTCATCAGCGGCCACCTGGTTCGGAAAGCTCGGGCGGGTCGGGCGCTGTTGATCCAGGTCCTCGGCCTGGTGCCGCCAACGCCGGCGGTGCCTTACCTGGCTTGAATGGCGGAGAACAAAACGTATTTAACGAGTCACTTTCTGTGTTCATGGAGGTGGGTTCAGTTTCTGGAACCGTTCCAGGCGAAGAGGGTGTCGGTCTTGGGCCGACGTTTAACGGAAACAGCTGTGCGCAGTGTCACGCTCAGCCTGCGCTCGGCGGCAGTAGCCCTGGCTTGTCGAGTCCCCAGAATCCCGTGGCCAATCCTCAAGTCGCGCTCGCGAACGCGAATGGGGCAACCAACACGGTTCCGCCGTTTATAACCGCTGACGGCCCCGTGCGCGAAGCGCGATTCATTCGAAACAGAGATGGTTCTCCAGATGGTGGTGTCCACGGGCTGTTCACAGTTGCAGGCCGTTCCGATTCTGGCGGATGTAGTCTCGCACAGACTAACTTTGCTCGCGAATTGAGCAATCGCAATGTCATCTTCCGCATCCCGACGCCGACTTTTGGTTTGGGACTTGTGGAAGCCACACCAGATGCTGTTCTTCGAGACAATCTGGCTAACAATCAACGTGTGAAATCGTCGCTCGGCATACGTGGTCAACTCAACACCAACGGCAACGACGGAACTGTTACTCGCTTCGGATGGAAGGCACAGAATAAGTCTTTGCTGCTCTTCGCCGGGGAGGCATATAACGTCGAACAAGGCGTTTCAAACGAATTGTTCCCTAATGAACGTGACGTTGCACCAGGATGTCTCTCGAATGGATCGCTTGAGGACATCACTCACATGGAAGAAAGCGGAACGGCCGCGCAAGTCTCCTCAGACTTGGTGAGCTTTTCGATGTTCATGCGCTTTCTCGCTCCCGCGGATCCAGGTCCTTCGTCTCCGTCAGTTCAAAACGGAGCGAACCTGTTCAACGCAGTGGGCTGCGCGTTATGCCATACCACCACGCTTACGTCAGGTAAGGCGCGCTACCCTGCCTTATCGAACGTGACCTACCATCCTTATTCGGATTTTGCGCTCCACCACATGGGGGGCGGGTTATCCGACGGGGTGCGGCAGGGAAATGCGGGGCCAGATCAGTTCCGGACCGCTCCGCTCTGGGGCGCCGGGCAGCGTCTCTTCTTCCTGCACGACGGCCGCGCAACTGATCTCGTTCAAGCTATCCGCGCTCACGCCAGCCAGGGCTCGGAAGCGAATGTGGTCATCAACCGTTACAACTCGCTTAGTTCGTCTCAAGCCCAGGATCTGCTGAACTTCCTGCGATCTTTGTAAACTCGCTTAGGGGAAGAGTTCGTAAAGAATTCTTCCCCGATTTATTGAGATCTGGTCGGTTCCGACTGGCCTTTCAAGCCCTTGAGTTTGTTCGCGTGCCGCTTCGCATCAGCATGTTTTCCGAGTTTCCCGTACACCACCACCAAAGCCTCGTGCACGTCCGCATTTTCCGGCGCGATCGACGATGCCTCTTCCAGAACTTTGGCTGATTGCGACAACTTACCCTGTTCATCAAGAGCCTTCGCCCATTCAAGGCTGGTTTGAACGAATAAGGATCGCGAACGATCATCTTTAGCATCCGCAGTAATGGCAAGGCGTAGCATGCGTAAACTTTCCGAGAAATTGCCAAGGCGCAAAGCTGCGAGTCCGATGTTTCTGTAGATGAGCGGCAACTTGGGGTCCCACTTCGACGCCGCTTGGAAAAGACCTAGAGCGGCCTCATAGTTCCCGCCGCGCGCTTCCGAAGTCCCCAAGTCATTTAGGAGCGAAGCCAATAGTTCCCGTAATTCTGTTTCGCGTGCGGCAATCCACTCGCGCTTCACAGAAGGAATGTCTTCGTTAGTGGCATCCTCCTGCGGAGGCGAATTCGAAGGAATCGTTGGCAATGGTTGAGAGGCCACGCGCTGCCCAGAGTTGGGCAATGAGATCACCATACCCGTCGAAGCAGCTAGTGATGCGGTTCCCGCAGATCTAAGTTTAAGAGCTTGGCCGCGCAGATACATACTGCGCGCGGCTGCAACGTCACCTTGGTTCGCAGCCACGCGACTTAATGTCAAATATGCGCGCAAGATTTGGTAACCATTTCGCTCCTCGTGTTTGCCAGTGATCAGCGTAGCTTTCTCTAGAAAGGACTTAGCGGCTTCGTAGTTGCCGGTCGAGAATGAGTTGAGGCCCAAATAGAGCCAGGGGTCCGGTGAGGCTGGGTCCGCCTGGGCTGCAAGTTGAAGGTGAACTGCAGCATTCTCATAGTCCTTCTGTTGAGACAAAAGTTGGCCCAGATAATAGTTTGCATAATAGTCATTTGGAGCTTGATGCACCGCGGCCAAAAATTCTCGCATTGAATCTGCGTTGTATTGATATTGATTTAGAACCCAGTACGAGTAGCCGAGCATGGTGTGCCCAGCGCCCAGATTCGGGTCTAGCGAAAGACCGCTCGTGAACTCGCGGATAGCGTCTGGAATAAAGTCAGCATTTAGATATGCTGTGCCGATCAGCATGTGAAGGTCCCCGTGTTCTCCGGCTGACCGCAGAATGTTGCGGAAGACCTCATCAGCGCGGTCCTTTTCCTTCAGTCTTAACAAGGTCTCACCCAGCGTATACGCCGTACGGAGGTCTGGGTGAAGCTGTAAGGAATGCGAAAGCGCCTCGACCGCCTTTTCATCATGGCCTTCTGCGAGAGCAATTCGGCTGATAAGCGCCCAGCCTCGGTAGTCATCGGGCTGATGTTCAACTAGAAGTTGCGCTTCCTTTTCGGCCTCGAGAAACTTCTGCCCCTTCATGTATGCGAGCACGAGATAAAAACGACCGTCGGCAGAATCCAAAATCGCTAAAGATGCGGAGTAGTGTTCAATTGCGCTATTCCAGTTGAACTTGTCAATCTCTATGTGTCCCAAAAGCCGCAAGGCGAGGGCTGCGCAAGCTCGACTCTCAATCTTGATTCGTTCAGCGTCATCTGCCTGCTTGGCCGCTCTTTGAAATTCCAGGCGCGTTTGCAATTGTTGATCTAGGTTTGGCGATGTCGCGGGCTGAGGAGGCGGATCCTGGGCGAAAACGAATACTCCAACTAAAAGTAGAGCACTTAGGACGAAGCTACTATTGCGGTTGCCAGCGCGCGCCCATTTGCGATTCATCACGACAGTTCTTTCCTGCGGCTTGCCGACCTAAGTGCGGGAATCTCCGACGCGTGATGAGACAGAGGTATCCGCACCAATCTTCTATTCCACGAACGCAGCCTTTGGAGCCACCCGAACATTGTGGTCTGTAAATTTCGAATGCATTTCAGGCAGTTCGTACTTTGGCATATGGCAACTCGCGCAATTGGATGTTGAGACCTTGCACAACGCGATGTGTTTCGCTGACGTTCTCTTGATCCGGTTGTTATGGCAACCCTGACATTTGGCGTCGTACGCTCGCACGTCATGTACCACTGGTTGATGAGGATCATGGCAAGTCGTGCAGGTCAGAGTCTTATCCGATTTCCAACATTTGCTTTTCTCCAATCGATAGCCCGGTGAACGGACCGTGGCAATGCCCTGGTGGCCTGTCAATGTCACGTCCCAAAAAGAGCTATGGCATGAGCCACAGAAATCAGTTGCGTCAGCCTGTGGCAGACGTGCTGGATTGAGAATCAGGCCGGCGGGATCGGTGCCAGATTTCTGAGCAGCGACGTGTTTTGCTCCGGGGCCGTGGCACGCTTCACACGTGATACCGGGAACGACCTTGCTCATGTCCAAATCTGAAGGGACGGCGGTCGCATGGCAACGCAAACATCCGCCAGCCTCTGCCGCTGAAATAGGGCGCCCCACAGCCATTTCGAGCGACTGGGGAGGAGAATGGAGTCGGCCGGGTGCCCAATCAAAGGAATTGATCTTCCCGAAGTAGTTGAACCGCGTTTCCATGAGATCGCTACCCTGCTTCCAAACATAACTTTGGCCGACAATGCCGGAACCGAAGGCCCATTGCAAGGTCACCGACGTCTCACCGCTGCCGTTGCTGACGTTCATCACAACGTCTTTGTCGTCGCTACGGATGGAGTAGCGGAATGCGCCGAGTTCGAACGATCGCGGCTGAGACCCGACAAGGTTCGATCTCCTACGGGCATTAGCGCCTGCGCCATTGCGGTCAACCGCTGTGTTTTGGCAATTGGAATATGGCATTTTGCACAGACTTCAGGTCCAACATATCCAGCGTCTGAATCGAGACCTTTGGTCGGCCACCACGCGTGTGTGCGAACGCGTTCCGCTGTGCTCATTTGTTTCAGTATGGTTTCCACGTCTTGGGCGCGCGATCGCAGTGAAAAAAAAACGCACGAGGCAACGCCAAGCCAGTGCAACACAGCGCGCATCTTGGGTGTTCGCCCGAGCACAAGCAATTATAAGGAGGGCAGGAGCGTAGGTTCCAGGCGACAGCACTGAAGCATTACCAACGACTTGAGCACGACCCTAACCGGGGAGCATTGTGCGCCGTCGCCGCCACAAACCTAACCCTGCCATACCATACAAAGCGATCGCAACGAGCAATTGTGCGCGCATGCCAAACAACAGTGACAGATTTTCAAGCAAGCCGCCCGCAACTGCGCCAAGAATATTCGCACCCAGAGCGGCGCTCGGGGAGTCGACGATCCTGAATTCGAGCGCGAATAGTATTCCGGCAAAGAATATCGGGATGGCAAAGATTGCCGTAGCAAGCGCGCCGGCCATCGCTGGGGATCCAGGTAGCCTATTGACGGGCAGCGCGTACGCCAATGCCAGCGAAATGATTAGCGCGCCAAGAATTGCAAAGCGAGGAATCGAGCGTCTTGTGCGCTCAACGACGAAGTTTGCAAGGAGCAACGCGACCAGCAGTGCCGAAATTACGACTCCGTTTACTTGCCATGTCGTTCCAAAAAACAACGCCAGACGGCTGATAACTTGAGTTTCGAGCAACAAAAATCCCGCGCCCATGCTGAAAAAGAAGAGAGACGGCGCTTGCTGTCGCGCCTCTGGAATCCGCGAGTACAGGCCGATTGCGACCAGCACTACCAGGACCGCCAAGGAGTAGTACGTGCGAGGAATCCAACGGCCTTCCTGATACAAATATGGCCAGTCATCAGTCGTAATGGGAACGGGTTTCCCTTCTAAAGCGACTGCGTGTTGAGTCACAAACGCTGCAAGTCGAGGATCCGCTGACAAGGCATCTTGCACCTGGTTTGACGGCGAAATTGCAAAACATGTTGCTCCCGAGGTGTAGCTGGACTCGGCACGAAATATCAATGGGGACTTGCCGAAGGTCTGGCGCAGCATCTCGTCCAGCCTTCGCGTGATCCATGGATAGTCGACCTGGAATTTTATAAACATTACGCCATTCGGAGTGAGGTGACGGCGCGCTTCAAGAAAGGACTCTTCCGTGTAGACGAAGTTATCGATCCGCATGTTCGCGTAGTCCGATAGCTGCGTGTGCGAGTCGAGAAGTCCGAACAGAACCAAGTCGTAGGTTTGGGGACTCCGCTTCAGAAAAGCGCGGGCGTCGTTAAGGTGAATCGTAACCTTTGGTGAGTCGTACGGGCGTTCGGGGTGCTCTTCTCTGCCGAGTTGAAGGATTGCAGGATCAATTTCAACTGCGTCTACCGACCGTGAATGGTTGCGAAGGGCTGCGGCTACGTCATTTCCTGTGCCAGAACCGACAATCATCACACTCGGATCCGGAACTGTAAATCGGAATGCCAGGTTGTAAGGATTTTCATCCACCGGTTCTTGCATCAAGTTCGGATGCCGCGCAAGGAATTCCGGGGAGAGATCGACGATCCACTGATATCCAGTGTGATTTACCCATACCGCCCCGCGGGAGAAATCGCCGTTTGGCAAATAGTGGCGCTCGTACTGGATCTGCTGGTACGGAGTCCACATATAGCGATGGTCGGGGCTGGACGGCTCGTGCAGAAGCAAAAACAGAGGAAGAACGAGTGCGGCTACGAAATACCGATCTCTGCGCGAGGTCTGCAGGAATGCGAAACCAATTAATACGATGCCGAGCCAAAACCACGGTGGCATCATCATTCGGCTGACTGCCAAAAATGCGAGAATTCCGGCGAGGCTTCCGAACAGGTTCCAGGAATAAGCCGATAAGGCGCTCGGCGCGCGATCCATCTGGCGACTAACAACCTGCCCAAGCGGGACGAAAATCCACACCATCAATAAAAATAAGATTGCAGCGATAGCGGCGCCGCCAAGGAAACGCGCCCAACTCCATGCGCTTCCTGTCGCCCAAATGGCAACGTCGCCGGCTGCACCTAGACTCTGCGAAAGCCCTTCGAGAAGCATACCGTTGCGAAACGGCAGCCTGACAACGATCAGTAAGCCGAGAAAAGCTTTCACGGCCAATGGCCAACGGATGCTCTTGCGAGCTAAGGCGCAACCCAGTCCGAATCCAACGAAACACAAAAGAAGAGTCAGATTCTTGACGTAGGCAAACACCCGAACTTCGACGGCTATCCAACGGATAAGAGCCAATTCAGCGAACAAAGTCAGGAAGCTCGCTAGCAGTAGCCGCTCCAGATCCCAACCCGGAAGTTCGGTGATTGAATCATCGAGGAGCGGTCGCTTCTGGCGTTTAGCGACGAAAAGCACGATACGAAATGCAATTAAGAGCGCTACAGCAAGAAAGAAGCTGTAAAGGCGGGGACTCATTCGAAAAGGAAGGAATTCCACGAGTGGGCCAGTCAACTAGCTCCGAGAGAATAGCGTTCTTCGTTCAATCTTTCAATGCAGTGGCGTACGTCGGCTCGATGAAGCGTAGGCAGACCAGTTCTTAATTTGCGCGATTTGCATCCAGCGTACCCTGTCTAGTAGCTTTCACGCACGGGAGCTCGCAGGAAATTGCCATGAAAATTGCAAATGATGTGACGGAACTTATCGGCCGAACACCCTTGGTCCGGCTCAATCGTGTGACGAAGGGTTGCGTCGCACAAGTGGTGTGCAAACTCGAAAGTCAGAATCCTGTCGGCAGCGTAAAGGATCGTATCGGCGTCAGCATGATTATGGAAGCTGAGAGAGCAGGAAAGATTACGCCGGGCAAAACCGTGCTGATCGAGCCCACCAGCGGGAATACCGGAATCGGATTGGCGTTCGTGGCAGCCGTGAAGGGCTACAAGCTGATCCTGACCATGCCGGAAACAATGAGTCTTGAACGGCGGGTGTTGCTGCTTGCATTTGGAGCTCAGATCGTCCTTACTCCCGGGCCGAAGGGAATGAAGGCCGCAATTGCTAAGGCCGAAGAGCTACTCGCTAATACTCCAAACAGTTACATGCTGCAGCAGTTTGACAATCCCGCGAATCCAAAAATTCACCTCGAGACAACTGGCCCCGAAATATGGGCCGACACTGACGGCGCTGTGGACTTTCTGGTGTCTGGTGTAGGCACGGGGGGCACTATCACCGGTGTTTGCGAATACATCAAACCGAAAAAGCCGTCATTCAAAGCGATCGCTGTCGAACCCGCGGACAGCGCTGTGCTCTCCGGCGGCAAGCCATCACCGCACAAAATTCAGGGTATCGGCGCTGGATTTGTTCCATCAATCCTGAAAACTGACTACATCGACGAAGTGATCACGGTGACAAACGACGAAGCCATATCGATGGCGCGAAGGCTCCCACTCGAAGAAGGACTGCTCGTCGGGATTTCATCAGGAGCCGCGGTCGTCGCCGCTTTGAAAGTTGCGTCGCGCGCTGAGAACGCGGGAAAGCTGATCGTGACCGTTCTGCCCTCGTTTGGCGAGCGATACTTGACGAGCATTCTGTTCGAGACTCTCCGTAACGACGCGCTGGCGATTCCGACGTCCACGGTTTAGATAATGTCCGATTTTTTTTCACAAATGCGTGAGGATGTTCGGACAGTCTTGGAACACGATCCGGCTGCACGGTCGCGTATGGAGATTTATCTGTGCTATCCGGGGCTGCATGCTGTCTGGTTTCATCGTGTGAACCATTGGCTGTGGAATCACGGCTGTTTCCTCATTGCGCGCTGGTGGTCTGAGGTAGCACGGTTTCTCACGGGGATCGAAATCCATCCAGGCGCTACGATAGGTCGGCGGCTTTTTATCGATCACGGCTTGGGTGTCGTAATAGGCGAGACCGCAATTGTGGGCAACGACGTTACGATGTATCAGGGCGTCACGCTCGGAGGAACCGGAAAAGAGCAAGGCAAGCGGCATCCCACCATCGAAGATAAAGTCGTGATCGGGGGCGGAGCCAAGATCCTCGGCAATATCACGGTCGGAGAGAACTGTCGGATCGGCGCTGGATCGGTCGTCTTGCGGAATGTCCCGCCTGATTCCACTGTTGTGGGAGTTCCAGGTCACATTATCTTCCGCGAGGGCAAACGCGTCGTCATCACCGATCCCAAACAGATCAATGATCCCTTGTCCGAAGCTTTAGCAGCCGTCGCGACGGAAGTCAGCAAATTACAAGAAAGAGTCCGCCAGTTAGAGGGCGCAACTGGACAAGAATCGCTTTCAGCCTCCCTGCAAAGAATTATGGACGACATCGACTATCAAATATAGATACCCCCATCCACGATCAGCACAATCAAGACCGTTCTCGTCCATTTTCTTGCGGACCATTCGAGGGCCCGTGTAAAAAAGTTTACAGAGTTTCAACTCAACTGAGGTGATCCATGGCGTGTAGGCCGGAGGTTCTTAGACACGTACCGCTTTTCGCCCTCTTGGATGACGAAGAAACCGAGGTCTTGGCAGGGCAGGTGGAACTTCGCACCTTCGCCGCCCGGCAGCGGATCTACAAGATCGGCGATCCCAGCGACAAGGCCTACGTCATGGTTTCGGGCCGCGTCCGCGTTACGACGGTGGATGAGGACCAGCAAGAGGTTGTGGTCGACGAACCATCACACGGCGAATTTTTTGGGTTTGCGTCAATGTTGGAGCAGACGCCACATCAGACAACCGCGATCGCTGTCGAAGAGACCGATTGCCTGGAGGTCGATCGTCATGACATCGCAGTTCTGTTGCAACGCAAGCCCCTCGCGGGCATGGATATGCTTACCGTATTGGGACGTCAATTTCATGCGTCGCAGCAACTTGTGCGCCTTCGTGCTGCGCGCAATGCAAACGACTTGATCGAAGAGGAGGCAACCTTCGGCGAACGCATCGCGGACTCGGTTGCCCGCTTCGGCGGCTCGTGGACGTTTATCATTACCTTTGGAATTGTGCTCGTCGTTTACGCCAGCCTAAACACATTCCTGCTTAGGCAAATCGCATGGGATCCTTACCCGTTCATCCTCTTGAACCTGTTTCTCTCAATGCTGGCTGCTCTCCAGGCGCCAATCATCATGATGAGTCAAAACCGCCAGGACACGAAAGATCGCCTGCGCAGCGAACTGGATTTTGACGTAAATCGACGTGCGGCCGCTGAAATCCAAGGGCTGGCGCGCAAACTGAATGTGATCGGCGAAAAAATTATTGATCTGGAAGATGTTGTCAGAGAGGCAATCCCAACCTCTGGTCGACCACCCCATCGCCCTGAATAAGCTACCGTGTCTCTTAAAATACAAAAGCCGGCCCAGTCCGCCCCGACTGGTACCGGCTTCTTGTCCCTGCCCGCAGGGACGTTCCCGCAACCACTACGCGGCAAGGAACAGTGTATTGCCGCGCCGATTGACCAGGAGCAGGGAATCCTTGCCTGCTTTCTTCATCGCTTGTTCAAACTCAGCGACGTTCTTCACAGGCTGGTGATTGACTTCCTGGATCACGTCTCCCCTTCGCAATCCAGTCTCGGCAACAGGGCTCGACGGGCTGATGTCGGTTACAACAACGCCCTTCGATTCCGAAGGCAGTCCGAGTTGCTTAGCGGTTTGAGCATCCAGACTTTGCACTTCGACGCCTTCCAGCGCGCCATCGGAGCTGCCTTTTTCATTACTAGACTCCTCTTGCGGAGTCGGCAATTCGGCAAGTTTCACAGCCATTTCCTTCTGGCTGCCTTCCCGCTGAACCTTGAGCGTCACAGTGGTGTCGGGCTGCATCATCGAGATGCTCATGCGCAAATCATTGCTGCCGTTGATCTGCTTACCGTTCAGTTCGAGGATGATGTCACCACGTTTAAGACCAGCTTTTGCTGCCGGACTATCCGCGCTCACGTCTCCAACGAGTGCACCCTTGGTTTCGTTTGAGCCGAATTGCTTAGCCAGGGCAGGCGTCACATCTTGCGGAACAATACCCATGTACGCTCGCGTCACTTTTCCGTGCGCGAGGATCTGGTCCATAACGTTGCGTGCAAGGTTCACTGGAACGGCAAACCCGATACCCTGGTTTCCGCCGGAACCATGCGACAAGATGGCAGTATTAATTCCAACCAACTCACCGCGATCATTGACCAGTGCCCCGCCTGAGTTTCCAGGATTGATCGGAGCGTCGGTCTGGATGAAGTCTTCATAGTCTTCGATACCGAGATTGGTTCGGCCCGTGGCGCTTACGATACCCATCGTGACGGTCTGACCTACTCCGAATGGATCGCCGATCGCCAGAGCGTAATCACCGACTTGCACTTTGGAAGAATCGCCGATCGTCACAGATGGGAAATTCGATCCATCAATTTTGAGGACGGCAATATCAGTTTTCGGATCTGTTCCGACTACGGCTGCCTTGAACTCCCGTTTGTCTGAAAGCATGACCTTCACATTGGTCGCGCCATCCACAACGTGATTGTTGGTGAGAATGTATCCTTCGGGGCTGATGATCACGCCCGAGCCAAGGCTCTGCTCTCGGCGCTCGCGCGGTATGTTAAAGCGCCCCTCGCCTTCCTCTCCGAAGAACTGGCGGAAGAAAGGATCCATCTGTCCTCCTGAGAATTGGTTCGGAGTACGCACGACCTTGGACGAGGAGATGTTCACCACTGCTGGAACTACAGATTTCACGACCGGGGCGAAGCCGATTTTGCTCGGTCCCTGGTTGGGATCGGCCAGTTTCAAAGATGCTGGTGGGTTTCCACCAAATAGTTTTTGACTCGCGCGAGCCACGCCCAAACCCGTGCTGCCCAACGCGAGTGCCAAGCCCAGCATCAGAGCTCTGGGCTTCGACCACACTCTTTCTTTACTCATGTCTTCCTCCCTGCGTTTGCCGGCAAATACCGGTGTCATTGGATAAGAAGCAGGCGAGAAAACGGGGGCCGTCCCGGTTGGTCGGTATTTCGGATACCCGCGATGGGGTAGTGAGCCGTTTTACCGCAACGCTTGATAGCGTTCGAGCGGTAAACCAGACCGTTAAGAAATAATGCCTTTGCGGACCGCGTACAAGATCAGCTCTGGGACGCTGCGCAAGTTTAGTTTTTGCATCAGATTTGCGCGGTGCGTTTCCACCGTGTATACGCTCAGGTTTAACAAGTTTGCCACATCTTTGTTGGATTTTCCCTCAGCGATGAGCTGCAAGATTTCGCGTTCGCGCGGCGTCAATAGGTCGAAAGAATCTTCGCCGCCGGCGCGTTGCAATTTGCGTACGTAGTCTTCGAGGAGAACTTTGCTCACGGCAGGGCTAAAAAACGATTTTCCTTCGGCGACCGCGTGAATTGCGCGCACCAGGTCCGATTCCGCCGAATCTTTCAAGAGGTACGCCCTGGCTCCCGCCTTCAACGCGCGCAAAACGTAGCTCTCATCCGAATGCATGCTCAACATGACGATGGCGATTGCCGGATTCGACTGCGTAATTTGAAGACATGCCTCGATCCCATTCAGATTTGGCATCGCGATGTCGAGAACGGCGACATCAGGCTTTAGGGACGCGGTTTTCTCGACCGCCTCGCGTCCGTCGTCCGCTTCCGCCACTACGGTCATGTCTGGTTGTCGCTCAAGCAGAAGACGCAGGCCTGACCGCATCAATTTGTGGTCATCCGCGAGCAGTATGCGAAGTTTCCTCATGCCTCTTGATTACGTTCGAAAAGGGAAGTGGCAACTCTACCCGAATGTGCGTTCCTTGTCCCGATTGAGAGTGGATAGTGAGCTTTCCTCCAAGTCTCCGCACTCGCTCCTCCATTCCGAGCAGTCCAAGTCCCCGGGTGCGGGACGAATCAAACCCGCGGCCATCATCGGATATCGACACGATGATTTGCTCGGCTTGCAGGGAGAGGTCCACTTTGGCGCTTCGAGCGGTAGCGTGACGAGCTGCATTGTTCAACGCTTCTTGCACGACCCGATAGATGCAGATCCGGTAATCGTCGGGGAGATCCTCGGGGATGTTTGCGGCGTGGACGTCAACCTCCATCTGACCTTGCCGCGACACTTCGCGGCCTTGCCACTCGAGTGCGGGCACCAGCCCTAAGTCATCGAGCATGGAGGGTCTGAGCAACAGCGCCATATTCCGAACGGTATTGACGGTTTTTTCGGCCACGCCCTTAATGTGGCTAAGTTGGTTTTGCACCGCGGCATCGCTTTGCGGAAACTGGCTTTTGAGGCGTGCGACGTCCACCAGCAGCGCTCCGAGGGACTGGCCCACTTCATCGTGAAGCTCTCGGGACAGCGAGCGCCGTTCTTCTTCTTGTGCATCAACCAGGCGGGCTGATAGTTGTTCCAGGTCACGCTGGCTGTGGGCGATTTCCTGATATCGCAGGCGAGCTTGTCGCTCAAGCCGCAAAATATAGAATGCGCACAGAATTGAGAGCAGTAGGCCTGCCGACAGACCCAACACGGTCATCCAGGTGAGTCGATTTCGCAGAACGCCGAACTGAGCGAATAACCGCGCGTCGGCAGCGCTGAGTCGCTGGCGATTAATAAATGCCACTTGCTGCGACGCTTGTAAGAGTTGCAAGCGACCAGGGATCAAATCGCGGTTTAATAATTCCGGCCCGCGGCGGCGCCTGTCCTCGGGTCCCCATACGAGCATAGAACGGACAATCTGATCTTGCTCGCGAAGCTGCGACTCCATCTGAGCCAACAGACGTTGCTCGGCAGGGTCTACGGTTTCCGGATAGCGGCCGAGTGCTGAATGAGCGTCCGCGATCAGTTGCGAGACCTGGTTTGCAAACCCTGGATCGGTTTGAGAGGACCCGGTTCTCAGGATGTACTGCTCCACCTGGTCACCGTAAATGTGAACGGAAAAGTTCACGGTGGTGAGCGCCTGGTTTCGCAGCAAGTAATCTTGGCGAGCTGATTCTTCCGCGAAGTGCAGGTCTCGCAGCGTTCGTAGAGCGGCAAACCCTGCGAGCAGCATGATTCCGAGCAATCCACCGAAGCCCGCAATGAGTAGCGTTCGCATGATGCGCGCAGAACGGTCTGACGAGACCGTTGGCGCGGTCGCCGGCGTTGGAGTTTGGTGCCCGTTTGCTGCAAGCATGAGGGATCAGGATAGAACACTTTGCTGTAGGGAGCGCAAGCCGTCCGCGACGGCAGGCTCGGGTCAATTATGGGTAGTCGTGGTCCAAAAACGAGACTGGAGATGGCTCCAGCCTCACACGTTCGAGCTATCCTTACTACGCAGCCTTTTTCGCTTGCATTCATTTCGTGGAGAACGTCACCAGCGTTCTTCAATCGTTCGGTGGCGTCTTCCTTGGTCGTTGCGGCCAAAGCATAGGTTGTTGCAACAAGTAGCAAAGCGGCGATCACCAATTTCTTCACTTAAACATCCTCCGGAATTCCGACGCGAGGTCGGTCAAAAGTACGGAAAGAGTAAGAATTCTGAGGAATTGGGCTACGTTAGCAGGATGGCTGCTGACGAAGGCAGATGAGTGGGAAATGAGTGTGCTAACCGCCGGCGGCACGGCCTCGAGCGGCACTGCGCCCTAGGTGCGCATTGCCTTTCAGCCAATTCGCGAGGGTGCCTCGCGATCCTGTTGGGATATCAACAAACCTGACGCCGAACTGGCTTTTCGAATCGCTCCAAACAACTTCCGCGGTTGCACTGATTAGCGCGCTGGTCTCCGGAAGCTGGCACTCAAGCGTAAGCAGACCATTTGGCGGAAGCGACTTTGCGGATCGAATTGCCGCGCCGCCTTCACTCAGGTCGACTAGCACGACCTCTACGGTCCCGATCCTCTCACTCTTAACGGAGGCCTGAATCTCTACTGGTACTCGATAAGAACCGGACCGACGTTCTCGCGCCATCAGATTTCTGATCGCACGCAGTCCATGAACGACTCGTTCGACCGAGATCGGCTTGTACAGCACGATGTGTGCGCCGGTCGGAGTCTTGTGGGAGCCGCCGCTTCTACTAAGCACGATTCCAAGCGCGCGCTTGCAGCTCGCCAGTCCCTTGGCAGTCTCGAGTAAATCCAGTGCGGGTTCTCGATCGTCAGCGTCCACGATGATTGCGTCCACAGACCGCTGCATGCGAACCAGCGCATCCGCTGGCTTGGGAATGTGTTCGACCTCTACCCCCAAGTCTCGCAGGACCCGCGTCAGAAGGGTGACTGCGGCCGCATCGTGGCTAATCAGAATGGCCCGAAATCGCACAATATTGCGATGTTCACTCCGAACGTCATGGAGTGCAAGTTACTACTGGGTGGGACGTTAGATCCCGGGGGTCACATTTACCCCTATCGGGCGTACTCCCACGAACGAGCCATTGTCGAGGACCGACAAATATCGGAAACTTGTTCCGTCGCCGATTCGAGAAGTCGCGAGTGGACCGGTTGCCCCAAACCGCCCGGTGGCTGAAGAGCAGTTCCCCCACTAAAAACTTATTGGAGATTCGCAATGACGCAGTTTGTGTATCGTCTGTGGACTGATCAGGAAGGACAGGACGTCGCTGAGTACGCAGTGATGCTGGCGGTCGTGCTCGTCATTGTTCTTGGGACGGTCCGGGTAATCGGGGCTAATGCCGGGAACATCTTTTCGCAGGTGGGTAGTTCTCTACAGTAGTCAAAGCGGTTAGCCGTCAATGTGCGATTGCTTGTAAGGCCGCTGAAAGTCGCACGACCCTTGTCACTTGTCCCTTTACTTTCTCCACACCACAATCTGTTAATCGGGGTGTTGTTTGCGGAGGCGACGAAGTGTCGTTCAAGGGGTCGTTATGCGGCGTTTTATCGGGTATGTGATACCACTTTTTATCGCGGCCCTCTGTTTGTCAGTGCAGGGCAAAGCGAAATCCCAGTCAAGTTCTGACGAGAAAATGATCCTTGCTCTCGAGAGCGCATGGAACCAGGCAGAGCTGCATCATGATTCGAAGGCGGCAGCGTCAATGATGGCAGACACCTTTGTGAGCGTGGATCACAACGGCAACGTCTCAAACCGCGCCCAATATCTAGCCGGCCTCAAAGATGAATCGTACAAGCCCGAACAGATTTCAAACCACGACACACGCGTTTTTGTTTACGAGACGACCGCTATTGTTACTAGCGCTTATCGCACGCGCGGAACGGCCGATGGAAAACCGTTCGTTCACAACGGTCGATTTACAGATACATGGGTCAACTTAAGTGGTAAGTGGCTCTGTGTAGCAAGTCACGAAACCTGGCTCGCGAAGCAGTAAGTCGCTGCATATCTAGTCACAACCGTTCAATTTATTCTGTCCAATTGGACACTGACCCTGAGCGCTGATCCGTCCCTTCTCACACTGACCGTACGCTGTACTTGCGTGTAGGACTCCGGAGACCTGTCGCCCAAACGACCTATCCCGTACGCTTTGCCCACGCATGGCAGTTTGAGCAGTAATTGGATTTCGGGATTTACTCGGCAAAGTAACTTTCAGCTACTCCCCCACCTTGCCGGCTCCCGGGACCAGATTCCATCAGGCGCGGGGTGGCTTCATGGCTAGGACGGCATCGGTTTCGCGAGCTCGGGCTATTAACACTCTTTTGCTGTTTGCCTTTAGCTTGGTGCTCTCAGGCTGTGGTGGCTTGACTGGGGATGGTTCGCATCCACCACAACCCGGTGTCGTTATTACGCCTGTAACTGCTGACGTGCGTGTTGGCGATACTGAACAATTTTCGGCGATCGTCACAGATTCAAAAGGCGTGACCGGTGGCACCGTCAAATGGTTCGTTGAAGGCAAAGCTGGCGGAAACGCAACCGTCGGCACCATTAGCGAAGCAGGAGTTTACAAAGCGCCCACAGTCCTCCCCAATCCCCCAAGCATTCACGTCACAGCCACGAGCACTACCGACGCAACGCTGACTAGCGAAGCGATGGTCTCGCTCCAGAACCCTGTCCCGACAGTTTCAGCGGTGCAGCCCTCCCCAATTTCCGTCGGCGACTTCACGATCACCGTTACAGGAACGAAGTTTGTAAAAGGCGCGCAGGTGCAACTGGGTAGCAGTGCGCTAACTACGACCTTTGTATCCGCAACTCAACTGAGTGCAAAAGGTACTGCAACACAGTCCCAGGTTGGTAAGGCGGATCTGGTAGTCAAAAACCCAGATCCGGGCGCGGCGGCATCTGCACCCGCGTTCTCAGTACAGATTGCGCAGCCATCGAACATTAAAGTTGCCGTGGTACCTGCGAGCGTGACTCTGCGGGTAGATACCAAACAACAGTTCACCGCGAGCGTCACAGGTAGCAGCAATACCGCCGTCACGTGGGCCGTGAACGAAATAGTTGGCGGTAACGGCATTGTCGGCACGATCGATGCGAAAGGAATGTACACGCCGCCCGGAAAAGTCCCCAATCCGGCCTCGGTGAAGGTAACTGCGAAGAGTTCAGCCGACAGTCGGGCAATCGCAATTTCCAATGTCGCGTTGTCGAATCCGATCCCTGTTGCTCTTACAGTCTCTCCAGGTTCGATCAACGTCGGGGACTTCTCGATCTCAGTCACTGGAGGCAAATTCGCGCCTGGCGCGGTGGTGGTACTGGCCGGTCAATTCCTCACCACAACCTATGTCAACGCGAACCAATTGAGTGCGACCGGAACGGCAACCACAGCTTTGGCGGGTACCCAATCGATCGTCGTTCAGAACCCCAATCCCGGCGGAACTTCTTCGAAGCCGATCAGCTTGCTTGTTCTGAACCCTGCACTCCAGGTGCCGCCCGCAACAGCCGCTCGATTCCTCGAGCAGTCCACTTGGGGACCAACGCAAGGCACCATCTTGCACGTGCAGCAGGTTGGCTTTCAGGGCTTCTTAAATGAGCAATTTGCCGCTCCCATTTCCAAGTACACCGCACCTGGAGCGAGCGACGACATTCGCTTTGCACAAAAGCAGTTCTTCGTGCACGCGGCACAAGGACCGGATCAACTCCGGCAGCGCGTTGCATTCGCACTCGCTCAGATCATGGTGATCTCCGCCGGAAAGATCGGCGATCCAAGCGCCCACACACTGTGGATGAACATGATGCAGAATGACGACTTTGGGAATTTTTCTACACTTCTCAAAGATGTGACGCTGAGTCCAGCCATGGGCAACTATTTAGACATGGCGAACAATGACGGCTGCACCGGATGTGCGCCGAACGAAAACTACGCCCGCGAAGTTCTGCAACTTTTCTCCATCGGACTTGTTCAACTCAATCCCGATGGCACGCCCCAAGTCGACGGATCCGGAGTGCCGCTGCCGTCATATGATCAAGACACGATCGAAGGTTTTGCGCATACCTTTACTGGCTGGTCTTACCCGCCGAAGCCGGGGAAATCCGCGTCATTCTATTCGGAGCCGTATTTCAGCGGTCCAATGGTTTCTTTCGAAAACCATCATGACAAAGGTTCCAAGCAGTTACTGAACGGAACGATCGTTGCTGCGGGCGGTACCGCCCAAGCCGATTTGGACGCCGCGATGCAGAGCATTTTCAATCATCCCAACGTCGGGCCATTCATTTCGTCGCAGCTGATTCAAAAGCTGATCACGAGCAATCCCAGCCCTGAGTATGTCGGCCGAGTGACGCAGGTTTTCAACGACAACGGGCAAGGCATTCGTGGCGATTTGAAAGCGGTGATTTCCGCGATCCTGCTGGATCCGGAAGCTCGTCGAGGCGATGATTCCGCGCAGGTGCAGGCATCGGACGGGAAACTCAAAGATCCCGTGTTGCACATCTTGTCGATGCTTCGTGCCCTCAAGGCAACTACCGATGGCGATCAGTTGATGTACTACGCCGCGGATATGCGCCAGGAGCCGTTCAACCCTCCGAGCGTTTTCAACTTCTTTCCTCCAGATAACGTAATTCCGGGCACTACCCTTCGGGGTCCCGAGTTCAAGATCTTCAACCAGACCACGACAACATCTCGCATTAACTTCGTGAACAGCTTGGTCTACGGCAACGTAGGCGCCAACACCAAAACAGATATTTCAGGCTATGTCGCTGTTGCAGGGGATGTAAACGCACTGATCGACGCTGTTGCCGGGGTTCTTGTTCACGGCCAGTTGTCAGCTGACGCTCGGAATACGCTCGTCAGTGCCTTATCTGCAATACCCGACAACACACGTCGAGCGAAGGCAGCGATCTATCTCATCGGAAGCGCGTCGCAAGCACAAGTACAGCACTAGAACGACGGCAGGGAAAGGCAAGCAGGAGGAGAACTGAAATGCGCAAAATGTCACGACGTGATTTTCTGAGAAACACCTGCTGCACAGCAGCCGCCGGAATGGCTGCTGCGAATTTCAGCCGGCTTGGCCTCATCAACGCGATGGCCCAGAGCTCTTCCGACTACAAGGCCTTGGTGTGTGTTTTTCTGTTTGGCGGCAATGACGCGAATAATCTTATTGTTCCCTTGAACGCCCCGGACTACGCGAACTACGCGAAAATTCGAGCCAAGCTTGCCATTGCTCAAGGCAGCTTGCTTCCGGTGACCCCGACGAGCGTAGGCTTGCCGTTCGGTCTTCATCCGCGCATGTCGGAACTGCGCGCTCTGTTCAACAATAAACAGGCTGCCGTTTTGGCCAATGTAGGCACACTCGTTCGCCCAACGACGCGTGCGCAATTCAGGGCCAGGCAAGTCGCGCTACCCTCCAATCTCTTCTCGCACTCTGACCAGCAGCAACAAATGCAGACCGCTGCCCTCGATCGAATGGGAGAAATCGGTTGGGGCGGTCGTCTTGCTGACAAAATGCAGGCGATTTATGGTGGGAACTTTCCAATCACGATTTCGCTCTCGGGTACCTCAGTATTCGCAGAGGGCCTCAGCGCCCGCCCGATCGAAGCCAGTGGAAATCCCACGCAAGCGTTGAGTGGCTTCAGCGGTTCGAGCGAAGACAATGCCCGCATGGGTGCGTTGCAAAGTCTTCTGACGTTCGACACCGGCCTCTCGCTGATTCAATCCGCGAGTTCAGTCACTTCGAATGCTTTGCAGGACACAAAGACTCTCGCCAATGCGCTGGCTTCGGGTAGCGCGCTCGCCACAGCTTTTCCGAATTCATATCTTGGCGGGCAACTTAAGCAAGTGGCCAAGATTATTCAGGTGCGTGCTGCACTCGGCTTACAGCGCCAAATTTTCTTCGTCTCTACTGGCGGTTTCGACACGCACAGCGATCAGCTTCCACAGCAAGACAACCTCTTTCGCGATATCAGTCAATCGATGAATG
>Ga0157369_10002120_pt1 | contig 23917 bp, 14 predicted proteins | sample C25metaG_FD_113461 | JGI IMG/M metagenome (GOLD analysis project Ga0157369, IMG submission 113461) | Corn rhizosphere microbial communities from Kellogg Biological Station, Michigan, USA - C2-5 metaG | ecosystem: Host-associated > Plants > Roots > Rhizosphere > Soil | place: USA: Michigan... | reverse complement strand
GACGCCGCTGCTGTTCATGGGACAGGAGTGGGACGAGCCATCGCCCTTCCAGTTCTTCACCAGCTTCAGCGATGAAGCGCTGAAGAAGGCGGTCCGCGAAGGACGGCGAAGCGAGTTCGCCGGGTTTGACTGGAAGGACGTTCCCGATCCGGAAGATCCCGAAACCTTCAAGCACTCGCACATCGATTGGGAATACGGCCTGCGCGGGAACAGTCCGATGCTGCGGTGGTATCGGGATCTGATCGCGCTGCGGAAGAAGATCTACGGCGTCGGGACGGTGCAAGCCGCGTCTCCGAACGCCTCGACTCCCAATCCTTCGCGCTCTTGCCTGGCCACTCTGCTGGACGACGGCGCTGTGATTCGCGTCGAGATCCCGCGCGCGCCCGCGAATGAAGCCCCGCGCTTACTAGTTCTCGCCTCGCTCAAGCCAGGCGCAAAGTTCGAAGCCGGCGAAGGCTGGAAAGAATTGCTGTGCCAGGACGAAGACGGCTATCGCGTCGCGGTGTACGAGCGCGAGAGCTGATCCGTCCTATGGACGCGGCGGCGGTGCGTTGGACGATGGCGTCGGCCGACCGTCGATGGTGACGGGCTCCATCAGTTCGGTTCGGGTTCCATCGGGATCGTAGAGGTTTGCCTGTCGCTTGCGGTTCTTGCCCGTGCGCACCTCGATGGCTCGCGTATAGCCGTTCGCAGTGGCGCGACTACGCAGATCCGCTGCGGCCTTTTCGATGTCCGGAACTTCCAGGCAAATGTGGTTCTGCGATCCGCGCCGCTCGGACGACGGCAGGTCGCGGTAGAGCATCAGTTCCACGTAGTCATCGCCATCGGGCACACGCAGATTGATCCAGCTCAGCTCCGTGTCGTTGGAACTGCCGCGCCAGAACTCGGTGAACCCGAGGATGTCTTCATAAAAGCGCGTGGACGCGGACACTGACCCAACGGTAAAGCCGGCGTGCATCATGCGTTTGGACACGCGCTGCGCGGGCATGTCCTTTCCGCGATGCTGTGCGGTCCAGCCATCCGGCGCGTACTGCACGAACTCGACGCCATGCCCGTCGGGATCGCGGACAGTAAAGTTCAGATTTCCGATCTTGCCCTTCGCGACCGCCGCCGGAACCTGGACGCCGCGAGACGCCAGGTACTCGCGCATGCGCGCGGCATCGTCGGTGTAAAACGCGATGTGATTCAGCTGCCCGTCGCCGGTGGGAGGGTCGGCAAACAACTCCACGTACTGGTTGTCATTGATCTTGACGAAGGCGATGCGGTCCGCGCCGTCGTCGCGTTTCAGCGAATACGGTTCGGCGAAGCCGAGCAAGCCCGTGTAAAAAGCGCGGGCTTTCGGCAGATCGCTGACATAGAAGGCCACATGGGCGACGCCCAGGATCTTCGGCCGCTCAATCTTGCGTTGGGCGATGAGCGGCCGGACGGCAACAAGCGCAATGACAAACGCGAGCGCGGTGACGCGCTTCGTCATGCGTAGCGATCCTCTTTATCCGCGAGGACGCGCGCCGATTCCGGTGTCACGCGCTGCCGGTTGCGGTACGCGACATTCGCCATGTGCGCCGCCATCGCTGAGCGATAGCCGAGTTCCACGGGTGCGTTCGGCGTTTGTCGCGAGCGCACGCAGTCGATGAAGTTCGCCATGTGATTCTGGTCGGGAGCTTCGCCCGTCAGTTCCACGCCGTTGGGCCGGTTCTTCGGTTCGGGGAAATAGAAGACGCCGGAACGAGACCGTCCGCTGGTTCCCCTCACCATGTCGTTCTCACCGCTTGCGTATTCGACCGCGCCGTCGCTGCCGAGCAGGCGCTGGCCGAGCCCGAAGTGGGCGTTGTTGAAGCGCGATTGCCACGTCACAACCATGTCATTGGGGAAATCCATCGTGACACTGATCGTGTCCGGAACCTCGCGGCCGTCTTTTTCGGAGAAGACACCGCCCGACATGTAGGCTGCGGTCGGAACCGGCAGATCGAGCACCTTCATGATCCACGACACCTGGTGAACCATGTTCTCGGTGAGATTGCCGCCGGAGAACTCCCAGAACAAACGCCAGTTCATGAACTTGTAAGCGTCGAACGGCCGCGCCTTGCGGCCATTGAGGAACGCATCCCAATTCACGTTCGCGGCCGTGCAATCGGACGGCACCGAGCGGACCCACTGTCCCTGGCCGTGCGGCGTGTTGCGGCCCATCCACATATCGATTTGGGCGATCTTGCCGACGAGCCCGTCGGCGATCCATTTGCGCGCGTCGGTGACCGAGCCGAAGCTCGCCCACTGCGTGCCGACCTGCACCACCTGTTTCGAATTCAGGGCTGTCTGCCGGCATTGCTCCGCCTCGGACATCGACCACGTCATCGTCTTTTCGCAGTACAGATCTTTGCCTGCGGCGATCACGTCGAGAAAGTGCCGGGCGTGGCAGTGCAGCGGCGTGGCCACGATCACGGCATCGATGTCCTTCATCTCCAGCAGGCGGCGGTGATCGTTGAGCGTGCGAATGCCGGGAGCGAGCTGTTGCGCGTGATCGCGATGCCGGCTGTAGATGTCGGCGATGGCGACCAGTTCCGCGTTGGGGACCTTCAGCACCTGCCCCAGCAGTTCCGTGCCGCGTCCTCCGACACCAATCATGCCCACTCGCACGCGATCGTTGGCGCCAAGCACGCGCGATGGAGAGACGGCGAGAAACGCTGCCGTCCCAGCGGCCGTACCAAGAAAGTCACGACGATTGATCTTGTGGTCTGGCATATGCACCCTCCGCGGCCGCTTGCGCCGCAATTGCAGTTAGCACGCAATAAGAGAGGGAGTTTACCGCTTTTCCGACGCCGCGCCATCTTCTGCAACGCCTGGTCACACCACGAAAGTGCATTTCAATGGATGAAATCGTATGTCATTCTGCTTGACAGCGCTTGCCGAAATTGAGAGCGTGCCCGAAACCCAAGTCGTCCCACGGGGTCAGACTTCCGCTGCCGGAGGATTCGTATGCGCAAGACCGCTTGCTTTGTCGCATCGTTGTGCCTGATTGCCCTTCTTCTGCCTGTGATGCTCAGCGCGCAGGCTGTAAACGCGACCCTTGTCGGGACCGTCACCGATCAATCCGGCGCCGTCGTCGGTGGCGCCAACGTTGTCGCCCGCGAAGTCGCGACCGGCGTGAGCCGCACTACCACGACGAACGCCAGCGGTAACTACGTCTTCTCCAACGTTCCGCCGGGCGTTTATGCAGTGGAGGTTGAGGCGCAGGGTTTTAAGAAGACAAGCCGTCCGCAGACCAACGTCGAAGTCAACAGCTCGGTGCGTGTCGACTTTTCGCTCGAACCCGGCGCGGTAAGCCAGACTGTGGAAGTGACCGGGGCGACGCCGCTCCTGCAAACCGAGCGTGCCGACATCGTCCAGACCGTCGAAACCGCACAGCTCGCGCAACTGCCGGTTGGCGGCGCCGTGCGAAACTTCCAGGGATTGCTGGCGCTGGTGCCCGGAACGGTGCGTCCGCACCGCGATCACTCCGAATTCTTCAACGCGCAGGACAGCCTCTCGACCGAGGTCAACGGCCAATCGCGCGAATTCAACCAGCTCCTGATCGAAGGCGTGAACGACGACGAGCGGACAGGATTGCTTCAGGTTTACATCCCGCCGACGGAAGCCATCGAGACGGTGAACGTCAGCACCAGCAACTACACGGCGGAATTCGGACGCGCGGCCGGCGCCGTGACCAACGTCATCCTGAAGTCCGGAACCAACGACTTCCACGGTTCGCTCTATGAGTACAACCGCGTGAGCGCATTGCAGGCGCGGTCATGGAGCAACCGGCCCCCCGCGCCACTGGCCCGCACCACCTACAACTACTACGGCGGCAGCATCGGCGGCCCGATCATCAAGAACAAGACGTTCTTCTTCTTTGACATGCTGCACATCTCCGACGTGCGCGGACAGTTCAACCTGTTCACGGTCCCGACGGACGCATTCCGCGCCGGGGACCTGAGTGCGGGCGGCAGCCCGATCTACAACCCGTATACCGGCAACTCCGACGGTGTCGGCCGGGCACAGTTCCAGTGCGACGCGGCAGGGAATCCGATCACGCCGAATGCGCAGGGTGTTCAGCAGACGGGCACGGCATGCGCGAAAATTCCGCTGAGCATGATCAGTCCGATCACCCAGAAGATCCTCGCCCTGGTGCCGCACGCGCAGTCCACTGCGCTGACGAACAATCTCCAGCTCAACACGCAGCTGAAGAAGAACCCGACCTCGTTCGACGTCAAGATCGACCACAACTGGACGGAAAAGGATCGAATTGCCTTCCGATTCAGCCGCTCGGTGCAGGACGTGTTCCAGTCGCCGGCGTACGGGATTGCCGGCGGTCCCGCGAACGGCGGATTCCAGGGCACCGGTCTGCAACATGAGCAGAGCGGCGCCATCAACTACACGCGCGTCTTCACGCCGACATTGATCATGGAAATGCGTGCCGGCATCAACCATTACCGCAACATCTCGCAACAGTCGGACTACGGCACCGATGCTTCCGCTAAGCTCGGAATTCCGGGCATCAACCTCGACAACTTTACGAGCGGCCTCGCGACGATGGACGTGCAAGGCGGCTTCTCGAGTCCAATGGTCGGCTACTCGGCTTCGGAACCGTGGGATCGCGGTGAGGTCATGCTGAACCTGACCAACACCTGGACGAAGATCCACGGCAATCACACCTTCAAGTGGGGTGCCGACATCCGGCGCCTCCGTGACGAACTGGTGCAGGGCCAGACGTTCTCACCGCGCGGACGCTTCCAGTTCGGTACCGGCACGACCTCGATCACAGGCTCGAAGACGAGCATCGCGAATAACATGGCTTCCTTGTTGCTCGACTTCCCGACGAACGTGGGACGCGACATCGCCCCGATCTCCGGCTCCTGGCGCGAGACGGAAATGTTCTTCTATGGCCAGGACACGTGGCACGCCACCAACAAGCTGACGATTGACGCCGGCCTGCGGTGGGAGCTGTGGCGTCCGCCGACGCCGAGCCGTCCCGGCCGTTGGTCGAACTATGACTACACCCGTAACGTGCTCGTGCTGGCCGGCATTGAAGGCAATCCGATGAACCTGGGGCGCAAGTTCTACATGAATAACTTCGCGCCGCGGTTCGGATTGGCCTACCGGTGGAACGACAAGACCGTATTCCGCAGCGCGTTCGGAATCAGCTATGCGCCGTTCACGAATAACCAGTACGCATTCAACTACCCGTTGCGTTCGAACCAGGGTTCCAGCACCAACCTCTCGAACTCTCTGCCCTTCCTGCAGGGCGTCCAGGTCAGGATGGTTACTGGAATCCCCGCGGCCCCGGCGATTGCCACACAGCCAGGCGGCCTGGTCGCAGTGCGAGCGAACGAGGATTACTTCACCGTCGACAAGAAGTTCCACCAACCCTACGTTGAATCGTTCAACTTCTCGGTTCAGCGCATGTTGCCGTGGGACTTTGTCCTCGACACTGCCTATGTCGGGAATCTCGGCAGGAGAATCCCGGTGTCGGTCGACCTGAACTCCGTCTGCGCTCTCGCGATGGCAAACGACGCCACGGCCTGCGCCAACCACGTCAGCCCGGCCGTCAACACGGCAACCGGCGCTACGCTGCCAACGTGCCAGTTCCGGGCGATCTGCAACCAGCTGCCCAATACGACAACGGCGGCCGACCCTGCATTCGGGGCATTTGGCCGTACCAATGCCGTCAATTTCCTCTTCAAGCCGACGACGTCGAACTACAACTCGCTGCAAGTCAAGCTGGACCGCAGGTTCAGGGGTGGGCTGCTCTTGAAGACGGCGTACACCTTCGGCAAGGAATTGGCGTATCGTGCCGACGCCGGTGCCGACGACGGGAGGGGTGCCGGGTTCAATTATCTCGATTTCCAGCGCAATTACACCGTCATGAGCCGGCAGCGGAAGCACACGTTCGTAGAGAGCTTCGTCTACGATCTGCCGTTCGGCCGCGGCAAGCGCTGGATGCAGTCGGGTCCGGCGGCGTACATCATCGGCAACTGGACACTCGGCGGCATCGTCACCCGCATGAGCGGTCTCCCGATGCAGTTCAGCGCGAACGGTAACTCGCTCAATGCGACTGGATCGGCGCAGTACCCGATCCAGATCGCGCCTTTCCACTCACTCGGCCACATTTCTCCGATCAGTGGCGGCTTCTGGTTTGACCCGACGTCGTTCTGCCCGGTCTCGATCACTGCCCAAGCGACCCTGGCGAACGGCACCACGGTCAATTCAGCCTGCGCCGGAGCCCTGGGTTTCAACTTCACGAATGCTGCGGCCGGCAAGTTGGGCAATATGAGCCGCTACGCATTCTCCGGTCCGGGATTCTTCAACTTCGACGCTTCCGTTTCGCGGAAGTTCCCAATCCGCGAGCGCATGGGCCTGGAATTCCGCCTGGAAGCCTTCAGCGTGACCAATACTCCGCAGTTCAGCCTCCCGAACGTCGACATCACCAGCTCGAACTTCGGCAAGGTGACGGGAGTGGACGGCGGCAACCGCAGCCTGGAGATGAGCGCTCGATTCACCTTCTAGCGTTCGAATCACTAGTAATGTACGAGGAGGGCCGCCGAAGGGCGGCCCTTTTCTTGTTGAGGAAGGGCGTTCGCCATGAAGAGCCTGTCATGCGGATGGCAGGGAGAACCGCGATCCGCTGCTAATAGCGGAACGTCCACCGCAGTTTGATCGCGATCAGGTCGGACGACGGCACCAGGTTCAGATCGTGGGGATCTCGTATCAGCCGCTGCCATCCGCGATTCCACACAATGAACAGATCGTTGCCGGGACGAATAGTCCAGCGCAAGCGTGTATTGGTGCCGACGTTCCGCGATTCCGTGTCGTACTGCACAAAGCTGGAGAGCGAAAGATTGGGACTCCAGAAGTAGGAGCCCTTCAACTGCCACAGCCGCTGCACGAAATTGCCTTCGCGGAGACGAGCGAAGTCATTCTCCATCTCGACATCGAATTGCCAATGCGCTCCCGGCGGCGCGAAGCGCACGTAATTCTCCTGCTGAGTCAGATGGCCGTCATAGAACGTGCCGAACCACGTGGTGGTTCCGGCTTGCAACGTGCGGTGCGCGCTGCTCTGCGCCTCAAACCGGCCGCGGGTGAAGTCGTAAGAGCCGGGAGGAATAACAACTCCGGGCGAAATCTCGAACGGAGCCGTCAATGTCTCGTGATGCGGATAGTAGTTGAGCTCAAAGCGGTCGCCCGTCTCCATTCGCACATTGATGGGCGCAAAGAAGTAACTCCACGACTCTACGTTGCCCCTGAGGTCCGTGACGAAGTTAAATTCGTTCTCCACGAAGGCCTGCCGGATCCACCCCAACGGGCCGTTCTTCTTGGGCCTTGGTTGCCACGCGCAGTACGCGCTCGACTGCCGTGTGCCGGGACGCGGCAGGAAGCCGAGAGCGGGATCGAGCGCGTCACCGTAGCTATTGAGCGACGTTGCGCAATCCCACAGGTCGTTCGGATAATCCAACTTGAAGCCCCAGCCTTGACGGCTTCCCGGACCCACGTCGCCTTGACTGCGCGCGGCCCATCCGCCGATGAAAAGGTTCTTGTCACCACGGAACGTCGAAGTCCGCCATACGCCGTCGAAGCCGACCAGCGTGTTGCTTCGCTGCGCCGTCGGATCGCCATTGGTCACGATCATTCCCAGTCGCAGGTGCTGGTCGACGTCGTAGGAAATCCGGCTCGCCATCAGGTTCGTGCTCGGCACAACCGCCGATGGGAGTCCAAGGTCCTGCACCACGTCCGCGGGAACGGTCGTTTCGCGAGTCTGCACGTCGAGCAAGGCGACGTTCCACTTGCCAACCCGGCCGTTCAGCTTCACGCCTCCATCGAGAGGAACTTGAGCGCCGTCGATCAGGCCGATGTTCCGGCTGAAGAAGGGGATGAACTGCTCGTTCAAGCCCAGCCCGAACTCATATTGATTCGCGCCCTCGAGAAAGAATGAGCGCTTCTCGGGAAAGAAGAGCGGGAAGCGCGTGAGATTGATCTGCCGCGAGTCGGCCTCTGTCTCGGCGAAGTCGGTGTTGGCGGTGAACACCGTCACCAGTTGCGGCGTGATCTTCCACGTAAAATCGCCGCCCGCCGCCGCCTGCCAGGCATAGCCCGAGCCTCCGAAGTGCGATGTGCTGCGACCGGTGAGATAGGGCGCAAAATCAAGACCTCGTCCTTGCTCCAGCGCGGCGACGCCCGTCAACTGGCCTGCCCGGCTGAAATCAAAGAACTTCGCGTCGAGGGCAGGCGACGACCACACGAGTACCTGCCGTTCGCGTGGCACCACCCGTTCCAGGTTGAGGTTCCATGCGGCCAGGCCGCGCGTAAAGCTGAGAGTGCGAGTCGGGATTGCTATCTCGGCTGTCCAACCGTCGGCTGTCCGCTGCGTGCGAGCGTCCCAAATACCGTCCCAATCGAGCGACGAGCTCTCGGGACCCGAGATCAGCCCGTCCTCGCGCGCGCCGGCAGCATTGATCTCAAAAAAGTACCCGGTGCGGCGGTCCCCATAAGGATCGAGCGCGATGGCGACAAAATCGTCGCCGCTCAAGTCCGGGTCGCGCTGCATACTGTGAATGGCGATACGCCCTGGCTCAGGATCGTGGCAGATGAAGCCGAAATACAAAGCGTCCTTCGAGGCCAGGACGCGCACCTCGGTGGAAAAGGATGTCGCCGATCCCGGGTTTGGCGACTGCTGCGTCAGGTAGAGGACGGGAGCAGCCTTCCACTCCGGCTCATCCAGATGACCATCGAGGGTAATCTTCAAATCGCGTTTCGGCACGACGGCGGCAAGGGGAGCATCGGCCGCTAATGCAGTGGCGGAGAGGAGCAACAGCACGGCCGGTAAAGGCAAGCGTAGTCTCATCAGACTGGTACCGGATAAGGTCAAACGTAACACAGGGTCTTCGTGCCGCCAGTGATTGAGCCGCGTGGGTTCCATATTGCGCGCGCGTATTGACTTCGCCGTTGCGCCCGCCTAGGCTGGCGCGTTTCCTACAGGAGGTCTCATGCGGCGCATCGTTCACGGATTGGTGTTTCTGCTGGCCGTCGCGTTGGTTTCGATTCCCGCGGCGGCGCAGCTTACCGAAGCGGAAAAGACGGCAATTCTTCTCGATCGCTACAACGTGGTCGCCAACCTGACTTACACCACTCAAAGCGGGACCGATCTGAAGCTTGACGTCTATCTGCCGCCGACGCCGCCGGGGACGGCCGCGAATGCGCCGCGTCCGCCGATTCCTGTCGTCGTGGAGATTCACGGCGGAGGCTGGGTCGCGGGGACGAAAGAAGGATCGGCGCTCACGGTGCTGCCGTACCTGCAGATGGGCTTCGCGGCGGTGAACGTGGAGTATCGGCTTGCGAAGGTCGCGCTGGCGCCGGCCGCGGTCGAAGACTGCCGCTGCGCGCTGCGCTGGGTACTGCGCAATGCCAAGCGCTACGGATTTGACACCAGCAAGATCGTGGTGACCGGCGGATCCGCGGGCGGACACCTGGCGCTTACCACGGGCATGCTGCCCGCGTCGGCGGGACTCGATCGCGAGTGCGCCGTGGGCGGCACGCCCAATGGCTGGGAAGATCCGGGCGAGCAGGGCGAGATGAAGGTGGCGGCGATCGTGAACTGGTTCGGGATCACCGACGTCCCGGCGATGCTGGATGGGCCGGAAGGACGCGGGTACACGGTGCAGTGGTTCGGGTCTCTGCCGAACCGCGAAGAGATCGCGCGGCGCGTCTCGCCGATGACCTACGTGAAGGCTGGAGTGCCACCGGTGATTACCATTCACGGCGACAAGGACACTCTGGTACCGCACGCGCAAGCGGAGCGGCTGCACGCGGCGCTGCAAAAGGCGGGCGTCCCGAACAAGCTCATAACGATTCCGGGCGGCGGGCACGGCGGCTTCAGCGCCGACGAGACGATCACCGCCTTTGAGGCGATCAAGCAGTTCCTGATCGAGCAGAAGGTGATGGCGAAGTGAGTGGCGGGCGGAGCGATCCGGCTGCGCCTGTTAAAATCGAGTGTTGGCCGCTGAAGCGCAGCCAGCACCGATGGACATTTCACTCATCCGCAACTTTGCCATCATCGCCCATATCGACCATGGGAAGAGCACGCTTGCGGACCGCCTGCTCGAACTAACCGGCGCGCTCTCCGCGCGCGAGATGCAGGCGCAGGCCCTCGACACAATGGACCTGGAGCGCGAGCGCGGCATTACCATCAAGGCGCACGCCGTCCGCATGGAATACACCGCGCACGACGGCAAGACCTACCAGCTGAACCTGCTCGACACACCGGGCCACGTGGACTTCTCCTACGAAGTTTCGCGCTCGCTGGCATCGTGCGAGGGCGCGCTGCTGCTGGTGGACGCGTCGCAGGGCGTGGAAGCGCAGACGCTCGCCAACGCTTACCTGGCGATCAATCACGGGCTGGAGATCATTCCCGTCATCAACAAGATCGACCTGCCGAGCGCGGACATCGAGCGGACAAAAGAAATGATTGAGTCGGCGGTGGGACTCGACGCCAGCCATGCGCTGCCCATCAGCGCCAAGACGGGCGAAGGCGTGCCCGAGGTGCTGGAAGAGATCGTCAAGCGCGTCCCGCATCCCAAGGGCAAGGCGGACCTGCCGCTGCAGGCGCTGATCTTCGATTCCTGGTTTGACGCGTACCGCGGCGTCATCGTGTTCGTCCGCGTCTTCGAGGGCACCATCCGTAAGGGTGACAAGGTACGGCTGTGGTCGAACAAGAAGACGTTCGACGTGGAAGCGCTCGGCGTGCAGATGCCGAAGCCGGTGGAGATCGACGAACTCGGCGCAGGTGAAGCGGGCTTCGTGATCCTGAACATCAAGACGGTGTCGGACGCGAAGATCGGCGACACGATCACGCACGAGGAACATCCATCGCTGGAGCCGCTGCCCGGCTTCCAGGAACTGAAGCCGATGGTATTCGCCGGGCTCTACACAGTGGACGCGCACGAGCACACGCTGCTGCGCGAGGCGCTGGAGAAGCTGCGGCTGAACGATTCGTCATTCTTCTTCGAGCCGGAGAGCTCGGCGGCGCTGGGATTCGGCTTCCGGTGCGGCTTTCTGGGGCTCCTCCACATGGAGATCATCCAGGAGCGGCTGGAGCGCGAGTACAACCTGGCTCTGATCACGACGGCGCCCGGCGTGCGGTTCCGCGTCACGCTGACCGACGGAAACCTCGCCGAGGTGAACAATCCGTCAAAGTGGCCGAACCCGACCGAGATCGAAAAGATCGAAGAGCCGATCATCACCGCGGTGATCCTGACCAACGAAGAGTATGTCGGCGGGATCCTGAAGCTGGTGGAAGAGAAACGCGGCAAGCAGAAGAACTTCGAGTACGTCAGCTCGACGCGCGTCATGCTCACCTACGAGCTGCCGCTGAACGAGATCGTGCTCGACTTCTACGACAAGCTGAAGACGGTGTCGCGCGGCTACGCGTCTCTCGACTATCACCTCTCGGGCTGGTGGGAGTCGCCGATGGTGAAGCTCGACATCCTGGTTGCGGGCGATCCGGTCGACGCGCTGTCGATCATCGTGCACAAGGACTTCGCCTACGATCGCGGCCGCGCGCTGGTGACGAAGATGCGCCAGTTGATTCCCCGCCAGATGTTCGAGGTGGCGATCCAGGCGTCGATTGGATCGAAGGTGATCGCGCGCGAAACGGTGGCCGCGATGCGCAAGAACGTCATTGCCAAGTGTTACGGCGGCGACATCTCCCGCAAGCGCAAGTTGCTGGAAAAACAGAAGGAAGGCAAGCGCCGGATGAAGCGCATCGGCAAGGTCGATATCCCGCAGGAAGCCTTCCTGGCGGTGCTCCGCGTCGGCGAGGAAAGCTCGTGACGCGAGGTAGGTGGTAGGTTTTTCCTAGTGTCTGTGGATAACCTTGTGGAAGACCTCGGCGCAAGCCCGCGTGGGACGCGCCCTTTCAGTTACTTACACTCTTTGCCCCGCTAGCGCGGCACATTCCATCCTTCTGATTTGAAACGAGTTGCTGCTGGCGCAATGGTCCGCTTCGCGATGTTAATCGGAAGTTAAATGGCCCTTTGGCCACCCTCGTGTTTTTGCACACCTAGAGGTCCACAATCACGCCGTGGAAGCGCATTTTCGGCGGGAAATGGCGCTTTGGTGGCGCTCATTTCGGGAAAAACAAAGGCCGCCCCTGTGGGCGGCCTTTGGATTCCAGAGTGCCGAAAGCGAACCGTTACGGCTTCTTAGTAGGAGGTGCCGTAGAGGAAGCCGGAGTCGGCGTGGTGCGAGGAGCCCCACCGGTCGGACGCGTCCCGCCCGGGTTCGTAGAACTCGTCTTGGGAGCATTCGGAGCATTGGGCTGAGCAGCCACACCCGAGGCGGCGTTGTAGAGGTTCACGACCTGGTCCGTCACGTCGACGTTGGCCAGGTTGGCCCAGAGCACGCCACTCTGCGGATTGCTGACGTCGAGGATCACGGCAAAGCCGCCATCCTTGGCGTACTTGTCGAGCGTCTGCATGAACTTCTGGCCGATGCGGTTGTAGATATCGTTCTGCTCGCCCTGGAAGTCCTGCTGCGCGGCTTCAAGCTGGGTCTGCAGGTCGCGCTGTTCCTTTTCGATCTGCTTCTGCAGGGTGGCCTTGGCTTCGTCGTTCATCTTGTCGCCCTGCGCGGCGAGGGTCTTCTTGTCGGTATCGAGCTGCTGGCCGGCCTTCTGAAGCTCAGCCTGCTTGGGCTGATACTTGGTTTCGAGCGCCACGAAATCGCGCTTGCCTTCGTTGGTGCCGAGGATCGCGTCCTGCATGCGGATGATGCCGACCTTGGTCGGCGGCGCGACGGAGCCGGCAGGGGCCGTCTGAGCGTAGGCAGCCAGAGACATGAGAGTGACGGCGAGGGTGAAAAACACTGTGAACTTGCGGTTCATTGCTTGTTTGGACTCCTTGGAGCACTCCTGGAATTCGCTGAAACTTCCGGGCAGGTTCAGGCTTCCTGCGGACGAACTGAGCCTTTCAGGGTGCGGATAACGAACATTATAGGTGGGTTTCTGGTTGAGCGTCAAACCGTCCATTGGCGATTTGCGATTGCCGATTTGCGATTTGAGGCCCATGGCAAGCCCTCGGAGGGAACGGTCGACTGGGTGGTTCTTGCAAGCCGCCTCTGACAGTCGCAAATCACAACTCGCGAATCGCAAATGGGCTAGAAGGTCGTGCTGACGGTGAAGCGGAAGGTCTTGCGCGGCTCCAGCAGCTTGTAATCGGTGCCGTAGGTGGCCAGCGCTTGCTGGAAGGAGAAGTCGCCCGCGCCGCCCGCAGGGAACATGTTACGGGTGATCTGGGCGGGATTGGCGGCAAAGCGATCCATGCGCAGCGCGTTGTAGGCCCAGTAGATACGGAACGGCGCATTGATGATTGGCATCATCACCTGGAGTTCCAGGCCGGTAGAGATGCGCGGCTGCCAGTTGGTACCGCCAACCGGCTTGAGATCGCCGCTGAACTTGAAAGACTGGCCGCCGACGCAGTTGAAGCTGGCGTCGAGGCTGGGGCAGCCGAAAAGCGTTCCGTTCAGCGAAGCGAGGTTTTCGGGATTCAGCTTCAACTGGCTCTGGCGGGCGATGGAGTTCAGCCCGACATCGCTGAAGATCGCGACCACCACCGGGTGAGCGATGACGATGCGGTATTCCAGGTTTCCGACCACGCTGGTGTCGCCGCCGGGGAAGACCAGGCGCTGGATCGGAATGGGAACGGTAATGTTGCCGCGCCGCGGATTCGACGGGTCCTTGGGAACGCCGGAGCAGTTGCCGCCGGTGTTGACGCAGGGATCGTCGGGATTGATGAGCGGGTAGTTGACCGTGTCGACCAGGTACGCGATCGGCGAGACGGTGCGGATGTCGAAGCCGCGGATGTCGTTTTCCCCGCCGAGGTAGAAGCGCTCGAAAGGCGGAGCCACGCGCCCGCTGTAGCCGGTGATGAAGGCCGACTGGATGTGGTACGCCAGTACGTTGTGGCCTTCCTTGTTCGGCTTGAACAGCTTCATCGGGATGAACTGCTTGTAGTCGATGACGGGCCGAATGGAGCGCACCGTGCCGCCCAGGCCGGAGACGTCCGTCGAGACGAAGAAGCTCTTGCCGCTGCTCGGATTGAAAGTCCCGTTCACGCTGTTGAAGGTGAAGACGGGAATCACCTTGCTGGTGACGATGCCCTTCAGGGCGTTCGGTCCGGCGAAGTTGCGGAATGCCAGCTGCTGGAAGAGCTGCGTGGAGGCGTCGCTGAAGGTCTGGATGCTGGAGACGTCGTAGGAATATGTGAGGCCGACGCGCTTCAGCGAGCGGCGCAACGGATAGCTGGACGTTACGGTGAAGCCGGTGTCGGACTGCGTGTAGTTCTGCAGCAGGTTCAGGGTCGCGGTGGGCAGGTTCAACTTCTGGCCGGCAAGCAGGTTGTACTGCTTGGCCTCGTTGTAGTTGAACTTGCGGGTAAAGATGGTGAAGCCCATCTGCAGCGGGCGGTCGAACATGTACGGCTCGGTGAAGCCGAAGACGAGGTCGCGCTGCAGGTTGCCGACATCGGCTTGCACGCTCAGCGTTTCGCCCAACCCGAGGAAGTTGTTGGTCGAGTAATTGAGCCCGATGAACGAACCGGAGAGGCCGCTCACGCCGCCGGTGAGGCCGATCGAGTTCTTACCCTTTTCCGTGACCTTGAGCGTGACGTCGACGGTGTTGTTCTGGTTGTTGGTCTTGATCTCGGCGTCCTGCTCGGACTTGAGCGGGTTGAAATAATTCAACTGATTCAGGCGCAGGATGCTGAAGTCGAGCAGCTGCGAGTTGTAGACCTGGCCTTCTTCGAGGGCGAACTCGCGGCGGATGACCTTGTCGCGCGTCGTTGTGTTGCCCGTGAACTCGATGCGCCGGACGAAGAACTGCTTGCCCTCGTCCAGGTCCCAGTCGAGAGTAATCAGCTTCTTCTCTTCATCAATCTTGGTGTCAGGAATCGAGGTGAAGTTGATGTAGCCGAGCTGCGTGTAGGCCTTGCGCAGGTTTTCGATGCCCTTGCGGACGGCCTCGGAGTTGAAAATCTCGCCGTCTTTCAGCGGAATGAGCCGGCGCAGCGCCTCGGTATTGGTGACCGCCTTGTTGCCGCTGAAGTTGATCTTGGCCAGGCGGTAGCGGTCGCCTTCGGAGATCGGGATGGTGATGTCCACGCGCTTGCCCGGCTTGCGCAGCGCGGGAATGGCATTCAGCGGACCGAGCAAAAGGTATTGCGCAAGTCCGGGGTGGCTGTCGCGAATCTTGGTCTCGGGATCCTCAACGATGGCCTTGAAGTATCCCTTGCTCTGGTAGCCGAGGATGCGGATGCGCTCCTGGTCTTCCGAGAGCTTCGTGGCGTCGTAGGTGCGCGCGAAGATGTTCTCCAGGAAGATGGAGTGCGGGATGCCGATGGGCTTGGTGTTGTGCATCGTGCTGCGCAGGTAACGGCTCTTCAGCGCGTGATTACCCACGAACTTGATGCGCCCGACCTTGACCTTCGGTCCTTCCTTCACCACGAACGTGACGCCGACCGCCGCCGGTGGAATGGGACGGATCTCGGTGCGGATGGTCGCGAACTGGTGGCCGTGCTCGGAGAGCAGTTCCTTCAGCACCACCTCGGCCTTCTTCACCTTGGTGGGATCGTACTGGCTCTCCTGCGTGAGTCCGACCTTGCGCTCCTTGAAGCGATCGAGCACGTCCGACTGCGAGATGGCGTTCAGGCCGGCATACTTGATCTCGCGGATGGTCGGCTTTTCCTTGACGTAGACGTGGAGGATCACGCCCTTGGTCGTGTCTTCCCGTTCGAAGCGAAGATCGTCGAAGTAGCCGGTATTCCACAGCGAACTGAAATCGCGCTCGATCGATCCGGCATCGAGGACGTCGCCGGGCTTCAGGAACATGCGGGCGCGAATCGTCTCGGCCGGGATGCGGCGGTTCTGGTGAACCTCGATGTTGGCGAGAACATCCTGCTGCTGGGTGGAAGATGGATTGGCAGGTGAGGAGGCGTCGGCGGCAAGAACGGGAAAGGACCAGGAGAGCAGGATCAGACAAAAAACAGCAAGGACGAGGCAGCGGTGTCGCCCCGTGGCGACGCCTGCCGATCCAAATCCTGTGGAATCAATTGTCTGGCTGCGGAACCCGGCGCCAACGGAGGCGCGAGTTTCCCGACTATATGACGCAGAAATAGGACAACCTCACATTGGACTCGCGGAACGCCAATTATACGGAAGATTACACACCCTGACCAGCAGAGTACCTGACCGGTCGCATTGGGAACGATTTCACCCTAAAGACTTGCGGTGGAAAAGGCGACCGAGGCAAAAGGGCACAACAACTCACAACGGATATTACGAGATCTTCTCGACGTCGACGAGGCACGAATAGAACGTCGGGCCGCCGCCGAGATCGTTGAGCCGCTCCGAGGTGAGGACGTTGATGTTCTGGCCTTCGGGAGCGAGCTTCGCCCATCCGAGGCGCGCTGCCACCATTCCCGCTTGCACCGTTCCGTTCACGCGCGCCGTGAGCGTGATGGAGCCGCGATCGTTGAAGACGCGGACACGATCGCCTTCCGCAATACTGCGCGGCGTGGCGTCGGCCGCGGCGATCTCCAGTAACCCGTCCTCTTCCATCGGCTGCACCGACCCAATGTTGCAGAAAGTTGAGTTCAGGTAGTTGTCGGCCTTGCGCGCCAGCATCTCGAGTGGAAAGCGTCGAGCGGCGTCGGCGTGGCGCGACTCCGGCGGTGGCGTGAACGTCGCCACCGGATCGAGTCCCTTGGCGGCGAGATCTTCGCTGTAGAGTTCCGCTTTGCCGCTGGGCGTGGGGAAGCCGTTAGCGAAAGGCAAAAAATAACTGCCGAACTGCGGAACTGCGGAACTGCCGAATTGTTTTTCTGCCCTCCGCGTCTCCTCGCCTCCGCGGTGAAAAGGAAGGTTGAGCCGAATGTGTCCTTCGCGCTCCAGGCGTTCTCTCGTTATGCCTTCGAGCCAGGGCGCACGATCGTCCTTCGCGCCGGCGAGGGTGGCGTCGATCATGTCGTCGACGGAATCGCGGAAGCATTCCTCGGTGAATCCCATGCGCGCAGCCAGCGCGGTGAAGACGTCGACGTTCGAACGGCACTCGCCCAGCGGATCGATCGCCTGGTTCGACACCTGGATGAAGTAGTGCCCGTACGCCTTCTGCAGGTCCTTGTGCTCGAAGAAGGTGGTCGCGGGAAGAACGATGTCGGCGTAATCGGTGGTGTCGGTGAAGAACTGCTCGTGGACCACGGTGAAGAGGTCGGGCCGCATCAGTCCGCGGATCACCTGGTTGTGGTCGGGCGCAATCGCCGCCGGATTCGAGTTGTAGACGAACATCGCCTTGATCGGCGGATCGTCGAGCGTGTTGAGCGCGCTGGCCAGCTCCGACATGTTGACGATGCGCGCGTCCCGGCCGAGTGGGCTCTGGCGCATCAAGTCCTTGCGCTTGAGCGCATCTTCGTCGGTGGCGAATCCGCCGCTGGTGGTCAACTGAAGCCCGCCGCCCACTTCCTTCCATGATCCGGTGATGCACGGCAGCATGGTGATGGCACGAACGTTCATCCCGCCGGTGTCGCAGCGTTGCAGACCGTAGCCCATGCGGATGGCCGCTGGACGCACGGTGGCGTAATCGCGTGCAAGTTTGACGATGTCCGCCGCCGCGATGCCGGTCCATGCGGCGACGCGCTCCGGCGTGTACTCGCGAACCTTCTCGCGCAATTGCAGAAAGCCCAGCGTGTGGCGCTCGACGAAGTCATGATCGTAGAGATCTTCGCCGATGATGACGTGCATCATGCCAAGCGCGAGGGCGACGTCGGTGCCGGGATGGATTGGCAAATACCAGTCGGCGTGGCGGGCGGTGCGGGTCCTGTAAGGATCGATGACGACCAGGCGCGCGCCGTCTCGTCGCGCTTCTTCGATAAACGGCCACAGGTGGACGTTATTGCCGTGGACGTTGATGCCCCACGCGATGATGAGCTTGGAGTGACGGAACTGCTCGGGCTCCGTGCCGAGCTTGCGTCCAAGGACGGAAAGCAGCGCCTGGCCGCCGGTTTCGGAGCAGATCGTGCGATCGAGTTGCGACGCGCCGAGCCGGTGGAAGAAGCGCCGATCCATCGACGCATTGCCCAGCGCGCCCAACGTGCCGCCGTAGCTGTAAGGAAGAATCGCTTCCGGACCGAATTCGGCCGCGATGGAGCGGAAGCGCGAAGAAATCTCATCGAGCGCCACGTCCCACGTAATGCGCTCGAAGGCCGGCTGATTGTGTAGAGACGCGGCATGCCGCGTCTCTGAATCGAGAGGTCCTTTGCCGAAGGACTTCTTCCGCCGCATCGGATAGAGCACGCGGTCGGGCGAGTACACGCGATCGAGGTACTTGGCGACCTTGGCGCAGAGAAATCCGCGTGTAACGGGATGCGCCGGATCGCCCTGAACCTTCACCGCGCGACCGTCTTCGACGGTGATCAGGACGCCACAGGCGTCAGGACAATCGTGCGGGCAAGCGGCGTGAACGGTCTTCCTCATCCCGGAAAAAGCTTATCGCGAAAAGCGGAAATGCGTTTCTAGTTTCTCAATTGGTGGGCGGGACTCTCACAAAAACGCCGCGCGTCTGCGCGGCGTCCTAGCCACTAACCACTGGCCACTAGCCACTGTTTCAAACCTGCATGACTTCTTTTTCTTTCGCCGCCGACATTTCTTCCATCTTCTTGATCTCGGCGTCGGTGAGTTTCTGGATCTCGTCGAGCGCGCGGCGTTCTTCGTCCTCGCTGATCTTTTTGTCTTTCATTGCCTTCTTGATGGCGTCGTTGCCGTCGCGCCGGATGTTGCGGACGGCGGTGCGATGGTCTTCGAGGATCTTGTGCAGGTGTTTCACGAGCTCCTTGCGCCGCTCCTCGGTAAGCTGCGGCACGGGGACGCGGATGACCTTGCCGTCGTTCGCCGGATTGAGTCCGAGGTCGGCGGAGCGTATGGCCTTTTCGATGGCGCCGAGTTGCGACGGATCGTAAGGCTGCACCGTGATGAGCTGCGCGTCGGCGGCGTGCACCTGGCCGAGCTCGTTCAACTTCATCTCGCTGCCGTAGGCCTCCACGCGCACGCCGTCGAGCATATGAACATTGGCGCGCCCGGTGCGGGTGGCCGCCATCGCGGCGCGGAAGTCCTCCACCGCCTTGTCCATGCGCGTCTTGAGCTGAGAGAACGGTTCTTTGAGAGCCGGAATCGTTGCCATCACAGGTTGCGCCATCGTCTACGCCTCGCTTGCAGAATTAAACCGATGATTATAGCGGACGACAGAAACAGAGTTCACCATCTCTCGAAAGCCGCGTCTGGAGAGCGTTTCCGGGACCAGCTACTCGGGCCAGCTCTCGATTTCCCGCGCCACCGAGGCAGAACGCCACCTGAACGGCTACATCGAACGATCAGCAAGATTAATTCTTGTCCCCTCCAGGTGATCCCATGTCTCGCGCGCTTCTTTCGGCCCTGCTTACTGCCTCGCTTCTGCTTGTAGGTTGCGGCAGCAGCAACACATCTTCAACATCCAGCACACCCACCGCCACCGGCACCACGCCGAGCGCGCCACCGCCGGCGGGTGGTAGCACCGGCGGAAGCACTGGCGGTTCTTCGGGCGGATCGGGCGGCACTACCGGCGGAGGTAGCGAGCAGCCCAGGACTTGGGAGGAGTCGCTCTTCGCGACGGGCAGCTTCGGAACCTTGGGTGTCGCCGATGTGAACTCGCCCACCGCCAGCGGGCCAATGATCGGGCATTACTCGCTGACCCTCGCCGGTGGCACAAACGACGGCTCGTCGATCGTCGGGCAGTTCTGTCCTTTCGCGGTGCAGGGCTGCATCACGCTGCCCGATTCGCCGACGTTCCGGAATTCGGGTGGCATCCAGATCGCCGGAACCTTCCCCTCACACGGCACTTATTCCGGGCAATTCATCATCAACCGCAACGGCGTAGAAACGTGGGCCACGGGATTCTCGCTGCCGTCGAATGGTTCGGCTGCCTGGGGATCGGGATCGACGCCGTGGTCGGCGCAACTCGTCCGCGCCGCGGCACTCTCGAGCGGACTTGGCGCGCAGGCACAATTCGGGACCGGAACGGATCCCCTGACCGACGGCACCCTGACCGTCACGCAACCTGACGCGACTGTACATCCGAGCGTGACCGGCGCGTCGCCGAATACGGCTTACACCGTTTCCTACTGCAATCCTTCAGGCGCAAGCTGCACGGCTCTCGGAACGCTGACCACCGACGGTTCCGGCAATGGCTCGGCGGCGCTCAGCATCAGCCCGATTGTCAAAGCAGGAGACATCAACTCCGGACAATTCAAGCTCTCGCGTAACGGCGCAAGCGGGCCGGTGGAGTTCGTGACCGGCTTCATCATTCCGTAGCGAATCAAGACAGCTCCTTCTCCGCCGCTATAATGCGCGGCGGAGAGGATACGCATGTCGAGATCGCGCCGGGAATTCATGACAGAGATGACGCTGGCCGCCCTTGCGGCGGTGGCGTCCCAAGCGGAAGCGCAGCAGTCGAAAGAGCCGACGCCGGGCGCACCGCCCGCCTTCGGCACGGCAGAGCCGGTGGGGCCGGAGGTTTCGCCGGCGACGTTCGCCCAGGCGGAAAAGCTGGTCCGCGTGCAGATGACCGCGGCCGAGCGCGCGCAGGCTGCGGGGAACTGGCGCAGCGCGATGGCTCAGCTCTACGAACGCCGCACTGGGCCTCGCCGCGTCGAGATCGACGACAGCGTTGCTCCGTATTCGCTGTGGAATCCCATCCTGCCGGGAGAGAAACCGGCGCCGCAGCGCGATCAATTCGCCTGGAGCCGTCTCGACCCCGGTCCGCTGCCGTCGCGCGAAGAAGACATTGCATTCGCGCCGGTGACGAAGCTGGCACGATGGATCGAGACGCGGCAGCTCAAGTCCGAGCGCCTGACGCAAATCTACCTTTCCCGCCTGAAGCGCTTCGATCCGAAGCTGCGCTGCGTGATCACGCTGACGGAAGATTTCGCGTTGCAGCAGGCACGGAAAGCGGACCAGGAGATCGCAGCCGGCAGGTATCGCGGGCCGCTGCATGGCATTCCGTGGGGCGGCAAGGACTTGCTCGATACCGCCAACATCCCGACCACCTGGGGCGCGGAGCCGTTCCGCAATCGCGTGCCGAAAGCCGACGCCGCCGTGGTGCGACGTCTTCACGACGCCGGCGCGGTGATGGTGGCCAAGCTCAGCCTCGGCGCGCTGGCGCTCAACGACATCTGGTTCGGCGGCCAAACCATGAATCCGTGGCTGCTGGAAGAGGGAGCATCCGGTTCCAGCGCCGGACCGGGCGCGGCGACGTCGGCGGGACTGGTGGGTTTCGCCATCGGCAGCGAGACCGGCGGCAGCATCGTTGCGCCGTCGATGCGCTGCGGCATCACGGGATTGCGTCCCACGTACGGCCGCGTGCCGCGCACCGGCGCCATGACGCTTTGCTGGTCGCTCGACAAACTCGGCCCGATGACCCGCTACGTGGAAGACGCGATTCTCGTGCTGCACGCCATCAGCGGCCCCGATCCGGGCGACCTGAACAGCGTTCCGAGCCGGCTGGATTACGACGCCAACGCTCCAGTCACAGCACTGCGCGTCGGCTACTTCCCCGCATGGATGAAAGAAGCCACCGACGTCGATCGCGCGGCGCTGGAGACGGTGCGCAAAGTGGGAATGGCTCCCGTCGAAGTCACGATTCCTGACTGGCCGTACGATTCGCTGGACGTCATCCTGTTCGCCGAAGCAGCCGCATCGTTCGAGAAGATCACGCTGGACCGCGAGGTGGACCAGCTCAAGGCGCAGGTGCCGGACGCGTGGCCCAACACCTTCCGCCAGTCACGATTCCTGTCGGCTGTGGACTTTGTGCAGAGCGACCGCTTCCGGCGCATGGTGGCGAAGGAGATGGCGCGCGTGTTCTCGCAAGTCGACTTGCTGCTGGTGCCGTCGTTGCGCGACGAGATGCTGACCATCACCAACTTCACCGGCCACCCGTCGCTGACGCTGCGCGCTGGATTCGTGCAGGTGTCGGAGGCTCGCAGCGATTGGGCGCCGGATCCGAAGAACCCGCTGCCGAAGTTTTCGCCGCCGAGGCGCGTTCCGCATGGCGTCACGCTGATCGGGCGGCTGTTCGACGAAGGCACAATGGTCCGCGTAGGGTTTGCGCTGGAGCGGAGCTTCAAGGTCGCGGATGAACGTCCGCCGGGTTTCTAAGAAGCGCTACTGCTCGTCCTCGAAGTCGTCGTCCTGGAAGATGTAAGGAGCGGTGCGGACGAGTTGGAAGCGAACGCGCTCGGCGCAGGTCTCGCACGGCGGGAACACATCGCCGGCGAGCATGACGACGTCGTGAGAATCACGATGCGCGGCGTCGTGGACCACCTCGTAGATTCCTGACTGCTTGACGGATTCGCCGGTGCCGAAGCTGTCGCTGGTGGTGCGACCGCGTCCCGAGCGAGAGCCGCGCGAAGACGATCCGCCTTTTGCGCGGATCGGACGATAGACGCCTGGGACTACGGAAAGCCGTCGTGCGAGTCTCATGTTGCGGGAAGCTCCGAAGCGCTGGGTTGAACGGAGAAATTAACGCAGTTCGCGCCGAAAGCCAATACGGTAGTTGCACTTTGGTAATGAGTACGTAGCGGGGTCAAAAGCCGCGCCGGGCTGGGGTTGGCGCAACTAGGCGCTTACCAGCGACCCGACCTTCTCGCCCGTCACCACTCGCCGGATGTTCCCGCTGCGGTTGAGGTTGAAGATCACGATCGGCAGGTTGTTCTCCTTGCACAGGCTGATGGCGGTGGTGTCCATCACGCGCAGGCCCTTCTTGATGATGTCGAGATAAGTGATGGTGTCGAACATCTTGGCGTCTTTGACGAGGACGGGGTCCGCGTCGTAGATGCCGTCGACCTTGGTGGCCTTCATGATGACGTCGGCCTTGATCTCCATCGCGCGCAGCGAGGCGGCGGTGTCGGTGGAGAAGTACGGGTTGCCGGTGCCGGCCGCGAAGATGACCACGCGCTCTTTTTCCAGGTGGCGGATGGCGCGGCGACGAATATACGGCTCGGCGACCTGGTTCATCTCGATGGCCGACATCACGCGGGTGTACACGCCGCGCTTTTCCAGCGCGTCTTGCAGCGCCAGCGCATTGATGACGGTGGCGAGCATGCCCATGTGGTCGGCGGAGACGCGGTCCATGTCCTTGGCCTGGTCGGCTACGCCGCGGAAAAAGTTTCCGCCGCCGACGACGATGGCCATCTGCACGCCCAGCGCCTGGACCTCGGCAATTTCACCGGCGATGGCGTGAATGCGAGCGGTGTCAACGCCAAAACCCTTGTCGGCAGCGAGCGCTTCGCCGGAAAGCTTCAGCAGGATGCGTTTGAAAGCGACGGGCATTGCATTCAGTATAACGGAAACAGCAGGTCCTCGAAGCGAAAGCCGCGTCATTCGATGGCAGATGGCAAATGGCAAATGGCAAGAATTCTGGATTGGGATGCCTTCGCTTTGCCATTTGACGTTTGCCATTTGCCATCCGTCGCGCAGATGTTCATGGTGAAATAGGCGAATGTCCCTGGTCGAAGTCTCCAACCTCGTGAAGGTCTATCCGCTCGGCGAGTCGGCATTCGGCGGCGGAGCGAAGGGCGAGGTGCGGGCTGTCGACGGCGTATCGTTCGCCATCGAGTCGGGCGAGACGCTGGGGTTGGTCGGCGAGTCCGGGTCGGGAAAGAGCACGCTGGGACGCCTGATCCTGCGCCTGATCCTGCCGACTTCCGGGTCGGTACGATTCAACGGCGTAGACGTGCTTGGCGCTTCGCGCGGAGATCTGCGCAAGCTGCGACGCGACATGCAGATCATCTTCCAGGATCCGTTTGGGTCGCTCGAT
>Ga0157369_10002119_pt1 | contig 23921 bp, 24 predicted proteins | sample C25metaG_FD_113461 | JGI IMG/M metagenome (GOLD analysis project Ga0157369, IMG submission 113461) | Corn rhizosphere microbial communities from Kellogg Biological Station, Michigan, USA - C2-5 metaG | ecosystem: Host-associated > Plants > Roots > Rhizosphere > Soil | place: USA: Michigan... | reverse complement strand
CTGCGCCGGTGACATTCCGGGCAGCTCCGCCAGTTGCTCTTCGAGCGAGGTCATTCCGCGGCGATCTCAGCGGGAGCTACCTCAATCCGGTAGGCGGTCTTGCCGTCCGGCCGCTGTTCCTTGAGCAGCTTATTGGTCTTTCGAACTCCGGTGAGGAAGGCTCGGGAGCTGTGCTCCTTCCAGCCGGTTGCTTTCACGATTTCGGCAACGGTGGCACCGCCGCCGCGCGACAGCATCTTCGTGACACTCGCGCTCTTCGATTGCTTCTTAGACTGCTTGGCCATTTTGGGTCTCCTTGCGCCAGCATCGTCGCTGGCACTGACCCAAGCCGCGGAACTTCAACGGCGAAGCGCGGCACACCGCTGATCAGCGGGCGTATGTGACCAACGCTCTGTTTGGGAGGACAGTCAAGCTCTTTGGTGGCGCCCAAGAGAGGACTATCGCACCACTCCCCTAACCGGTTGAAAACATTAGGCGCGCCCACCCGTGGGTGTATCAGGTGGGCCAGGCACATGTAACAGCTTCGCGCTCGCGTAGAACCCTTGAACCATGTTGTTGATGGACCCAGATCGCCGACATGCCTCTACTCACCAACATCGGCCTGCAGGTATGTCGAACTTCGAACAGCGCGGCACATCCTGACGCACCGAGCCGCACCGGGCCGACGGTTCCGGATGGAGATAGGTACCCCTGGACCTAACCCCCCTGCAACTTGGAACCTCACCAACGCGTCTTTGACTGCGCCGATGCTACAGGCAGCGCTTGCTGATCTTAGCGGACTACACAGGGCACTCATTCCCGCAGCGGAAAGCTTCGCCCTGACCCACTGCTAAAGGCCGCCACGCGAAGCTAGTGCGCGGCTAGGACCTGCTCGAGTGCATCAAGGCACCTTTGTGCGTATGCGCCTATCACGCCCTCGACGAAGGCGAGCGCAATGAACGTAAGGACAGGGGCGGCGAGCCGAGCAATCACACCGCGCTTTGCTCCGGCCTTGAGGGCGTCACTGCTGGCGCGCAGCTCAACCAACACTAGTCGCTTGTCCACGCCCTCGGGCATAGGCAGATTCGTTGTCTCGACCATGCGTGCCAAGGCCGCTAATTCGTGGGTCAGCTCTGCCCTGGCCGTCTCCACGTCCAAGTGGGTACGACCCTCTATTTCGCCTTCTGCACGGCTCTGCAGGTGGGCTAAGGTACGCAACCCCGCTGCACGACGTGCCAAGACCTCTGTATTGCCGGTGCCTATGAAGATGGCACCGTCAGATGCCTCGCTCGCCACAACCCATCGTCCGACCTCGGCCATGAAGTGCGACAGGACTACATTCTCCGCAGGTACCTTAGCATCCAATGAGCCGGTGAATGGGGGCGCAACAAGGTCGTCGGTCATCTGAAGATGCGGGCGCGGGTTTCTCCCACGTCAAAAAACATTCTGGCGGCATGGTCCGGGCAGCAGCCAAGGTCTGCCTCAATCACTGGCAAGAAGTTGCGGATGCGAGCGGCGGCAGCAGGCTCTTGGCAACTGAGCAGCACCCGGTGGAGCGCTTGGAACCGCCCACCATTTCGTTCTCTAGCGTGTAGCCGATCGATGCGCCGGAAGTCGCGGTCGTGAGTAACGAGCACGCGCTTATCCTGTAAGGCCGCAGTCGCCACAACATGATCTGGCGAACCTGCTGCGACCACGTCCGTAGCCAGCACTACATCATGGCCCAAGTCGGTTAGCGCTTGGGCAACCGCTCGCGGTACGTTCTCATCAAGCAAGAAGCGCATGGGCTACAGTAAGGATAGCTAAGCTGCTCGCGTCAAATCTTTAGTAGCTGAGAGTGCAGCCTCGACGTCCTCGCGGGCAAGACTAGGGTACTCATGGAGTATGGCGTCGATGCTGTAGCCCTCGTCAGCGAAATGGCGCACGGCTGCCACCGGGATGCGGGTGCCAGCTATGACTTCTTGATTGTGAACAACGAAGCGATGTCGCTCGATCTTGCCTCTTTGATCGCAAGCTCGCTCACGCAGCTTGTTAGCCCTTGCCCGCATGTCCTCGACGACATCGCAGATGGGGACAAGGGATGCGTACTGCTTGCTAACAGCTCCCTCCACGCGCTTGGTGTTGGGGTTAAGGAAGTGGACTTCCTTATTCAGGACGTAGAGGGTGAGCTGTGACCACGGTTTGCCGGCGTAGTGCTGCAACTCGTGAGCAACCTTACGGAGCTGCGGAAGAGGAATCTTATGATCTGTCCTAAGGATGCTCAGAACCCTCAGCCCGACAACATCCTCGAACGAGTAGATGCGGCTGTAAGGGCTACGCCTCTTCTCTGCGGCGTATGCTGGCGCATAGAAGCCGCTCATGTCCCATTCCCTCAACTGGCTGACGGACAGACCAGTTAGGCGGTGGACCTGATCGACGCTGAAGGCACTGATTACGGTGTCCGACACTGTGCCTCCTTTCGCATTGCCTGATACATTCGCTTTCACGAGTGAACAACTTGTCGGGCTGCCAGTCCACGACCTGTGCCTGTGCCTCTTATGCGAGAGCGGCCCTCTGATCGCGCATGGGCCTCCCCCATGGGGTACCCGGAAGCGCGCAATCAGCCTGTCCAAAATTGCCTAACGTTCATTTGGCGATATGCGCCGGTCGACCGCGCGATTTAACATAAAATCCGTTGTCGCGAACGGCGGCAACAAGTTGAGTTAACCCGAGAATGCCGTGCAGGCGCTCCGCATTGCTCGCCGTCGCTCGCGCAGCGCCGTCCGTCGTTAGGCGAAGCGGTCGTCTCGCGCGATCGGCAAGGCGGGCGGGGCATAACTGTGCACGCTTAACGTCCAACGGTCGGCGCCAGCTGGGTAGGGATCGAAGCCCAGCCTAGGAAACAGATCGGCCACCATCTGATTTTTGCTCGTTCTGATGTAGACGCCGATGATGCGCTCGATACCGTTCTTGCGCGCTTCCTCGACAATCTTAGCGAGCATCGCCTCCTCGACGCGGCGGCCGAGCACGCGACAGCTCATTAGCCACGTGTCGATTTCCCACGCTTTCGAATCCTCCGACGTGGGTCTGGCAATAGCCACCGCGATTAGACCAAGATCGCCGAACGCATCCTTCAACCGAACCTGGAGGGTGAAGGTGTTTGGATCAGCTTCAAAGTCGGCCACCTCGGACTCGATGTAGCGGCGCGTGGTCAAGTTAAACTGGTTGGTCTTGTTGATCAGCTGCGTGACACGCGTCCGGCTCTGCGCGTCGAACGGCGCCATCTGGCTGACCATCTTAAGTGCGCTCAGATAATCTCCAAGGTCTCGAGAGCTGGACTGCACCGCCGCACGCTGGACATTGGTCAAATACGACTGCGCTCGGTTGGCGTCCTCGGCCGAAAACGACACCGACTCGAAATAACCGGCCGAATTGAGGAACCACGGAAACCAGCTTGGATCTTCTGGCAGCTCGGGGACGCCGACCATGGGCAGCGCTGCACGGATCTGTGCCCGCTCAGCTGGATTGTCATCGAGAAGCACTAGTGCATCGAGGCCGATGTTGAGTGTCTCGGCGATCTTCTGCAAATTACTCGGTTTGTCGGCCCAGTTAGCCTGAAAGACCGAGATGTGCTCCTCCTTGAGCAGCATTTCGGGATGCTTTTGAAAGGGCAATCGGGCGTTGTATTCGTCGTTCTTGGAACAGACCGCGAGAATCACCCCACGCGCGCGCAGTTCGAGCGCCGTTTGCTGTATGGAAAGAAATGCTTCGCCTTTTTCGTCACCTTGGCCGACCTTAATCCCGTCCAGGCCATCGTCGCCGATAACGCCACCCCAAAGGGTGTTGTCGAGGTCCAGCACCAAGCACTTGCGTGCCTTGCCTCGAATGGCCCCCAACAGCCGCCCGAGCAAATCGGCAAAAGGCGGAAAGCATTCGGCAGCAAAGGGTAGCTTGTAAGCCGCCCAGCGCGCCGGGTCGAACCACCGGTCGGATCCGATCCGCTCCGCGAGAGAGCCCACGTCAAGTAGGTAGCCGCCAGTCTGCTCGGCCAATTCTACGATGGCCTGGTTGGCTTGCCCGATCGCCTCGAGCACCGTACCGCGAGCTCGGCGGTCGAAGCTGCCGAACAGGGCCGTAGGCGGAGTCGCCAGCGTTTGGAAGATCACGGGTGCGCCACTGTTCTCGCGCAGATGCTCCGCTGCCGTTTGCAGCAGCTCGACTGCGCTGTCGAGGCGGCCCTGAGCGTCCGCGAGATCTGCGCGATCAAGCGCGAGCCAGCGATGGTCCACCGAGAGCAGGCTGGCATCCAGGTTACCCGTGTTGATTGCGGAGGCCTGTTCAAACGCCTGCTGCATTACCTGGCCGTAAGGCGCGTTCACCACTTCAAGCGCCACGCCATGGCGGGCGGCGGCCGTCGGCAGACAATCGAGCAGTAACTCGAAGGTGGCACTCGATAGAATGCCAAGGCGGAAGTTAGCGAGGTCAGGGATAGCATTGCCACCCTCGTCTCTGACTCGCGCGATAGCGCGGTTAAGGATCATCATCTGGCGTGGGGTCAGCCGCGCGGTAGAGAGGCGCCGGATGTCCTCGCCGGGAGCGCCCCTTCGGCCTATGGTTTCGCACTGCTGAGCGAAATCGGCGGGCGCGGCAGGTAGCCAAGGCATATCAGTGGTCAAAAAGGCCAAAAGTGTACCTGCGGTAAGAAGTAGTTGGAACGAGGGGCGACTACGCCTGCATCTTGGCCTCTATCACGCCGATGAGGTCGCCCACATCCTTCAGTCCCTCGACGTCGACGGATTCGAAGCGCATGTTCAGCTCCTGCTCAAGGCTGATGATGAGCTTCACGTGGTTAATGCTATCCCAGTCGAGGACATCATCGGCTGTGGTCGCCTCAGTCAGATGAAGCGAGGGTTGACCGGTGATTTCGGCAAGGTTGTCGCGGATGAGCATGAGAATCTCCCCGCGGCTAAGCATGACCATAATCGTTCTTCCCTTCCAAAGCTTTGCACCTGACCAGACTAGACGGCCTGCGTATGCGGGATTCCATTTTCCAGATAAGTGCACCACCGAGCGCGCAGCCCGACATTGCGAGGATCGCCAGCTAATACCTGCTCGATGGAGGCGGCGTAAAAATCAAACAGCCGCGTTTCGAACGACTCGTAGCTCTCGCCGTCGAAGCAGCGCGGCCCACGAATGACCTCGGGAGCGAAGCCTGCATGTGTTCGTGATAGACTATAGAACCCCGTGTAGCTGCGGGTCTCGTAGGCCAGGAAGGCTGCACCGGTTGCGAAGGGCACGTTTGCTTGACAAACTCGGCCGTAGCGGATCCTGGCGCCAAAGCCCGAGTCCGGAGCGATGAAGACGGTTTGGTTGTCAAGCAGCGCCCGCATTGCCGAGAACAGCATGTCCCGTCGCCGATCGGTCCCTCGATCGTGAACGATAAAGCCTTCTGCATACAAATGACGAAAGATCACCTGGAGCAGCGAAGGAAAGCTGCCATGAAAGGTGAGCAGCACTGCCTGCTGGGGGATTTCCGCGGTGGTACGCTCCATGGCTTCGAGATCGATGATGGTTTGGATCTCAGGAAAAGGGCGTTTGAAAAAATGAACGAGCATCCGGTCCAGGGCAAATGAGAACTTCATCTCCTCGTCCCACTTCGGCCGCCCGAGATGCTGATAGCGGCTCAGTGCGAAGAGATGATCCATTACGTGGGGAATTCTAATAAACCTCTTTTTCCGCACGAGGGCGGCCGTGTTCTCGAACAACCGGTGTGGATCTTGCGGATTTTCGAGGCCGGAGAACACCTCTCGCCACGCCTGCTTTTTCCGGCGCTTCAGATCTCGCAGAGGGTCGCTAACCATCTCATCTGCCTGCTTTTTGGCAATCTGGTTCAAGTAACTGATCCGCCGATCTCATTTCCGGACTTACGCCAGTACGAACATGGCCTGTCGACCTCGATGAGAGGATCGACGATACCGCGCTCCTTACGGAATTCCTCGACGGCTTTACGACAGTAAGTCCAGCCGTCCTCTCCGTAGTCGTCGATGATGACGTAGCCTCCTGGCGACACCTTATGGTAGAGGTTGATTAGCGCGTCCATGGTGGACTCATAGTAGTCACCGTCTAGACGCAGCACCGCAATTTTTTCGATCGGCGCAGTCGGCAGAGTATCGCAGAACCACCCCTTTAGGAACTTCACTTGGCCGTCGAGCATCCCGAAGACCCTGAAGTTTTGCTCCACTGCCTGCAGGCCGACAGCTAGCCGGTTGTAATATTTCGACGACATCGCCGCGCTTTTGAAGGACTTTGCCTCGAGCGGATATTTCTCGGCGTCGGGCTCGGGAAGTCCCTCGAACGAATCTGCCGCCCACACCACTCGGTCCGTGACGCCCAACACCTTGAGTACAGCCCGCATAAAGATGGTCGCGCCGCCGCGCCAGATGCCCGTCTCGACGAGATCGCCAGGCACGCCCTGTCGCACAACGTCCAAAATACAGGACTGGAGGTTGTCGAACCGAACTAGGGGGATCATCGAGAGCGCAACGCTCTGCTGATAATGTGTGATGGCCGCTTCAACGTAGCGGATCGTGCTACCTTCGCTCGCGTCCGGCTCTTCGTTAAAGACGGTGTTGGTCAGAACGCGCTTCAGTAAATCAAGATACAGAGTGCCGGCGATTGTTAATTCCGCTGCCATTGGAAATCCCTGCCCGCTAAGGGCGTCCTCGGCAAGGAGGTTTGACGACCGCGAACCGCATAAGCACTTCCGGCGGGTCCTTTGTGTTGAACCACCCGGAAATAGCTGTCCCTGCCCGGCAGCTCAAACCGGACCGCGAAGTCACCGTTCAGACGCGAACGCTGGATAGCTTCAACTTCGATCGGGTCGACTTGAACAAGCTGGATATCCCGGGGGGCTGAATATGTGGCCTTGTTGGGAGAGCGCGAGACCGTCCTTCGCAATCGGCCGGTCCTGACGGTGGAGGAAAAGCCGTTCAGCGAGGAGTATGCTGAATCCATAGCGAAAACGGCCGACCCGCTGCGTTCCTACGGAATGACGTCCGAAGGAAAGAGTTAGAGCTGATCGCGTTTACATCTTCGAGGATTAGGCGTCGCGGACTTCCAAGGCACCATTTCGCGGAGCGCGGCGCTCGCGGCAAACGCCGGGTGATGGGTTGGAAGTCGCCATTGAGGATCTCGATCCGGCGTTAGACCGGATCTTCACGCGCCATCGAGTCGCCCCACCCGCGTCCTCCCGATAAGGTCTCTGCTCGCGGACAAGCCATTGACCAGGAACATGGATTCTAGTCCGCAAAGAATCTTGTTGACGTGGATCGCTGACCGCATAAATTCGAGACCTTCGGGGGTTCAGTAAAGCAACGGCAGCTCGGTCGTTGGGGGTTTCCGCAACGTGATCGCTTGATTTGCGAACTCGCTATTTTGAGCGAGGTCGAGCATGCGTCGATATATAGCACTCGTAATTCTGCTTGCTCTCGGAGCCGTCGGGTACGCTGCCGAGACGATCACTTACAAGTATGATTCGAGGGGGCGCCTCGTGAAGGTGACCCGCACGGGCACGGTGAACAACAACGTCGTCACCAACTACACATACGATCCCGCGGATAGCCGCAATCAGGTGACCACCACCGGCGCCTCTCACTGATCTGATCAATACCGGCGTTCACTTCTGCGGCCGATCCGCTCGGTCGCGGCTGAAGTCATGCGCCCGTCCGACATCAAAACTTTCCTTGGGGGCAAGCAGAATGAACAAGCTTACGAAGAAGAGCCTGACGATCGGCGCCTTCCTGGCGACGAGCGCTCTCACTACGCCAACTTCGGCAAACCCGCTGCATCGCAACTGGGACGAGAACGGGGTCGATCTCGTCCACGGCGATTACCAATTCAATTTCACGGAAGCCAGTATCGGTTCAGGCAAAGCTTCGCTGTCGCTCATACGGCTCAACAACAGCAACAACGAATTTAGTCAGTGGGACCGGCTCCGACTCACGCCATCTGGCACCCAATACCGGGTAACCCTGCTGGATGGTTCGGACGAAGTCTTCACGGCCGGCACCGGCGACATGCCTAGCATAACCGGAGATGGTGCCACTTTGACCCAGATATCGCCGTCTCAATTTCAATACACATCGGCTCTCGGCGATACGATCACCTTCCAGCAGGCCACCGCACAGGCCGGTGTGCTGGCCCCAACGACCCTGAAGCAGCTCGGTGGTCAAACCGTTACCTTCACCTATGCTGTCTCGGGGCAACAGGTGCGGCTGACCAGCGTCTCAAGCCAGTTCAATTATTCGATAAACTTCGCTTACCAGAGCGACACCGCCGGCGATCCGGGCTGGCTGGTGCGATCCGGCGCAACTTTCAAGCGAGATGCAACCTCGGTCAGCACCGTCAGCTACGTGTATCCAGTGGCGGGAACGGTCAAAGTCACTGATCCTGCTGGTCAGGTGTGGCGGTTCACCGCGGCCAGCATCATGCGGCCAACAGATGCAACGGCGAACTTTTCCCTGGCGGTCAACGGCGGGATAGTGACAGCAGTCACCAAGGATGGAGTGAAAACAACTTACAGCCGAGGCGCCACCGGAAATCTTGTCACTCTGACAAAGACAGACCCGCTCAACAACGCAACGGTAGTCAACACAGATCCTTCGATTGACCGTGTCGTCTCCATTCAGGATCCGCTGAACAACACGACCAGCTTCACTTACGACAGCCTTGGCAGACTGACCAAGACCACCAAGCCCGAAGGAAATGCAGTTCAGCTCCTCCTCGACGACCGCGGCAATGCCTATCAGACAAACTACATTCCCAAGCCAGGTTCGGGCGCAGCGACTCTGACGTCCTATTCGACGTTCGCAGCCAGCTGCAGCAATGACGCAATTCGGCTCTGTAACAGAACCACGGCTGTCACGGATCCGAACGGGAATGTTACCCACTATGATTACGACTCGACGCTCGGACTGGTGAAAGACGTAATCCGGCCGGCCGTCAGCGGCGTTCAATCGCAGACCACCTACGGTTATGACACCAATGGCCTCGTGGTCAGCGTTTCGGAATGCCGGGTAGCCAGCCTCGGCAATTGCGTCGGTACCTCCGACGAGGTCAAAAGTACCAACACGTATGATGGTTACGGGAACCCGCTCACAAGTTCGAAGGGGAGCGGTGACGGCGCGCTGACAGCCACCGAGACCATGACTTACGATGCCGGTGGCAATCTGCTGACCGTCGACGGACCACTTCCCGGTGCCTCCGACACCGTTCGCTACCGTTATGACGCTGCAAGGCGGCTGATCGGCACAACGTCACCCAGCCCCGGCGATGGCCAGCCGGATCGTGCCACCCGGATCACCTACGACAGGTCCGGCGGCGTCACGAAGAAGGAGGTAGGCACGGTCGCCGATCAGACGGACTCCGCGTGGGCGAACTTCTCCTCGCTTCAGTCGGTCGACATTGTCTTCGACAGCAATCACCGCCCGATCACCAGCACATTATCGGCAGGTGGAACTGCATACTCGCTGACCCAGACAAACTACGATTCAGATGGTCGGCTGAAGTGCTCCGCGGTCCGGATGAATCCAAATGTTTACGGCTCTCTTCCCAATGCCTGCACATTTTCGAGTCAGGGGGCCAACGGACCGGATCGAATTAGCCAGACCATCTACGACGCTGTGGGCCGGGTTTCGGCGATGCTGGAGGGTGTCGGCACCTCCGATTTCGCCACCGAGCGCACCTACGCCTACAATCCCAACGGAACGATCGCGAACGCCGTCGACGCCAGCAACAACATGACCGGCTATGGCTACGACGGCTTCGACCGCCTCTCGAGAACCAACTATCCAAGCAAAACAAAGGGCGCTCACGACAGCGACGCGTCCGACAATGAACAGCTGACCTATGACAGCAACGGCAACGTTCTGACGTTCAAGAACCGCGCAGGGCAGGTGACCAGCTTCAGCTACGATGCGCTGAATCGGACGACGCACAAGGCCGCTCCGGCCTCTGGTACCGATTACACCTACGATAATCTGGGGCAGCTGCTGACCGCGAAGGACAGCAGCTCGGGCCAAGGCGTCACCAACACCTATGATGCCCTGTCGCGGCTGACCTCCAGCAGCAGTGACATCAGTGGAACCGCGCGACTTTTCTCTTACAGCTATGATCTGGCTGGACGGGAAACCGGCGTAACCTACCCGGTGGTCAGCGGCTCCCCGAACCTCAGCGTCACCTACAACTACCTCACCACAGGCGAAGTGAGCTCGATCACGGATGGGGCGACCAGCCTTGCCTCCTACAGCTATGACGCGCTCGGCGAGCGCTCGAGCGTTACATACGGCAATGGCGTCACCCGGTCCTACACTTACGATCCGGTGTCACGACTGGCGAGCCTGACCAATGACCTCACGGGAACTGCCAGCGATCTTACCAAAACTTTCACATACACCCCCGCTTCGACGATCCTCACCGCGACCAGCAGCAACGACGCTTATTCGTTCACCGGGCTCTATAACGTCACCCGCCCGTATGTGTTGAACGGGCTCAACGAATATAAGTCTGCGGGAACGACTACCTTCACCTACGACAACAACGGCAACCTCACCGGTGATGGCACCAACGCCTATATTTACGATGCCGAGAATCATCTGACGTCGGCGACCGCGGGCGGAGTAACCACAACGCTTTCTTACGATCCGCTCGGCCGGCTTTGGAAGATGAGCGGGACGAACGCCGACGTCAGCTTTGAGTATGACGGCGATGAGCTCGCCGCCGAGTACACGGCCTCCACCGGATCGCTTCTGCGCCGCCATGCGTTCGGGCCGGGCACGGATGAACCGATCGTCGAATATAGCGCCGCCGGCGACCGCACCTGGCTGCTGTCCGACGAACGCGGCAGCGTGATCGCCCGCACCGACTCCGGCGGCAATGCGACGACCATCGACAGCTATGACGATTATGGCATTCCAGGGTCGTCGAACCAGGGGCGGTTCCAATATACCGGTCAGGTATGGCTGAACGAAATCGGGCTGCAATATTCAAAGGCGCGCATCTACTCGCCCACTCTCGGCGGTTTCTTGCAGACCGATCCAATCGGTTACGGTGATGGGTTGAACGATTACGCCTATACCCACAATGATCCGGTGAACCGGACCGATCCGACGGGGACGTGTGCTCCTGGTACTTGGCCTGTGAGGCTCGGCGGCTATCAGACCCCTCTCGCAGGGGGCGGGTTTCAGAACACCATGGTCATCTACTGTATTGATCTAGGAGTATTTACGACCGGGACACCTTCCGGTGGCGGCGCAACCGGTGGTGGAACGTCTGGCGGAGGGAACAGCAGTGGGACGACGGGTGGCACGAAGTCTGTTCCAGCAACAAAACCCGCGCCGCCGAAATCGGATGACTGGAGTCATTTTCATTGCACGACTGCAAATGGCTCCACAATGTGTATGGATGATAGACCAGCTCGAAACCGACAATTACAGTGTGCCGGGCTGGCGAGGGCATATAATATGTTAGATTCACCAACTTATAGAGCAACTACCGGAAGTGTGGCAGGGAGAGGCGTCGCCTTCGTGGGCGCAAAACTTGTTGGTGCTAGACTAGCCACCCTATTCGATTTTTTCACTGTCCCATTATGGGCATCAGCTACTTGGATTAAAGTGCAACAAGTTGCTTATGGCTGCAAATAGGGGACTCCGATAATGGTCAGGTATATGAGGGGTATATTTTATTTGCTACTTTTTGTTATTCTCATCTATTTCTACGACTTGGCGGATCACTATTTGCTTGTTACGTTTGCAGTAATATCAATGATTGTATTCGAATTTCTTTTGAAGCGTAATGCCTAAGCCGGCGAAAGAAGCCAAACACGCCCACTCCCGATTTCCGTTGGGTCGCCGGCGTCGATTGCGGTGACAGTGCGCCAATTCGATCACTGGCAAATTCCCGTCCTACGCCTGTGGGTTGAGAAAGGTGTCTTGCCTCTTTTCCCTGGAGGGATGAGGTGACAGAATCAAAGCTTATCGAACTCCTCGTCCGCCTATGCGCCCGCGCATACGCGCGTGGTGCAGCCAACTTAGCAAACTTCCGCCGCCTGCGGCGGAGGACGGGAGCTCGCGCGTGCGCACGAGTAGGCTCGTGAACTCTGCGAACTTTCGAGGTTTGCGCTCTGTCGCCGAAGAACTACCACACAGGAGAATTTTACTCCGCTCGATGCCGCTCGTGCTACAAACCGCAACACGCTAAGGTAAACGGATGAACGCCGACCAATCAGCTGTGAGTGCGATCGGTGCAGCTGTCGGCTGGTTGCAGGGCGCATTGCTCGGCTCAGTCGCTACCGCCGCCGCGGTGATCGCCGTCGCCTCGGTCGGCTACCTGATACTGACTGGACGCATCGACTTTCGCCGGGCGGCGCAGGTGGTCTTTGGCTGCTTCATCCTGTTCGGCGCTTCGAACATCGCCCAGGGGATAATGGCTGGGATGAACGGCTTCGGCGCACAACAGCCCACGTTCCCCGATACAGATCCGGCGATGGCCTACACGCCTCCGCCTCCCGTTTCCTATCCGCAGAAACCGGCGCAGCCGTTCGATCCCTATGCCGGCGCCGCGGTCCCCACGCGGCAGTAGCAGTGATAGCGAACATCTTGCTGCTCCAACTGTCGGGCAGGATTGAATCTTTCTTGAATTAAGCTGCTTGGCAATGGGGGACGGTTGTCGCACTATGGCGATGCCGAATCGCTCCGGGGCCTGGGGGTCAAGTGAGCCAGATATTTATGAGAATCCGCGGCGCGGCCGCCGCGGCATTGTCTTTGCTGTTGTCGGCACCAGCATTCGCGCAGGACAGCTATTCGGATCCGCGAGGGTCGGGAGTTCTCGTCTCTGCGGTCGGCTGGCTGCAGGGAACGCTGATGGGCACGGTGGCCACGGTTGCTGCCGTTATCGCAGTTGCAACCGTCGGCTTCATGATGCTGACCGGCCGGATCAACTGGCGGTACGGGGTGACAGTGATCCTGGGCTGTTTTGTGCTGTTCGGCGCGTCCAGCATCGTCGCCGGAATCCATTCGACCGCGACGCTCGGGCAGTGAGGGCTCGGTGAACGCGCTCGAGCGCGATACTTTGTTCGTAGCGCTGACGCGGCCGCAGATGTTTGCCGGCGTTACCTACAGCTATTTCGTCGCGAACCTGATCATTGGGACCGAGCTGTTCCTGATCTTCCGTTCGGCCTGGGTGCTCGGTGCCGCCGTGCTGCTTCACGTCGCCGGCGTCCTGCTGTGCCTTAAGGAGCCGCGGATTTTCGACCTTTGGCTGGCGCGAATGGCGAACTGCCCGCGAATCAAGAATTTCAGTGTGTGGGGATGCAACTCCTACCGCCCCTGACCAAGGACCCGAAAGCTGCTGCGCGTGAAGTCAGCGCCGGCAAGCATCTCCCCTATGCGCGGCATGTGGACGATCACACCATCGAGACCCGCGACGGGCTGCTCTGCCAATTCGTGCAGGTTCGCGGGCTCCTGTTCGAGACCGCAGACACCGACGAACTCAATTACCGTAAGCGGCTCCGCGATTCCGTGCTTCAGGCGATCGGCTCGTCGCGCTTCGCAATCTATCACCATATTATCCGGCGCGAGGCCGAAGCATTCCTCGATGCTGATTATCCCGATGCCTTTTCACGGCAGTTGGACTCGGCGTGGCGGGCAAGGCTCGGAACCCGAAAGCTTTACGTCAACGACCTGTTCCTGACGCTGGTGCGGCGCCCGATCCAGGGGCGGATCGGGATGCTCGATCGCTTCGCGCGCCGCTTTGGGCGAGCGGTTGGCGAGCGCATGGACATGACCCGGTACGAGCTCCAGCAGCTCGGCCAGGCACGCGACTCGATGCTGGCGGCGCTAGCCTCGTATGAGCCAAGGTTGCTAGGCGTCTACTCGACGCCGCAGGGCCCCTGCTCGGAGCCGCTCGAGTTCCTGTCCTATCTTTACAACGGCGAGATGCGTCCGGTCCTTCTCCCGATGCAGGATCTCGGCGATTATCTGCCCTATCGACGGGCGAGCTTCGGCGAGAATACGGTCGAGCTTGGCCCGGCAGGTGCCTCGGATCGCTCTTTTCTGGGTCTCGTCTCGATCAAGGATTACCCAGGGCAGACCGCGCCCGGGATGCTCGATGAGTTGCTCAGGCTTCCGTTCGAGATGACGGTGTCGCAGTCCTTCGGCTTCGTCGAACGGCAGGCGGCCCTTTCGCGAATGAACCTGGCTCTTCGCAGGATGAAATCGGCCGAGGACGAAGCGGTAAGCCTGAGAAACGAACTTGCCGACGCCAAGGATGAGGTGGCGGCCCGGCGCGCCGGGTTCGGCGAGCATCACATGACGATCTCGGTTCGGGGAGGCGCTCCGGACGAGGTCGACGACGGTGTTGCTGAAGTACAGGCGGCGCTTGCGGATCTCGGTATCCTGAGCGTTCGCGAAGACATTGCGCTGGAACCGGCATTCTGGGCGCAGTTTCCGACCAACTTCAAATACATCGCCCGTCGTGGGCTGATTTCGAGCAGCAATTTCGCCGGGCTTGCGAGCTGCCACAACTTCGCGCTCGGACGGCCGAGCTGCAACCATTGGGGCGAGGCGGTAACCCTGCTCGAAACAACCGCGGCCGGCCCTTATTTCTTCAACTTCCACCAGCGCGATCTCGGCAATTTCACCGTCATCGGTCCGTCAGGCTCGGGCAAGACTGTGGTGCTGAATTTCCTGCTGGCGCAGGCGCGTAAATTTCGTCCGCGCATCGTCTTCTTCGACAAGGACCGAGGAGCCGAGCTGTTCATCCGCGCGATCGGTGGCCGCTACGACGTGCTTCGGCCGGGCGTTCCCTCCGGCCTCAATCCGCTCCAGCTTCCCGATACCCCGGTCAATCGCCAGTTCGCGATCGAGTGGCTGTCGGTTCTCGCCGGCGGGGTTGACGAAGAGGAGCTGGCGCTCGTCAAGCAGGCGGTCGACGCCAATTTCGATCAGCCGAAGAAGCATCAGCGGCTTCGCTACATCGTCGAACTCTTCCGCGGTGCTCATCGGCCGCATGCCAAGGATCTGTGGGCACGGCTAAGGCCCTGGTGGGGCGACGGCGAGCGCGCCTGGCTGTTCGATAACGAGCGGGACCGGACGGATCTCGCCGCGGAAGCGGTCGGGTTCGACATGACCCAGATTCTCGATGATCCCATCAGCCGCACGCCGGCGATGATGTACCTGTTCCACCGGGTTGAGGAGCGGCTGGACGGGAGCCCTGCAATCCTTGTCGTCGATGAAGGCTGGAAGGCGCTCGATGACGACGTGTTCGTCACCCGGATCAAGGACTGGGAGAAGACCATTCGTAAGCGCAACGGCATCGTCGGATTTGCGACGCAGAGCGCTCAGGACGCGCTCGAAAGCCGGATCGCAAGCGCGGTGATCGAGCAATCGGCGACGCAGATCTTCATGGCCAATCGGAAGGCACGCGCAGCCGATTACGTTGATGGCTTCGGCCTTAGCGAACATGAGCTCGAGCTGGTTCGAACGCTCCCCGACACCAGTCACTGCTTCCTCATCAAGCACGGAAACGACAGCGTCGTCGCGAGGCTCAATCTTTCCGGCGAGAAGGACCTCCTGACCGTGCTCTCCGGGCGCGAACGGACGGTGCGGCTGCTCGACGAAATCAGGCTTCAGACCGGTGATGATCCCGAGGAATGGCTGCCGCGTCTACTGGAAGTCGCATGATGGACTATTGCGCCGCTGACCCACAGAGCGCCGGCTTCATCGGCTCGATGACGCACTTCGTCGACTGCAAGGCACAATTGCTGGGTTCGGGCGCCTATCACGCGCTGGCTCTCCCGGGATCGACCTTATCGATCGTGCTGACCGGTTTCCTGACCGTCTTTATTGCGATCATTGGTTATAATCTGCTGCTTGGGCGCGGCTTCACTGTCCGCTCGGGAACGATTGCAGCACTCAAAGTCGGCGCGATATTCGCGTTGGCGACCAGCTGGCCCGCGTACCGCACCGTGATCTATGATCTCGTCACCGATGGTCCTTCGCAGATCCTCGGCGACATCGGTAGGCCTGCGGGCATTCCGGGGAGCGACGGCACTCTGGTGCAGCGGCTCGATGGAGCCGACGGTGCCCTGGTGGAGCTGTCGGTGCTTGGCCCCGGAATGCCGACTGGAATGCAGCAACAGGATCTGCCGCCCCCGCCGTTCGTCGGTTTCAGCGCGTTCGCGCTCGGCGGCTCGCGCATCCTGTTCCTGCTGACCGCGGTTGGCGGCCTGGCCGGCGTCCGGGTGATCACAGGCCTCATGTTGGCGCTTGGCCCGTTCTTCATCGCCTTCTTGATGTTCGACAATACCCGAAGTCTCTTCGAGGGCTGGGTCCGGGTACTCGCCGGTGCCGCGCTCGCGGCGGTTGGCGTCGCAATCACGCTCGGCCTCGAGCTGTCGTTGATGGAGCCGTGGCTTTCGACGATCCTCGCGAGGCGGATGGCGGGCGAACCACTTCCTTCAGTCCCGACCGAGTTGTTCGTCGTCTCGACGGTATTTGCAATCATCGTACTGGCGGTCCTCATTGCCTGCACGCGACTTGCGAGTGCGTTTCGGCTCGCGCCGCTGCTCGGACATGTTGAAGAGGCACATGGGGCTCTCATGGGGGCCCAGACGCTGACGGCAGTGCCAGCCGCCGTGAGCCGGCAGCAGCTCCAGGAGCGCTCGCGCGCGGCGGCGGTCGCCGATGTCCTGGTGGCGATGCAGCGGCGGGAAGGTGGACGCGGGGCGCCCGCATCCAGGCAGCTTAGCGCGGGCGCGGGCGAAACGGCTCCGTCAGGCAATAGCGGACATTATAGTGAACGTGCGGCCCTTCCAGTCGGGCGGTCGCTGGCTCGGCGGGCAAGAAACAGAGCCAGCGCGAGCGCTGGAAGACGGGACGACCTATGAACGAACAGAGCCGCGAAAGCCTTGACGCTTATTATGCGGAAAGCGCGAGCTGGAACCACGACCGCGTAACGTCGATGCGCTCGTCGCAGCGTATTGCCTGGTGGGTTGCCGGCGCCGCCTGCCTCGTCGCGGTTCTGGAAGCCGTTGCGCTGATGCTTCTGACGCCGCTCAAAACTGTCGAACCCTATACCCTGATGGTCGATAAGACGACTGGTTACGTTCAGGCACTGAAGCCGCTCGATGTCGGCAAGGTCAGTCCAGACAGCGCGCTCACCCAATCTTTCCTGGTTCAATATGTGATCGCGCGCGAAGGCTTTGACTTCGCGACGGTCAATCAGAATTACCGCAAGGTCGCGCTGCTCTCGGCCGGCTCGGCGCGGGCTGGCTACCTGAACCAGATGCAGGTGAGCAACCCCGCGAGCCCGCTGATCACACTCCCACGGGGGACCGTGATCGACGCGCGCGTCAAGAGCGTTTCGCCGGTCGGGCAGGATACCGCCCTCGTTCGCTTCGATACGCTCCGCACCGACGCCAACGGTCAGGCGCAGACGGCAACGCCGTGGATCGCGGTCATTCGCTACAAATATTCTACGGCCCCGATGAGCCTGGACGATCGGTTCGTAAATCCGCTCGGCTTCCAGGTCGTGTCTTACCGCAAGGATCCTGAAGCGTTGCCGCAGCCGGAACCCGGCGAAACCTCGACTCCCGCTTCCGTCAACACGACGACGCTTCCGCCGCCATTGCCGGTGGTTTTGAGCGCTGCGGCAACTGCAGCGCCCGTTATTGGCCGGGGCGCCCTTCCTCCCGCTGCAGGACGGCAGCCATGAAGCGACTGTTGCTCCTTCTCTGCGCGCTGGCTGTTCCTGCCACAGCGCAGGTGCGACCGCAGCCGGGCGCGGGTGATCCGCACCTGCAGAGCGTCGATTATAATCCAGGCCAGATCGTTCAGCTGTACGGCGCGCCCGGCTATGAGATGACGGTCGAGCTTTCACCTGACGAGCAGGTGCAGAATGTAGCCGTCGGGGATTCGAGTGCCTGGCAGGTCAGCGTCGATCACGGCGGAGATCATCTGTTCCTCAAACCCACCGACGCGAACGCCGGCACAAACATGACGGTAATTACCGATGTGCGTATTTATAATTTCGACCTGCACGCACTGCCGCAGCCCGCCTCCGATATGCCTTACACCGTCCAGTTCCATTATCCGGCGCCCGCGGCTCAATCCTCCGCCTATGTCGATGTGTCGCGCCTCCGGCGTTCGCTCAGTCATTACAAGGTGAGCGGCGACAAAGTTCTGCGGCCCGACAGCGTCAGCGACGATGGCGAACATACCTATATCAGCTGGTCGCGAGAGAAGCCGATTCCGGCCGTCTATACGGTCGGCGATTCCGGGCAGGAGACGCTGGCCAACGGTGCGATGCGCGACGACGTCTACGTCGTGGATGGCGTACCCGGACGGCTCGATTTCAGGATCGATGACCGGACCGCGCGCGCGGTCCGGCTGCCGCCTCGGGACGCACACCGATGAGTGTTCGCGAACAGGGCGATCCGCGGCTTCAAGAGCTCTTCGGTCTCGACCCGGCCACTACCGGCGTTCGCCCGGTTGTACGTTTAGCACGGCAGGGACTTCCTGGCTGGGCAATCGCGCTGATCGCCGCTTTTGCGGCCGTGCTTTTGTTCGTCCTTCTGGACAGTCGGCGCACCGTCCAGCCGCAGCCGGCGGTTCGTGAAGAGGCTGTTGGCCAGCCGCTGTTCTCACCGGAGCCGCCGACGCTTTACATCCCGCCGGCACCACCACCCAGCGAGCCCCAGGTCGTCGCTCCAGCGCCCGCTGCACCGCCGACGGCTCAGCCCGGCAGCCAGAGCGAACTCAAAGCTGCACCTGCTCCGCTTCTGCGGCCTCAGCCGCAGGCCTTCTATGCCCCGGCTGCGCCGCCTGCGCCGATGCAGCCATCCGCTCCCCCGACCCGATCCTCGTCAGGTTCGGCGCTTGTAATCGACACCACTGCAGCAGCGGCCAACGGCGCTGAAAAGACCGGCTCTCTCCCGGGTTCCTCTGTTCCTGGCGTTTCTTCGATGTGGGGCGGTCGGGTGCAGGCGAGCGCTCTCGCGAACCGCTCGGACACTGTGGCACAAGGTGCCCTCATACCAGCGGTCCTCGAAACCGCCTTCGATTCGACGAGCCCGGGCCTGGCTCGGGCGATCGTGTCGCGCGACGTGCGCGGTTTCGACGGCACCAGGATACTTATCCCACGCGGCAGCCGCCTCATCGGCGAATATGGCTCCGATGTCGCCTCCGGGCAGAGACGAGCACTGATCACCTGGACCCGTCTCATTCGTCCCGACGGAGTGATGATCGCACTGGATTCGCCGGCAACCGATACGCTCGGCCGCGGCGGGGTGGAGGCACATGTCAACAGCCACCTTTTCCAAAGATTCCTGAACGCGATCCTCAGGACAAGTGTTGATATCGGTGGCGCGATCGCGACGCGAGCAGTCACCGGGCCGCTGATTGTTGCCGTCCCCGGTGCGATGGGGAGCTCTGGCGCTATCGCTCCCTCAGCCCAGATAACTCCGAGACTTTCCATTCCGGCGGGAAAGAGCATCAGCGTTTTCGTTGCCCGCGATCTGGAATTTCCGGCGGAAAGGCAGCAATGAACGTCCCGGTCGCAATTCAGCGCACCACCGGTACAGCTGATGCCGGGGTCTATCTTCGTACGTGCCTCGCGCCGCTTGAGGAGGCGCTGGCCCGGCCGGAAGTCACCGATATCTACGTGAACCGCCCGGGCGAACTGTGGATCGAGAGCCTGGGAGGCGGGATCGAGTGCCAAAGTGACCCTGCACTCGATGAAGCAACACTGATTCGGCTGGCACGACAGGTTGCGGCGCTGTCACAACAGGGCATCAGCCGCGAGCATCCGGTGCTCTCGGCCATTCTCCCCGACGGCTCGCGCGTTCAGGTGGTGGCGCCGCCGGCGACGCGCGGGCCGCTTGCGCTCGCTATTCGTAAGCAAGTCGCGCCGGCGATGGCGCTGCAGGACTATGCGGCGGCCGGAGCGTTCAGCGCCACTGGAACGGGCGCTCTGCGCGACCGCTCCCCCCTTCCACCAGTCGTTGTTGAACTGGTGCATTCGGGAGACATGGCCGCTGCGCTCGCCGAAGCGGTGCGCGCGCACCTCAACATCCTTGTCTCAGGGGGCACGTCGACGGGCAAAACTACGTTTCTCAACGCACTTCTTCGCGAGGTGTCGCGCGACGAGCGGCTGATCCTCATTGAGGACACGCCCGAGCTCCATGTCGAGCATGAGAATTGCGTCGGCCTGATTGCGGCGCGTGGATCGATGGGTGAGGCGCAGGTCAGCGCGAATGAGCTGGTGTCCGCATCGCTTCGAATGCGTCCGGACCGGATTATTCTAGGCGAGCTTCGAGGTGTTGAAGCGCTTGCGTTCCTCCGGGCAATCAATTCGGGCCATCCGGGCTCAATGACCACAATTCACGCGGACTCGCCGGAAGCAGCGATCGAGCAACTGGTGCTGCTCGCGCTAGAAGCGGGTACGGCGCTTAACCGAGAGGATGTGCGCCATTATGTTACCAAAACGGTAGACGTTTTCGTTCAGCTCGGGCGGACTGCCGGACGGCGGGAGATCCAGCGCATTGCGCTGCGGAATTAACGGCCTCGTCTCTGAAACGGTTAGTGTCCGCAAGGGGTGGAAAGCGGACATAAGCGAATATCCGCGATGAGTGAAAGCGGCGTCGCAATTATATGGATCATAGTAGTCTTCTAACTTGGCGAGTCGGACTACAAAACTGCCCAATGTCGCTACCTCACGATCTTGACGTCTGGGTACCGCCGGAACTTGTGCATGATGGGGGCGGTGTAAGGAACGGTTGAGTTCTTGCGCACCAGGACCAGGTTCATCGTGTTGTCGGGAAGATTTTTCAGGCGCGTGTGCGGGTGGAGTTCCACGCGACCAGCGTCTCGGTGCACGCCCACCACCAGGTGGTGTTCGACGATCTCGGCACCGTTGTCGCCGTAGAAATCCCAAAACAAGGTAGGACTGACATCGTAAAAGCCTTGGTTGGCCATCGTCACGGGCAGACAGTGGACGATGTACCCGCCCTCGCGGACTATCTCGAGGCAGTTCCGCATCACCCGCGCCATGTCGAAGCACTGGTTGGCGATGCAGTCGAAAAGCACGTCGAAGCGGTTGTGGTACTCGGCTGGGATTGGCGTCGACAGGTCGTGCAGCACCTCGCGACCGCGACCAGGAAAAATGTCGAACGCTGTAAGCTCCACGCCGATTTCCTGGAACGCTTCCCAGGTATCCTTCACTTTCCAGCCCTTCATTAACTTGTGAGCCTTGTGCCAGCCGATAATCGCGTCGCTGTCGGGACGGTCCGCGATCTTCTTGATTGACGGGCCGAACGCCTCGCGAAGCTCTCGCGGCCGGAGTATCAGGTCGGGACAACTGAAGGTGGCGAGACTCTTGCCGCCGGAGAGGCTCAACGCCTTCTTGACCAGCGGCAGGTTATAATGGGTAAAGGGCATCTCAACCTCGCCAGTTGTGAGTGCCGCGCATTATCCCCTCCACCGCTCCGTGCAACCCCACCGAGCATCCGGTGCCGCTTCCGTTCTCTCTATGGCTCGCTTGGAACGATTTGCTGCAGCTTCCTCGCCTCTGAAGAATTGGCCGCTTAGAGTCGAAAGCAGTCGCGGCAGCGTGGGTGAAAAGCTATGCGAGTGCGGAAATCACCCGGAGGGCTGCATGAGCGACGAGTCGGGCTGGGAAGTCGCGTCGCGCTTTCGCCAACGGCGTTATGAGAGCTACGAAGCCTATGCCGAGCACCAGGCTTCGAAGCTAAAGCACCACATGAAGTTGGGCAAACTGGCCAACAAGTACACACCCAGATTCAAAGCCGCCTTAGCGCCACGCATTCAGGCTCTGACGTCGCTGATTGAAACACCTGGGCGCGCTGTGCTCTGCCTCGCGGCCCGCAACGGCGCCGAGTGTGAAGCGTGGACCGAGGGCGGCTTCCTCGCAATCGGCATCGATTTAAATCCCGGCGAGCACAACCGGTTCGTTCTCACTGGCGACTTCCACGCCCTTCAGTTTCCGGATTGCGTATTCGATGTCGTGTTCACCAACAGCCTGGATCACGTCTTCGAGCTTGGAAAGGTCATCGACGAGGCCGAACGTGTTCTGAAGCCAGCCGGGATCTTCGTTGCCGAAATCGTGCGGGGCTCAAAGGATGAAAACGGGCGGGATCCCGGGCCCTACGAGGCTACCTGGTGGGATCATTCGAGTGCGGTAGTAGACGAAATTAGCCAGCACGGGTTTCAATTGATCGGCAGTAGCCCTTTTGACGTGCCTTGGGTGGGCGACCAATATGTTTTTCGTACGCCCAAACAGGCCGCCGCTGAGCCAGACTGCGCCACCTAACCGATAGATCTGCAGCGTCTGTTTTGGGTCGAAAACGGACACTAGGGCCGGTTACTCGAACACCTCCCACCACGTCGGCCAATTCACCTTCTGCGGCGTTCCGGTGGCCTCGACCACGATCCGCTGCTCCTCGATTGACAGCCGGCGCGAACCGAATCTCGCCAGTGCGGCTTCGACGATCCAGGGGTTCAGTTGGTAGCGCGCCTCTTCCGAATATTTGTTCAGCTTGTGCGCCATCCCCAGCGCATCGAGCGCACAGCCAACGCTCCCTGGGCTGACGGACTTACAGACGATCGAGAATGTCTGCGGGTTGGCCAACCCTCGTCTCGCCTGCGCTTCTGCGATGGCGGCAAGGGAGGCTCGGGCACTGGCGCTGTCGCCTTCCATTCCCCGCTTGGTGATGTGAAGGAGAAAGGCCTCAGCGGCCGTCACTCGGTGCTCGCGCCCAGCTTCGCGAACCACAACCATCTGCCCAAGCAGATGGTCATACGGAATATCGCGGCGACGGGCTTTAGGACGGCCCCTTGGATTGCCGCTCCGCCCCTTCTGGAAACGAGTGGATTTGGGCGGCCGGCGATATCCGACTTGCCCCGATGTGTTGGCGTCGTGGTTAGGCACTTCGACTTCCCCTCGGCCACTTCAGCAGGTTGGGTTCGAACGTCTCACGCTTGATGTCTTCAATTTGCTTCTCCGTTAGCGCGCGTCGACCCGGACGGCTGATCCCGGACTGTGCGGCCCACGTGGCGAGCTTCATACGGGCGCCGTATTGGGACGGACCTGACCAATTCGGATCGGGAACGGCGATTCCGAGAAGAAGCATTGCTTCATCGGCATTGCGCGGATCGTGCTCGAACCGGAATCTTGCCGGGAATGAAGGAGCACGAGGTGCGGCCTTCGCAAGCGCGGCTTCGCGCTTCTCGATCATCTTCAGCACTGACCGGACCGCCATCTTACTGCCTTTGAGCGCCGCTTGGTACGTCTTGAGTTCGAGCACCTCTTCAATGCTCAAGTCGCGCTCAACGCCGTTGTGAGTGACGGTCAGAGTCTTGTCGAAGATGATGTCGAACGCAGAGATGTGCGGCCGCCGCTTACGCGGACGCCCGCTCGGGTTGCCGCTCTGCCCTTTTTGCCAGCGACCGCTCATGCGCGGTCAAGAATGGGCGCACGGCCCGTCAGCTGCGACCAACGATCAACCGCTACATCGATATAAGCGGGATCGATGTCGCAGCCACGGAATCTGCGGCCGATGCGCTCGGCGGCGATCAGCGTGGTTCCTGAGCCGCTGAACATGTCGAACACCAAGTCGCCGCGCTTGCTGACGTCCTGGAGAGCATCCGCAACCAGCGCCACTGGCTTCACTGTCGGGTGGAGGGCGAGATCTTCGCGACGAGAACCGGCCATGGAGTTGACCGACGCATAGTCCCAAACGTTCGTCCGGTTGCGACCGTGCTTGCCAAGCTCGACAGCGTTGAAGTGCGGGGCTGAGCCAACTTTGTAGACAAAAACGAGCTCGTGCTTTGACCGGTACAGCGAGCCCATTCCGGCGTTGCTCTTGTTCCACACACAGATGTTCAGAAGGT
>Ga0157369_10002118_pt1 | contig 23921 bp, 19 predicted proteins | sample C25metaG_FD_113461 | JGI IMG/M metagenome (GOLD analysis project Ga0157369, IMG submission 113461) | Corn rhizosphere microbial communities from Kellogg Biological Station, Michigan, USA - C2-5 metaG | ecosystem: Host-associated > Plants > Roots > Rhizosphere > Soil | place: USA: Michigan... | reverse complement strand
CCAGCCAAGTAAATATTTCAACGAGCCTTATTTTACATTGAAATAAATTTGTTTATTCCAACTCTTTTTTCAGTTTCACAATCTTTTCATGAGTTTCATTTTCAGTTAATTCTGTTTTTGTATTCACTTTTTTAAGATTTTCAAGGGCAATAAGTTGTGCTTTTATGAGTGCTTTTTCAGAACTTATTTTTATATCAGCATCAATTCCTTTATGCTCCCAATTTGTATTGGTAATTGCATTTTTTTCTATCGAAACCGGGATGAAGAGATGGTATTTATTACCAATAAAAAATGCTTTAACAGGATTTGCTGCGCCATAAGTTTTGTCACCAATAACTGTCGCAATGTTGTGCTTTTGTAAATTATAAGCTAATGCCTCTGCTGCAGAAATAGTTCTGTTATTTACGAGGATATATACGGGTTTTCCAAGATACTTCTTACCATTCACGTTTTGGTTGGTGTATGATTTTGTAGTTTTATTATTATACCTTGTGTAAACTTCGTTCAGTTTTATTTTTTTATCGAAAAAGTAACTTAAAAACAATTCTACCATTTTGCCGTCTCCGCCTTGGTTATTTCTAAGGTCAATAATTAATGCATTTGTATTTGAAACAAAATTCATTGCAGCATCCAGGATTTGCTGAGCAGATTTATTTCCTTCTGGGAATCCTGTATATTCGATGTAGCCAATATTTCCGTCTAATCTTGTTACTTTCTCGAAACCATAATTCCACTGTTTATTGATTGCGTCATATTCTTTTAATATCTCTTTTTCATCAACCGGCTTTTTTTCATCTTTTTGGCTAGGACGGTATAAAACATTGAAATGCAAATCATCACCATTTTTGGCTAAATAAGAAGAAAGAGATTTTGCAAAAGCCGAATCAGTCAAATTGTCAAAGGTTTTGAGTTCAATTTCTGATTTTAATTTTTTTGAAAGCTGGTTTGCCACATCTTCGAAGATGTAATACTCATTAATTTTATCGGCAATTTCATTGATTTGTTTATTTCGTTCGGTCAAGTCTTGAGCCTTTACATTTAAGTTGAAGCAGCTGATAGCGCTAACTAATAACATATTAAATAATACTTTCATTTTTATTTACTTTTCATTTTTATTTCTTTTACGCCCGCTTTCGTAACTACTAATTTTACGATTTCACCTTTTTTATTTTCAATAAATTCAATCGTTCGGTCATTATCATCTGATCTAAAGAATTTTATTTTAGACTCGGGTAATAATTCTATTTCATAATCCTGATAATATAATTTATTGTTTTTCTCCAAAACTTTAATGTTGTCGTAGTCTCCTGCATATTTTTTATAAATAGTTGTATCTATTTTTATTTGTTTGTGCTTGTAGGGGATTTCAACATCTTTCCCAAAGCATATTGCTGCAAGTCCGTAAGAAATAAGATAGGATGGAGATTGGTTATTTGATAGAACAGTTATAAAAAGCTTATCATCCGTATATTTATTGAATGAAGTCATCGCCCCATAAAAGCCACCGTCATGCGCTATCAAGTTATGATTTTGATTATAGAAAGGATTGATCACTAATCCAAGTCCAAAATCTTGTTCGTTGTAGGAAGTGAACATTTCTTTTTTAGACTCTTCGGATAGTATGTCTTTTCCCTCAAAAAGTGCTTTGTTCCACAAATATAAATCCTCAACTGTTGAGTAAACGCCGTCGTGTCCTATATTAAAGTTCCAGTTTATATAAGGGTTTTTAATCAGTTTGTCATTTTTCAAATAATAAGTATCAGCCATTTTTTCAACTATTGAATCGTTAGTGCTAATGCCCGTATTTTTCATTTTTGCCTTATTAAATAAATGTTCCTGTAAATATTCTGCATATGATTGTCCTGAGACTTTTTCGATAATTCGGGCAAGTAAATAATAGCCAATATTACTATAAGCCGTCTTAGTTCCTGGTTCAAATAAAAGTGTTTTTTTACTTAGATAGCTTTCAACTGAATCTTGATCCAAAGAAGTTTTTTCTGTATACAATTCGTCATAATCCATTTGTAAACCAGAATTGTGCGTTAGCAGCATCTTTAAGGTAATTTTTTCGCCTTTCTGGAAATTTGGAAAGTATTTAATTAGATGGTCGTTAAGTGAAAGTTTTTTGTTTTCTGCGAGTTGTAAAATGCCAACAGCTGTAAATTGTTTTGAAACAGAAGCCAGGCTGAATTTAGTATCGATCGTATTTTTTACCTGCCATTCATAATTAGCCATACTGTAAGCTTTTTTTAGTAATACGGTATCATTTCTAGAAATTAAGACAGTGCCCCCAAAATTATTGATGGAAGCCTGAGCATTCATATAATTCTCCAGTTTATCAATAAGTTTTTTTTGTGAATATCCGTAATTAGAGATCAATACTAACGCGAGTACTTGAAGTAGCTTCATTTGTGTTATTTTTTACAATTAATTATTATTTTTTTTAAAATCTTATCGAGTATTTCAATTTCTTCTGATGACAAACCATTTAGAGCTGTTTCCCTGTTTTTCAGGATAACAGGCGATAATAACTTGATCGTATTTTTACCTTTTTCGGTTATTTCCAAAGTGAATTTCCTTCTGTCAGATTCATTTATTTTTCTTGTTAAATAATCCTTTTTCACCATTAATTCTATTATTCTGGTAATTGATGCATTATCTTTAAAAATCAACTCTGCGATTTCCTTTTGAGAATAGTCAGAATTTTCATTGAGAATGATGAGTAATAAACATTGGTCAACAGTGATGTCGCTCACAATTTTTTTTATGTTTTTCTGTGATATTTTTCTGTATTCTTTAATGGTTTGTTCAATCGTATAAAGTACAGTGCCGGTAGGATTGCTGTGTTCCATATTTATTTATTTGATACAAATATAATTGATATATCAATTAAAACAAAATAATTATGTGATTAAAAATAATTTGTATACAATTTCCTTTCTATGATTATATAAAAAAAGCCTTATAAACTTTGAAATTCATAAGGCTATATTGTAGAATAAATTGGATTATTTTATGCTTTTAACCCTGATCATTCCTTTGTTTTCGTGATACATCATACACATAATTTTACCGTCTCTTTCTGAGCATTCTTTAGTATAATCATAAACCACAGATACTTTTTCGCCATCTTTTTTCGTTGTCAAAATATCTGCATTACAAACCAAGTAATCCTCGTTCTCTGCGACTCTGACGTAAGTTCCGGTACAATCTCTCACTATGGTTCCCGTTTGCAATCTGTCGTGAACGGACTTGCAAGACAAAAATGACAATCCGGAAATGGCTAAAATTAAAATGTTTGTTGCTTTCATTTTTTGATAATTTATTTGAATTAAAGATAAGAATTAAAACAAAAAACGCACCTTAAAATTAAGATGCGTCTATAAATTTATTTAATCTGGAAATTACATCGCTTCCATTTTAAAAGTCATACTCTCAATCACTTTCAAAATCGCTTCAACCGTATCCATCGATGTCAGACAAGGAACGCCGTTTTCAACTGACATTCTTCTGATTTGGAAACCATCTCTTTCGGCTTGTTTTCCTTTGGTAGTGGTATTGACAACATATTGAACTTTTCCTTTTTGAATCAAATCGATAAGATTTACACTTTCCTCACCTATCTTATAACCGATTTTTGTAGGAATTCCTTTCTCCTCGAAATACTTCGCTGTTCCTTCTGTCGCCCAAATTCTGAAACCAATCGTATGGAACCTTCTCGCAATTTCAGACGCTTCTTCTTTGTCCTGGTCAGCCACTGTGAACAAGATGGAACCGTGCGTCGGTACTTTTCTTCCTGCGCCGATCAAACCTTTGTACAAAGCTTTTTCGAAGGTTGAATCTTTCCCCATTACTTCGCCTGTCGATTTCATTTCTGGTCCGAGAGAGATATCTACTTTCGTCAATTTGCTGAAAGAGAAAACCGGAACTTTTACGAAGATGCCTTCTTTGTTCGGAATCAATCCAGAAGTGTAACCAAGGTCTTTGAGTTTCGCTCCCAAAATTGCTTTCGTTGCAAGATTTGCCATTGGAACATCTGTGATTTTGGATAAGAAAGGAACGGTTCTGGACGAACGTGGATTCACTTCTATCACAAAAACTTCACCTTTGGAAATCACATATTGGATATTCATTAATCCAATCACATTCAATCCTTTAGCTAATCTAATCGTATAATCTTCTAAAGTTTTGATTTGAACTTCCGTCAAATGCTGTGGCGGATAAACCGCGATTGAATCTCCGGAATGGACACCAGCTCTTTCGATATGTTCCATAATTCCAGGAATAACAACCGTTTCGCCATCACAGATTGCATCCACTTCCACTTCCTGACCAGTCAAATATCGGTCAATCAAAACTGGCTGGTCCGGACTCGCTTCCACCGCATTTTCCATATAATGAGCAAGCTCTTTTTCCGTATAAACGATTTCCATCGCACGTCCTCCCAAAACATAACTTGGACGAACCAAAACCGGATAGCCAATTTCGTTGGCAATCACAATCGCTTCTTCTTTTGAAGTCGATGTTTTCCCCAATGGTTGAGGAATCCCCAACTCCTGAAGTGCTTTCTCGAATTTATCTCTGTTCTCAGCTCTGTCTAAATCTTCTAGTGAAGTTCCCAAGATTTGAACGCCGTGTGCTGCTAATTTATCTGCTAAATTAATGGCAGTCTGTCCGCCAAACTGAACCACAACGCCTTTTGGTTTTTCGAGTTCGATGATGTTCATCACATCTTCTTCCGCCAGAGGTTCGAAGTATAATTTGTCAGCAATCGAGAAGTCTGTGGAAACAGTTTCAGGATTATTATTAATGATAATTGCCTCGTAACCCATTTGCTGAATCGCCCAAACCGAATGAACCGTAGCATAATCGAACTCGACACCTTGCCCAATTCTGATTGGACCAGAACCGAGAACGATAATTTTCTCTTTGTCAGAAACCACGCTTTCATTTTCTTCTTCGTAAGTTCCGTAGAAATAAGGCGTTTCAGATTCAAATTCTGCGGCACAAGTGTCCACCATTTTGTAAACCGGCATCACACCATTTTCTTTTCTGAAATTGAAAACTTCACGTTGCGTCGTTTCCCAAAGATGAGCGATATTAAGGTCAGCAAAACCTAATTTCTTAGCTTCGATAAGCGTTTCTTTATCGAATTTATTATCTGCAATTGTCTTTTCGAAATCAATCAATTTCTTGATTTTCCAGATGAAGAATTTATCGATTTTGCTCCATTCCACTATCTGTTCCCAATCGTAACCTCTTCTCAAAGCATCGCCAATGATGAACAATCTCTCATCATCACAAACCCGGATTCTTCTTTCGATTTCCTCATCGGTAAGTGCTAAAGCCTGTTTTGTTTTTAAACCTAAATGGCGAAGTCCGGTTTCCAAAGAACGGATGGCTTTGTGCAAAGACTCTTCGAAGTTTCTTCCGATGGCCATTACTTCTCCAGTCGCTTTCATCTGCGTTGACAATCTTCTGTCAGCCGTTTCAAACTTATCGAAAGGGAATCTTGGAAACTTGGTGACCACATAATCCAAAGCTGGCTCGAAACAAGCGTAAGACGTTCCGGTTACAGGATTTTTGATTTCGTCCAATGTCAATCCCACTGCAATTTTCGCTGCAATTTTAGCAATCGGATAACCAGTTGCCTTACTTGCCAAAGCTGATGAACGCGAAACTCTCGGATTTACTTCAATGATATAATATTGGTAAGAATGCGGGTCGAGAGCCAACTGAACATTGCAACCACCTTCGATTCCCAATGCCCGGATGATTTTGAGTGATGCATTTCTCAGCATCTGATATTCTCTGTCGGAAAGTGTCTGCGAAGGCGCCACAACGATGGAATCTCCTGTGTGAACACCAACCGGGTCGATGTTTTCCATATTACAAACCACGATGGCGTTGTCGTTTTTGTCACGCATCACTTCGTATTCGATTTCTTTGAAACCTGCGATAGATTTCTCTATCAGACATTGCGTTACGGGAGAATATTTCAATCCCAATTCAGCAATTTCACGAAGTTCGGGTTCTGTGGCCGCAATACCACCACCTGTTCCACCCATTGTAAAAGCGGGACGAACAATCACCGGATAACCGATTCTGTCAGCAAAAGCAACTGCGCCATCAACGGTTGTTACGATGTCGGAATCTGGAACCGGCTCGTTCAATTCGTGCATCAATTCACGGAAAAGGTCTCTGTCTTCGGCTTGATTGATGGCGTCTAATTTGGTTCCCAAAACTTCAACTTTGCATTCCTCCAGGATTCCAGATTTCTGTAATTCCACCGCCATATTTAGTCCAGTTTGCCCACCTAAAGTCGGCAACAAAGCATCTGGACGTTCTTTTCTGATAATTCTGGAAACGAATTCCAGAGAGATTGGTTCGATATAAACTTTGTCGGCAATCTCCTTGTCCGTCATTATCGTCGCCGGATTGGAATTGATAAGAATCACGCTGTAACCTTCCTCTCTCAAAGAAAGGCAAGCCTGTGTTCCCGAATAATCAAATTCCGCAGCCTGGCCAATGATGATAGGACCTGAGCCTATTACTAAAATTGTTTTTATGTCTGTTCTTTTCATTTTAACTAATATAACAATGTATAAATTTAACAGTGTAACAATGTTACGAACCGTTTTCTTTTGATAGACTTGTACTTAATATTTTATAAATTATTTTTCCTATTTCTACTATTTGCAATTCCAAATTTTCATCAAAAGGATAATTAGGAGAATGTTTACAGAGATACAACCAGTATTTTGTTTCTTCAAGTTCTTTCGCAGCAATTTTTATTTTATGAATAAAATCTTTTTTGCTATACGGATTTTGTGCTTCGAATGAATTAGCACCAATACTAGTACCTGAACGTAACAATTGTTTGGCAATCACATATTTCTTTTTCTCTTCCAAAAGTTCACAATAGTCAATAATATCTTATGAAAATTTGACTGTTTTTGTGATTAAAGGATTATTCTCAAAATTTATCATTTGATTATTTATTGAATTGATGAATTGTTAGACTGTTACATTTTTAAATTGATACATTAAATCTATAAAATCATCAAATAGATAATTCGCATCTTCTGGTCCTGGACTTGCTTCCGGGTGATATTGAACTGAGAAACAAGGATGGATTTTGTGTTTCAAACCTTCGTTGGTTCTGTCGTTCAAGGCGATGTGTGTTTCTATTAAATCTGTATTTTTCAAAGATTCCTGGTCGATTGCATAACCGTGGTTCTGAGAAGTGATGGCCACTTTATTTTTTTCTAAATCCAAAACCGGATGATTACCACCTCTGTGTCCGAATTTCAGTTTGTAAGTTTTTGCGCCACAAGCCAAACCAATCAATTGATGCCCCAAACAAATCCCGAAAATCGGAACTTTTCCAAGCAATCCATTAATCAATTCTGAGGCACCTTTCACATCTTCCGGGTCGCCGGGACCGTTGGAAAGCATTATTCCGTCCGGGTCCATTAGCAAAATCTCCTCTGCGGTTGTGTCCTGAGAGACCACGATGATGTCGCAATTTCTTTGAGACAGTTCGCGGATGATTCCCAATTTGGAACCGAAATCCACCAACACCACTTTGAAGCCTCTTCCAGGACTTGCATACGATGTTTTTGTGGAAACCTGTTCTACTTGGTTGATTGGGAAATTGGTCACTTTTAATTCTTCTACCACAGAATTTTCGTCCGTTTCTGCATTCACGATTTTCCCCTTTACAACACCTTTGTTACGAAGAATTCTGGTCAATCTTCTGGTGTCAATTCCTGAGATTCCGGATAGATTTTTCTTTTTGAAAAGTTCATCCAAAGTCATTTGAGTTCGGAAGTTGGAAGGCAAATCGCACAATTCTTTCACAATCAAACCTTTGATTGCTGGCTCGATGCTTTCATAATCGTCTCTGTTAATGCCGTAATTTCCTATCAACGGATACGTCATACAAACGATTTGTCCGCAATAGCTTGGGTCGGAAATCAATTCCTGATAACCCGTCATTCCTGTGTTGAAAACCACTTCGCCGGCAGTTTCCTGTTCTGCTCCGAATCCTACTCCATTGAATACTTCTCCGGATTCTAATATTAATTTCTTTTTCATTTTTACTTTTTATATTGGAAGCGGGAAGATGAATGTTGGAAGTCTTCCTTCTCCCCGCTTCTTTCTTCCTTCTATATTTATTTCATTTTTACTCAAAAAAAACACGCCCGAAAAGCGTGAATTAATTTTTAATTTTGGGAGTCGACAAACTCGAATCCTTTATTCTCAAGGTCAAATTTAAGAATCGCCATTCTTGCAAAAACGCCGTTCTGCATTTGTTTGAAGATTCTGGACCTTTCACATTCCACCAATTCCGAATCAATCTCTACACCTCTGTTGATTGGTGCCGGATGCATAATGATGGCGCCTGGTTTCATTTTCTTTTCTCTTTCCTTTGTCAAACCGAATTTCTTAAGATAATCTTCGGATTTAAAATTGAAAGTTCTTTCGTGACGCTCGTGCTGGATTCTTAGCAACATCAAAACATCCACTTCTTTCACCAAATCATCGAACTGCATATAAGTTCCGTTGACCAACATTCCTTCGTCAAACCAGAATTCAGGTCCTGAGAAATATACTTTCGCACCCAATCTTCTGAATAATCCTGAACCTGAGTTTGCAACACGACTGTGTTTTACATCCCCTACAATTCCGATTTTCAGACCTTCTATCTTTCCAAATTCTTGAATAATCGTTAATGCGTCCAAAATTGCTTGTGAAGGATGACTTCCTGCACCGTCGCCAGCATTCACAATACTGAGTTTTGCATCAAGAAGCTGGTCATAATATCTTTTCTCAGAATGTCTGATAACCGCCAATTCAACGCCGATAGCTTCCAGAGTTTTGACAGTGTCCAAAAGTGTTTCGCCTTTAGCAATAGAACTTTTCTCGGATTCAAAATCGATGACCTGAAGTCCTAGTTTCTTTTCGGCCACTTCGAAACTTGTTTTGGTTCTTGTACTATTCTCAAAAAAGAGGTTCGCGGCGAAAACATCACCTTTAATTTTGCTGACTTTACCATCTGCAAACTGCTGTGCTTCCTGTAAAATTTTTTCTATACTCTCCGTGGAGACGCGTGCAAGCTTAATCATATCTGAAATTTTTAAATAAAAAAAACGAAGCCTAAAAGACTTCGTTAAATATAAAAAATATTGTTGTTGTCGGCAAATTTGCCAAACACTATTGTCGCTAAATTCTGTACCAGATTCATTGGGTGCAAAGATACCAATATTTTCGATATGATAAAATCTTATTCATACTTTTTTGTAATAAATCAATGAACTTCTGCGCTTAAAATTTCTCCAGTCAAATATTTTCTTTACTTTTGAAAGAATTGACATTATTATGAGTTTGGACAAAAAAGACAAATTAATTCTCTCGCTTCTTCAGGAAGATTCTACGCTATCGGTAAAGGAAATCTCCGAAAAAATCGGACTGACTTTCACGCCGACCTACGAGCGTATCAAAAACCTTGAAAAAAGTGGCGTCGTAGAAAAATATGTCGCTCTTCTCAACCGTGAAAAACTCGGAATCAATATCGTTGTTTATTGCAATGTCCGCCTCAAAGAGCAATCTCAAACCACACTGAAAGAATTTGAAAATTATATTTCAAAATACGATGAAGTGCAGGAAATCATAAGTCTTTCCGGCGAATATGATTATCAGTTAAAAATTCTTGCGAACGACATTTATTCCTATAATCACTTCACAGTAAATGTGATTTCAAACAGTCCTCACATTGGTCAATATCACAGTTCTATCGTTTTGGCTGAAGTGAAAAAATCGACCAAGTTTAAATTGGATTAAAAATTTATTTCTAATCGCAAAGTCGCAAAATTATTTAATAATAAACTGCTGAAAGTCGCAAAAGAAAACCTTCGATTTACATCATTCCAATTAACTTAAAACTTTGCGACTTAAAACATCAAGTTTAATTAAATCTTGCGCCTTTGCGATATTTTTCAACCCAACAATTTATCCCTTACTTTATTGAATTGATATTCGATTTCGTCTAGGCAAAGATTTCCTAAACTGCCTTGATGAGAATGATTCAATTCTTTATAATCGTATTCAAATAAACCATTTTCTATTTCCTGACCGATTTGGATATAGGCATCTCGGAATGATTTTCCATTCTTCACTTCTTCATTGATTTTCTCTACGCTGAAGATATATTTATACTTTTCGTCGTCCAGAATATTGTCTTTCACTTCGATATTCGGAAGTGTGTAAATCAGGATTTCAAGACATTCTTTCAAGGAATCGATTGCAGGAAAAAGGATTTCTTTTGTCAACTGCAAATCTCTGTGATAGCCTGACGGCAGATTATTCGTCACCAAAATCAGTTCATTTGGCAAAGCCTGAATTCTGTTACATCTCGCTCTTACCAATTCGAAAATATCCGGATTTTTCTTGTGTGGCATAATACTGCTTCCGGTTGTAAATTCTTTTGGAAAGCTTATGAAATCGAAATTCTGACTTAAATAAAGACAAACATCGTACGAAAATTTGCTTAAGGTTCCAGCCAAAACCGACAATGAATTGGCCAACAATTTCTCGGATTTCCCACGTGTCATCTGCGCATAAACCACATTATGATTCAAAGTTCTGAAACCGAGTTTGTAAGTCGTACTTTCTCTGTCAATCGGGAAAGACGAACCGTAGCCAGCGGCCGAACCAAGTGGATTTTTATTAATGATATTCTTCGTCGCAAACAACAATTCCAAATCATCCACCAAAGATTCTGCGTACGCACCAAACCACAATCCAAAAGACGATGGCATCGCCACCTGCAAATGCGTATAACCAGGCAGCAAAACGTCTTTGTGAAGATTAGCTTTATCTTTCAGGATTTGAAAAAACGAATCCGTCAGTTCTGTAATTTCTCTGATTTCGTCAATTAAGTATAATTTGATATCCGTCAAAACCTGGTCGTTTCTTGACCTTGCGGTATGGATTTTCTTACCAGTTTCACCCAATTTTTCGATAAGGATATTTTCGATTTGAGAATGGATATCTTCTGCGGTTTTGTCGATTTCGAAAGTTTCTTTTTCGATTTCAGAAAGGACTTCTTCCAAAACTGCCACAATTGCCTGCTCTTCATCCAGTCGAATCAATCCAACTTCTGCGAGCATTTTTGCGTGGGCGATAGAACCCAACACATCGTATTTTGCTAATCTGTCGTCAAAATCCAGGTCTTTCCCGACCGTGAATTTTGTAACCAAATCATTGGTTGTCGTATTGTCTTTTTGCCAGATTTTTTTCATTGTAATAATTTTTAGAAATTAGATTTCAGAGGTTAGAAGTTAGATTCCAATTGGTTTTCTAATATCTAATTTCTCAATTCTAACTTCTGTTAAAGAACTTTCTCTAATATTTTGATGTAAACATCGATGCCTTCCCGGATTTCGTCGATGTAAATAAATTCGTCGGCTGTGTGGGAACGCAAGCTGTCGCCGGGTCCCAACTTGACCGATGTGCACGGTATAATCGCCTGGTCAGAGGATGTCGGCGAACCGTAAGTTGTCCTTCCCAACGCCAATCCAGCCTGAACAAACGGATGGTTGACGTCGATTTTTGAGGAGTTTAGGCGGAATGACCTCGGTGTCAGTTTGGATTTCATCTGCGACTGGATGATTTCGAAAACTTCGCGATTCGTGTATTCATCTGTTACGCGGACATCCAAAGTGAAATTGCATTTTTCCGGAACTACGTTGTGTTGCGTTCCTGCGTTGAGAACTGATAATGTGACTTTCACATCGCCCAAATAATCGGAAACTTTCGGAAATTTGAAATCGAGGATGTTTTGCAAATCCTTCATACATTTCACAATCGCATTGTCATCGTTTGGATGCGCAGCGTGAGAAGGCGTTCCGAGCATTTCGCCATCGATGACGAGCAAACCTTTTTCTGCAATCGCAAGATTCATTTTTGTAGGTTCGCCGACGATTGCCAATTCGACGTTCGGAAGTTGTGGAAATAAGGCTTCGATGCCGTCCAGACCGGATATTTCTTCTTCGGCCGTTAGTGCAATGACGAGGTTGTGCGATAAATCTTCGGCTTCGTAAAAATAAAGAAAAGTCTGCGCCATCGCTACCAAAGACGCGCCAGCATCGTTGCTTCCCAAACCGAATAATTTTCCGTCTTTTTCCACCGGAATGAATGGGTCCAAAGTATAAGCTTTGTTCGGTTTTACCGTGTCGTGATGCGTGTTCAGAAGAATCGATGGTTTGCCGGCGTCAAAATGTTTGTTGGTTGCCCAGATGTTATTTTTGAATCGGTTAACGGTCAACTGATGTTCATTGAAAAAACCTTCTATGATGAGCGAAGCGTTGTATTCGTCGCGGCTCATAGATGGTGTTGCGATGAGTTTTTTCAGTAATTTGACGGCGTTTTCCGCCAATTCTTCTCTGCTAAAGACAGATTTCAGTTCCTTCATTTCCTTGTTTTATTTGGTCTGACAGTTTTTTCTCGTTAATCAAAGACACCTTCTGAACGCCATTTTCTTTGGCTTTGAAAGCATTTTCGAGTTTTGGTAAAATTCCTTTGTGAAGTTTTCCTTGTGATTTTAATTCAGAAAATTCATTTTTATTAATGGTCTTAAGATTTGAATTTTCGTCTTCCATATTTTGCAAAACCCCGTTTTTATCGAAGCAGAACAACAATTCTGTTTCGAAATTTTTTGATAAAGCCTGAGCAATAGTTCCGGCAATCGTGTCTGCGTTGGTGTTTAACAGATTTCCTTTTTTATCGTGAGTGATTGCAGAAAACACCGGAACCAAACCCAGATTTATCATATTTGTAATCAATTCGTGATTGATGCTTTTTTCATTAATATCGCCAACAAATCCAAAATTGATGGTTGGATGCTGGCGTTTTTCGGCCTGAATTAAATTGCCATCTGCACCCGAAAATCCCATTGCATTGCAATTGAAACTCTGCAATTTTGCCACAATATTTTTATTGATTCGTCCAGCATAAACCATCGTCACCAACTTCAAAGTTTTCTTGTTGGTAATCCTGCGTCCATCAATCATCGTCTGTGTGATTTTCAGTTTTTCCGCTAGAGTTTCTGCAATCTTTCCACCGCCGTGAATCAGGATTTTGGCACCTTCGATTTGCGAAAATTGTTCAAGAAAAGCTTTCAATGATTTTTTATCATCAATTAAAGCGCCTCCGATTTTTATGATGTGTAGTTTTTGCATTTTGTTTTGAACGCAAAGTGCGCTAAGGTTTTTGATTAATTATTGAAATATTTTAAGGTTCGCAAAGGCGTAAAACTCATCAAAGACTTAAACTTTATGTGTTACTTTAATTCATCCAAAATTTCAGAAAAAACTGCTTGTGCCGAGAAGATTCTGTTTTTTGCTTGCTGATAAATGATTGAATTATCGCCGTCCATCACTTCGTCACTCAGTTCCAGATTTCTACGGACGGGAAGGCAATGCATCACTTTTCCGTTGTTTGTCAATTCTAACTTTTCGTTGGTCAACATCCAGTTTTCTTCGACTTTCGGCATCGCTGTATAATCTTCAAACGACGACCAGTTTTTAACGTAAACGAAATCTGCATCTTTCAATGCTTCGTCCTGATTATGAATCACTTTTGTATCTTTTGTAAAATTTTTATCCAAATCATAACCTTCCGGATTGGCAATCACGAAATCAACATCCATTTGTTGTATCCATTCTGTGAAAGAGTTTCCAACGGCTTGTGCAATCGGTTTGATGTGAGGTGCCCAAGTCAAAACGACTTTTGGCTTTCTATTTTCTGTCCAATTTTCTGTGATTGTGATGCAATCTGCCAAACTTTGTAATGGATGACGCGTCGCGGATTCCAAAGAAATCACGGGAACTTTGGCGTGTTTTAAGAACTGGCTCAGAATACTTTCGTTCACGTCGTCTTCTTTGCTTTTCATTCCTGCGAAACATCTTACGGCGATGATATCACAATATTGATTCAGAACTTCGATGGCGTCTTTGATGTGTTCAACTGTGTCGCCGTTCATCACCGTTCCGTCAGCAAATTCCAGATTCCACGCTTCTTGTGCAGCGTTGAGCGTTAGAACATTTAAGCCTAAATTTTGAGCAGCAATTTGGGAACTTAATCTTGTTCTGAGACTGGAATTGAGGAAAACCAAACCAATCGTTTTTCCTTTTCCTTTGGTTGGATTTTCTAGTGGATTTCCTTTTATTTTTAAAGCTTTTGCAATGATTTCCTGCAAATTATCTATATCGTAAACCGAAGTGAAATTTTTCATTTCTTAATTGTTTTGAACGCAAAGGCGCTATGATTTTTTATGATTCGACATTTCAAGTCGCAAATTTTAACACACAATGTTGGCGACTTTTCAGCAGTAAGATTACTACTCTCTTACGCCTTTGCGTTATTTTAATTCTAATATTTTTTCATCAATAGCTTTCAAGGTTTTTTCCAAAGCATTGATGAACAAATCGGATTCTTTTTCCGAAATATTTAGCGCCGGTAAAATCCGCAGAACATTCTTGTCATTGGCATTTCCAGTGAAAATAAAATGTTCAAAAAGCAATTCTTTTCTTACATCTGCGCAAGCTTGGTCAAGCTCGATTCCAATCATCAGACCGCGCCTTTTGATATTTTTGATGTGAGGGAAATCTTTAATTTTTTCTTCGATGTAAGCTCCTATTTTTTCAGAATTCTGAATTAGATTTTCATTTTCAATCACTTCTAAAACTGCAATTCCAGCCACGCAAGCAAGATGATTTCCGCCAAATGTAGTTCCCAATAATCCGTAACTCGCTTCGAATTTTGGACTAATCAGAACACCGCCAATCGGGAAACCATTTCCCATTCCTTTTGCAACCGTAATCAAGTCAGGTTTGATGTCGAATTCCTGATGGGCAAAGAATTTTCCGGAACGTCCGTAACCAGATTGCACTTCGTCCAAAATCAAAACTGCATCATTTTTTTTGCACAATTTTTTAATCGTTAAAATGAAATCTTTATCCAACAAATTGATTCCGCCAACACCTTGAATTCCTTCTACGATTACTGCTGAAATTTCGTTCTTGTTTTCTGCAAAAATCTTTTCCAATTCTTCCGAATTATTGAATTCACATTTGACGAAATTCTCAGATTCATTGACTGGTGCTACGATTTTTGGATTATCTGTCACAGCAACTGCAGCGGAAGTTCGGCCGTGGAAAGCTTCAGAGAAATAAATTACTTTCTTTTTTCCGTTGTGGAATGAAGCCAGCTTTAAGGCGTTTTCGTTTGCTTCCGCTCCTGAGTTGCATAAAAACAATGAATAATCTTCGTAACCTGATAATTTTCCTAATTTCTCAGCCAATTCAGTCTGTAAATTATTCTGAACCGAATTGGAATAAAAACTGATTTTCTCCAATTGATTTTTCAATTTTTCAACATAATGCGGATGATTGTGACCGATGGAAATCACAGCGTGTCCGCCGTAAAAATCGAGGTATTTTTGTCCGTTTTCATCCCAAAGGAAAGAACCTTCGGCTTTTACAGGATTGATGTTGAAAAGTGGATATACGTTGAATAAATTCATTTTTACATTTTTATTTTTAACGCAAAGAGCGCAAAGATTTTTTTTAATTTTCAAACTGCTTTAAAGTCGCAAAGTTTAGAAAGCCAATGGTTTTAAGTTTAATCCTAAATTTTGTTCCCAGCCATTGGCAATATTCATATTTTGAACAGCTTGTCCGGATGCGCCTTTCAGAAGATTGTCGATTGCTGAATGAACTGCTATTTTGTTTCCTTGTTTTTCGATTTGAATGACGCAGTAATTCGTATTCACAACCTGTTTCATATCAATCGGTTTTTCTGAAATTTTAACGAAAGGCGAATCTTTATGGAAGTCTTTATATAAATTGTAGATTTTATCTAATTCCAAATCGCATTCGATGATAGAACTTGTAAAAATCCCTCTTGCAAAATCGCCTCGCCAAGGCACAAAATTGAGTTCCACTTCTTTATTATTAAGCAAATTGACTTGTTTTAAAATCTCGTCAACGTGCTGATGGTTTAAAGTTTTGTACGCAGAAATATTGTCATTTCGCCAAGTGAAATGCGTCGTCGGTTGCAACGATTGTCCTGCTCCGGTCGAGCCCGTAATTCCTGTTGTGTAAACATCTTTCAGCAAATTTTCCTTTGCTAAAGGCAATAATGCCAATTGAATTGCAGTTGCAAAACATCCAGGATTCGCAATACTTTTTGAGTTCTGAATTTCATTAAAATAAATTTCGGGCAAACCGTAAACAAAATTTCTGTTTCCGAAATCGCCATCAAGACGAAAATCATTTCCTAAATCGACGATTAAAGTTTCGTCTGAAACTGAATTTTCATTCAGCCAGTTCTGACTTTCTTTGTGAGGAAGGCAGAGGAAAAGAATGTCCGTTTCTGAAATTTCATTTGTTAAAACCAAATCACAAATCGAGTCCAAATCCGGATACAATTCTGAAATCTTCACTCCGGAATTGGAACGGCTGAACAAAAACTTTAATTCTATATTCGGGTGGAATGTGAGCAAACGAACGAGTTCGCTTCCTGTGTAGCCATTGGCTCCGATGATTCCGACTGATTTTTTCATTTTATATTTTTAACGCAAAGAGCGCAAAGATTTTTTATTTAATTCAATGTTTTTAAGTTCGCAAAGTTCCTTCGACTACGCTCAGGATGACATTTCTAATACTAACCGTTTTCAATTCTCTTTTTAATAGCGAATTACTTGCAGCCCGGCTTGAACGGAAATCCTTTTTTGCGTGTACTCAAGTTCTACTTAAACTGAAATCGCCTTGCAAAAAAGATTGGGAGTGGAAGACGGAAATAGCTGCCCAAAAAATTCTAATTCAACTTATTGACCTGATGATAAATATTGAGCGAGTTGCTCAGGATTTTTGTAAAACCTTTGACATCATCGCCACTCCAAGCGAGATTTTCTTCGCCGTAACTTCCAAATTTTGAAGACATTAAATCGTTTTCCGACTCGATTCCGTTCAAAACAAAACGATAAGGATGAAGTGTGATAAATACTTTTCCATTCACGGTTTTCTGAGAATCCTGCAAAAATGATTCGATATTCCTCATTACTGGGTCAAGGAAAAGAGCCTCGTGAAGCCAGTTTCCATACCAATCTGACAATTGTGATTTTATGGTTTGCTGGTATTTTGAAAGTGTATGTTTCTCCAAAAGATGATGCACTTTGATGATAATTGACGCCGACGCAGCTTCGAAACCAACTCGGCCTTTTATCCCAACAATCGTGTCTCCAACGTGGATATCACGACCAATTCCGTAAGGTGACGCTAATTTTTCAATCTTTTGAATCGCTAAAACCGGATGAGAAAAAGTTTCTCTATTCACAGAAGACAATTCTCCATTTTTGAATTCGATTTCCATATTTAAAGGTTCTGTTTTTTCAACTTGCGAAGGAAAAGCTTCTTCTGGAAGGGAAAATCGGGACGTCAAAGTTTCTTTCCCGCCGACAGAAGTTCCCCAAAGTCCTATGTTGATGGAATATTTGGCTTTGTCAAAATCCATTTCGTAGTTGTGGTCTTTCAGGAACTGGATTTCGTCTTCTCGAGACAAACTCAAATCACGGATTGGTGTGATGATTTCGATTTTAGGGCACATCACGTTGAAAATCAAATCGAAACGAACCTGGTCATTTCCTGCACCTGTACTTCCGTGAGCAATTGCGTCGGCTCCGATTTCCAAAGCTGCTTCCGCAATCGTTTGCGCCTGAATCGTTCTTTCGGCGCTGACAGACAATGGATAAGTATTGTTTTTCAGAACATTACCGAAAATCAAATACTTGACACAGTCGTTATAATATTTTTCTGAAGCATCGATAAACCTGTAAGAAGCCACGCCTAATTTTTCTGCTTTTTCTTTAAGTGAAACCTCATCGTTTTTATCAAAACCACCTGTGTTGATTGTGACTGCGTGAACTTCGTAGCCCAAAGTTTCACTTAGATATTTGGCGCAATACGACGTATCCAAACCTCCGCTAAATGCCAAAACTACTTTCTTACTCATTGTCGTTATTTATAGATTCAAAATCTTTTTCTTTATTCATATTTACTTTTTCCGGGACGAAAAGCATTGCAGTGCAAAGACAGTTTTTGCGTTCTTTCATCATCAGAATTTCATAATTCACGCAGTTTTTGCAACCGTTCCAAAATTGTTCATCCTGAGTCAGTTCCGAATAAATCACTGGTTTGTAACCTAAACTGCTGTTGATTTTCATCACTGCCAATCCGGTGGTGAGACCGAAAATCTTTGCATTTGGATATTTCTCCCGGGAAAGCTCGAAGATTCTCTCCTTAATCAAAGTTGCTAAGCCTGCGTTTCTGAATTGTGGAGAAACTATCAATCCGGAATTGGCGACATATTCTCCGTTTGTCCAGGTTTCGATGTAGCAGAAGCCTGCCCAGATTCCATTTTCGTCGATGGCGATGATGGCGTTACCTTCCGAGATTTTCTTGCCCAGATATTTGGAGGAACGTTTTGCGATGCCAGTTCCTCTTTTCTTTGCAGAATCCTCCATTTCGTTTCGGATTTCTTCCACATAGACCAAATGTTTCTCTGAGGAAACTTCTAATTTCATTGATATTATCTAATTAAGTCGCAAATTTAAATATATTTATCTTTATTAACCAAATTAATCAGATATTATTATCTGTTAATTTATCATTAACAACAATATTATCTTTTATACAATTAATAAACAAAGAAGCTATAAGTTTTATTTGTTTGCAGATTTTATGTAATTTGGCTAAGCTAAAATTGCGATCTGAACGAAGATTCGCTTCTATTCATTCATTAAACCCAGAAATCATAAATCAATTGTTATGAGAAATTATCACATTCAGAATCTACAGGATTATTTCAAAGAGTATAAAAAGTCAATTAAGAATCCGAAGAAGTTTTGGGATAAGATTGCGGATGAGAATTTCGTCTGGTATCAGCGTTGGTCCAAGGTAGTGGATTATGATATGCAGGAAGCCAACATCAAATGGTTCAAGAATGCGAAACTTAATATTACAAAGAATTGTCTGGACAGACATCTTTCCGTGCGTGGCGATAAGACAGCAATCATCTGGGAACCGAACGATCCGAAAGAAGAAGCACAACATATTTCTTACAACGAACTATACATCAGAGTCAACAAAGTAGCGAATATCCTTCGTGAACTGGGCATCGAAAAAGGCGACAGGGTTTGTATCTATCTTCCAATGATTCCGGAACTTGCGATTACAATGCTGGCTTGTGCTAAATTGGGTGCAGTCCATTCTGTAATCTTTGCCGGGTTTTCTGCTTCGGCAGTGGCTTCAAGAGTGAATGACTGCGGGGCGAAGATGATCATTACCTCAGATGGAAGTTATAGAGGAAATAAAGTATTAGATCTGAAAAGTTTAGTAGATGAAGCCTTAGAGAAAACACCAACGGTAGAAAACGTCTTGGTCGTAAAAAGAACACACAACGACGTGAAGATGAAAGAAGGCCGTGACCACTGGATGGACGATTATTACGACAAAGCCTCAGCAGATTTCGTGACGGTTATTATGGATGCGGAAGATCCGTTGTTCATTCTTTACACCTCGGGATCGACGGGGAAACCGAAAGGAATGCTGCATACTTGCGCAGGTTATATGGTTTACACGGCTTACACATTCAAGAATGTTTTTAATTATAAAGAGAACGACATTTACTGGTGTACGGCGGATATCGGCTGGATCACGGGACATTCTTATATTTTGTACGGTCCGCTTCTGAATGGGGCGACCACTGTCATCTTCGAAGGGGTACCAACTTTTCCTGATGCGGGGCGATTCTGGGAAGTGATTGAGAAACATAAAGTGACTCAGTTCTACACAGCTCCTACGGCAATTCGTTCTTTGGCGAAGGAAAGCGTGGATTGGGTTTTGAAGCATAATCTGGATTCTCTGAAAGTCATTGGATCTGTTGGAGAACCTATCAATGATGAGGCCTGGCACTGGTACAATGACAATGTCGGGAAAAAGAAATGCCCGATCGTCGATACCTGGTGGCAGACGGAAACCGGTGGTATTATGATTTCGCCGATTCCTTTTGTGACGCCTACAAAACCGACTTACGCTACCCTTCCGTTGCCAGGCATTCAGCCTGTGTTGATGGATGAGAAAAGGAATGAGATCACCGGAAACCAGGTGGATGGGAATCTCTGCATCCGTTTTCCTTGGCCGGGAATTGCCAGAACCATTTGGGGTGATCATCAGCGGTACAAGGAGACTTACTTCTCGGCTTTCCCCGGGAAATATTTCACGGGAGATGGCGCTTTAAGAGACGAAGTTGGCTATTACCGAATCACAGGTCGTGTGGATGATGTGATCATCGTTTCCGGGCACAATCTGGGAACTGCACCAATTGAGGACAGCATCAATGAGCATCCGGCGGTAGCAGAGTCTGCGATTGTCGGTTATCCGCACGATATCAAAGGGAATGCGCTCTACGGTTTTGTAATCCTGAAAGATGCAGGGGCAGAAAGAAACCGCGAAAATCTTGCGAAGGAGATCAACCAACTGATATCTGAGCAGATCGGGCCGATTGCGAAGCTGGATAAGATCCAGTTTGTTTCAGGGTTGCCGAAGACAAGATCCGGGAAGATTATGCGTCGAATCCTGAGAAAGATTGCTGAAGGTGACTTCAACAGTTTTGGGGATATTTCGACTTTATTAAATCCGGAGATTGTGGATGAGATTAAGAATGAGAGGGTTTAATTTGAGATAAGAGACGGATAGATGAGAGATGATAGACATTTCCATTCTGTGGTCTTGGAGTTGGTTTTTATAATGGTGGGCTTCGAGAGCCTCAGCCTGACAACGATATATATTTTCAATTTTCATAGCAAAAGCCATCCGGATCGGGTGGCTTTTGTCATTTTGACACATCACCTACTTTACCGCTTAGTCAGTGTGTGATGATGTTGTTTCTACTTTCTGCCATTTGATGTTTTTTTAATGGGGGTTAATACTAATTCTGATTTTCTAAATTAAATATTTTATTAATACAAAATGTATTTTCAGTGTATTATTTTTCTAAAATATATTATATTAAATGGTTTTTTAGGTCTCATTTTACAATATTGATTTATACTATGTAAGTTGATAAATTAATTTACTGAATATCAGACTATTTTGTAAATTTGAATCAAACTAAAAAACTAATACCATAACCTCCAAATGAAGAAAATTCTTTTCCTTCTATTACTTCTTGTATTTTCACTCAGCTATGCTCAGGGATTGGAAATTTCTTTTTGAAAAAAATAATGAAAATTTTTTTTACAAGCCAAACACGAAGAATACCGGGCGGATTGTAAGTCCGCGACATTGGGCATTTGAAATATGCAAGACTTAAAAATTTAATAATAAATAGAAAAATACGAAATGAAACAAAAATTTACATTTTTGATTTTAATTATCTCCCTTAAAATCTTTGCTCAAAGCACAACGTGGATACCATCTCCTGTGGACTCGGGACTAGATGGAACTGATCGATCTATGACACCTATTATAAAAAAAGATAATTTTTTGTACTGCTACACAACAAAAGTTATTGATGGTGTACAACGGTATCAACTTGCAAGGTTAAATCTTGATACACAAGATGTCTTTTTGTTTACATCTTCTACTATGGCAATCAGTGATTACTTTTTTGCAAGACCACGAAATATAATGTTTTACCAAAATTATGTTTACTTCAATTGCGGTTTGAGTTTGTACAAACTTGATCTTAATACGAATATTACTACTCGTGAAGCGACCTATTGTGAAAGTTTTTATATTTTCAAAAACTATTTATTTTATAATTATAATTCATCAAAAACATATATTAAAAATTTAACAACAGGCGCTGTCAGTGATTTTACAGTCGGCAACAGCACTGTTTCTGTTCATGATATGGGAGGTTGCTTTGAATATAATAATGAATTATATTTTTTAGCAAATTATAACAGGATTGAAAAATTCACAGACATAAACGTCACTACAAATCTATACACAACCTCATCACCCCCAATAACATCACACTTTTTCAGCATAAAGCTGTAAAGATCAATGATAATTTGGTTTATCTTCTGGTTTCTAACAGTAGTTTTAAATTTGTATCCATAAATCTTACAACAAATACTTTAAACACAAATTTTACATTCGATACCCTTACGAATTTGAACACTCAAGTCAAAACTCCTTTTGTACTGAATGACAAAATTTATGTAACTAATACCACCAGTCTGTATGCATCCAACGGAATAGATAAGCCAACGGTAACCAATATACCATTTATTACTTTTTCGCCCCTACTTTACAACAATGAGGTATATGGTTTGGTTTATAATTCTCCGTATGGTGGCGAAGTATGGAAAACAAATGGTACATTGGGAGGTACAACGATACTGAAAGACCTGAATCCGGGACCAGAAGGCATCAATAAATGGTCTCCTATTATATATGATAACGCTATTTTTTCACCAAAAGTTAACGTCAATAACCCTAATTCGGATTTAAATATTTATGTTTCGAAAGGAACATCAGATAGTACTGTACCAATTTTACCAAACAATACTTTCAGTGATATTAATACAAATGGATCGCCATTTTATGGATATAATAACCATCTATACATTTATGCTGAAAAAACAACTCAGAAAGGACTTTTTAAAATTGATATCACTCAATATACTTTAGGTACAAATAGTCAGAAAATCAAAAAGAATTATATCTATCCCAACCCTGCAAAACATTTTGTAAACCTGACCGACATAGTAGAAAAAATTGAGATTTATGATGTGAACGGAAGTTTGGTTTTGAAAGAATTGCACTCTAAAAAATAAATATTGAAAATTTGGTTTCAGGAGTTTATTTTATTAAGATCTATAGTCCTGATGGCAGTTTGACAACTGAAAAATTGATTATTGATTGAAAGGAAGACTTAATAAAAGTAATCAGTCTGTGGGTAAAAAGTAAAGATTGGTATAAAGAAAAAATATAGCACAATGTCATAGCTTTTTACTTGGAGGATATTCTTCAAATGATAATAAAAATGGCAATTCTGACAATAGTAGTAGTAATGATACTATAAGAACGCCTTTAACTTTTGATACTATTAAATTGCATTGATGATGTTGATAAATCGGATGGTTTTTTTACAAAAAAGATTATGTCTAATAAAAAAGTATAGTTAATATTATCCCACGCCGGCGTGAGCATCACGCTCGTGCATTAATAAAAATCTTCATAGTTATAGTAATTGCAGAGGATACGAGCCAGAGCCTCGCACCAGCGACAGAATATAATATTCCGATAGCGTTGATAGCGTTAGCAGAAATTTTAAACAAACACCCCTTTACAAATGAAATTGATTATATTTTTTCTTGGAATTTCTACATTTTGCTTCTCGCAAAAAATAAGTTTTATCTACGAAACAAAATACAAACTGAATTCAGAAAAACCAGATGAGGTTAATTCCGGGAAAATGAGTTTGGACTTAAAAAATAATACTTCAATTTTTAGAGATTCACTAGAACGAAAATCAGATTCAGTAAGGTTGAACAATGGAAACGGAAGTTTTAAAATGGGTGTTGAAAACCAATTCTATGTCAAAAAGAATCTTGCTCAAAAAAGAATTGAAAAAGTAATCACTTATTTGGAAAGAGATTATCTTCTTCCTATTGAGGACATCTTAAATTGGAAAATAAGTTCCGAACAAAAAGTAATTGGAAACTATAAATCTCAAAAAGCAGAAACTATGTATGGCGGAAGAAACTGGATTGCCTGGTTTACTACAGAATTACCTTTCAGTGATGGCCCCTATATTTTCAATGGTTTACCCGGATTGATTGT
>Ga0157369_10002117_pt1 | contig 23930 bp, 27 predicted proteins | sample C25metaG_FD_113461 | JGI IMG/M metagenome (GOLD analysis project Ga0157369, IMG submission 113461) | Corn rhizosphere microbial communities from Kellogg Biological Station, Michigan, USA - C2-5 metaG | ecosystem: Host-associated > Plants > Roots > Rhizosphere > Soil | place: USA: Michigan... | reverse complement strand
CTCTCGTGCTGGTGCGTGGTCGAAGACCATCAGCATCGAGGGAGGCCCGCTTCTATGTGCGGAAGCGACCCGGGGTGGGGAATTTCAGTGAGCAGAACTGGGGAATTTCAGTGAGCGCCGTCACCCCCGAAGGCAGAGACACCCCTACGCAAGCGCTGGAACGCCGTGAGCGGAAGCTTGAAAACCGCAGACGAAGGAAAGCGCGGAAGAATCGGGTCGGGCAATGGGGCGACTTCAAACCGCCACTACCTAAAGCCGCCACTTAGGCGGACGACGCAACCAATTAGTCAAACGGCACGACCAAGGGGGTTCGCCCCTGCCAAAAACCGCGCCATAGTGCGAGATCCCATGCCGTCCGAGCGCCTCGCGTCCTCCGTGAAGCCGGCTATCACCCGCAGTGGAGGCGAAAACGACAAAGGCCCCCGATTTCTCGGGGGCCTTTCTTGTTCGCCGGGAGATATGCAAATAAAAACAGCCAGATTTGCAATCGACCCACTGTGGGTGTTTCAGCTTATCGATGCAGCCCAGTTACAGCGCGGGGAGCCAGTCTCAGGAATAGGTGCCATTCCAGACTAAGGGCGAAATCGTTCCAGCACCTCGGGATTCCCCGCGATAGCGGAACCCAAGCCAACAGTCGCGCGATCCAGCAGTTCCCCCAAAAACCCGACGCAAAAGGATCTCCTCCTGCTCTGCGGGAAGATTCCGGTCCTCGGTTGCCTGGCTCACCACAGTCAGTGGGTGCTCAAGAGGGACGCGCGTGGAGAGCACCCCCATGGTTTAAACGAACGACCTGCGGCGGCAATCCGACGAAACCGACAGTTGGTGAGGATTCCTAAAGGGTAGTGGTCAGTGCTGTGCCCAATATTTCTCGGATGTGCATTGGCAGGTATATGTCCCAACCGTCGTCTAAAAGAGGGTGGTGCGGGTTGCGCTTTGCGAGCGCCTCAGCTAGTTCACGTATCTCGCGCACTAATTTCAACAGGACGTCGTTTCGAACGATGTCGCTGAAGTCCGTGACCGGCTTCCAGTGATCCGGGGTGACGCAGTCGCCGAACGAGCATCGAACGGTGTCTCGCCGTAATGTTGGCATCAGTTCAAACCGGGTGGGGCAGCCGAAGGCCACCCAAACCGTTGCGCGATGCATGTATACGTTAAGGGGTGCGCTGCCCCAGTTCGCGTAGCCCGAGCGGTGGCTGCCGGTCCATCGCCGGCAATCAGGGTGCTCTCTATTCAGCACGCTCTTCTCCAACACCACCGCATCGATCTCCTTGTCGTCTCGATTCGCAATGGCAACCGCGACGCGGCCCCCGGGTGACTTAACGAGCTCTGGGTAATATCGATTCAGCCGCCGGCGATACGTGTCATCAGACAAACCCTCTGCCGCCAAGGAAGCAGCAAGCGAGTCACCGGCATCCCGCCGCTGGCGAATACGATCCACTTGGTCCCGTTCGCGTTTCTCTTTCTGCGAGATCGGTACAGCTCCTGCCAGAATTGCCGCGTTTAGCGTGGCGATCCGCTCCTCGAACCACTCACGGATCCTTCCTTCCAGCCGGTTCTGCTCACCCTCGAGGGGCCTCAGGTGGTCAGGATTGACGCAATTCCGATTAGCGCAGGTGTGATGCACATCCGGGTAGTTTTCCAACTCGCCGGGAGCGCCAGCGAACGCCCACGCTACGACTCGATGCATCCGTATCTGCTTCCCACTGGAAAGCTGCACATACGCGTAGTGCTTTCGGGGTTCACTGGACGGCTTGAACCATTCCCAACAAGCGCGAGCGTCCGCTCCCCCTCGATCCTTGCTCCGCGCGATCGCCAAGATTGCGGCGACGTCCTTTACTTCCATAGCGGCCTGGACGCGCTGCGCTATTCCCATGTAAATACCTACCATTCTCCTGCTGCTCGTTACTGTTCTCGCCAGGCGCACTGATGCGGGCGCACATATCAGTGCGCCCGCTCTAGCGGGACCAACTGTCGCTATCGCGGCGTGCTTCGTCCAGGACGACTTCGAACTCTCCGTTGCGAAGGAGCTCGATGGAACTACGTCCCCCATGAAGGCGGGATGGCGACTTCAACCACAGCGCTTGCATCCATCCGTCAGCCCTCAGTACGGCCAATATCTCTTCCAAACCGGGAAGCGGAACACCCTCCTCGAACTGAAACGCAGGAAATGCCCTCACCCCATCGCCTGTTTCGACCATAAGAAGTTTCGACACATCGACGTCTTCGCCCACCATTGCCCGCACACCCGCTTCGTCATAGAACGGCCCCAAGAGCTCGTTCCAGCCTCTGCCAGCCTGGGGGCCCTCTGGCGCATCCCGATCAGGAGATGGACTTACAGCCATATCGCGGGCCTCCTTATTCGAGTGAGCACCGATGACCCACGTAAGGCATATGTGCAGCGCATAGACGAGCGGGATGCCCGCCTGGAACTCCGCCGAGGCTTGAGAGCCGTGCGGTGACCGGAGCCTACCGGAGGGCACCGACAGCGCTCCATAACCAAGGAGCAGGGACTTGAGGGACGAAGCCCACGATTGGGGGGACAAGTGTTGAAAACCTGTGCACAACCGAGCCAACCTGTGGATAATGGCCCGCTTATTGTGGATAACCATGCGAAAGTCGGGGAAATCGGGCGCTAATGCTCCGTCCCCTTTGCTACGCTGATTGTGTCATGACCAGCCCGCTCGGCCAGGTAGCTCCCTACCCGGCCACGGGCTGGTTTTCTTTTCGCTAGCCTTTGCTCGTGGGAATCCCGTATCAAAAAAGTCACCTCGACTATGAGGCTCAGCTCCAACGCTTGCAGGGACGCGGGATGAAGGTTGGTGACCCAGACCTTGCGCTCCACACCCTACGCAATGTCGGGTACTACCGCCTCAGCGCATACTCCCACATATTCCGCGCCAAGAAACCAGGGGGGGACCCCGGTCACGATGAACGGCTGGATCAGTTCGTGGACGGCACGACATTCGAAGGGGTTCACGCGCTCTGGACTTTCGACAGAGAGCTGCGCCTTCATTTCCTCGACGGCTTAGAACAATTCGAAGTAGCGCTGAGAACCTCGATTGCCTACGCCGCTGGCAAGAAGGACCCTTTCGTCCACATGAAACCGGAACTCCTGGACAGAACTTTCGCGGAGCAACCCGACACGTCAAGCCAAGATCGCCATAGCAAATATGACAAGTGGCTAATCGAGTACTGCGGCAGGCTGGAGTCTGCGAACGGCGAATCCTTCGTCAAATGGTTTGGCAAGAAATACGAAGGTAAGTTACCGATCTGGGCCGCTGTCGAAGTCCTACAGATGGGTCAGCTCGCGGGGCTCTACAGGGGCTTGGAGCTCGGCGACAGGGACGCGGTTGCATCGGACTTTGGGATGACTGCAAAAGTTTTCCGCTCGGCGATCGCAGCTTTCAATTCGATTCGCAACATATCCGCCCACCATTCGCGCCTTTGGAATAGAACTCTCGTAGTCTCCCCAGGTAGACCGAAGGTGGGCGTAGCTCCTGTGTTGGATCATTTGCACGACCTCACCGACTGGCAAATCAAGAGACTTTACGTTCCCGTCGCAGAACTTGGATGGCTGCTGGAAGTCCGGACGGGAATTCCAAGCTGGAAGGATGGCGCCAGAGACCTTTTTACGCGCTTCCCCGAACTTGATCACGTCAGTGACGCGACGATGGGATTCCCCGCCAATTGGAAGTCGTTAGAGCTCTGGGACGTCTCTTAGCGGCGAAGACACTACGTCAGCGACATCGTCGACGTGGTATGCAACTGCGCTTCCGCGACAGCCTGACGAGCCCGTGGCACGGGGCGAGCCAGTCTACTGGCTTTGTTCATCTTGAAGCCGACCAGCGCTTATCAGAGGGCTTGGACCCGAGATACCGGGCATCAGGACGAAACTGGTTGTCCAACGGAGATGCCGTTAAAGTCCTCGTATGTCGCCTTGGGTGAAGCAACACAATGTTTGGGCGCTGCTCCAAATCGCGAAGGAAATCGAGTTCCACGCGGAGGCTGCGATCGACGCGGCTAACCGGGCCATTTCCCCTCGCAAAGGAGCCGTCGACTGGGCACGACTCTATGCGCTCGGAACGCACGCGGGATGCGCTGGAGCATTTCTTGAAACGTCCGCGTCCCGCAAGAACGACCTCAAGTCCGCCTTTCCCGGCCGAGCCGAGGCGTTTAGCGTTCTCACCGCAATCGACGAGGACCTCACCGGGATCAAACACGTCCGCGACGCGATGATCCATGCCGACGAGCGTCTGGAGGCCGAGTGGATCCGTCTGGAGGGGCTCGGCGAGGGCGGGCACGACCTTCAGATGAGAGCGGTGGGACGGCTGCCGAGCAACGGTCGAGCACTCCTCAACTGGGACCCCGCCACTCGAGAGCTTTCGGCCCGAGCCGTCCCGGATAAGGGCAACCCCGATGCCATTTGGTACCACACAGTGAACGTCGTGGAGGTGCGCGACCGACTTCGCAACATCGAAGTGGGAGCGTCTCGATTCGCCGAGTACATTGAGACGGTGACAGGTGCGACCCCCGGCCCTCACCCACTGGCGAGGCGCGTAACCAAGACTGTCTCAACGGACCCACGCTGAAGCCATCGCAGGCCGCCCTTTCCATCGGTTGCCAAGGTCAATGTCACGATCCGGTCGTGCCGAGCGAGTGGCCACGCAGGCGAAGCGGATGTCCAGCGGCTACGCGATTCGGGCCACGCGCTACAACCATGTGCGCCGAATTTGCTCACCTTGTCTTACAAGCGGGCAAGGTCAATTAGGTGATGCGGCTGGCGACGAAGGACGCTTCAAGCGCATACGGACGTACGCGCCCTTGGTCGTTCTCCGCAGCGGTTGCATGCTCGCCGCCTGGCTTGGCATTTCGGGGGGATGACCGCCAATTAAGTCGTTTCAGCAAGGTGGGTCGATGAACCCTAAATCGGCGGGCAACGGCAAGAGCCCTTCTGCACTGCCATCTTGATCACATGGGGCCGGTCCAGTCGGAGCGCGACAGGAACATGTCGCTCAATGACGCATCTATGCCCATGAGTGCTGTCGCCAACGTGCAGTTTCAGCAGCCACTTGGACGCTAAAACGAGCAGCCTAGGAACCGTGGCGGGAGACAAGTCCCTAGTTCTTGGCATCCCCCTGATACACATCGGTAGAAGATCCGTTGTCCGGCCGTCACAGTTGCCATTGCCCGGCTATTCGGCAGCGCATACTCTCGAAGTGCAAGCATCGCGAGGCCCAAATGAGAGCGATCCAAGGGGTAACTCAATTGGTCGAAGTCGAACCGGAGGCGCAGTATGAAGCGCAAGCAATTCGCAGGTGCTCCGGTACCGTCACGGGACGCGCTCGGTGGCGAAGAGCAGGAGTACTACGACGCTCTAGGCCCATGGGCGACGGAGCGCGCAGTTTCCGACGCCCTCGACATGTCCACCGACAGCTTGGCCCTTGAGCGGCAACACCACGCCCTCCTCGGCGTGAAGTTCGGAGGGAGTTACTACTTCCCCGTACATCAGTTCAACCAGGGGCGCGTGATCAACGGCCTAGCACTTGCGCTGGAGGCGCTCGACACCGGGTTCCCAGCTCCAGAGATGCAGGCCGGCTGGTTCGCGGAGCAAGCCTACGAAGACGAACCCGTCACCAGATGGGATGTCCTTCGGTCGGGCGAAGTTAGCACCATTCTCCAGTGGGCGAAGGACGATGCCGCATGGGCGTCACGCCCGTAACGGCACTTGCATATGAGTCGAATGCCGAGGATTCCGGTTGGTGGGTAGATAGTTCGAGCCCACGCGGTTCACAGCGCAATTGGTCAATGCGACTCCCGTCACCGGTTGGAACAACTGACTGGCCAGTAGGAGGTGTCCTAGGACGGTCCAATACCCTCAAATCACAGCCCGAAGCCCGTGTTAGAGATGACGCATGGACGCTTGCTCTCGGAGCGCACGCACAAGAACCCGGCTCTCCAACCAAGCGTGTTCGTCCTCGGGTACTGCCCGGTCAGGGAACGTCTCACAGTACTGCAAGCGGAACGTAGCGCAGCGATTCTCAAGGAACGCGAGCACGTGGCGGAGGTGTTCGTCGGTGAACTGCGCCGGGAAGACGACCCGGAACGGGCGGCGCAGGATATCCACCCACCAAACCTCCTGATCAAAAATGCGCGAATCGAAGGCCCCCGGGGGCAAGGATTCGAAATGTTCAAAGGGCGCCTCGAGTTCGCGCTCGTCGTACCACGCACGCAGCACTGCGGCCCGATGGAACGCCTCGATCACTTGGTCTGCGCTGGTCTGAGCTCGGGTCGCCGCTTGAACGATGACGGAGCCATCGACGCCAACGGTGCGGGCAAGCACGCGCACCGTTTCCCAGCCTTCGCTGTTGTGCTCCCTTTGTGGATGCATGGGGTCCTCATGAGCTAGAAATTCGAAGAATTAGCGGGCGACTTGTTCCGCAGACGGCCGCTGACAACGTACTCATGCCGCGCCCAGCGCTGCCTTCGTAGCGTCCGCGGCGTCCGCGAACAGGGATTGGTGCGGACGAACGACGGGTTTGAGATGGCGGCGAAACTTCCTGAGCAGGCAACCACTGGCACCGTCTACCCGAGGAAACTGCGGGCCGCCGCCCGGATCCGGGAAGCGTGTTCATCTCCATGGTCGCGGATGAGCGTGGCTGCGGCGACGTCGTCCAGGTAAGGATTCATTCCGATGAACCATGCTTGGATCACCTCAGGATGCTCCCAGTGAAGCAGGAGATGTGTCAGGTCGAGAGCAAGGCGTAAGCCCGGCATGACCTCGCTCGGCGGACGCTCGGCTCCGTCGGTTGCCCATCGCCGAATGGTTGCGGTGTCCCTCACGTTGCCCATGTAGGCAACCAGCTTCCCACCCAGCAGTTCCCGCAACTCGCGCACGACTTCCGCGTCGCTCAGCTCCTTTGGGTCCACCACATTTTCTCCTCATGGTGTGAGCCACCGGTTGCCTGCAGGGTGGCGCCAGCGACGCAGAGCGGGTCGACGAGTTGCGGCAGTGTGTTCCCGCACGGTCGAGAACGATCAACAACTTCGTCAGCTCGTACTCCGGGTCGAAATAGGGAGGTACTCCAGCGAGGCTGTGCGGTGGTTGGGAAGACGGCCCCGCCGGGGCAAGGACCATTGCCTTGCGGCCTACCTCGCAAGACGCGCCTCGCGCGAGTAGGCGCGACGTGAAATCCTTCCCGCCGTGGGCCTCTAGGCCACCTGGTGACGGTGCGCCCCACAGGCGCCCGGTTTCTACTCGCGGTGCCGCAAGTCGCATTACTTACCGTCCAGGCAGCAACCGTCGCACCCGTGCACGGACACATCCCGGCCCGACAGCCGGTTGTACTCCACATCGTCCGGGTCGGGATGACCAATGGCATGCGAGCATACCCGTTCCGCCGTTCCCCTGTCGCCGCGCCAGCGCACCGGCCAAGTGGTCATGTGGTGGGCCGAGGGGTTGTGGATCCAACAGTGCCGGTCCGCGCAAGCGGCTGGCGGGTGAACGTTGGTAAGTATCCCGTGGGCGAGCCAGGTCAGCCCCGGGCTGTCACCGGCTTCGGCCGTGCTACTGCCGTCGTCGATTCCCAAAGCTGCCTCCTCATGATCGTGGAGACTGGAGCCTATGCTCGACCTCTGACACTGCACTCCGGCTCGGCAGTATTAGGGGTCAGCATGAGTTGTTTGCACGGGCTCGTGCGGGAACCACAAATCGCACTGCACCTGAAACCCCGGCTCGTGCACCAGTCGGTCTGCCCGGTCCGGCGGGAGATACTCCGGCCGAATCTCGGCGACCTTCGCCCGGAACAGTGACGCCGCCCCGGACCAGCCCACCCGCTCCGCCAAAGTCGACGCCGGCTTCGTCGGCGTCTTGATCAGCAACGCCCGCACCCGCTGCGCGTACTCGTCAAAACTCGATTCCGCCGGTGCCCATTCATATTTCGGTGCCCGGTCAGACGCTAACGCACGATCGACCGTTCCCCGCGACGCTCCCAGTCTCCGCGCGATCTCACGCTTCGAGGTCTTGCCCTCCGAGAACAAGTGGCGAATCTCCGCCCAATCATCCAAATTGATCACCTTCCATACTGGTCGGTGGCCCTGTTTTCAGATGGCGATAGTGGTCCTGTCTTCGAGTGGCGTCAACACGCAGCATGCGATGCGAAGCATCGGGAACTGGGATAGCGATGTTGGGGCCCCCGAAACAGCGCCGACCCCTATGCAACCACATGTTTGGATCTCGTCTTGCGGGACGAGTGCACCGCGCCTCCTCATCATGCAAGAATATGCGTATGGACGCAGATATGCAGATATGTGGCAAAGACCCGGATAGTCAGTTCGTCGAACTTGCGGTGGAAGTATTCACGATGCTCGCCGATGCAACCCGGGTGCGCCTGATCCTCGCACTACGGGACGACGAGCTGTCAGTCAACCACTTGGCCGACATCGTCGACAAGTCGCCGGCCGCAGTTTCGCAGCACCTGGCGAAACTTCGCCTCGCCCGCATCGTATCGACCCGGCAGCAAGGAACTCACGTCTTCTACCGGCTTGAAAACGAACATGCGCGCCAGCTAGTCTCCGATGCGATCCTCCAGGCCGAACACTCCCTCGACAGCAACCCTCGCCACCATCACCCGCAGAATGAGGCGACCGCTTGAGTATGCCGCACACGCATCACAACGTGCACGACGAGCACGGACACGGGCACTCTCACGATCACACCCATGAACAAGGTCACTCGAATGGCCCCGACGGCCACTCGCATCCGACCGGAATCAAAGGATTCTTCTATGGGCTCTTCGTACCGCACAGCCACGATGCCGCCGACTCGATAGACGACGCACTTGAGGCAAGCACCCAGGGCGTGCGCGCCCTGAAGGTGAGCATGTTCATCCTTCTCGGCACCACCGTGGTGCAATTCATCATCGCCCTCACCAGCGGATCGGTGGCCCTGCTGGCCGATACCTTCCACAACTTCTCCGACGCGCTGACGGCCGTGCCGCTCTGGATCGCGTTCGTGCTCGGTCGCCGCGTCGCGTCGCGTCGCTACACCTACGGCTACGGTCGGGCCGAGGACTTGGCCGGCCTGTTCATCATTGCCGTAGTCGCCATCTCCGCGGTGGTCGCCGCGTGGCAGTCCATCGAACGGTTCCTCAACCCCCAACCGCTCAACGATTTGTGGTGGGTGGCGGCCGCGGGCGTCGTCGGGTTCATCGGCAACGAGGCGGTTGCCGTCTATAGGATTCGAGTCGGGCAGAAGATCGGCTCTGCCGCTCTCGTCGCCGATGGTGTGCATGCGCGCATCGACGGTTTCACCTCGCTCGCCGTTGTCGTGGGCGCTTTCGGGGTGATGCTGGGCTTTCCTCTCGCGGACCCGATCGTCGGTCTTCTCATCTCAGCCGCAATCATCGTTCTGCTGTGGGGCACTGTGCGCAGCATCGGACGCCGGCTGATGGACGGCATCGAGCCGGAACTCGTCGAACGCGCGCAGTCGGCGCTTGAGCACACGCCGGGCGTGCTGTCCGTCCCAAAGCTGCAGCTGCGCTGGGTCGGCCATCGCCTCCAGGGTGCGGCAACGGTCCTGGTGGCTAACACCTCGCTGTCGCAAGCGGAATCCGTGGCGCAGGAGGCCGAACACCAACTCGCCCATCACCTGCCAAACCTCGACGATATGGCCATCCGCACCGTCACCACCGGGGACGACCTCAAACTCCACTCCCATGACCACGAAACGCACTGACAGCGACTCGGGACACCAGCACGGGATATCCGCGAAGGCGGACGTCCGCTATCTGGTCGTCGCCCTGTCGTTGATCGTCGGATTCATGATCGTCGAAGTGGTCGTGGCGATCCTGTCCGGTTCGCTGGCGCTGTTGTCGGATGCCGGTCACATGTTCACCGATGCTGGCGCAATCGCCGCGTCATTGTTCGCGCTTCGTCTGGCCGCCCGCCCGGCGACGGGAAAATGGACCTACGGGCTCAAACGAGCCGAGATCCTCTCGGCCGCGGTGAATGGAATCACACTGGTGGTCATCAGCGGCATCGTCGCCGTCGAAGCCATCCGGCGTCTGCTGAACCCGCCTCCGGTCGAGGGCGGCCCAGTGCTCGTGGTCGCCCTCGTGGGCGTTGCGGTCAACCTGGCCGCCGTGTGGGTGCTGGCCAAGGCGAACCGCACCAGCCTGAACGTGCAGGGTTCGTATCTGCACATCCTGACCGACCTGTATGGGTTTATCGCCACCGTCGTCGCTGGGATCGTGATCCTGTTCACCGGCTTTACCCGTGCCGACGCGATCGCATCATTGATCGTGGTCGCGTTGATGCTGCACGCTGCGTGGGGATTGCTGCGTGATTCCGGACGCATCCTCCTGGAAGCGGCACCCGAGGGCGCCGACCTGGAGGCGATCCGGCACCACCTGATGGAGCCCGCCCACGTCAATTCGGTCCACGACCTGCATGTCTGGACCGTCACCTCGGACCTGCCCGCCCTGTCCGCTCACATCGTCCTTGACGACACTTGCTTCCGAGACGGCCACGCACCAGAAGTGCTGGATCAACTCCAGACCTGCTTGATCGGTCACTTTGACGTCGAACACAGCACCTTTCAACTGGAACCGGCGAACCATGCCTCCCACGAGGCTGGAACGGGGCATTGATATCGGAAGCTCGGGTCAATGAGCGATACCGACGTGTCCGGCCCGGTGTGGTTGCCGTCAGTTCCACCGAGCCTCGCTGAATATCCGGCCCCGCATATGCAACCGATTCCCTTGATTCCAGCATTGGCGCTGATGGCCACCGTGCTCTATCTCGCTGGCGTAGTGCGATTGCGAATCCAGGGGCCGCCGATGGCCGCTGGCTCAGACGATTTCCTTCATTCTGGGCTGCCTGGTGCTGATGGTGGTGATGGGCGCTGGCATGGAAGGGTACGGACTGCGAATGTTTTTCGGTCTTCATGTTCCAGCAACTGACGCTGATGATGGCTGTGCCCCCGCTGCTGGTCTACGGATCGCCCGGAAAGCTGCTGCTGCGAGCCGTTCCCCACCGTTACGGTGGCCGTGCAGTCCTTCGGACAGCCCTCTGGGGATTGCGAGCCAGATGGGGCAGAGTCGCACTGCACCCGGCCTTTATGGTTCCACTGTTCCTGTTCAGCTTCTACGGCGTCTACTTCACCGGAATCTCAGACGCCTTACTCTCAACCTGGGCTGGGCACACCGGACTCGAGCTGTTGTTCCTTGCCTCCGGGATCGTGTTCACCGTCCCGCTGATTTCTCGCGACCCTCTCCCCCCGCCGGCAGTCACATTTCGGCCGGGTCATCGACCTGTTCTCAGAAATGCCGCTGCACGCCTTTTTCGGCGTCTTCCTGATGACGGCGACCACCCCCCTGGTGGCGTTCTTCGACCGGCTGCCGGTGGCCTGGGAGGTTGACCCCCTGAAAGATCAAGGAATCGCCGGAGGCCTGGCCCGGTCCTACGGCGAGCTCCCCTCGGTGCTACTGCTGCTGCTGATCATGAGTCGGTGGGAGCGAGACGATACACGCAAAAGCCGCCGAGCCGACCGGGCCACGGTGCGGAAAGAGACCGCAGACCTCGATGCGTACAACAATTACCTGCAGTCCCTATCTAAGCGACGATACTAACCACCGACTGCGGGTGAAACCGCCCTGGGAGCTGGCGGCAGAACGCCAAGGTCAGTCACAACAGGAAAGCGAGGAACGCGTGAGCGAAGCCGCTAGCACAGTAGGTCAGGCAGCCATACTGGTCGCGTTTCCCATCGCGGCAGCCGTCATCGGCTCCGTCGTCTCGGTCGTCAACCCGCCAGGACCCCGCACGGTCAGTGCCGTTCAACACTTCGCGGCCGGCGTCGTACTCTCGGCATTGGCCGGTGAGATCCTCCCGGACCTCCGCAACGAGGGCAGTCTGCATTGGTCGATCATCGGGTTCGTGGTCGGCAGCGTCGTCATGCTCACTCTCGGCGCACTCAGCCGGCGAATGGAACGAACACGTGCTGCAAGCAGTAGCTCTCTGCCACTGGTTCTGCTCATGGCCGTCGGAATCGATCTCCTGCTCGACGGGTTGCTGGTCGGCCTGGGAGTCTCTCTCGGCGCAAAACAGGGCCTGATCCTCACCATCGCCCTCACGATCGAGATCCTCTTCATCGGACTCTCCGTCACGACCACCCTCACCCAGTCCGGCATCCGAAAACTGCCAGCCGTGACCATCTCTAGCGGCCTCAGTCTCACAACTGCCGTGGGAGCGATCGGGGGCGCCGCCGTCCTGGGGGGCGCCAGTCATCAAATCCTCGCCCTCGTGCTCGCGTTCGGCGCCGCCGCGCTCTTGTATCTCGTCGTTGAGGAGCTGCTCACCGAAGCACACGAACAAGCCGAAACAACAGCACTGGCCGCCATGTTCTTCCTCGGCTTCCTCACGATCTACGTACTCGGCAGCATCTGAAAGTCTGCGACCAATGGCCCATGAACCGTTCGATGGGAATTCGTGGCCCGGTTGAAGGCGAACTCGGTATCGACCGCCGCTTCCGTAATGGTCAGCGTTGACTGTATAATCAGTGGATGCTGACTGTTGCTTCTCGTCTGGATGTTATGAACCGCCTCGGCCGCGCACTGGCCGACCCGACCCGCTCCCGGATCCTGATGAGCCTGATCGAAGAGCCCGGCTACCCTGCACAACTCGCGGTGAAGCTCGACCTGACTCGCTCGAACGTCTCCAATCACCTCAGCTGCCTGCGTGGGTGCGGAATTGTTGTCGCGGTCCCGGAGGGGCGCCAGACCCGGTACGAGATCGCCGACCCGCACCTGACCAGGGCACTCACCTCGCTGGTGGACGTGGTACTCGCTGTTGACGACGGCGAGAGCTGCACCGACAGCAACTGCGACGTTCCCCTGTGCTGCGGGACCGGCTCATGACCGCGACCACGACCGGACCCGTCCGAGTATTGGGGCCGCTCCGCAAGCAGGTACTGAAACGCCGCATTCGCTTGATCGTGGCCATCACGATCACCTACAACGTCGTCGAGGCGGTCATCGCGGTGGCCGCCGGCTCGGTCGCCTCCTCAGCTGCGCTCATCGGTTTCGGCCTGGACTCGATCGTTGAAGTTCTCTCTGCGGCGGCAATCGCCTGGCAGTTCTCAGCTCCCGACCCTGAAAAACGCGAGAAAGTCGCGCTGCGTGTGATCGCATTCTCGTTCTTCGGCCTGGCCGCCTACGTGATCGTCGATGCCAGCCTGTCACTGTTCGGCCTCCGCGAGGCAGAACACAGCCCCGTCGGTATCGCCCTCGCCGCGGTAAGTCTGGCCGTGATGCCATTCCTGAGCTGGTTCGAACGCCGGACCGGCCGCGAACTCGGATCGACATCTGCGATTGCGGACTCCAAGCAAACTCTCATCTGCAGCTACCTGTCTGCGGCACTACTCGCCGGCCTACTTCTGAACACGCTTCTGGGATGGGCGTGGGCAGACTCGATCGCCGCCCTCGTCATCGCCGGCTTTGCCATCAAGGAGGGCCTGGAAGCGTGGAAGGGCGATACCTGTACCGTTCCGGTCTCTGCACTAACCGGAGAACGAGCCTCCGAGCCGGACGACTGCTGCCGATAGAAGGGGTACGAAGGTGAAGGTCGAGATTCTCCACATCGATGACTGTCCAAACACCGCAGAAGCCGGTGATCGGCTCCGAAGTGTGCTCGACAGCGAGGGCTATACGGGTGCTGACATCGCATTCGTACTCATCCGCTCGGCGGATGACGCAGCCGGAGTGCTATTCGCCGGTTCTCCGACCATCCTGGTCGACGGAAAGGACCTCTTCCCCTCCGCCCGCACCCAAGAGCTCGCCTGTCGGATCTACAGCACTCCGACGGGCCTCGCCGGCATTCCGACGGTAGACCAGCTGAAGGAAGCGTTAACCTCACGGAACCTTCACGGGGTGGTTAGTAACGGGTGAGAATTTCCTTCATCTGGTCGATTTCCGCTGCTGAGATCTTATGACCTCCTGGCAGAGTGACTTGATGCCCGGGTCTGAGTTGTTCGACTCTCCGCAGACCAGGATCGCGCACGTTCACCTGTCTTCGATCCATCGCATAACCAGCCGGCAAACGTTCCCAGGCTATTCATGCTTTTAGCGTAAGCCCAAGCGGTTTGCCCGAAAAAGAGTGCCAGTACTGTGAGAGGAACCATGCATGATCTGATCGGCATCAGAGGCCGTTACCTAGGAGCCAGCGAGGAATTGCGGTCGGAGACTAGGTTGGAGAATGCACCGATCTGATCAGGCCGTGAGCCGAGGAGTGATGGGAGGGAGGCGCATGTCGGCCTATATCAGCATTGCCGTCCTTCTCGCCGTCGCGCTGTTTGCGGTTGGTGGCCTCTACCTGCTGGGCCGGTATACCGCCGTGGCCGCAGACCCACTCGAACGATTGCCGTTTCTCTCCGGTTGGGCACCGCAGGAACACGCCGTATCCCGGTACCACGCCAGGTGGTATCCGCTGACCCTGCTTTTTCTGGCCTTTGATGTGGAGATGCTCTTCATGTATCCGTGGGCCGTGGTCGTCGCACGCGACGGTATCGGTGCCGTTGTCGAGATGTTCATATTCCTTGGCGTGCTCATGGTCGGTGTCGTCTGGGCCTGGCGAGAGGGAGCGCTGCGGTGGGTCTGAGGGCAAGTATCGCGCTCGGGGCGGTGCAGAGTATCCATGTTCTCGTCGTCGAGGTGCCCGGGTGGGGTGCCACTCGGATGCGGGTCGAGGCGGAACTCGCCCGCCGGGGCTGGACGGCGGCACGTTCCCCGGCGGATGCCGACGTGCTACTGGTGTGTGGGGTCCCTGGGAAGAAGCTCGAGTCGGTGTGCGCACGTATCTGGTCGCAGCTTCCCGGTCCGCGTGCCCGGGTAGCAGTCCACAACGCAAGCGACGTCGCCTCAGGGCTGGAGAAGGCAGCGGCTGAGCTACTCGATGAAGGCAGACAGCAGGGCGATGCACGGACCCGCTCGCACCAGCCGGTGGAGGCGAGTGATGAGATCGAGCATGTAGGGCATGGCGGGAGCGAGGAATCGGCCGAGCACAGCAAGCCCATGGACATGGACATGGACGCGGAGATGGATATGAGCATGGATATGGATATGCCCATGCCGGGAGGAATTCCTCTTGCGAGCGGCGGACCTGACCGCGACGGTCTCGAGATGGATGTCCTTCACGTGGCCCTGGGCCCGGTACTCCCCCACTGGCCCGCGGGCCTCGTGGTGCACTGTGCGCTTCAGGGCGATGTGATCGTGAGCGCTGAACCCGACGTCCTGCCAGCGGCGCTGCAACCGAACAACGACGGCCCTATCGGGAACAATAGCCGGTCGGCGCACGACGAACGACGGAGCACGGTCGCCCGGCTTTCCGATGCCGCCGTGCAGGTGCTTGCTTTGGCCGGATGGTCGTATGCGGCAGGGCGCGCACGAAGGATTCGCGACGAGGTGGCGGCGGGCACGGCACTGGTCGACGTCGCAGCGGACCTCGACAGCCTCGCGCGGAGCGTCAGCCGTTCCTGGCTCCTGCGCTGGGCGCTGAACGGCATCACCGTCGGCGATGCCTTCGCTAACACCGGGGAAGGAGCAGGGCGGCATGAGCCTGAGACGGTGCGAGGCCGTCTCATCGGCTGGCTCGACGAGGCGCGGCGCATCGCCCGGTACAACACGGAAGCGTACGAGTCACCGGACAACCCGGAGCTGCAGCGGAGCCTGCTGGACGCAATCCCACAACTGCTCAGCGGCACGGATGTTGCGACGGCGCGACTCATCGTCGCCAGCCTGGCAATCCAGACAGCCCAGATCGCCCAGGCTCGAGAGCCGCGCACATGACGGACGCCGCCGGGACGAATCCTGCCTGGGCCCTGCTCGCCCCGGTCGTGCTCGGCCTTCTCGCCCTGGCAGCAGCCGCTCTCAATGGGATCCTCGTCGCCCGGGCAGAGGGCCGGACTCTTCGGTCGGGGGCGGCCGCTCCGGTGTTCGAGGTCGCTCGCCTGATGCGGCAGCGGCGGCGCACCACCGTAGCGGCCGACGTGCTGCTGTGGCGTATCGGCTGCTCCGGCCTCGTGGTGGTCGCGTTGCTGAAGACGGCGGTTATCCCGGTGGGACCGTGGGTCCTGGCCGACATACCGGTCGCGATCGTCTGGTTCAACGCGATGGATGTCATGGTCTGGGCGGTCGTCTGGCTGATCGGCTGGGGAGCGAACAGCGCCTACTCGCTGATCGGCGGCTACCGGTTTCTCGCGCAAGCCGTGTCATACGAGTTGCCGCTGATGTTCGCACTGGTCACCCCGGCCGTCGCGGCGCACAGCTTGCGGGTGAGCGATGTGATCGCCGCTCAGCAGGAGCTGTGGTTCATCGTCTGGATGCCCGTCGCTTTCGTCGTCTTCTGCCTGAGCGTCGTCGCCTTCTCCAGTTGGGGGCCGTTCGCGACGGCAGCGAGCGGAGATATCGCGGGCGGGATCCTCACCGAGGTATCCGGCGTGGACCGGCTGCTGATTCTCGCGGGCCGCTATGCGCTGCTCACGACCGGCGCCGCCTTCGCCGTTGCCCTCTTTCTCGGCGGTGGGGCCGGCCCGTTGTTGCCGGACTGGCTGTGGACGCTCGTGAAGACGCTGCTGCTGCTTGCGGCGTTCGTCGTCGTGCGGCATCGTCTGCCGGAGGTGCGCCCCGATCGTCTCGCCGAGGTCGCGTGGATGATCGTGCTGCCGGTCGTACTTCTGCAGACGCTCATTGTCTCCATCGTCGTGGCTGTCAGGGGTTGAGGATGCTGTCGACCATCGTTTTCTCTGTACTGGCGGTCATTGCTCTCGCCTCGGGAATCGCGGTCTTCCGCGTCGACTCTATGGCGCGCGCCACCTACGCCCTGGCTGTCTCGTTCGTCGCCGTCGGGGCGTTGCTCCTGATGTTCGACCTGGACTACATCGGGGTCATCACGATTCTCATGATGGTGATGGAGATGGCCATCATGGCGATCTACATGATCATGTTCATGGGAATGAACCCCGCCCTCATGCCGATGAGCATGGTGCACAACAAGCGCTGGTCGGCGATCCTCGCCGTGGGGACCTTCCTCCTGCTGGCCGGTGGGGCGCTGCTCGTTCCCTGGCCGGCGCGTAGCGGTTCGCCGGCCACCGACCTCACCGCATCCCTCGGCGAGGCGATCATGGGGTCGAAGATGCTGGTGATGCTCACCGTGAGCCCGATCCTGTTCGCCACGATCGTCGCCGCACTCGTGCTCGCGAACCCGCGCGGCCGGTACGACCGGTGGGGCGACGATCTGCAGCGTGCCCGCCCCGATGACCCGCAGCAAGGAGGGTTGGGCAAATGACACTGCAGCTCGTTCTTATCGCCGCCGCGGCGCTGTTCTGCGTCGGGCTCTACGGTGCGCTCTCCCAGCAGGTCGTCGTCATGGTCATGATGGGCTTGGAGCTGATGCTCAACGGTGTCATCCTCGCTGCGGCTGCCTTCTGGTGGTTCCTCGCACCGACCCCGGACGGGCAGGTGCTCCTGCTGGTGGTGATCGCGGCGATGACCGTGGAGATGGCAATGGGCTTCGCGGTCGCCACCCTCCTGCACCGGTCCCGCGGATCCGATATGACCGACTCGGCGACGGACCTCTCCGGATGAGCGCCGCAGCAGTGAATGCGATTGGTGTAACGTCCCTGTGGCTTCTCGTCGGCCTGCCCGCTCTCGGAGGAATCGCGCTCTGCATCACGGGCCAGCGCGCGAATCGCATGGCGGTTCCGGTGTCGCTCGGTACCGCGGGCGTGACCGTGGTGTCGGCGTTCGTCGTCGCCTTCTCCCGCCCCGCCGTCGAAGTCCCGTTCTTAGCCGGTGCCCCATTCGGGCTTGCGGTGGACGGACTCTCGGCGATGATCGTGCCGACGGTCGCCGTCGTCACCCTCGCGGTCCTGGTGTTCTCGGCTGCTGAGGGAACGGAAGCGCCGGCGCGTTTCCACGGACTGATGCTCATCTTCGCGGCGGCCGTTGCGGTGACGGCGACCGCCACGACGCTGCCCGCTTTGCTATTCGCCTGGGAGATCATGGGCGCCATGTCCTATGCGCTGATCGGTTTCCGCTGGCGGGAGGACTTCCGGGTCACAGCGGGACTGACCGCGTTCATCACGACAAGGACCGGCGATCTCGGCCTCTATATTGCGGCCGGAGCCGCCCTGGCGGGAGGCGCCGGTTTGGGGCTCGCGAACCTGGCCGCAGCACCCTCCCCCTGGCGCGATCTCATTGCCGCAGGAATCCTGATGGCCGCCTTCGGCAAGGCCGCCCAGTTACCCTTCAGCTTCTGGCTCTCCCGGGCGATGGAAGGCCCGAGCCCGGTCAGCGCCCTCCTGCATTCCGCAGCGATGGTGGCGATGGGCGGCTATCTCCTCCTGCGACTCGCCCCGCTACTGGAAATCACCGGCTGGGCCGGCCCGACAGCAGCGTGGGTGGGGGCTGTGACCGCCCTGCTGCTGGGAGCGGTCGCCGTGGCCCAGCGCGACCTCAAGCAGCTCCTGGCGGCATCCACTGCAGCGCAGCTCGGGTTCGTGGTGCTAGCGGCAGGTATCGGTTCGGTAGCTGGCGGAACAGCTCACCTGATCGCACACGCGTCGACGAAAGCACTGCTGTTCCTGGCCGCGGGCGCGTGGCTGAGCGCCCTCGGAACCAAACAGCTCTCAGCCCTCCGCGGGGCGGCACATCGCTGGCCGCTGGTCGGAGTGACGTTCGCCGTCGGCGCGCTGTCCCTGGCCGGCGTCGTTCCACTCTCGCTCTGGGCGACGAAGGACGAGGTGCTCGCCGGAGCGCTCGAGGCCAGCCCGCTGCTGTACGTCGTCGGCCTGGCCGCAGCAGCGCTCTCTGCCGCCTACGCAGGAAAAGCTCTCGTGATGGTGTGGCGTCGCCCGCTGTCGAACGCGCGCGACGAGTACGACACCGAGCAGCCCGGTACCCGGCACGTCGGGGGCTGGGAACGGATACCGCTGGTCGTCCTGGCAGCCGGCGCGGCACTCTCCGGAGTACTCGCACTTCCACCCGTAGGAAACTGGCTGCGAGGTGAGCTCGGGGCGCAATCTGACGCGCGGCCGGGTCTGCTCGAACTGGCCGGCTCGGCCGTCCTGGCGCTCCTCGTGCTCGGGTTGGTGGCCTGGAAACGGATGCCCCAGCTTTCGTGGGCGGAGAATTGGCTGGGGTTGGAGCAGGCCACCCGTGTACTCGTGGTCACTCCCGTGCTCTCCCTGAGTGAACGGCTGGCCTGCTTCGATGACGCGGTGCTCGACCGCGGCATTCACGCCGTCGCCCGTGAAGTTGTACGCGGAACACGCGGCCTGGCCAGGTTCGATGACCGAGGCCTGGATGCGGCGGTCACCGCGACGGCTCGCGCCGGCGTGCGTGCTGCATCCGTCGCCGGGGCGGCTGACACCAGCGGCGTCGATGCGGCGGTCGAGGCTGCAGCCCGCACGGCTCGTCTGCTGGGCTCGGCGGCTCGGCGGCCGCAGACCGGTCGGCTCCACCAGTATTACGCGCAGATCACCGTCGTTCTCGCTGTCGCCGTCGTCCTTCTTCTCGTTGTGAGGTAGCCCGTGCTCAGTCTTATCGTCTTCCTCCCCGTGCTGGCCGCGGCGATGCTGGTCGTGGTACCGCGGGTTCCCGACCGGGTCGCCCGATGGGGGTGGTTGGCGATAACCCTGGTCGATCTGGCGCTGCTGGTGGGCATGTGGATCGGATACCGCAACCCGCAGCCGGGTGAGCTCGCTTACGAGGAACAGTTGCAGTGGATGCCGAGCGTGGGCAGCAGCTACCACATCGGCGTCGACGGACTGTCCCTCCCGTTGCTCACCCTCACCGCAGTGATCTTCACCGCCTGCGCGGTCTACGCGCTCAGGGAAACCGACCGGCCAAGGCCGCAGGCCGCTCTCTTCCTCTTTCTCCAGTCGGCCTGCCTCGGATTGTTCGCGGCGCAGGACCTGATCCTGTTCTTCGTCTTCTTCGACCTGTCAATCGTCGGCATGTACTTCATCATCGCCGGCTGGGGTCACGGCAATGCGGCCCGTTCGGCCCTGAAATTCTTCCTCTACACCTTCCTCGGCTCCCTTGCCCTGCTGCTCGGGTTCATCGGCCTCTACCTCGGCGCCGACCCGCACACCTTCGACATGGTCGAACTCGCAAAGTCCGTCCCGTTCCAGAACGCCCCGCTCGCGGGAGGCTTCGTGCTCGCTGCGATCTTCATCGGCTTGGCGATCAAGACCCCCACCTTCCCATTCCATACGTGGTTGCCGCCGGCACACACGGATGCCCCCGCCATCGGCTCCGCCGTGCTGGCGGGCGTGCTGCTGAAGATGGGAACCTACGGTTTCCTGCGCATCGCCATGCCCCTGCTTCCCGACGCCTGGCGCTCCTGGGCCTGGTTCATCGTCGTCATCGGCATCGTGTCGGTGCTCTACGGTGCGCTCGTCGCCCTGGCCCAGACCGATGTCAAACGGATGATCGCCTACACCTCGGTCAACCACATGGGCTACATCGTCCTGGCCGTCGGCGCCGCCGGCGTGGTCAGCGACAGCTCTGCCCAGGCTCAGCAGGTCGCCATCACCGGCGCCATGGTGCAGATGGTCAGCCACGGCCTGATCACCGGTGCGCTCTTCCTCCTCGCCGGCGTGCTGTACGAACGGCGGCAGAGTTACGACTTGAACTCCTTCGGCGGGCTGGCCGCACCGGCCCCCCGGTACGCGGCTTTCTTCGCCGTCGCGGCCTTCGCCTCGCTCGGGCTGCCGGGTTTCAGCGGGTTCATCGCCGAATTCCAGATCTTCGCCGGCAGCATCGGAACGGTGCCGCTCAGCCTGCTCGCACTCCCCGGCATCCTCATCACCGCAGCGCTGTTCCTCCGCGCGTCGCAGCGCCTGCTCACCGGGAAGACCCGCGGTCTGTCCAGCGGATTCGGTGACTTGAAGACCAGCGAAGCGCTCTCGATCGGGTCATTGCTGGTGCTCTCGGTGGTCATCGGAGTGTTCCCGCGGTTCCTGCTCGACGTCATCGAGCCCGCGGCATCCGTTGTCGTCGATCTCGTCGGGCGGTAACGGCGGGTGAATGTAGCATCTGACACTCTCGCTCTCCTGCCGGAGATATGCGTCTTGGGCGGGGCGATCGTTGCGCTCCTCGCCGGGTCGTTTCTCCCCCGGAACCGCCAGGTGGTGACCCGGTGGATCGCCATTCTGGCGCTGCTGACGAGTGTGGTCGCGGCCGGGATGGCCCAGCCGCCGATGACGGTTTTCGAGGCGAGCTTCTCCGTTGATGCCGGCTCGGGTTTCGCGCGGATCATCATTGCTCTGGCCACGGCGTTTGTCATCGTGCTCGGAATTGAGGAGCTCAGCGGTACTCGTCGGGAAAGCGAGACCTACGCCCTGCTGCTTCTCGCCGCACTCGGCGCCATGGTCCTCTCCGGCGCGAGCGACCTCCTCATTCTCGTGACCGGGTACCTGCTCACCTCGATTCCGCTGTATGCCCTGGTTGGAATGAGTCGTTCACCGGGCGCTGCGGAGGCCGCGCTGAAGACGTACTTGCTTGGTGCGCTGCTCGGAATCACGATGCTGCTCGGCGTCACCGTGCTCTCCGGAGTGAGCGGGGGAACCTCCTACCGTCAACTCGGGTTCGCTCTGGGCGGGGCGCCGGCTGCCGCAGTCGTCGTCGGGGTCGTCGGGGTACTCGGTGGCCTCATGTTCAAGGCCGGCGGCGTACCCGGACACTTCTGGATCCCGGATGCAACCCAGGCCGCCGGAAAGGCTGTCGCAGCCTTCCTCACCACCGTTCCAAAGATCGGCGCCCTCATTGCGGCCTACCGGCTCCTTGACATCATCCCCGGAAGCATCGACTGGCCGCTACTCGTGGGAATCCTCGCCGCGGCAAGCATGACGCTGGGAAACCTCGCGGCATTCTGGCAGGACGACGTTCGCCGGTTGCTCGGCTGGTCAACGGTCAGCCAGGTCGGCTACCTGATGCTGCCGGTCGCTGTCGCCGGTCGCACCGACCTCGCCCTGCCATCGCTACTCCTCTATCTCGCCGGCTACGCCGCCACCAACCTCACCGCCTTCGCGGTGGTGGCTGCGCTTCCGTCCCGTCGCACCCTCGCTGATTACCGTGGGGCAGCCCGCTCGCATCCGTGGCTTGCCGGCGCTCTCGTCGTGAGTCTGCTCGGGCTCGTGGGGACACCACCGACCGTGGTTTTCGTCGGCAAATTCACCACTCTGACTGCCGCCTGGGATGGAGGCTTGGTGTGGCTCGTGGTCGTCGCCGTGATCAACACCGTGGCCAGCCTCTTCTACTACCTCCGCTGGCTGGCGCCGATGTTCTCCCGCACTCCGGCGCATCCGCATTCTCCGCCGGACCCCGCACCGGTCGCTCATTCAGCAACCGTACGACGCCGCTGGGCAGCTGGCTCTGCCCTCGTCGGAGCGGCATCCGTGCTCATTCTCGGCATCGTCGCCGGAGCCATTCTGTCGATCGCCGGCTCTCCCCTCGCTCACTGACCTGGCCACATGCACTCAGGTGGATCAGTTTCGAGTAGGTTGCCCGCAGGTCAGTATCGCTTGAGAATCTCCTTCATCTGGTCAATCTCTTCCTGCTGCGACTTGATGATCTCCTGGCAGAGCGATTTGATTTCCGGATCCGAAATGTTCGACTCTTCGCAGACAAGAATCGCACGCGAGTGGTGCGGGATCATCGACTCGAGAAACAGTTTGTTGCCGATGAACGTTTCGGTGCGGGCGAAGAAGAACGCCAAGCCGAACAGCGCGGCGAACACGATCAGAAGAACAATATTGAGCTTCTTGTTCTTGAACATTCGCCACATGACAGCGAGCATGATGATCCCCATCGCCGTCACCATCAGCAGAGCGATATACGCATTACTGAAGTTCAGGTAGAAATCGTCAAAGACGTTCACCTGGGCCAGACTCAACACGTTCATGACGATGAAACTGATCACCAGCGCAACGATCAGCAACCAGTACATCCGCCCGGACTTCTTCGACCCGGCCGCCTCCTGCTTGTGGTCGGTCATAGCGTCTCGAGGAGCGCTGCGCAGGCGTCTTCGCAGCGTCTGCAGGCCTCGGCGCAGATGCGACAGTGCCCGTGCATCTCGGCGTGCTGTTCGCACTCATCGGCGCAAGCTTTGCAGACCGTCCGGCACGCCTCAAGTATGGAGCGCGTGATGTTGGCGTCGTAGCCGGTGTGCCGGGAGAGAACGTTCGCGGTGGTCGCGCACACGTCTGAACAGTCGAGATTGGTGCGAATGCATTTGGTCAGCTCTGCAACCATGTCCTCGCTCAGACATGCATCAGCACAAGCCGTACAAGCCTGCCCACACTCAAGACAGGCTTCGATACATTCGGTGAGCTTGGCTTTGTCGATGCCGCCGAGGTCCTTCGGATAGGTGTCAAGCATTTCTGATATGGCGTTCACTGCGCTTTCCTTCCATTCGGTGGGAGAGCAACACAGAAGCAAGCTGCATCGCTCTTCAATCACGCTAGACCGCGTTCCTTCAGAGCACTACCCCTGGAGGGTATCTTTCCGCAGCAGTCGGGCCCGAGCGAACCGAGGGCTAAAACGGGATCACACGACCCACTCGAATGACTCGTCGAACGTGTCCCGGCCGTCATCGTCGTCGAACACATTGGCGACCAGGTGAGTGACGAAGAGCGTAAAGCCCAACGCGATCTCATTGAAGAGGTCCGGACTGAATGGGCCGTACCCGGACACACCGCCCCGGCTTTCCGGATCGAGGTCCAGCCGGTTTACGGCGCAGTCCTGGTCAAGCGCGAGGACGACAACGCGCAATGACTGCAACGGTGCAGCTGTACCGGTGAGATCGCCGAGAGCTTCCGCTTCCTCCGCATTGGCGGCGAAGATGTGGGAGAAGAGCACTGCGTAGTCCGCCGCATG
>Ga0157369_10002116_pt1 | contig 23937 bp, 24 predicted proteins | sample C25metaG_FD_113461 | JGI IMG/M metagenome (GOLD analysis project Ga0157369, IMG submission 113461) | Corn rhizosphere microbial communities from Kellogg Biological Station, Michigan, USA - C2-5 metaG | ecosystem: Host-associated > Plants > Roots > Rhizosphere > Soil | place: USA: Michigan... | reverse complement strand
GGTGCGCAGGAGGCAACGGAGATCGGGCTGTTGAACGCGCTCATCGACGTCGCTGACTTCCGGACGGCTGCACTCGAATGGTCGGCCGAGCTCGCGGCCCGTCGGCGGCCGGCGCTCGTGGCGGCGAAGAGAGCCCTCAACGAAGGGCGTGACCTCCCGCTCCTCGAGGGCCTGATGCACGAGCAGCAGCTCTTCCTCGACGTGTTCTCCGATCTGGTGCGAGAGCAGTGATGATGCATTACGCGTTGCTTGTAGAGAGCATCGAGGCGAGCGTCGCCCATCTTCGCGATACGGCAGGTCTCGAGTTCCGCGCGCCGGCGCGAATCCCGTTCGTCGTCGTGGGCCACGGCGAGCAGTACGGACTCGACGTGCGTGCGTGCTACACGGTGGACAGATCGGTAGAGCTCGTCGAGACTGCCGACCGTGGGCCCTTCGCGGGCGCGAACAGGTTCGGCCTTCACCACTACGGCGGCGTCGTCTCCGACCTCGGCGCCGCGATCGACGCGCAGCACTCGCTCGGGAACGACGTCGAGTGGGAGCTCTCCTACGACGAGCAACTAATCGCCGTCTTCTTCGCGGGAAGCCCGTCGCTTCCCGGCCGCCTGGAGTTCGTCAGCAGGCAGGCGCCGCCGCTGCTAGATCTGTTCGCCGAGGCGAGATGAGCGATGCCGTAGCGTTATCGAATGTGGCCCGAATAGCTGTTGGACGAGCGACGGGGACCTCCGTTAGTAGATCTCCTCATGGATCCGTCCTGCGACCCTCCGGACGGAGCCGGCGGAGGAGCCCATGCTGGTCGAGGCTCCTCTGCCGACTCCATCTTCAGCGTCGGCCTGCGCACGACGCTCGAGGAGTTCGGCGTTCCGACGCCGCCTGCGGACGTCGACGACGCTCTCGGAAGGCTCGCCGGGCTGGAGTTCGCCAGCGCCCTGGGCATTCGCACGGCGCGTCGCGCGCTCGCTCGCGAGCGGCAAACGCTCCTACGGCGTTGCTTTCCTTCGCTCGATGCACGACGGTTGGGGCACGGTGACCACTGAGCTGTTGAACCGCCCGACCGAAAGAGCCGACTGATGGAGCTCCGCCATCTGCGGTACTTCATCGCCGTCGCGGAGGAGATGCATTTCGGCCGTGCCGCGCAGCGCTTGCACATCGTCCAGCCGGCGCTCAGCAAGCAGATCAGCGCGCTCGAACGTGAGCTCGGGTTTCGCCTGTTCACACGGACGAAACGCAGCGTCGCCTTCACCGCCGCCGGTGAAGCCTTCTACCACGACGCGCGCGATGTTCTCGCCCGGGTCGATCGAGCGACCGAGTTGACGAAGCTCACCGCTGCCGGCGCGTTGGGAACGCTCGACATCGGGTTCGCGAGCCCGGTGATCTGGTCGGTTCTGCAGCCGATCCTTCGCAGACAGCGGGAGGCGTTCCCCGGCGTTGGCCTTCACCTCCACGAACTACACAGCGCACCGCAGATGCGCATGTTGCGCGAGGGAAAGCTCGACGCCGGATTCTTGACGACCACCGGCCCGGACGAGTTGCTCGAGTTCAAGCCCGTCGCCCACGAGGCAATCGTGATCGCGCTACCCGAGAACCATCGACTGGCCGGGGAAGGGCAGATCGACCTCGCGGAGCTCGCCGACGAACGGTTCATACTCGTCTCTCGCAACACTGCGCCCGGGTTCTTCGCGCACTGCATCGAGCTCTGCCAGCGCTACGGCTTCAGCCCCGCCATCGTCGAGGAGGGCAATACGCCGGCTGCGCTCTACGGAATGGTGGCTGCAGGGCTCGGAGTGTCGCTCGGCCCGGAGTCCGCGAGCATCGTTCCGTGGCACGGCGTGACGTTCAAGCACGTGACGAAGGCGTCGTCCGTCGAGTTCTCGGTCGCTTACCGCCGCGACGACACATCTCGGGCGCTCGCCGCCTTTCTCGACACGGTGGACGAGGTTGCCGCCGAGTTCGAGCCGAGCGCACTAGCGACGGCGAAGTAACCGAAACGCGGGCGGAAGCTCGTGACGCGTGCCGATCTTCGCAGCCGTTCGGAAGAGGCGCTGGAGGAGGACGACGAGCCCTCGCGGCTCGAGCAGCAAGAAGAGCACGAGCAGGACACCGTAGGAAAACACCGTGAACTGTGCAGTCGACAGTCCCCAACCGCCGCCGAAGTCGGTGTTGGACTTGACGAACGGGATGCCTCCTCCGAAGCGGTTGAGCAGCTCCGGGAGCGCGCCGACGACGAGCGCGCCGAGCACAGGGCCGAACGTGGATGCGACCCCGCCGACGATCAGGATCGAGAGGTACTGCAGGCTGAGCTCGAGGTTGAACTGGTCGGGCTCGACGTACTGGATCACCGCGGCCAGCAGCCCTCCCGCAACAGCGGCCAATGCACTCGAGACGATGAACGCCGCGGCCTTGACGCGAAACAGGCTGATGCCGACGACTTCAGCGGCGAGGTTGTTGTCGCGGGTCGCCTGCATCGCACGGCCGGCGCGACTGCGGCTGACGTTCTTCACGACGAGCAGCGCGATCGAGACCATGAGCCAGATGAGCACGCACAGGCTCTGCTGGCGCGAGAACGTGTGTCCGGCGACATCGAGCGCGCCGAAGTTCAGTGACCCGATGGAAAGCGGCACGACTGCAGCTGTCCCGCCCGGGCCGCCAGTGACCGAGTTCCAGTTGTTGAAGAGATAGATGCCGAAGAAGGCGAGGCCGATCGTGACAACGACGAAGTAAACGCCTCGGATGCGGAGGGCGACGGGTGCCAGCAGCGCACCGGCACCCGCTCCTACCGCCGCCACCGCCAGCAACCAGACGACAAGCGGCTGGCCATGCTTGTAGCCGAAGAAGACCGCGCCGTAGGCGCCGACGGCGACGAAGAAGGCGTGTCCGAGGGAGAGCTCTCCCGCGTAGCCGGTCAGCAAGTTCAAGCCGATCGCGGCGATGGCCGAGATGCCGGCGAAAACGAGCACCGAGAGCCAGAAGTTGCTCGACAACAGCAGTGGTAGAGCAACAGCCGCGGTGAAGAGGATCGCGACCGCGGCGCGCTCCCACGAGTTGCGGGTCAGTCGGAGTTCGGCGGCGACAGACGTCGTCGTAATGCTGGTCACACCGCTCATGCTCGCCGTATCTCCGGCTTCCCCAGGAGGCCGTGCGGCCGAATGAGGAGCACGACGAAGAGAACGAGGTAGGGCATGACGGTGGAGAAGCCGTCGCCGAACGACGCCGGTGCATAGCCGGACGCGTACAGCTGTGCGAGGCCGACGAGAAGACCGCCGATCACCGCGCCGAGGGGTGAGATGAGGCCTCCGACAATGACCGGCGTCAATGCGGCGAAGGCGGCCTGATCGAGGCCGACCGTGACGCCGCCCGCTGCGGCCGTCCCGAGCGCGACGCCTGCCAGCGCGCCGAGGATGCCGGCGATCGCCCACGAGACGCCCATCACGAGGTTGGGGCTGATTCCCTGGGCGTATGCAGCTTCACGGTCCGAAGCCGCGGCGCGCATCGCGATCCCAATTCGCGAGTACTTGAAGAGGATGAAGAAGACGGCGAGGACGACTGCCGTCGACCCGACCACCCAGATGTCCCGATATGAGACGGCGACCGAGCCGAGATGGACGTTCTTGAGTCCCCACGGATCATCCATATTCAGCGGTGTGTAGCCCCAGGTCGCAGCGACGAGCGACTCCGTCGCGAGCAGGAGGCCGATGGTGACGAGCACGACGGCAAACTCCGCAGCGCTACCGCGCAGCCGCCGGATAACCGCGAACTCGAGCGCGATGCCGAGCGCCGCGATTCCGATTGTGACGGCGAGCACGGCGACGACGAAGGTGACGCCCCACTTCGCGTGAAGCTGGTAGGTCGAATAGGCGCCGACGAGGAGAAAGCCGCCCTGGTAGAGACTGAGCATGCCGCTCGACTTGAGGATGATCACGAAGCCGAGCGCGATGAGTGAATAGAGGCAGCCGAGCGCGAGACCGGACGCGGTGAGCTGGCCGAAGGTCGTGAGGTTGAAGGCGAGGATCACGTCGTTGTCTCCTGCAATGAGCGCTCCACGGCGGACTCAGCCGCGTCGGCAGCGCCACCGAGATACGCCTCGATGACGCGGGGGTCCTTCTTGATCTCTTCGGGTGTGCCGGAGGCGATCACCTTGCCGAAGTCGAGCACGAGCACCTTCTGGGCAATGCTCATCACGACCGGCATGTCGTGCTCGACGAGGAGGATCGTGAGCGACATCGATTCCCACAGCCGCACCACCAGCTCCGAGATCGCTCGTGACTCGTCGCTGTTCATGCCTGCGACGGGCTCGTCGAGCAGCAGCAGGCTCGGCTCGGCAGCGAGAGCGCGTCCGAGATCGACTCGCTTCTTGACGCCGTAGGGAAGTGTCCGGACGGGCTGATCTTTGTACGGGCGTAGGTCGAGGAGATCGAGCAGCTCGTGACAGTGCATGCGAGCAGCGCGGTCCTCGCGCTTCGCCCGGCCGACCCGGAGGGCGCCCGCGACGACGCCGCCGCGCATGAGGACATGGCGCCCGATGAGCAGGTTGTCGAGGACGGAGAGCGGCTCGAAGAGCCCGAGGTTCTGGAAGGTTCGCGCGATGCCGAGTCGGGCGATCGCCGCGGGCCGCTTACCCACGATCGGCGTGCCGTTGAAGACGATGTCTCCGTTCGCGGGGTACACGCCGGTCAAGGCGTTGAACAGGGAGCTCTTGCCGGCGCCGTTGGGACCGATGATGGCGAGGAGTTCGCGCCGCTCGCAGGTGAAGGAGACTTCGGAGAGGGCGCGGATCCCGCCGAACTGGACCGTCAGCTTCCCGACGTCGAGCAAGGGCTGGGACGTCACGTCGAGAGACTCACGCGCTCGGAGGCCGACCCGCCGAGGTACAGCGCGGCGATCGACGCATCCTGTCGTAGTTCCTGCGACGGGCCGGAGCGTTCGACGCGCCCGTGCTCGAGTACGTACGCGTAGTCGGAGATCGAAAGGGCCAGCGCCGTGTTCTGCTCGACGAGGAGGATGCTCGTGCCCACTGCGTTGATCTCGCGCAGTGTCTCGCCGATCCGCTGGACGATCAATGGCGCCAGCCCGAGCGACGGCTCGTCGAGCAGGAGGAGCTTGGGGCTCTGCATGAGCGCGCGTCCAATCGCAAGCATCTGCTGCTCGCCACCGGAGAGATAGCCGGCAACGCGGCTGCGCATGTCGCCGAGCGCCGGAAACAGACCCAGTACGCGCTCGTAGCTCGCCTTCCGCCGTCGCTTGTCGCGAACGGCGAAGGCGCCTGCCTGGAGGTTCTCGTCAACGGTCAGGTCGGCAAACACCCGACGTCCTTCCATCACCTGGCTGAGCCCGAGCGTGACGCGCGCGGACGGACTTCGACCGTCGATTCGTCGACCGTCGAAGACGATGCTGCCGGAGTTCAGCTTCCCTCCGTTCATGCCGAGCAGTCCCGTGACTGTCCTGATGACGGTGGTCTTGCCTGCTCCATTTGCGCCGAGTAGCGCGACGATGGACGCACGCCCCACGGTCAGACTCACGCTCTCGAGCGCGCGAATGGCGCCGCCGCGGTACGTCGCGACGATGTCAGTCAGCCGCAGGAGCTCGTCGGATTCGTTCCCGTCGCGGGTCCCAGGCGGGGTCTCGCGCGAGGTCGGCAGCGTCGCCTCCACCGCCGCCGAAGATAACTCAGCCCGACGCGCCCGATTATGTCGATCGGGTATCACAGCCCCAACGGGAAAGACTTGGACTTCGTCTCTCCTGCCTCCGCACACTAGGTCGCGAATGGCGTTCCCATGCCAAGCGGCGCGATCCCCCGGGTCGCAAAGGAGGGTTCCAAGTTGAGGATGCGCATCATCGCGGCCGTCGTCGCGCTAGCGGCCGCGGTCGGCGTCAGCACGACGGCGAGTGCCGCACCGACTCATTCGACGAAGCTGCTCGCTGGGCCGGGCATCGACACGAAGCACAAGACGATCCATGTCTCTGCGCTGCTGCCGTTGACCGGGCCGCAGGACGGGCACCAGATCCTGTACGGGCTCGACGCCTACTTCAAGTACGTCAACGCCCACGGCGGCGTCGACGGCTACAAGATCCGCTACGACGCTCAGGACACCCAGTTCAACCCGACGATCGCGATCCAGCAGTACCAGAAGGACAAGGACTCGACCGCGATGTTCGCAATCCTTCTCGGGACGCCGTCGGTGACGGCCGTCCAAGCGCAGTTGAAAGGCGACGGCGTGCTCGTCGCGCCGATCTCCAACGATGCGCGCTGGATCCGCGATCCGAACATGGCACCGGTGCAAGGGACATTCCAATCCGCGACCGCCGGTCTCGTCGAGTACGCGATCAAGAACCACGGAGGCCTGAACCAGACCTTCTGCGACATGAAGGAGAACGATCCCCTGGGCGCGGCCTTCGCCGGAGGCACGAGCTTCGCGGCGGGATACCTGCACTTCAAGCTCTCGAAGACGGTGACCTTCAACATCACCGACCCGACCATGACGGGTCAGGTCTCCGACCTGAAGAACGCCGGCTGCGACGTCGTCGTCTACGAAGGAGCGACCGGAGCCAGCATCCTGGCCGCGACCGCCGCCCAGCAGCTGAACTTCAACGCGCTGTGGCTCATGCCGCAGATCTCGTACCTGGCGCAGTATGCAACGTCTCCCCAGGCGGGCTACCTCGCGAGCCATTGGCTGCTGTGGGACTACGGCGTCGCCTGGAATGACAAGAAGTCTCCGGGCCAGAAGCTGATGGTCGCGATGCTGAAGAAGTACGAGCACAACCCTGCCCCGAACATCATCATCCAGTGGGGTTGGCAGAACGGCATCGCGACGGTCGACGTCCTGAAGCAGGCGATGAAGAACAAGGACCTCTCTCGCGAAGGGCTCCTCAAGGCAGCAGCCCAGTTGAAGACGATGACCTTCGCCGGGATGTTCCCGCCGCTCTTCTACGGCGGAGACGTTTCGCATCGGCGCCCGTCGCCGGCGATCAACATCGTCAAGGTAAACCCGAAGGTCCCGACCGGCCTGCAGACGGTTCGGAAGTTCTACTCCTCGAACGCCGCGCAGGGCTACATCGTTCAGACCTTCCCGTAGAAGCCGCTCGTGCTGGGTCGCGCCGGTAGCGGCGCGACCCAGCAGGGCCCAGACCAAGGAGTCTCTTGCGCGTGCAGTCGCCTGAGCTGCGTTACGCCGTCAACGAGTGGTCGCTCCCGCCGCGCCGAGGTGTGCTCGAAGAGATCGAGTTGATCGCCGCGAGCGGCGCTCGGGGCATCGGGTTGTTCGAGGGCAAGTTCGGCGACGCGACGATCGCCGACATCAAGTCGGCGCTCCATGAGCACGGCCTGCAGGCGACGTTCTGCTGCCCGAGGCTCTGGACGATCCTGCCGGTGCCGTTCAACACGCCCGAGAGCGAGCGCGATCCTCGAGATCGCATCCGGGTCATCTGCGAGAGCATCCCGAGGCTGGCCGAGCTCGAGCCGGCGGCGATCGTGGTGGGTCCCGGCGTCTCGGGAGATCCGAAGCACCCAGCCGGCCCAGTGGAGGCTGTCGCCGAGGGTCTGGCCGAGGCAGCCGACGTCGCGGCTTCGCACGGGCTCGAGATCACGTTCGAGCTGCTCGCCGAACGCCGCGGCTCCCCGATCCACACGCTGCCCGACATCGTCGAGTTCATCGACAACGTCGCCCGCGACAACGTCGGTGTGATGTTCGACGTCTTCCACAGCTGGTGCGAGCCCGACCTGTACGACCACATACGCGAGTTCGGCCATCGGGTCAACGCCGTTCACCTCAACGACATTCGCGTGGACGAGCGAAGCGGGTTCGACCGCGAGCTGCCGGGTGGCGGCCGCAGTGTCTGCGCTTCGATCATGGCGGCTCTCATGGAGGCCGGCTACGACGGCTGGTGGGAGCTCGAGGTGTTCTCCGACGACGGCTCGTTCGGCAACGCGTTCCCCGATTCGTTGTGGGCGCTCCCGGCGGACGAGTTTCTCGCGCGGGCGCACGATGCCTTTCTACGTGAACACGCACGCGCGCTTGAGCTCGCGGCCGAGACCGCGTGAGCGCCGAGTCGTTTCCTGCTGCACTCGCGGCAGCGGTCGCCGCCGAGCAGGTCGAGCATGTCTTCGGGCTCATGGGCGCCGGAACGATCCAGCTCACGCACCACCTCGTCTCCGATTTCGGCGTGGCGTACCACGCGGTTCGGCACGAGTCGGCGGCGGTGGGGGCGGCTGACGGCTTTGCCCGCACGGGAGCCGGTGTGGGCGTCGCTCTGGTCTCCTCCGGACCGGGCTTTACGAACGCGTTGACGGCGCTCCATACCGCAAAACGCGGAGCATCTCCACTCGTCCTCCTCGCTCCTGACTCCGATCTCACGCCGCCTTTGCGCCACCCGTTCGCCGGAGGCGCGCAGAAGCTGGACGAATCGACCATCGCGACATTGCTCGACACGATCGTCGTCCGCTGCGACCCGCGCACCGTCTACGCCGACGTCGCGGCTGCGTTCGGTGCCGCGCGCGAACGCCAGACACCGGTCGCGCTCCTGTACCCGCTCGAGGCGAACGGCGTCTCCGCCGCGCCGCGTAAGGCCCGCGGGACGCCCGCTCCGCGAGCAGTGATCGAGCCGCCGCAGCCGGAGCTCGAGGCGGCCGCACGTGTTCTTTCCGAGTCCGAGCGTCCACTCGTGCTCGCAGGGCTCGGTGCCGCGCGCGCAGGGGCGGAAGCGAGTCTTCTCCGCCTGGCCGACCGTTGTGGCGCGCTCCTGGCGACGTCCCTACGCGGCGCCGGGCTCTTCGTCGGCCATCCGTACAACCTCGGGATCTGCGGCGGGTTCGCAACCGAGCCGATCTCCGAGTTGATCGCCGAGAGCGACTGCGTGCTCGCCGTCGGCGCGAGCCTCAACGGTTTCACGACCAGGCGCGGCGAGTTGATGGCCGGCAAGCGCATTGTCCACTGCGATGTGGATGCGTCCGCCTTCTACCGCTACGAGCGGCCGGAGGTTGCGCTCTTCGGCGACTCCAAGCTGGTTGCCGATGCGCTCTACGATCTCGTCGCGCCGCGCTCAAAGTCGGCTTATCGTGCCGCGGCCGAGGCTGCCGGTCTCGTCTCGCCCTCGTTATTGCATCCGTTCGACGACGTCTCGCAGCCGGGCAAGCTCGACCCGCGTGCGATTTGTCGCCGGATCGACGAGCTGCTACCCGACGCGCGCACCGTTGTGGCGGACTGCAACTCCGCCTCCGAGTTCCCGGTCGAGCACGTGCGCATCCTGACGCCGGAATCGTTGCTGTGGATGTTCGACTTCGGAGCTCTCGGCAGCGGTCTGGGACCGGCACTCGGGGCGGCCGTCGCACAACCGGAACGAACGACCGTCCTCTTCCTGGGTGACGGTGCACTGTTCATGACCCTCGGAGACCTTGACACGTTCGTCCGGGAGCGCATCCCGGCCCTCGTCGTCTGTTTGAACGATCGGGCCTACGGAGCGGAGATTGCCTTCATGCGGTCGCTGCAGATCTCGGAGGACATCGCTCGCTTCGAAACGCCGGACCTGGCTGGGATCGCTCGCGCCATCGGCTGGGAGGCGGCGACGATCTCGGATTTGTCGGAACTCGACGGTTACGCCGAACGGATCGCAAACCTCGAGCGGCCGCTGTTCCTCAATTGCCTGATCACGGAGGATCCTGTGTACTCGCCACTACGCCCGCACGTCTGATGCAGGGTTTGAACGACAAGGTGATCGTCGTCGCCGGCGGTGCTACCGGAATCGGCGCGGCGACATCGAAGCGCCTCGCAGAGGAAGGCGCCAAGGTGGTGGTCGGCGACATCAACGTCGACGCGGCCAAGGCGACCGCCGATGCAATCGACGGACGCCACCTGCGGTTCGACATCACGAGCGAAGCCGACTGCAAGGCGCTCGTCGAGCTCGCGGTCACGGAATTCGGCGGCCTCGACGGCGTCTTCACCGTCGCTGCCGACACGTCGAAAGAAACACTCGGCCGCGACTCGGAGTCGGACCTCCTCACGGTGCCCCTCGATGTCTGGCAGCGGACGCTGGACGTCAACCTCACGGGAACCTTCCTCATGACGCGCAGCGCACTGCCGGCGTTGCTCTCCAGGGGTGGCGGCTCGATCGTCAACACGCTCAGCGGCCTCGTCTTCTACGGCTCTCCGGTTCGGCCGGCCTACCTGGCATCGAAGAGTGCTCTGATCGCGCTCACGCGGCACGTCGCCACGCGTTGGGGCAAAGAAGGAATTCGCTGCAACGCTGTCGCGCCCGGCTTCGTGATGACGGAACAGGTTGCACACAACGTCCCGCAGGAGGAGCGGGACATGGTCCTGGCGTCGAACAGATCGACGCGACATGGTCGTCCGGAGGACATTGCCGCGAGCGTGTCCTTCCTCTTGTCCGACGACGCCGAGTGGATCAACGGCCAGATGCACCTCGTCAACGGTGGCCGCTGAAATCGACCGCACCGTCGTGCCCGACTACGCGGCCCTTGCGCGACTCGACGGGCGGCGCTTCGTGGTGCTCGGCGGGGGCAACGGCATCGGCCGGCAGGTCTGTCACGCGCTCGCGCAGGCGGGCGCCCGCGTCGTCTGCGTCGACCGCTCGCAGGAGCTTGCCGAGGCCGTTGCGGCAGAGGTCGACGGCGAGCCGCTCGTCGCCGACATCACGCGTCGCGACGAGCTCGAGCACGCGCTCGCGCAAGGCCCGGTCTCGGGACTCGTCGACATCGTCGGAATGCCGGTGCTCGGGCCGCTCGCGGAGCTGGACGACGACGGGTGGGACCGCCAGTTCGACCTCGTGCTGCGTCACGCGTTTCTCGCGCTGCAGATCGGCGGCCGGGCAGTCGCCGCCGCCGGCGGAGGAACGATGGTCTTCGTCGGCTCGATCTCCGGGCTCGCTCACATCGCCGGACAAGCTGCGTACGGCGCCGCCAAGGCCGCGCTCCACCAGCTCGTCGCCTCGATGGGGCGGGAGCTCGCGCCGGTCGGCGTTCGCGTCAACGCCGTCGCGCCTGGCTTCATCCAGACGCCGCGACTGCTCACGATGCTCTCCGCCGAGCAGTGGACGAAGGTTTCCTCGATCATCCCGCGCGGCGCTCCAGGTGGGCCCCCTGAAGTCGCCGCCGCGATCCTCTTTCTCGCCTCCGATCTCTCGAGCTACGTCACCGGCCAGGTGCTCGCCGTCGACGGCGGCATGACCGGACAAGTGCTCGTCCCAGAGCTATGGTCGACGTAGAGGGTCTACGCGCCGCGCCAGGAGACGCGCCGACCGAACTGCGGGATCGTCCCGTACCCAGCGTGCTCGAGCGCACGCTCGAGCAGTCGCGCGGAGTCGAGGATGTGCGCCTCGACGAGATGCCGGACGTTCGGATCTCGCTCCGCGAAGGCTTCCGCGATCGCTCGATGCTGCTCGAGATTAAGGGCGTAGAGCTCGTTGAGCTCCCTGCTCGGCGACCAGACGGCCTGGCCGTGGAAGACGCGCCGCGCGTTCTGCGCGGCGTCGGTCAGCTTGGCGACGCCGGCGGCGTCGAGGTAGACGTCGTGGAACTCTCCATTCGCGTGCACCCACTCGGCGGTAAGCGCTTGCGCACCGGTACCGCCTGGAGCCTTGCGGAGTTCGCGCGTGAGCCGCGCGAACCGCTTTTCGGCGCGTTCGAGCCGCCGGAGATCCGCCGTCGTCAACCGGTCGCGCGCGAGCTCTGCGGCGAAACCCTCGAGGGCGGCGCGCACGACGAACGTCTCGAGGAGCTCTGCACGGGCCAACGGCTTGACCTGGACACCCCGCTTGCCGGCGAACGAGACGAGCCCGAGCGCCGCGAGCTGCCGGAGTGCTTCACGGATCGGCGTGCGGCTGACGCCGAACTGCTTCGACAGTTGCTCTTGCCGAAGCAGATAGCCGGGTGGGAGCTCTCCCGCGAGGATCGCGTCCTCCAGGGCGAGCGCGATCTCGTCGGCCTTCGTCGCAGACTCGCGCACGCGGCTGAGTCTAGTTCCCGTCCATTTTCGGGATCCAAAAAGCGAGCCCACTAGGCGTGTCCGCGGCCATCTCCAGTGAGCAGGGGCGCGCAGCCTTTCTGACCGAGGCCGGGTACTGGCTCCATCTGATCCGCGCCGTCGAGCAAGCCGGCCGGAGGCTCTACCTGCAAGGCAGGCTGCCGGGCTCGTTCTACGACGGGCGCGGGCAGGAGGCGACGTCGGTCGGCGCCGCACTCGCGATGGGCCCGGACGACGTCGCGACCCCGCTGATCCGCGACATGGGCGTGCACCTCGTACGCCGCGTGACACCGGCCGAGATGCTGCGGCATTACCTCGGCAAGACCGGCGGCCCGATGGAAGGGCGCGACGGGAACATCCATCTCGGCGCGTTCGACCGCGGGACGATCCCGATGATCAGTCACCTCCCGGAGATGCTGCCGGTGGGGCTGGGAGTCGCCGTCGCGCGCCGCCGTCGAGGCCTTGACTCGGTGGCGATCGGCTTCTGCGGCGACGGCGCATCGTGCGGCGGCGTGTTCCACGAGACGCTCAACCTGGCGGCCGTCTGGAAGGCGCCGCTCGTCGTCGTCGTCGAACGCAATCACTACGCCTACATGACACCGGAGCGGGTTTACCTCCCCATCGCCGAGATCTCGAGCCGCGCGGCCGGCTACGGCCTGCGCGCCTGGTCCGCAGACGGCAACGACGTCAGCGACGTCCATGCCGTCGTGACCGAGGCGGTCGCCGCGGCGCGGGCCGGGGACGGGCCGGGCCTCGTCGAGGTCTTTACCTACCGCATGCACGGCCACGGCGCGCACGACGCGCAGAAATACGTCCCCGCCGACGAGCTCGAAGCATGGGGCGTGCGTGACCCTCTCATGCGCTGGCGTGCGCGGGCCGCCGAGGAGATCGGCTGGTCCGACGAACAACAAGCCGAGCTCGAGCAGCGCATCGACGTCGAGGTCACCGCTGCCGTGCAAGACGCGCTTGCAGCGCCGTATCCGGATCCCGCCGAACTCGGCTCGTCGCTCTTCGCATGAACGACGGCGTCGTCACCTATGTCGAGGCGATCCGCTTCGCCCTGCGCGAGTCGATGCTGCGTGACGATCGGGTGGTCGTCATGGGAGAGGACGTCGGCCTCGGTGGTGGGGCGTTTCGCGCGACCGAAGGCCTGCAGCGCGAGTTCGGCCCGGAACGCGTCATCGACACGCCGATCTCGGAGGCCGCGTTCACCGGTGCGGCGGTCGGCATGGCGCTCGACGGAATGCGTCCCGTTGTCGAGTTCCAGTTCTCGGACTTCCTGACGAGCGGCATGAACGCGATCGTCAACACGGCCGCGAAGATGCATTTCCGCCAACGCCTCTCGGTGCCGCTCGTCGTGCGGGCGCCGGCCGCCGGCGGCTTCGCGGGTGGGCCGTTCCACTCGCAGAACCCCGAGGCCTGGTTCCTGCGCACGCCGGGCTTGAAGGTCGTGTGCCCGGCCACCGCCGAGGACGCGGGACTTCTCCTCGCAGCGGCGATCCGCGATCCGAACCCGGTGCTGTTCTTCGAGCAGAAGAGCCTGTACACACGGGTCAAGGGAACGTTCGAGTATGACGAGGATGCGACCGTGAATGGAGCGGTCGTTCGCCGTGCCGGCGGCGACGTCACTGTCGTCTCGTACGGCGCCGCGCTTCACCTCGTGCTCGAAGCCGCCGCGACGCTGACCGCGGAAGGCGTCGAGTGCGAGGTCATCGACCTCCGCGTCCTGAGCCCGTTGGACTTCGACTGCGTCAGAACTTCGGTCGAGAAGACGTCGCGGTGCGTCGTCGTGCACGAGGACTACCCGGATTATGGCGTCGGCGCGGAGGTCACAGCGCGAGTCGCCGAACGCCTCTTCGAGCACCTCGACGCGCCGGTCAGACGCGTCGGCGCGAAGTTCTGGCCGATTCCCTTCAGCCCGCCGCTCGAACAGGCGACGTTGCCGACCGCCCACGAGATCGTCGACGCGATCCGCGACACGGCGGAGTTCTGATGACAGGCAAGCGGATCGAGTCTGCCGTCGAAGCGATCGCTCGCGTACAGAGCGGGCAGACCATCATGGTCGGCGGATTCGGCTTGGTCGGTGCGCCGCTGACGCTGATCGACGCGCTCGTCGATCACTCCGACGCGACGGACTTGACGATCGTCTCCAACAACATCGGCGAGCCGGGCCGCGGCCTCGGGAAGCTGCTGCGCCAGGGCCGGATCCTTCGCGGGATCGGCTCGTACTTCACGTCGAACCCGGAGGCCGTCGCCGCGGTCAACTCCGGCTGGATCGAAGCGACGCTCTTGCCCCAGGGCACGTTCGCCGAGGCGATCCGTGCGGGAGGCGCCGGCATCGGCGGCTTCTACACGCCGGTGGGAGCGGGCACGCTCCTCGCAGAGGGAAAGGAGTCGCGCGTGATCGATGGAGTTCCGCATGTCCTCGAGCGACCCCTCCGCGCCGATATCGCACTGGTCTACGCCGACCGCGGCGACGAGCTCGGGAATCTCTGGTACCGGCGCACGGCTCGCAACTTCAACCCGGTGATGGCGACCGCCGCCGACATGACGATCGCCGAGGTCGGCAGCCTGGTCGAGACCGGGACGATCGAGCCCGAGGCGGTCGCGACACCGCACGTCTATGTCGACTGTCTGGTGCTGCGCGCGTGAGCGATCCGAAGCTCGCGATCGCCGAGCGTGCTGCTCGGGAGCTGCGCCACGGCGAGGTCGTCAACCTCGGCATCGGCATCCCGAACCTCATTCCCGGCTTCCTCGAGGACGGCGCGCGGGTGTTCGTTCACACCGAGAACGGCCTGCTCGGTGTCGGCCCACGACCGGCGGCCGACGCGGTGGACGCCGATCTCGTCGACGCTGCGAAGCAACCGGTCACGGCGATCGACGGCGCGTCGTATTTCGACAGTGCGGCGAGCTTCGCAATGATTCGCGGCGGCCATGTGGACGTGGCGGTGCTCGGCGCGTTGCAGGTGAGCGCGCACGGTGACATCGCGAACTGGGCCGTTCCCGGAAAGGACGTCCTCGGAGTCGGCGGCGCGATGGATCTCGTCGTCGGGGCGAAGCGGGTCGTCGTCACGATGACGGCTACAGCGTCGTCTGGCGAGCCGAAGCTCGTCGGCGAGTGCACGTATCCGGTGACGGCCCGCCACGCGGCGGATGTCGTCATCACGGAGCACGCGGTGTTCCGTTTTCCCGAAGGCGTGCTGACGCTCACGGAGCTCTATGCGGGAGCGACGCTCGAGCAGGTCCGCAAAGAGACGGAGGCTCCATTCGCCGTTTCGCTCGAGGCCGCATGAGCATCCATGCCGCTTCGTTATCGCAAACAGCCTCAAAAGCTGTTGGACGCGAACGCGACGCGCGGGAAATCCTGTCGCGGCAGGCAATGACGACTGAGGGAGGCTGACGCTTGTACACCAGGAGATGGGCGACATCCCCGCGCGAGTACGGCGTCACGGTCGACCGCGGCGTGAAGATCCAAATGCCTGACGGCGTTCGGCTCGACGCGGAGATCCATCGCCCGTCTGCTGCCGGGAAGTTCCCGGTCATTCTCGGGATCAGCCCGTATCCGCATCATCACCAGTCGGCGACGATGCGTCCGGTCGGCTTCACCGGCGTGCGCGCGAACCAGGAGAGCGGCGACCCGACCTACTTCGTCCGGCGAGGCTACGTCCACGCAGTCGTCAACCTCCGCGGGAGCGGCGAGTCGGAGGGGTTTTTCCAGTTCACCGGGCCGGTGGACGTGCAGGACACGGCGAACGTGATCGCGTGGCTCGCTGAGCAACCGTGGAGCACCGGCGATGTCGGCACATTCGGCGTCTCGTACTTCGCCAAGATGGCGAAGGCGGTCGCCGCGATCGACCCGCCTGCGCTGAAGGCCATCTTCGCGCCCTACTCCGCAAACGACTGGTACCGCGGCATCTGGTACCACGGTGGCATCCTCAGCGCCCGGTTCCTCTGGCACTGGCGCCACAGCCCATACAAGCTGAAGTTCCAAAGCCTCGTGCGCGAGCAACAGGGAGAGGAGGCGTGGCGCGAAGGCCTGCAGCGGATTCGCGACGACGAGGAGCTCATGCTGACGCCGGGCGTTCAGGAGGCGTTGGCGGACACCGACTACCCGCCGAACCAGCTCTACCTCGACCTGTTGATGAACCCACTCGACGGCCCGTTCTGGTGGGAGCGAAACGTCGACGAGGAGCCGGGAAACGTCCCGGCCTTCCTCGGTGCCTGCTGGGGCAACTATGGCGTGCACCTCGAAGGGATCTGGCGGGCGCACGACGCGTGGCGAGGGCCGAAGAAGCTCGTGATCGGGCCGCCGGTCTACCTCGACCGACCGCTCTATCAGCTCCAACCCGAAGCGCTCCGCTGGTTCGACCAGTTCCTCAAGGGCAACGACTGCGAGGTGCTGAACGACCCGCCGATTCGCTGCTTCATGATGGGGACCGGTCAGTACGAGACGCCGGCAGAGTGGCCGCCGCCCGACGCGCGCTGGACGACGTTCTATCTGCATGACGGGGGCGTTCTCAGCGAGCACGAGCTCTGGCCGGGGGAGGGTGCCGACACGATCGACGAGTCGCCGTTCGAGCACGGCGAGGTGACGTACACGACACCGCCGATCGTCGAGCCGACTGACGTTCTCGGCCCTTCGGTGCTCACGCTGTACCTGGAGTGCACGGGACCGGAGGCGCTCGTCTTCGTGACGCTCCTACACGTCGATGGAGCCGGCAACGAGACGCGGCTGACGAGGGGGTGGTTGCGTGCCTCGCAGCGTGCGGTCAAAGAGGACAGCCCGATCTGGGCGCCCTACCAGCTGCACACGAAGCGCGAGCCGCTCGAGCCCGGAGACGTCTACGAGCTGAAGATCCCGATCGTCCCGACGGCACGCCACTTCGCCGTCGGAGAACGCCTAGCCGTTCGCATCAAGGGCTCCGACCTCGAGGCGCCGTCCACCTCGCTCGAAGGCCTCGCGCATCAGCACCTGCAGTTGCCGCGCGCGCACCGGCTGATCGTCCATCACAGCAGCGAGTACCCGTCGCATCTCGACGTTCCGATCATCAGAGGGAACCTGATGGGCACGTTCTTCTCCGGCGGCGACGTCAGCGTCTTCGAGTACAGAACCTGACATGAAGATCTCCGTCGATCGCGACCTCTGTTGCAACAACGGCGTCTGTGTCGTCACCGCGCCCGAGGTCTTCAAGCTCGACGGCATCGACCTCGAGTACGACGCCGCGCCGGACGAGGCGCTGCGGCCGAAGGTCGAAGAGGCCGTCGAGATGTGCCCGACGCAAGCGATCGGCATCGAATGACGCGCGCCCTCGTCACAGGCGCGAACAAGGGGATCGGGTTCGAGATCGCCAAGGGACTCCGCTCACAGGGCGTAGATGTGATCATCGGGTCGCGCGACCGCAGCCGCGGCGCGGAAGCGGCTCGCGCGCTCGACGCGCACTTCGTCCAACTCGACGTCACAGACGACCAATCGGTCGCTCGTGCGGCCCGCGAGGTGGAGAGGGGCGGAGCGACGCTCGACATCCTCGTCAACAACGCAGGGATCCTCCTCGAGCTCGACTATCGCGATCCGGCGTTCGTCCCGATCGAGCTCGTGCAGCGGACCTACGACACGAATGTGTTCGGCGCGATCCGGGTGACGAACGCGTTTCTTCCACTTCTGCGACGGGCCCCGGCGGCGCGGATCGTCAACGTCAGCAGCAGGCTTGCGTCGCTCAGCCGCACGCTGGACGGCACACCCAGCCACTTGCTGTTCCTCGCGCACAACTCGTCGAAGACGGCGCTGAATGCGGTGACGCTGCAGTATGCGCTCGCTCTTCGCGACACTCCGATCAAGATCAACGCCGCCGACCCCGGCCACTCGGCTACGGACATCAACGGCCACATGGGTGACCGGCCGCCGTCCGAGGCAGCGCGCCTGCCGATTCGACTGGCTCTCCTCCCCGACGACGGGCCGACGGGAGCGTTCATCTCCAACGACGGGGAGGTCCCCTGGTGAGCACCGTGAGCACCGCGAGCACGACGTGCCCGTTCCATAACGGCAAGCCGTTCGACCCGCTCGATCCCGAGCAGGTTGAGGACCCGTTTCCGTGGATGGCGGAAGCTCGCCGCTCGGCGCCGGTGTTTTATCTCGAGAAGTACGACGTCTGGTGTGTCACGCGCTACGCAGACGTCGAGCAGGTTCTCCGCGACACCGAGAACATCTCGAGCGCGAACGCGATCAGGATCCGCCCGCTGCCGCGGGAGTTGCAGGATGTCTTCCCTGACGGACATCCGCTCCAATACTCGCTCTTGCTCAAGGACCCACCGGAGCACAACAGGCTCCGGAAGATCGCCAATCGTGCGTTCACGCCGACGGCCGTCGCGTCGTACGAGCCGAGGATCCGAGAGTTCGCCAACCAGTTGGTCGACGCCTTCATCGACGACGGTCGCTGCGACCTCGTCAAGCAGTTCAGCTCGCGCCTGCCGGTGATGGTGATCACGGACATCGTCGGCGCGCCGACCGACCGCGATCTCGGGACCTGGGCTCGCGACACGATGGCGCTCGTCGAGGGCGCGCCTGCGTTGACTCCGGAGAGGACGGCGGAGCTCGCCAAACGCGCGCGTCCGATCATGGAGTGGCTGGTCGGCTTCGTCGAGGAGCGGCGAGAGGCACCGCGCGACGACCTGACGTCGGCTGTCCTCACGGCGGCGAATGAGGAGGGTGAGCGGCACTTCACGACGGACCAGGTGATCGGCTTCATCGACAGCCTGCTCATCGCCGGTGTCGAGACGACGCAGAACTTCATCGCCCTGGGGATGCGCGAGTTCCTCAGCCGTCCCGAGATCTGGGAGGAGCTGAAGCGCGAACGCTCGCTCGTGCCGAACGCGCTCGAGGAGGCACTGCGATACCGCACTCCGTCTCGGGGCTCGCGCCGGCTCGCGAAGAACGACGTGACGATCGGCGACGTCACGATCCCGAAAGGTGCACAGATCTACGTGCTGCACGCGTCGCCCCAACGCGACGATGCGGTCTTCCCCGATCCGGACACATTCGACATTCATCGGGACAATCTGAGCAAGCACATGACGTTCGGCCGCTACACCCATGCGTGTCTCGGCGCGCCGCTCGCCCGGCTGGAGGGCCGGATCGCGCTCGAGACCTTCCTCGAGCGGATCCCGAACATGCGCCTCGTCGAAGGACAGAAGTACCACTGGGTCCCGAACATGACGATTCCCGGCTTCCTCACGCTCGAGGTGGAATGGGATCTGCCCATCGTGTCGTGATCGCCGGCGCGGGCCCGGTCGGGCTTGCGCTCGCACTCGAGCTCAGCCGCCGGGGCGTCCCGTCATTGCTCGTCGATCCCGGAGATGAGCGGCGCGGTGCGCCGCGGGCCAAGCTGACGAACGTCCGCAGTATGGAGCACATGCGTCGCTGGGGTCTCGCCGACCGAGTGCGCGCGGCTGCGCCACTTCCACGGAGCTACTCGAACGACATTCTCTTCGTCACGCGGTTGACCGGCCACCTGCTGACGCGCTTCACCGATGTCTTCGCGAGCACGCCCGTACGTCGCGAGGAGTTCCCCGAGCCCGCACAACAGGTGCCGCAGTACGTCGTCGAGGAGGTGCTGAGCACCGCGGTCTCCCACAGCCCGCTCGTCTCGCGCCTGAAGGGCGTCGTGACCGGTTTCGTCGAAGGCGACGCGAGCGTGACAGTGCAGATGGAAGGAGAGATCGCCGGCTCGGTCGAGTCGGAGTACCTGATCGGGTGCGACGGCGGGCGTTCCGCTGTGCGACGAGCGCTCGGGGCCGAGATGATCGGCGACTACGCGCTCACCCAGAATCTTGGGATCGTCTTCCGCGCGCGCGAGCTCGCGAACATGCACCCGCACGGGCCCGCGCTGCACTACTGGCTCGTGAACGAGGACGCACCCGGATTCATGGGCCCAATCGACCTGGACGGGCAGTGGTGGCTCATCCGCACCGGCATCCCGAGCGACCATGACCCGCTCGGGCTCGATGCTGCACAGCTCGTTCGCGACGCGGTTGGGGCGCCGATCGACCCGGAGATCCTGGTGCTCGATCCGTGGCAGGCGCACAGGTTGACCGCGGTGCCGGTCGCCTCGAGTCGCGTGATTCTCGCCGGCGACGCTGCGCATCTGCACCCGCCGTTCGGGGCGCATGGCATGAACATGGGGATCGGGGACGCAGTCGACCTCGGCTGGAAGCTCGCCGCGACGCTCGAAGGCTGGGCCGGCGACGCGCTGCTTGCGAGCTACGTCCTTGAGCGGCAGCCGCTGCACCAGAGGGTCGTCGACGAGGCGGCGCTCAACAACACGTTGCTGGCGAACTCGTTCGTCAGCGCGGGCCTCGAGCACGACCCTGCTGCCCGGGCCCGCGCTGGGGAGGCGATCCAGGAGGCCAAGAAGCGCGAGTTCTCGAGCCTCGGGCTCGTCCTCGGCTACAGCTTCGACTACTCGCCGCTCGTCTTCCCGGACGGCAGCGAGCCGGTCGAGTCCTCCGTCACGGAGTACACGCCCAGCTCGAGGCCGGGGTCGTTGTTACCGCATCGCTGGCTGCCGGACGGGAGATCGTTGTACGACGAGCTCGGACCGTGGTTCACCCTGCTGCGGCCGCGCGGTGCGGAGACGGAGGCAGCGGAAATGTTTGCCGCCTCGGCCGAGGAGCTCGGGATTCCGCTGAAGGTGCTGGAGGAGGAGCGTGACGATCTCGTGCTCATCCGTCCGGACCGGATCGTCTGCTGGCGCAAGTCCGCCGAGCACGACGTGCCGCGCGAGGTGCTCGGGGTCGTGAGCGGTCGCGATGTCAGTCCGGAGCGCCGTCGAACATCGCTTGCACGAGCCGCTCGATCTCTGGCCGCTCCAGTGGTCGGGGATTCCAGTACCGGTCGGCGAGGATGAGGTCGACCGCCGGTTCGATGCCGTCTTCGGGCATGCCGAGCTCGGCCAGTGAGCGCGGCGCGCCGACAGCTCGAGCGAGCTCGAACACCGCGGAGACCGGATCGTCTGCGCCCAACGCACGGGCCAGCCTCTCCATTGCCTCTGCCGTCGCGGGCTTGTTGAACTCCACGACGTACGGCAGGACGAGCGCGTGAGTTTCGGCGTGGGGAAGGTTGAACAGCCCGCCCAGGACGTGGCAGACCTTGTGGTGAAGCGCCATCGCCGAGGTCGCGAGGCACGTGCCGCAGAGCCATGCGCCGTAGAGCGCATCGGCACGCGCGTCGGGATCGCCAGGTGCGTCGACGACGCGCGGAAGGGCACGCGCGAGAGCGCGGATTCCTTCGGACGCGAGCTCGGCGAGCAGCGGGCTGCGCTCCGGCGAGTAGAGCGCCTCGACGGCGTGGGCAAACGCGTTCATCCCACTCATCCCGGAGCTCTTTGCGGGCAGCGTGAGCGTCAGCTCGGGGTCGTACACGATCGCTGCGGGCACGACGACCGGGTTCCGCTGCGTCTTCTTCTCGCCGTTCGCCGTCTCGCCGATGATCGGGGTGCACTCCGAGCCGGCGTACGTCGTCGGCACGGCGACCTGCGGCAGACCGGTCCGCAACGCGATCGCCTTTCCGAGACCGATCGTCGAGCCGCCGCCGATTCCGATCGTGCTGTCTGCGTTCACGTCGCGAGCGTGCGCGGCCGCAGCGTCGCTCACCTCGACCGGGGTGTGCATCGCCGCCTCAGCGAGCACCCCGACGGCGACGTCTCCGAGCAGCTCGGCCAGCGCCTCCGCGTCGCGCCGCTGCTCGGGTGTCGAGAGAACGAGACAGCGCTCGAATCCGAGCTGCGCGACGAGGGCGGGAAGCTCCGCGCGTCGGCCGGCTCCGAACAGCACGACCTGCGCAAACGACTGGTGGCGGAACGACTTTGTATCCATCTATCGGATCCAATACGGTACTCCATCGGCCGATGAAGACCACGCCGGAGCAGATCACCAACCAGGTCGTCGCGAGCTTCGACGGCGCTCCGCCTCGCCTGCGTGACGTCATGTCCGCGCTCGTCCGGCATCTCCACGCGTTCGCAATCGAAGTTGGCCTGACGCAGGACGAGTGGGTGGAAGGGATCAAGACCCTCACCGCGACCGGCCACATCACCGACGACAAGCGGCAGGAGTTCATCCTCTGGTCGGACTCGCTCGGGTTCTCGATGCTCGTCGACGCGCTCGAGCACGACCTTCCCGAGGGCGCGACGGAGTCGACCGTGCTCGGCCCGTTCTTCGTCGCAAACTCGCCGTTGCGCGAGTACGGCGAGAACATCGCCGAGTTCGCCGCCGGCGACCCGACGTGGGTGTACGGCCGCGTGCTCTCGATCGACGGGCAGCCGATCGCCGGTGCCGAGCTCGATGTCTGGCAGAACGGCGACAACCGCCTCTATGCCGTCCAGGATCCCGACGCGCCCGAGGAGCATCTGCGCGGCCGCTTCGAGACGCGCGACGACGGAAGCTACGCCTTCGTCGCCGTCCGCCCTGTGCCGTACACGATCCCCGACGACGGGCCGGTCGGTCACATGCTTGCCGGGACGGGCCGCCACCCGTGGCGTCCGGCGCACATCCACATCATCGTGCGTGCGCCCGGCTGTCGGACCCTCACCACGCACATCTTCGACGCAGCGAGCGACTACCTCGACTCCGACGCGGTGTTCGCCGTGAAGCACTCGCTCCTGCGGACGTTCGTGCGCCGTTCCGCTGACGACCCACAGACGCCTCCGGGTGTCGTCGGCGACTGGTACTCGGTCGAGAACGATCTCGTGCTCGTGCCCGGCGAGCCCGAGGAGCCGGACGATCCGGGCCGCACCGCTTGAGGTGCAGCGCCTCGGTGCGTACCTGCTCCCGGGGCGGATGGACGATCCGCGGCCCGCGCTCGAGCAGGCCCGTGCCGCAGAGCAGCTCGGGTTCCGCAGCGTCTGGCTGAGCGAGCGCTGGGCCGGCAAGGAAGTCGGTGCTCTGTGCGGTGCGCTGAGCCAGGTCACCACGTCCGTGCGTATCGCCGTGGGCGCGACGCACGTGACGACGCGCCATCCCGTAACGCTCGCCGGGCTCGCGACGACGATGCAGCAGCTCAGCGAGGGACGATTCGTGCTCGGCGTCGTGCGTGGCGCGGGGATGCTGCGGAGCGCCGGCATTCCGATCCCTTCGACGGCAGCGATACGGGACTACGCGACCATCGTGCGCCGGCTGTGGGCGGGCGAGACCGTCTCCTACGACGGGCCCGCCGGAAAGTACGAAGGCCTTCGCCTACCCGATGTCGTTGACGGCAAAGGCGTCCCGCTGATCCTCGCGGCGATGGGCCAGCGGGCACTGGCGCTCGCGGGGAGCGACTTCGACGGCGTCCTGCTCGCGCCGTGCCTCACGGTCGACGGAGTGCGACGATCCGCAGAGATCGTGCGAAATGCGGCCGCCGACGCGGGTCGTGATTCTGGGAGCGTGGAGATCGTCGCCACGCTGATCGTCGCGCCGGACCTGCCGCGGTCGGAGCAAGAGGCGATCACCGGCGGCCGCATTGCCGGGTACCTCCAGGACCCGACGATCGCGCGGAACCTCTCGACGCTTAACGGGTGGGATCCCGCTCTCTTCGCGCCGCTCCAGCAGCACCCGATGTTCTCCGGGCCCGGAACCGCCGCGGAAGGATTCCGGCGGGCCGACCTCGTCGAGGTGAGCCGGCTCATCCCGCGCGAGATCCTGGCCGAAGTATCGGCGGCCGGTGCGGCAGCCGAGTGCGCGCGAACCGTGCGCGAGTTCCTCGCGTCTGGTGTCTACGAGCTCGTCATCCACGGTGCCACACCCGACCAGTGCGTCGCGCTCAGGCGGCACCTGGACGATGACTGACGCTCCTGACGAGACGGTGTTCGCGTCCTGCCTGACTGCCCGGCTCGGCGTCACCGACGTGGCGGTGCGTGACGTTCACGTTCCGCAGGAGGGACGGTCGGGCTCGATGATCTCGTTCACCGCGTCATGGCACTGGGATGGCGCGCGGCACGACCGG
>Ga0157369_10002114_pt1 | contig 23941 bp, 30 predicted proteins | sample C25metaG_FD_113461 | JGI IMG/M metagenome (GOLD analysis project Ga0157369, IMG submission 113461) | Corn rhizosphere microbial communities from Kellogg Biological Station, Michigan, USA - C2-5 metaG | ecosystem: Host-associated > Plants > Roots > Rhizosphere > Soil | place: USA: Michigan... | reverse complement strand
CCCTGCTGCACGGCTCGTAATAAAGAGCAGTATAGTCAATGACACCTGTATTATCGCCAGTACAGGGTCATAGACTCAGCAAAGGGATCGGCCTTGATGCTGGCAACCCACTACCCTAATCCAATGCCACGCAGGCGTGCCTTGTTCAGCGGAATCAGCTCACTAAACCTGCATATTCATAATTTCACTTTGAATATTTAGCATGTCAGGTTGTTGTGCGTTGAGGCGTGGTTTTACAGATACATACCGCAAGTCACAAACTGCTGTAGTGGTGGTTTTAAGGTGATTTACTGTATTTTTTTGTGCTACATGTGTGCTACGGCTAAATCGTAGGCCGTAGCGGCTCGTACACGGACACTATCTCCGCCGTCACCTTCCCCAGCACAATAATCCCATCCATCCCCTCTCCGTCTATAGTTTCACCGTCCTGCGTGATAATCCCTGCCCTGAACAGTTTACCCAGCTGAGAATAATCCATAAGCTGAAATGCAATCTGATCGCCAACTTTTCCTTGAACCGTTCTGTCCACAATAGCGAATCCGCCCGGCGTCTCAATCATCAGCATGTGGGCCGGGTGAGGCATCAGCAGTTTGTTCAGATCTATGCGGCCTTCAACGTAATCATTTGCCGGTGATGGAAATCCCATTTCAGATTCCCCCGTTCGGGTTGAACTGTTTGTAAGTTTTCGCTTCACCCTCATGAGTCGAGGCATCGCGGAACGTTACCGTGTTGACCTTTATCCACTGGTTAGCCTCACGCAGGCTGAAGTACCAGTTAAGCAGCTCCAGCTGACGGACAAACTCCTTGGTAGTTACGATAACGCCTTGCCCCGGCTCTCGCCTCATGGCGTTCATAAATGCATGTTTGATTTCATAGTCGCGCGGCATAATTAATCCTCCCCCGATAAACACTGTATGGATAAACAGTAATATCGATCGGTATAATTGATCAAGGCGGAGCGGTGCACAGATTTGTAAAGGGTTTGAGGTGAAAGGGTTTTTAGTTGGCGCTGGCGGTGGTGAGTGACTAATCTCAAATGACCCACCCCGCAGCCTGCTGAGACTGGCGCGGTCTGTAGCTGCCCCGTCGCCGGGGCTTTTTTATGTATTGCTATTTTCGGCATGTACGACCGCTCCTTTCGCTGGTTCTACATCCTTCGAATAGGGCTCAACAATTAAAATTGAACCCAAAAGAGTTAACTTACGGCAATGTGAGATCTCAAAAAGATTAAGTAAGAATTGCTAATGCTTTAATGATTTCATATTGTTGATAATAATCATCTACTTCAAAGAACACGTCCATGCAAAAGAAGAAAATTGAGTTCATTCAGGCCTTAAGAGGAATTGCTTGCATGATGGTCGTGCTTTTTCATGGAAGCCGATTCATTAGCCCATATGGCACGGGCTTGGGATACAGCCTGCTTGGAGCAGCCGGTTCGCTTGGGGTTTGCTTATTCTTCATAATTAGTGGTTTTATCATGGTTGCAACCACTCAAAGTTCGAATATTGATTTAAAATATGTTATGGATTTTTTTAAAAAAAGAATAGCTAGGATTTTTCCGACATATTTCATAGCAACCTTATGTATGATTATTTTGGTAAAGTATGGATTTTCTTTTTTCAGTAGCCATGAAAACATCGAGTGGCTGGCAAAAAGCTTTATTTTTACTCCAACCAATAAAGAAGATAGTCCGAGTTTTGGATTCCCTATTTTAGATATAGGCTGGACGCTAAACTATGAAATTTATTTTTACCTTGTTTTTGGTGTGTCAATTTTGTTCAATAATTTTAGATGGTTAGCATTATATGTTTACTTATGCATAACTTTGATATTAATACCTATTTTATTTACTGGCAGATTCAGCATGGTATCGTATGATACTTATAACTTCAACTTTGGGTATGCAAACTTGATAACATCCCCTGCAATATGGCTTTTCATCGCAGGATCTATAATAGGGAATCTTTATTTTAACTTCAACCTGAGAATAAACAAAAAGACAAGCACTATAATTCTTGTCGTTTCATTATGCATAATGACCTTTCAGTATATAACAAAATTACGGACTGGCCATGGCGCTCTTGAGTGGGGGCTATCACTAATACCTTTTTTCTTTTCTATGTGCATGTTATGTAGAGAAATAAAAATTAAATTCAACAAAGCATTCATTTTTCTAGGCGAAATATCATTTTCTTTGTATCTATGGCACCCTTTATCACAAGAGCTTTTTCCTAAACTAACGTCGGGGACAGTCTTGCATTTTTTATCAACAGGAATGCCTGCTTTAATATTCACTACTGGCATCGCAATACTTTTAGGATATATATCGTATTATGTATTTGAGAGCATATTATCTAATAAAATCAGAGGTGCACTTTGTAATAAATTAAACGTTGCGACTCAGCCATGAGTCGCAATCATTTGATTAACACTTTTTTATTGTTTTATTCTCATAAGCCAAGGGGCTGAGCTTGCATTGAAGTCCACAGTAAAGGTACTTCCTGGAGGGAGCGTACCAATTACAAAGCTACCTTGATTGTATGTCGATCCAGATAAAGGCCAAACCTGTGTCCCATTCACTACTACACTAGTGATAGCGCCCCCAATCAAAGTGAGATGCTCCGGCCTGGCGCCTACAGTCCAAGACCTCGGAGTAACAGAACCTACATATGCCGCCCTTGTCTCCCCCCGAGCTTTATCTCCCTTGTTACCTTCAAAGTACATTCCTGCCTTTTCTGGCCCTGAGATGCCGTCTCCAGTAGCAGAAGCGAAGAAATTATCTGCCACCTGTAATTGACCTAAGTGATTAGTGACATCAACACACGCGCTTGAGGAGTCTCTGAAAGTATTAGCGCTGATAACGCTCTTGTTCGCACTGGAAGCAAACTGGACTGGAACCGTGCCCCCGATAACCATGTTCGATGTAAGGATAGTTCCCACACCGTTATCTTCTATGAAGACTTTATTTGGATAGGATTGATTAGATGAAATTATAGTGCTGTCACATCCTGAATCCAAATGTATATGTGGACTAGCGACAGAACCCGCAAACCAGTTTTCCGAGATTTGCATATTCTTGAAGTTAGCAACATATATGAAACTTTCTGCCACGGGGGAGTCGAAATCATTTTCTTGTATTTTACCTGAATATAAGCCACCAGATGTAGATTGACCAATTTCAAGAGGTATTTTTGAATGGCCATATAAGATATTCCTTCTTATGTACAACCCCTCTACAAAATCACTTACCGATATTGCTACAACGCCACGCTCTAGCCTGCAATCATAAATGGTTGTATCGACTGTCCTTAACGAGCCTGTGCCAGCACCGTTTAATTCTATATCCTTACCCGTGCAGTACGCTGACCTACAATTTAGAATTGATGTCACTATTCCATTGGTCACTTTTATCAAACCATAAGACTTATTATCGCCATAGGCATAACAGTGCCGCACCGTCATATTACCTACATTCCTTGCATCGATTTGCTGTACTGTGGTGGTGACGGTGTTGATCATGGTAATATTTGATAATACTGGAGAATTTATCTGTGATTCCGTATATCCTATTTTAAAATGGGGAGCATTGATTGTCTGTTTGATTTCAGAGCGACCGAAGTCGATTTCAACCTGCCTCTTAATAACTAAAGGTGATGAGATTTTATACTCTTTTTTCTTTGGTGAAGATGCACTGAGAACAACTCTTACCCCGCTATCTATGGCTGCCTGAATTGCAAGAGTATCATCAGCTAAACCATCACCTACCGCTCCAAAATCTTCAACCGTTATGAAATCCTGATTTTTATCGTGCTGAGTTCTTGGCACCGCCCCATTCAACGGTTGCTTCACTGCGACTAATGAATCACCAGCCCCATCTTGGGCGCTCGCTAAGACGGCCGCCCCCACACTTAGCCATTTTGATAATCCTATTCCACCACTGGATTGAGGTGTTGACCCGGGCGCGACCACTTTTGGCAGAGACCCATCCCACCGATAATATTCTCCCGAGCTTGTATCGCGAAGAACTTGGTTCGGCAATGAAATCGTGGCGCCTGTCTGAAATGAATCAACCGTAATGTAGCCGAACTGGGAAATAGCTTGCTGAGCCAGCCACCGAAGACCTTCAATGGTGTAGTGCCGGCCGCCAAACCTATCGATGTATTGTTTTTCAAGTGAGCTGACAAACTCATCAATCTTACCTGCGTTGAATTTCAAATCGCGAGGCGATTCACTTGGCACTGGCAGCTGTGTAGGTTGAGTAGCCATAATTTTTCCATAAAAAAGCCAGCTCTATGGCTGGCCTGATGTTGAGAGGGCGATTTTTAGGGGTAAATCAGATCGCTGTATTCAGCGAGGGTTAAAGCTGTTGTACCATCGCTATTGGGCTGCTTTTCGCTTATGACCCACTGAGTGGCATTAAGCTCTTCTGTGGTTGCGATTACATAACGCGAGGGAGACTGAACGTCATAGCCGTCAAAGATGTTCAGCGCCATCTGAGGGATAGCTGCGGTAAAACCAAAGGCTGTTTGTGGGTGAGGTGATGCCGGATAGCGAGCAGACGAGTTGCCAATGGAATCAGTAATGACCACATACATCGAGCCGGTGAAGTTGATTCGCTCGCTGGTTTCAAATGAATTCCCGCTGCGTGATACGATATATCCAGCCTGCTGATTGGTGTCGTAGGTGTCAGGAACCTGAACCATATCTCCTACGTTAACCCATTCCCCATCTGCTAGAGCTGTAATAGCCATGCTCATCCGCGAATAAAGCAGCCGTCTGCACTCTTTCTGCGCCCGGTAATCAGCCTGAAAACCGTCACGCACATACATCATCTCGAACTTTTTAGCTTTGAGTGGCCGTCCTGTTTCGATATGATTATTTCTCACCCTATAGCGTATATAAGCCTGCTTGTTGGTGGTCGGATTACGGTACTGAACCTCAACTCCGTCATACCCGCCTGGCAGCGTCATGTCGTAGCTTAAAGAGTAACCTGCATCAACAGTATTGGATCGGTTGAAAACGGTTGCCGGCACAGTTCTTTTCGCGTCGAGCGTGAAAGAAAGCACGCTGTCATCCCAGTAAACACTAACCCCAGCCGCATCGCATATGGTCTCCATTCTCTGTCCCAGCGACACATCCTCATCATCAAATGTGTAGTCAAAATAACTAAGCCGCTGATCTCTGGCGTCGAGCTCTGCCTGTATCTGGTAGAGCCCATATATGTCGATTGAACTTTCAGGCTGACCGCCAATTACGAGCCAGTTGTGCAACGCAATATCTGCAAACTTTCGCGATGCCCTAATCGTGTAATCGACTTTCTGCGTACTCAGGTTGTACGTGATCACATGCCGGTTAATGAGGGCATTATATTTCCTGTCCCGCGCACTGGTGGCATTCTCAGTCTGCCTGACCGTAACGCGCACAAGTGTGTCACTGGGATAGCTGACATTGCTCCGCGTATTGACGCTATGAATTGCCTCAATCTTGAGCTTGCTGCTGTCACTGCTGTTATCTGTGCGCTGGAACGTCACCGCATAGCGTCCATATCCTGCTGCAGGTGTTAGCTTATCTGTGCGATAGAATGTGTCAGATGTAGACTGGTGAGGCGTAGTTTGTCGATAAAGGAACGTCTGAGTTGTTCCCGGCACCTGGACATTATCGTCATCGACTTTCCAGATCGTAACCTGCCAGTTGGTCTCGCTTTTACCACCCAATCCTGACTGCGTGTGCAGCCACAACTGCGAGGATTGTACCGGTGAAAAGAACGGGCCAATCGCCAGTGCCTGGTTGTCATTTAGAATGAACTTAGTTGTGTTGATTGTTGCGGTAGATATGTATGAGGCGTTTGATCCTTCAATGCTGTCGATGACAAAATTGTAGTAATAAATCGGCGCTGTAACGGACCCGTTAGATGTCTGCGTGGCCGATATCAAATTGCCTGATAATGTGAAGTCCTGAGTAACATTCCCGCTAGCTGTTGGGTATGTAGCATTCACCACAAAGGATACGGCATGGGGTAGTGTCAGTCCCATGAAGTAGTCAAAGCTCGCTTGCTTAACAATCTTCATAAGAATCTGGCCGCCGGAGTAGCTTCCGCTTATCACTGTGGTAGCAGTGGCACTCTCAATAGGGAAATCCTCTGACTCGTTCTTACCGGGCACCTCCTGACCATCAACATCGTCAAACTGGTAGCCTTCATTTATGGTGCCGATCACATCGCCCGGGTTATATACGGTGAACGACGCTCCAGCCATTGACCCGAGGTTGCTTTCCGAATATCTCACTGAGCTGACAGTGTATTTTCCAATACCAAAGTTCATGAACTCAGTCAGGTACTTTAAATTGTTCGTATATTCAAAGAGGGACTCCTGAATCAGGTCAGGAAATGCCCTGATCAGACCGTAATTATCAGGCTTGGCTTCTCCATTACGGGCAAGGTTAGTCTGACCCTTCAGGCTATTGTTTGATGATGTTTTGCTTTGCCCGATATTTCCTGTTCCAGGCTGCTTGATGAGCCCACTCATGATTTTCTGAGTAAACTTTATCGGGTTGAAGTGCTCAAGCGGATTAAGGAGGGTTTTGGCTAGATCGCCTGATTTTGGCTGGTCGAAGATGATAACCCTGTCATCTTCTTGCAGGATGAAGCCGATATCGTCATCGTCCCGCAGTTCATGACCGTTAACGCTGATGCGTAGTTCGTTATGAAGATTCTGTCCTGCCAGCCACTCATTGAACGGCACACCTGCAGGGGCTTTAACTCTCTCTTTCGGCAGTCCCGGAACACGCTGAATCTGGACGATAGGCATACTGATAGAACTCCACGCGCGTGAATAGTTTTTGTATTGTTCGGATACTGTCTGAGCGCACATGCCCACTCTCTCCGCGACTGTGCAATGCGCGCCCGTTAAGAGTCAGTCCGACGTGAACAGGCTGGCTGCCGTACCAGGCAATAAAAATTCCGTTGTCACTGAAGATATCTGTTTGCCGCCAGTAAACGACCTCGCCTGTAAAGCACGTCAGGAAGTCGGCGCCAGATTCGTAGTCAGGCTGATGATGAATCTCTACGCCCATCACATGGCGGTAGTAGAGAACTACCAGCGCCCAGCAGTCCATAGCCTCAAAGGTGCATGACCTGTCACGCCATGGAGCTCCAGCCACCTTCTCAATGAACTCAGCTTTAAGCATTCTGTAACCCCGGAAATTCCTCTGGCGTGTAAAGCCGACCTACGTTGTTATTGAGCGGGTTTTTAAGCGTCAGCGTAACGGTCACATCGTTCTGATCCATGCTTACGTCATTGACGTAGAGGGTCCATGGCTTAAGTGGCGTGTTCATATCAGCCGAATCAAAACGCTGGTATGTGGCCGAGATTGGAGTGATGCGCGCATACCCCCGCCACAGCTTAAGTTGCTGCTTAAAGTCCTGCGCTAGCCGGCTGAATTTGACACTGCAATCAATAACAGGGGTGCTGCTCTGCTGGCTTTCGTTTATTTCCATGCGACATGGTGTATAGATTTGGCCAGCAAAGGTTTTGGGGAAAACCTGTTTGTCTACCAGCCTGATATAACCGAATGTCTGGTTATAGAACGTCAGCGTGTCGAACAGCACCCTATTTGGTCGCTGGCTCTTGAACTCTCTGAAACTTGGCATTAAGGCACCCTTGGTAATGATTCCTTATCCCGCCCGTCGGGATAACCAGTGACGACAATGTCCAGCCAACTACCCCATGGCGGCGGAAGCTCAACCAGGATGTCGTCGAATTCGTCATCTGAGTTATTCAGTTCTCTGGCTATTACGCTGCCCGTCCAGGTGAACGCAGACCCACTCTGGTTCCATTTTGGATAGGCGGTGAAATGAAGCTCCTGAACTTCCAGCCCTGAGTCGCCAGTCCCGGTCGATAGCCTCATGCTGAACCACTGATTGCCGTTATCCAGATAGTTAGGACTGCGCAACCACTGGTAAAAGGCACGGTGCTGATCACGTGTGAATATCCATGTCAGGCTGAATGAAGATTTGAGGTCGTCGGTAAGCTTCTGGAAGATTGGCGCACCAACCTGTGGCTGGTCAGTGCGGAACCCCGTATCACTGGTGAAATTTTTATTAGACTTCTGAGCCAGCGGGAGCCAGTCAGGATAATTAATAGCCATTATTCTGTAGCCCTCGCTGATGCTGTTGTGTTGCGGGTTATTGCCTGCCGGATTGGACCGCCCTGGTTCAGGTCTGCCACAATGACGTCTATTGTCAGCCCGCCACCTGTGTTATTGGCCTGCGCATCAACCGTGGCGCTGGTGTAGTTCTGTATGTTGATAACCACCCCGCCTGAGCTACCAGCTGATGACGTCATGTCCTTATTGCTTATCACTGAACCGTTATCGCCGGGGATCATGTATTGCTTACCACTGCTAGCCTGATAGATCTCAGGCATGCCGCCCTCACCTACCTGATACATGGAGCCTGCCGATACCGGCCCGCCGTTCTTACGCTTGCCAGCTAACCCGCCGGCCAAAGCCATTCCCGCGATTAAGGCGCCGATACCAATGACCGCCGCGCCGCCAAAAGAGCCAATTGACGCAGCTGCTGCCGCTGGCAGCCATGCAACTGTGGTAGTTGCAGCTGATGCTGTACTGGCTGCAGTAGTAGTTGCAATCCCTGCGACCGAAGCAGATGTTGTCGCTGCAGTTGCTGAAATTTGCGCAGTTGAACCCATTACGGCCGATTTTACCCACTCCACGCCCATCTGAACGAAGGAGTTGATAAGGCTGTTAATGGCGTTGCTGGCTAGAGAAGACATGGCTTCCTGGGCGGTCATGCTACCTGTTACCATTCCTGTGAAGGCATTAGATGCATTGCCGGCCAAGGAATCAAATGACGCAGCTAAAGCCTCATTTCCTACACTCTGATTCCTCCAGATTTGCCACTGAGCAGCTATTCGCGCCTGTTCATACTGAGTGTTAGCGGCATTCATCAGCTCAATACCACGCTGGGTTATTTGTCCCTTTTGCGTTTCGAACTGCTGGATAAGAGCGAGCTTCTGCGCGTTCTCATTTGCCAATTGCTGTACAGGATCAACAGCTCCTGCAGCAGCCTGCTCTGGAGTTACGGCCTGATTAGCGCGGATCTTCGCGAGGTTAACCTGATGCTCCTGCTCAAGCCGCTCAGCGGTTTCGTTGTACTGCTCCTGGCTAATCTTTTTGGCTGACAATACCGTTTGCAGATCGGCAACATCCTGCTTGTAGCTTGCATCTTCTTTAGCCTGGGGAAGCAGCTTCTCTGCAGCCGCCTGGGCGCGTATAGCGTTACTGGTATCCCACTTCGCTGCAGCATACTGGCCAGCAAGTCTGATATCGTTCTGCGTTGCCGCGCTACCCAAAGACTGTTGAGCCGTCAGAATTGCCTGCTCGCGACTTAGATTACGTGTTGAATCGCCAGCCAGCTCTGATTGCTGCTTCAGATTTGCCAGCTTCTGCGCTATGGACTCAGCCTGATTTTCGGCTTTCTTACCGGCAGCTAGACCCTCCTTCGTTTCTTTGTTCCTGGCCGCCTCTGCTGCCTGAAGATCGTACTGCGCTCCAGCCAATTGACCTGCGGCGTTAACCTGATTCTGGTTGCCACCTTTATCAGTTGCCTCCATCCGAGCTTTGGTTACGGCGCGGAGGCGTTTATCAGTTATAGCAAGAAGCGTGTTTTCATCAGCCAGCTCTTTGTTGTAAGCATCTGCCTTATCACTGCGAGGGATTTGCAGGCTGGTAGAGTTAAACTTGTCCTTTGCGCGGCTGGCCAAGTCGATTGCATGACCGAACTGATTCATCAGACCGCTAGCCACGCCAGCAGCGTCGCCGTCACGTTTTAGTAAATCGATCCCCTGAGCAAATGTGCCATTCATCTGTGCGCGAAGAATGCCGGTTTTACTGACGGTCTGACTGAGCTTTTCTTGCGCTGTTTCGTTCTGCGCGAGCAACTGCGTATGTTCGCTCTGTGCATCTGCTAGTTCAGAAAGAGCCACCTTATAAAGCAAACTTCCTTCCTGAAGCGAGCCGAGGGTGCGGCGCAGGCGTTCCTGCTGAAGTTCATTTGCTTCAATGGTGGATTGATTGTCTTTTAAAGCATCAGCCTGAGCGCGGATTGACTTGCTGGCACTATCAATTTCAGCAGCAAGCTGAACCTGACTCATGCTCTTCATTTTGCCGATCACACCATCAAGCTTGTCGGCGAAGTCGATACTCTCCTGCCGGGCCTGTTGCATCTTCTGGTAAAAGTAGAAAATACCTGCTGCGGCAATAACAGCCGCGCCAACCGGACCGCCAATCAGAGCAAGTGCGCCACTGGCAAGTGATTTAATAGTGCTTGTTGCCGTCACTGCTGCAGCGGTAGCTGTTCGCGTTGCGGCAGCTTGAGCAATCTGGGCCTCTGCATATGAGGCAGAGCGCTGGATAGCCACTGACTTTGCAGCATTGAGATTCTGCAGAGCAAAAGCTTCTGCCGAAGAGCCCTTAGCGACGTTGTACTCAGCCTGCGCAAGTGCCAGCGAAGACAGGGCGGCTTCTTTATCCAGCAGTGCCTTTCTGGCGACCACGGTCGCTGAAGTAGCAGTGGCTGCTGTGGATTGTGCGGTAGCTACCGCTTGCGCTCTGGCTGCCAGTGCGTCATCTACTCTCGCTTTCGTTGCCATAGCAAGGGCGCCAGTAAGTCTGCCCCCAAACATTACTGCGGCAGCTGCAACCACGTTAGCGACAATATCTAAGTTCTCGCTGAGAGAGATAACCCCCTGATTGAAGATTTTTATAGATGTGCTGACACTTGAGCTCTCACCTACAAATTTGGTGATATTGTTGGTTGCAACAGTAAATGCCTGACCCATGGTAAGCGCAGTGTTAGCGAACTCTTTTGCGATCGCATCGCTCTGTTTAAGCAGACCATTAACCACAACCTCTGTGGTGAGCTTTCCCTGCGCTGCCATCGATCTAAGTTGGCCGATTGTTACACCCAGGGAATCAGCCAGCGCAACAGCCAGGCGGCTTCCGTTTTCAGAGATAGAGTTAAACTCTTCGCCACGCAGAACGCCGGAGGCTAGCGCCTGAGAAAGCTGGGTCATTGTCGAGCTTGCTTCTTCGGTCGTTGCACCTGAGACCGCCAAGCCCTTGTTGATGGTCGCGGTGAGCTTAATGAGGTCGGCAGTGCTGGTACCGGCGCTTCGCGTAGATCGCTCCAGCCGACCATACAGCGTGGCGGTAGCCTCAATGCTTGACCGGGTATTCTGTGAGATATCGAAAACGCGCTGGGTTACATCAGCAAGCTGCTCATTAGCCCGGACGGAGTTCGCCAGTTTATTGCTAACCGTTACCCAGGCATTTCCATACTCTGCAACCTGCTGCACCGAGATAGCTGCTGAAAGCGCGGTTGCCACTCTAGTTAATGATGAAAAAGACTTTTCAGCATTCCCAGCCGATTTGGCTGTGCTGTTGAATCCTTGGTCTAATTTGTTTAGGCGATCATTTACCTGCCGCTGCCCTTCGATAAGCCTGGCGACATTCATTTCAATCTCATAAACGATGTTGCCAACCTGCTGCTCACCTGCCATTCGCTTTTCTCCGGGCATAAAAAACCCCGCCTGAGCGAGGTTTATTGTCTGTTATTTACTAAGGCACTCTGTGGACGCGACCGTATTGAAAATTCATCGTGATGTCATACATGACGCCATTCGAAAACATGAATACATAAAGCTGATTTCCGGTATATCCGCCATAGCTATTCTTTGCATTTACCTGGACGCCAGCAACATAGCCATACACAACCCCACCCCCTGTGGAAGATAGTGAGCCATCCTGCGAATAAGCCTTGAAAGGTGGTTCAAAGGTATATCTGGCAGACTCAGGATCTTTAAGCAGGGAATTCATGTGGTTTTTAATCTGTTGCTGGTAATCCTCAGGCAGCTTCCCATAATTAGCGCTAGATATAGCAGTCTGTGATGGTGGCTTTGGAGCGCAGCCTGAAAGAAACACTGCTGTTATCGTTAATGCCAATGCGAAAATAACTTTCTTCATATCCCTATCCCCATAAGTAAGTATGGCGATAATCCTAAAGCTGATCTGATGCAATGGGAAGCAAGAAACCCGCCGGAGCGGGTTGAGTAATTGATAATATTCTAAAAGACTATTAAAAGACCACCTGAGTGGGCTTTTTGCTGCAATCAGTAACACTGGCAGCTCAAGGGAAGGCTCTGACAATGCCTTTCTTTAATTCAACAATTAATTTTTCCATGAATGCCTGGTCTTCTAGAGCGCCCGCGGCTGAGTTTTCTCCTACTCCAAAATAAATTTGAGATTCATTCCCCCAAAGCTGCACCGCAAACACATGTACAGACGCTTCGAGGTTGTAACCGTCGTGCGAAACATCGATCACCCAATCAAATTTGAATTCATTGTTTTCTACGGAAAGTTCTTCAATATCCTGCCTGAATCCGTTCTGCTTAAAAGACACATCACTAGGATTTACTTCTGTAACTGATACAAACGAGTTAACAGCATCTGTTAACTTAAGGCGCGCGTTAGTTTCAAACTCTTTCTTTGCACTTGACATGGATTCAATCTGCTGTGCGAATACTGATAAAGACATAACACCTCCCTTATAAAAAAGGTAATCCTAGCATGGAGTGGGCGCAAGATGGTGCAAACTAAAAGCTACCCGAAGATGGTCTTCATTTCACTTCGTCTCAGCAACCTTGGTAGTTTTCCAAGTGTTAATCTCAAAAAGTAGCGCACCATCTCCATCATCATTCCATACAGCAGATTTTAGGCCCCAGAATCTCTGATGATAGGTTGCCCCGTTTGTTTGCTTGTCGCTTCTATCCGTTCCTGTGCCAGTATGCAAGACTAAAACGTCTCCCTTTTTTAGGTCGGCTGGATAGAACCAATGCGTATGTCTTACTTTATTGGATATACCACCAGATTGAGTATAAGTGGTGTCAGCAACCATGTAATATTTAGCATCGCAATCACTTAAAACATCAATGATTACATACTCTTCTGTAGCTTTTCCATGCCCATGAATGCTTCTAATTTCTAATTTCATTTTTTTTCCTTTGCTGTGTGTGGATACTCAATCTACCAAGCAGTGTGGAAAAAAGTAACGAAAACATAAGCACTGATCATCTATCAGGATGGGCGAACAAGCAAAGCCAGGATAGGATGATTCTTAATTAAGAATCCCCCAAGCAACTAAGGACATCGAATTGATAAGGATCGGCAGACTCCTTCCTGGTGGAGAAAGAGTCAGTGAAGGCCAGCACAGACCAATCAAGGGCTTCGCTGAAATAAGCAATCATATTGGCTCGACTGAAGAATTAGTCGTTTTTGCTAAAGAGCTTGAACCCCGCGCACTTTCCATCGAATTAGTTTGCGCTACTGTTGGTCGGTTGCTAGAGCTACCAATTCCTGAGCCATTACTGCTGATAGATGAGTCTGGTAAGTATTACTTTGCCAGTGTTGATGCCTCATATCCCAGCTTTCATCAATACATATTGGATCATGAGGACAAAGGTATCCAGGACAGGCTTGCACAGTGGCCGCTCCTCAAGGCCGCCGCCTTTTTTGATGAGTGGATCGCCATGGATGACCGAAGCAATGGAAATATCTTATTTAATGGAGAGACATTTGCATTGATTGATCATGAGTCTGCTATATCTTCGCACATTCAACACGATTGCTTTGGTATTGATTATTACTCTAATCAGCTACTGCAGGTTGCAATCCACAATATTGATTACAGCGATGAACTATCAGTTCAAAAAACAGCCAATGAGGCTAACTCTTGGGCCGTAAACAAGGCAGGAGTTTCGGTAAAAACATTGGAAGGCCATGTCTCGGATGTGCTTAGCGAGTCCACAAAACTCGAATTAATTTCATTTTTAACAGCTAGAATTGAGTCTCTAGGTGCGATACTTTATGAGCAAATTAAGCCTCAGCAGCAGCAGATGAATTACAATGCTCAACCTTGATTTACTTATGAAAAACATACCTCCAATGCCTAGCATCAAAGGTCAATGGAGATCGTTCTACCTTGAGCCTATGCTGGGTTCAGGGGAGCGTTTGACTATCATGGTCGCAGCGATATCAAACGATGGACAAGCCATTGTTAAACCAGCCATTCGCAAAGAAGTGATTGAAGCGATGTACGGTTTCAAATCCAACGCTTTTCTGTCTATGGTGGAAATTCTGTGCAACAGCCTTAGGGATCATCTTCTTACTAACAAAAGTTTTGAAGGTTGGATTTCACCCGTGACCGGGGTAACAGCTGGTTCGTCTCGGGAAGCAGCCTCAGCTAGTGTCACTGGGATATTACGACAAGCAATCGCTCTCTCTTCTAGCCTTTCAACCCTGAACGTTGAAGATTCATCACAGGTAACTAAAAAGCATAGGACCGAAAAAGACCGATGGGCGACGCAGCTTATGCAGGCTGTGCTTACAAAAGATCCAAGTAGAGAGCGTTACTTTAACAGAAGCGTCACATTTACTGATGGACACAGGCCGGCAAAGATCTTCTATCTCAGCGAAAAGTGCGCCTTGAACACAGGTAAATTAGTTCCGGCTAATCTGAACCAACTAGTCAGTGACAATAAAGCTAAAATATCTGATTTATCAATGGCTAAACTACATGATGATATGTTTCCTAGGAATAGGCATGAGTTGCTGGTTTTCAGGCCTCCTGCAGATGATCCACGGTATACAGATAAAAATATTTTGGCTATTGAGAGTGCTTTCCTCTCTTTAGAGGACCTTGCAGATGCATATTCTGTTTCGGTGTCAGCTGTTTATTCCGTAGAGCATGCAGTTAGCAAGATTATTGGAATAGCAGCCTAAAACATATCCGGATTTCTCCGGATATGTTTCACAGCTTTACAAGCTTCCTCGCCTTCCTATCCTTCCTCGCCAGATAGTCATCAGTAACAGCGTCGTACTCTTCTTTCGTAAAGCCCTTCTGTTCAGGGAACTTCGCAGCAAGCATCATCTGAAACTCTGTCATAGTCAGTTGCTCAGCCTCTTCCCTGCTCATACCAAGATGGGTGCGGGCCGCACTGATGTATTCGAAGGCGTTGAACTCTGTCGTCGCTTTGCCGCTTTCGTGGCGCTGTAACTGGCGAACCTTTGCCTTACCGATGATGCCATGAGTTATCAGGGACTGAGCGATTAGTAGCAGCTCAAAGTCACCCATCAGGCCCATCCGCCGCTTAAATGTCCTGCCTTTCGTTCTGGCCGGACGGAGCTCACCGATAAGAGCAGATAAATCATCCTCACAGCACGCCTGCATCACAGTCATGGCAGCCATAAGCGCCCTCTTTCCATAACTGCAACTGCGGATGTGCTCGATTAGCCAGGCTGGAACGTGTCCATATGCGGCAGTTGCTCGCTCTATAAGGGGAGTCAGCTCGTCATTGTGCAGGTCTGCAAACGTCTGAACGATTTCCTGCGGCTCCCCGATGCGTGACATGGCAGCGAATGACGGGCGGAAGAAGTATTCATCCTCACCGGCGGTAATGAGGCACTCACCAATTTCTTTATACGGCGTCATGTGGTCTCCATAAACATTATCAAGGGCTGAAACCAGCCCTTTGGAATGGTTACGAAGCAGTAACCGTTACAGTTGTGGTACCTGTGAAATTACCGTCGTTCGACTTGAAGGTGATCGTCGCTGTGCCGGCGGCCACGCCAGTAACCAGGCCGGTGCTGCTGACGGTTGCTTTCGTTGCATCTGAGGTTGTCCATGTGCCGGACTTGTCAGTTGCATCAGCCGGTAACACCGTGCCGGTCAGCTGGCGAGTCGCACCAACTACGACTGAGGTAGTCGCTGGAGTAACGGTAACGCCTGTAGCAGGAACGCTGTCATCCGTATCGACCACCTGAATGGTATCGGCTGCCGCCACCTTAAACTCGGTGGAGAAGGTGATGATGTCGTTAGTGCCGCCGTCAGAACTCAATGCGTTGATCAGCATGTAGCCGATGAACGTCACAGGGCCGAACTCCATGCGAACCCACAGAGTGGGCTGGCGCGCCGCCTGAATTTCAGTGTTGAAATACTTAATCAGGCGACCAACACCATACTGGTCAAGCTTATCGTTACGGCGCACCTCTCCCTCAAATGAGATAGTGAAGTCAGCGTTTGTAACGATGTTCTCTACATAACCTTTGGTGTCATCGGCATCTGAGGTCACGCTGTTAGGCGAGAAGTCGAAGCCTTTACTGGTGCCTGCAGCCAGAGCCTTCCACTCTGACTCCTGCGGTACTGTATCGGCGCAACCATCAGCTACTTCGAGCACAATGGCGCGGCCAAACAACTTTGTGTTGTCCGTTGGGCAATTTGCTGCCATGGGTAATTCCTCTTTTGATTAACTTTCGCCGTAAGAACAGGCAAATTGCAGGCGCCAGACCATACGCCCCTCTGCCGTGGGGATTGGTGATGGTATGCCACCCATATTAGTGATTTGGCCGACGCAGGGGTCGCTGATAGGGTTTTGCTGCACGTAATCGATGATGGCCTGCACGTCAGACTCTGACTTTGCGTAATCTCCTGCAGACTTGCCGGTGATCAGGTCAACAAGCACGTAATGGTCAGAGCCGATATCTCTGTCTACCGGAGTGCCACCGTTAGGCCGGAACACGATGAAACGCTGCTTCAGGTCGCCTGTATCAGTCCAGATGAGTGACTGAACCGTATATTCGGAAGTAAGGCCCGCACCGAGAAGAATATTTTTAACGCGCTGATGCATCGGAGGATTCACAAGCTCATCTCCTTTTTAATAGTGCGGTCGATGAGGTCGAGGGTATCCTCGAAGCCTTTGGTCAAAAACTCCTTCTGGGCTGTCGCCCTTCGGAATGTCTGCGGCACATTCGGATCGTGAACATAAACCGCATAGTTAGCCGAGTAGCCAACCCGCCCGGTTAGACGCGCGCCTTTGATGTCGAGCTCTCGATACTGGCTGTTGATGAGCGTGGATGTATCGATAGGCGTGTACAGTGCCGCCTGTGATGAGCCGATGATTAATGCACTCTGAATAGCCCTGACAGCTTTCCTGCCCTGAATGTCTCCAATCAGTGCGTTGAGGTTCTGCTGGGCCTGACGGATGCCGTGGACCTTTACTCCCATATCAGCCCCCCGTCAGAATTGCATAATCATCAGTCAGCCGCTCAAAGGTGTCTGCATAGCGAATTGCCTGCATCACCTCATCAGCGCCCGCTGCTATCGGGTCAGGATTGCTCGACGCACCAATCAGGATGTAATCACCGGTATCCGCCAGTGCATACTCGGTCCATATGGTGTTCTTTACCACCTTCTGGCCGCCTATCGCCCCTAACCGCTTGCTCAGCCCACCCTGATAGTCGCAGGCAATCACCAGTGGTTCAGACCAGCCAAGAGAGTCGCCATACTCATCCAGCCCCAAAGGCTTCCAGATGGTCGCCTGAGCCGTATATGACCAACTGGCTAAAGATGACATGTCATTCCCTCCAGCTGATTACAGTGGGCTTTTCAGCAGCGATGCGAGGGCAGTTAATCCGCCACTCTCCGGCTGCATTAACGTAAGCAGTCGTCTCCTTCCCGCTATCCGTTTTCACCCATACGCGGCTAAATGGATTAGGAAGGCGCTCATTAGCGCATACCGTAGCCATCAGCAACCGCCTACGACGTCGAAGAAGCCCACGCTGGTACCAACATCAATCGGCAACACCGCGGTGCATCCAGACGTATCCAGCGCAGCGAGAGTGTTGCGCATAGTCTTCACATCACCGCTGTAATCGAATGACCGGGACGCCCCTGAAGGCGCTGACTGTGATTTGATGCGCTGGCTGTATGCGGTGATAGCCATCAACGTCACGGCGTACACCTGAATCAGCATCAGATCGCATTCATCGTAGCCAGCCGCCTCCAGGCACATGCTGATACTGCCTAACTTGCACAGGTAGGCATCAATCATGAAGTCCGGGACGGAGTAGCCCAGCGCAGATAACTGCTGTTTAACCTGCGCCGCCGTTATCTGCACTGCCATGGTTACTTATCCTTTTTGGTTGCGGCTGTCAGCGATGCTTCAGCTTTATCTGCACGGTCATTTGCGGCAGCAAGCTCAGTAGCATGAGCTGTTTTCAGCTGCTCCAGCGCGTCGGCATACTCTTTGTCTTTTGCTTCGGCTGCATCATGAGCTGTTTTAAGCTGCTCCAGCGCGTCATTCAGCTTCGATTGCAACACAGACGTGTCAGTGCTAGCAGGTGCAGATGGAGTTGCCACTTCGAAGGTCAACTTCTCGCCTTTCTTCTCGTTGGTTTTCTCCGCCTTACCCTGTGCGAGCCACTTTTCAGCGACCGAATCCTCTACGTCATAAACCTGACCGGCCTCCAGTTTCTGGAAGCCGGCACCGGCAAAGAGGTTTGAAACCAATACCTTTACGAGTGCCATGTTTTTTCCTTAGCTCGAAGCGTGAATGACGGAGTACTTGTTGTTGATGTCTTGCTTAACCATCAGGCCCATCGCACCCCATGTGCGCCAGATGTAATCGCTGTTGTAATGCGGGCGCGGGTCGGCGACGGTGCCGATAGCCTGTCCGACGATTGGAGCAATGACACCTGCAGTCAGTGGCACAATCAGGATTTCATTACCTGACAGCTGCGCATCTTCTTTGATGGCCGCGATACCAGACAGCTTCAGGAGCTCTTCCATTACGGTGCGGGTTGCGTTCACATCGAAGTAACGCTCAAGGTTTGACATGATCTCTGCCGACACGTACCACGTCTGCGGGGCGTACTGGCTGTTGGTCACGCGAACCACATCACGCAGGGCGATCGCATTGGTGCGCAGCGCTACCGGATCGGTGCTGGTTGCGAAGTTAAAGGTCAGAGTTACCTGAGCAACGCGCTCGTCTGCCTTCAGGCCTTTCCAGGTTAGACCGTCAAACTTAACGTAATTGCCTTCTGGATCGCGGAAGCCGTTGAACATGTAGTCAACGAATTGACGCTGCACGTCTTCAACAGAGCCACTTTGCGCATCAGCCTGAGACTGCAGTGCTGATGGACTGTTGAAGATTGGGTCACGCCAGGTGAACTTGAATCCTGAGTCATGCACCGGAACCATGGTGCCGTCAAAGGTGTAGCTCTTCGCATCCAGCGCCGCGCCAATCTGACCGGACATAGATGTGTGCGCCCAGCCACGGCCACCGGTACGTGCGTAATCGTAGCGAGACTGTTCAATGCGCACTGAGCGAGACAGCGGCATCAGGTCATTCAGCAGGGTGAACTGAGTGGTTGGCTCGAACTGAGCCAGAACGGTGGTATCGAAAGCGCGATACAGGCGGCGGATATCGTCAACAGCATTGACGGCATCCAGACGGCCAGCATCTTCACGAATGCCACGCACGCGACCGAGGAAATCGGCAGCAGCCTGAGCACCCGCATTACGCGCCATTTGCAGTTCGGCAAACTGAGACTGGTTAACCTCGAGGTTTCCAGTGCGTTCACCCAGGGAACGGGAAAATACAAACATTCAGGTGCTCCTTACTTGATCACAACGCGCAGCAGGTCACCTGCAGCGGCGGTATAGGCTTTGTCTTCTTCGACATAGCAACGAATTGACTCATCACCGGCTTGCGCCTTGACCTGACCATTCACGATCGACAGAGGCTGCCCTTTTTTATAGGTGCCGGCAGCGGCGCGCACGTTCAGGAACATGCCCTGCAGTGGCTGAATGCCAACGACCAGCTCACCGACCGGAATGCTGTCATCAACAGTCAGGCAGCGAAGATAGTCGTAGTTAGCGACATACAGAATGGCCTGCTCATTACCAGCTACAGAGGCAGTAAACTTGCCCGCATCAAAGAAGCCGATAGTGCCCGGTTTAGTTGCCGCCGCCGCCGCACCTTCACGGTTGAGCAGAGGGTTAGGGAATACGCCACCGGCGTGAATTACATGCTTTCCATCTTTAGCCATCATTTACTCCGGCATTTCGCTGAGGGTTTTATCTGAGTTGACCTGACGGAAAGAACCGTTAAGGCCGGTAGTGGTCTGGCACTGTGCATACAGGCTATCTAGCGCTGCGCCATCGAGAGCATTGACGGCCATATCGTCCAAACCAAACTTCGCTTTCACGGCATTGCGCTTTTCGCCCTTTTCTTTGTCGGCATTAACCGCCAGGCCGCTTTCAATGGTGGTCAGTTTGTCGGCAAACGGCTTGAACCAAGCCGGGGCATGCTCGCTGTTAGTTGCAGTCTCTTTGGCTTTCTTATCCGCCTCTTCTTTCTCTTTCTTGGCCTTTTCATCGGCTTCAGATTTCGCTTTAGCGTCATCAGTTGCCATCTGGTTGTAAGCGTCCATCAGCTCAGCATCGGACTTACCTTCAACGTCGATGCCTTTTGCTTTCAGCGCATTGGTGATGAGTTCTTTCATCGGGTTTGCTTCCTCTATGACGGAATTGCTGTTGGCGCTGAAAAACGCCTTTAGCTGGTTGAAAAGTGTTTTAAGGGTGGGGTCTTGCGGTAAATCAGGATCGGGCGTCTCGGCTTCAGCCAGATTCACCACTTCCAGCTCCTGCTCGGAGCCATCGGAGTTGACGAAGATGCCCACGCCCTCCTCTGGTGTGCCGGCGCCCGGTTCATCGAGCAGGTTGGCCACGTGGTCAAACATCATGTTGGTGACGATTTCGCGGTACTTCTTGCCCTTCGACTCGCCATTAGCGGCGATGCCGGAGTAAAGAAGCCCTGTTGAAATGTGGATTGGCTCAACATTTTTACGCGCTGCCATGTCATCAAGACGGTTGACAAGCCGCTGGCCTTTCTCGGTTGATTCGGCATAGCGGCGGTCAACATACATGTCGCCAGAGACTTTGCCGTCCTTATGCTCAACATCCTGCAGCCATGCACCTACGTGATATTCATTTACCGCCTGAACGTCGCGGGCTGATACGTGCTTACCATCAACTTTTGGATGCCCTAACGGCATTGGTGTGCGCTCAAGGGTTTTATAGCCCTTTGCGATTTCTGCTGCCGTATACAACTTGCCGTTCATCACGATGTCGTCAACGATAGGCGTGACGCCTCGGACCACAATGTGTGGCCTGCCGTTGATGATTTCGGTGGTGATGTTTGATGCAGAGTTGACGACGGACAGCACGTTAACGCGATTGCGTTTCATGCTGCTTCCTCATGGGTAATTTGCAGGCAATAAAAAAGGCCGCCTAGGCGACCTTATTTTTTCATGCTGGCAACTAATCAGCGGATTTAATTACAACCCAAGTATCTAATTCGGGCACATAAACCTGAATTGGCACACATATTGCTACTTTGGCTTCAAAGTCCATACTCTTGATAGCAAACCCATCTGGGGCATGAAATTCTTTCTTTTCTGCAAATGAATAAGCAACTTCTGCGCCATAACGAGCCCCTTCAGGAAGCTTTGGTAATTTATTTTCAATCACAACTTACTCCTTGTTATATCGGAAATTAGGAGTACCCATATTGCACTCTCTCCTTTTATTTGCAAGTTGGTCAAGTTGACTTCTGCCAATCTTTTCTTTCATCGGACAGCCTATCACTCAGCACCACATTAATAATCTCTCCCTTATCATTCAGGATGGCCGGTATCTGAGAGCAGTAGCAATGGTGCTTATTGCCGTTGATGCTGTACCACTCTCTAACCTCTTCTACAGCCCTGACCTTGCCATGCCAAAATGCGTGAGTTTTTCGAGTAGTTGGCTTTAGTGCTGAAAGATGCAGCAGGCCAGTGTTTAGGCCTAGTCTTTCCTTTGCCCATGTGGTCTGACTCCACTGCGCTTCTCTTAAAGCACCTACCTGTTCAGTCTGCGCGATATTCTTCGCATCTGACATCGAGACGTCGAGCCGTTTGCTGATGATTTTGGCTGTTTCCTTGGGATTAACACCGCGCCCAATAGCTTCTGAGATTACGTTGGCGAGGTCGGCGCGATTCTTGTCGCTTACACCTACCCAATCGCTGTACGTACTCACATATGCTGCGGCTATTTGGTTCTGGTAGGCCGATGATGACAGCAAGGCGCTTAACGTGGTCTGTGATGCGTAAACAGGTGATTGCACAGAGAGATTGGTGAATGCGTTGAGTGTGCCACGTTGGTACTCGTCCGATACGTATGCGAAAGCCCACAGGTTTTGAGAGCCACCTTCTAGAAGATAGTCATCAAGAATAACTTGTACCCGCTCTAACAGGTCGGCAAGTTGCGCCGCCGTCATGTCGTAGATGTAGGTGCCTGCGTTAACCTGATGCAGCGTTGCGGGTCCATCTTCGTTATTGCAGAGGATGAAACCGCGCTCACTATTAGCCTCACGTACCCGCCCGGTTAGTCTCTGGTCGAATAGCAGCTTAAGGTTGCGCTTGATGTCCAGATAGCGCGACTCGATGTCACGGTACATGCGGCCAACCTGGCGGGCAGATTGCGTGGGGTCAGTTTTATTGCGCGGTACGATTGGTGTCCCGATTCGGGTTGGCGCTGTCGTCGTCATCTGTCAGCGGGTCCTTATCGGTTAATTTTTTGTTTGGGTCAGGCGTGACTGGCGCTTTGCGTGGCTCAAGTTCGCCAACTGACCGCACCTCATTTTCGTCAACGGCCGGGGTGCCGAATGCCTGCTGAGTGTCTTTGGCTACTGCGGCCATCGCCTGCATGTTGGCGATCTTCTCTTTCTCACTTGGTGCGAGCAGGTCAGACCATGCCAGAGATACTTCACCTGATGCCGGAGAATCAATAACACCTAGATTCCAGAACCGCTCCAACAGCATTTGGACTACTGCCGTCTGGAACCCCCAGCGGCGACCGTTGCAGCGCTTAGCCCAGTCAGCTTTATCCTCATCAGATGCCAGGCGTCCGGTTTGCTGTCCAAAGAGAATGGTGAACGGGCATTGAATTGATGAGGAGAACTCATTCGCCGTGACCGTCCAGCTTGGTGCAGGGTCGGCAGCGGCAACTGACAGCACTGATGTGGTGCCTGACTGTGTGACTAGAGCCGAATCAGTACCGCGATTTAGCTTCATCATCTTGTCGTTCATTGCTTCGCCGAGGTTTTGGTAACCGGCTTCTTTCGCCATCTGGGCGATCGCTGCCATATCTGTCTGAGCATCAAAGCTGATACCCAGTTGGCGGCTGGCGTTCTTCAGAAAACCTTCTGCGCTACCGCCGGAGATCTTTTCGAGGTCCAGTAGCTTGTTATAGCCAGCACGCAAGAATGGCACGCCGGAAAGCATGTTTTCATCTTCCGAACCTTCGCACAGGATGATGACGCGGTCAGGATGGACGGTAACGCTGCGCACTGGCCCGTAAGTACCATCATCGCCAACTGGCTGCTCGTTGAACTGATAATTCACCGGCTCGCCGTAGGTTTCCGACATAGTGTCCGTGTCGAAGTTGCCCGGCTTAATCTGTGATTCCCACGCAGGGATGAGTTTGACGATCGCCTTATCGCGCAACCGGGAAACAACGGCGGTGTCCACTGGCTCTTTCCATTCGCGCCCATCTTTAAACTGGATGAGCAGCGCTGAATATCTGCCAACCAGATTGCGGCGGTCAGCATCTTTGATTTTCGCCCAGTGCTTGCTCAGTAACTTGGTTGCAGCCTTTTCCCAATCAGTGGTTTCCGTTGACTCCTTGTTCTCACTACCGTCGATAATCGTCGGCTTATCCGTCCAGCACGATTCCAGTAGCTTATGCACGGCGGCATATGCGACAGGGTTACGCTCATAGGCGCGGTAATACTGTTCGAAGCCAATTTCATCGGGATAACCGAATTCCTCGTACAGCTTTGTGCGCTTGGTGTTACCGGGCTTTCCGGCATACATCATGCGCTGGCGCCCTATCTCATGAGCGAGGGCGTTCACAAGGAATTGTTCCCCGTTGCTTAGTTCACTCACTGATGAGCTCCTTAGAAGAATATTGCGCCGGTCTGTTTGTGAT